>Ga0192276_1001_pt1 | contig 177722 bp, 160 predicted proteins | sample Koala_Koa24_I3_FD_131263 | JGI IMG/M metagenome (GOLD analysis project Ga0192276, IMG submission 131263) | Enriched cells from koala feces incubated with labeled cellulose particles, San Francisco Zoo, California, United States - Koala_Koa2-4_I3 ...
ACGTCCTTTTACTCCTCGTCATAACGATAAGGTCGAACGCTCTCACAGAAAAGATAACGAATATTTCTACGCCATTCACACTTTCTATTCCTTCGACGATTTTAAAAAATCAATTGAAGATTTATCTTAGAAAGTACAATGCCTTTCCTATCCGTCCCCTTGGCTGGATTTCTCCTAAACAGTTTCTATTTAATTTCCAAAATTTGTGTCCCACATCATTGTGAACCCTACACATTATTAAATTATTAAAATGCAGGACTATTGACATATGCTATAACATGCGTTACACTAAATATGGTGCAGTTGTTCTGTACTTTAATAATGTCATACATACGTTATAAACGTGGTTATATTCATCAAGATTTCTGGGGAGATTTTCTTGGTATAATGGTGGCAGTAAGGTTTTATTCTTACTGCTATTATTTTTTAGTCAATCCAAATCATGGAAGATTCTACATCATAAAATTGTTGTCCGTTCCATATTGGAGCTGATTTAAAATCAACAATACATTGTTCAATAGATGGTTGGGTTGTACTAAATATGGTTGTGTTTGAAGTTAAGTTATATATTTCTAGATTAGAGTTCAAAATATTACCATTATCATCAAAGTTACATTGACAACCATTAATAAGATATTTGTTTCCCATGAAAATTATGTAACAATCTTCTCCACGAATGTTTTCTAAAAAATCATTAACATTACCATTAATCATACTATTTCATTCCTTTTAAATATTTTTTGTACTTATTAAAAAGTTCTTTTGGTAAATATGAAGCATTAGTTCTTTTAAAATTTTTCACAACTGCTTGACGAAACTTACATTCTTGTGCTATAATATCCATAACGAATTGATTCTCCTTTGTGTTGGATTCTGGTACTTTTTATTTTAACACAAATCTGCTTTCAATTCGTTACTTTTTTTAATCTTTTTATTACCAAATATTGTGTCTTACATCATTGTGGAACATACAAGAAAAATCCGACAAAAAGCCGGATGCCATTTGGTATTCTGTTAGACTAAAATCTCCGTCCTATTGCGGAAGGTGACCGTGATTTCTTTCTAACACCGGCTTGACCGACATATACAATTTGGTCATACTTCTCATCTGTACCGAATAGGAAATATACGCCGCTCTGCTGTAGATAATCAATGTTTTTGCACTTATCGAGTGTCGTTCTCGGAATCTTGTATGCAATGCCTGTCCAGTTGGCAAGAGAGCATTTTATCCTCCCAGTTGCTTCACCATCTATCAAAAATAATTTTATCGTCTTGCTTCGTGCCATAGCATGGATTCTCCTCTCTATCTTGGCGATGCCTTTACAAATCAAATAACTTTTGCATTTCCGAATTCATTGTTCCATTCTTTACAAATTTCAATGTATCAACTTGCCTGATATTATGTTTTACAACAATACCCTCCTTATCAAACCCTAAAATAAAATGAAGTGCAATTTGATAAATTATTTCTGTTGGTGCGAGTCCATAAACCTGTTTTTCAAATATATGCTTTAATCTTTCCGAATCATTTGGAAATGCTTGTTTCAACCCGTCACTGTTGTACAAACGTGTAACGATTTCTGCAATATAAAGACCAGATTTCATATATGCATCAAGAAAAGTTTTATTAGGGTCATCAAAACAATATGGATTTTCTTCTTGGAGCATATCAACCATTTGTTTTACAACTGTTTTTGGTGTATAAATCTGATTGGTTTTTTGAGGTGGAATATAATCAAAAATATCCTCATTTTGATTCTTATCAAAATAATTTGAAAGGTTCTCTTTTAATGTAAGGAACTCCTTTATAGAATCATTAAATACGACTGGGTCAAATAGATTGCCTTCGTAACGCTTTTCTTTTCCAGTATCTTTATCATTATAAGAACCACCATCACGTAAAAGTCTAAATTCATCAAGAGAAATACTTGTTACTTCTATAAACACATCATCAGGGATAATCATATCAAAGTTTTCAAGAGTTGTATTCTCATCTCCATATGCCATAAGGAATGATGGAATTGTTCTTGCAAATCCACGCATATGGACACGAACTGCATCTTCAATAGTTTCTTTTTTATGCTCACGTTTTTGAGTTTCAACTGTTTTGACAACTTCTTCGCACATCTTAGGAACTGATTCTTCCACTTTTTCACTAATACGTTGCTTGAAATCTTGATTTACTTTTTCTAAAAGAGCATTATACTCTTCATTGATTTCCTCTTCTGATTTATCGCTTGATTCTAATTTAGCAAGTGCTTCCTTGCGATTATTTTCAATATTATTCTTTTCAATAGAGAAATTGCCGATTTCCTGTGTAATCATTTTGTCAACTTTTTGTTCGAGGTCTTTTTTTAGCTTTTTGGCTTCTTTGGATTTTAAGTCAGCACCATAAGTCTGATTTGTTATGTCCATAACAGGTGTAACAATCTCTTCATAAAATACCCTTTCAAGATGTTCAATCTGTTTTTGTTCAGATGTAGCAGAAGATAGAATTTCCTCTGTTTTCTGCTCAAATGTATCGGAAATATTGCCATAAATTCTATCGCCGAAAATATCCTGCGTTTTGCCAATAACGAACTCATTGCTCAGTTCCACATTGCCATCTTCATTAACAGACAAATCCTCTCTTGTTTGAGGAGAAACATCAACTAAATCACCTTCTGGAGCATTTGGCAATGAACTGATAATATCAAGCACCTCCTGAGGAGCACCGAATATATTAGAAATATTTTGGAATAAGAAATTTGACATAAAACCACGACGAACAACTTCTAATGAACGAATTTTTCTTGGAATGGAAAGAACTTTTTCAGCATCAAGTTCTATCATTTCGCCCTGTTCATCTTCACCGATGACGGGGAAAAAGTTTAGCAACTCTCGTACATTTTGCTTTCTTGAATCGCTGTCACTTTTACCACTAGAAGTATTCCTCGAAAGGTCATTAGCAAATTCTTCAAAAATAATCAGTGTTCTTGCAGGGTCGAAGTCAAACACATAAGCATTTTCTTTAATGTGCAATTTACCATTTTCTTGATATTGCCAAGGATTTTGTGAACGGAACGCTGTTTGTATATAAATTGAAGGCGACTTACAATTACTAAGCATTAAAACGGCTGTCCACTCCTTTACAGTAATACCTGTTGTGAGTTGTCCAACAGAAAGAGTGATAGTTTTATCATACTTTTTGATTGCATCAACTACTTTATCATACGATTTTTTATTTTCTTCATCTTTAGATAATTTTCCATCACCAGCAGCAAGAATAATTCCATATTTACAGAAAATTGGGTGATTTTTTAATTTTTTTGCAAGTGCTTTTGCACTGTCTACTCGGTCGAGAAGCTATAATGTATGCTTAAGTTCTTCACGCAATTCATTGGTCGAGAACGGAAATTTTTCTTGCTTAGTGAGTGCGTCTAAAAAACGATTAACCGACTCATTATGTACAAATTCGCCATTTGTTTTTGTTGCAAAAAATTGGTTTAGGTCAAAAGCATATTCCTCTGTTTCGCCTTTAATTTCAATACCATGCGATAATTCCTCATGGATAATTTCAGACATCTGATATGTGAAAAGATTCAGCTTTGGTAAGCTTTCATAAGGATTATTACCATTTATATAGTTCCAGTCACGTTTTGCACGTTGTTCATCACTATATGTCCAATTATAGATTGCATCTGATGGAAACTTATCATTCGCAAGTGCCTTAAAAGGTGTACCCGACAAATGCAAGGTATACTTTCTCTTAATTTGATTAAATGCAATATCTGTCTTCATTGTATCCACACCCTCATGTGCTTCATCAATAACAAGAAGTTCCCATTGCATATCTTTAACTTCTCTCAACTTATTGATATGTCCACCAAAATGAAGTGAGCCTTTTAAATCCTGTAGGCTTACAAATTCTATACAGTCCATAAGTTTATCATTTAGGCTGTTTGTGTACTGTTCTCGGCTCATCACATAGGATTTTCCTTTAAGAGCAGAAACTTCGCTAACAAAACGGAATCCCGATTGTGTACCTAAAAATTTTTCATAATCCTCATACCAAGAATTTGCAATAGCAGGACGATTCGTAACGATTAAAATATTACAAGCCCTTTCACCTTGATTTTCTTTTAACCTTTTGCAAAGGTCATAAGTTGCAAGGGTTTTGCCGAATCTTGGTTTTGCGTTCCATAAAAATTCGCTGTTTTGGTGACTTTTAAAGTAAGTAAGCGTTTGCTCTATGGCTTTTGATTGTTCATCACGCAGTACATAAGGAATCACCTCTACGCTTTGCAGAATACCACGATTCTGACGGAATTTCATAAACTGCATCATAGATTCTTCACCAGATATTTTGAACCATTCAGGCATTTTTTTATCGCCAGAAAGAGGCTTCATACGTTCAATGCCCTGCTTTTGCAGATATGCGTGAAAATCTGTGTCATGGAAATATGTCTTGCCGTCAGAAAATATAGCAATATCAGACCACTCTGTTTTATGGGGAATATTTGCAGTTCTTAGTTGCTGATTAATTCTGTCCTCCACATCTTCTTGTTCGGTATAGCCGATTTTCACCCAGCCTTTGTGGTCTGGAACTGTTGGGGTAGAATAGCAATAGCAACGTGGTATAGCCGTCCTTGTGGTTTGTAGGTGTATCGCTTTCATTATTCCATCTCCTTTACATGAGTTTCAATAAAATCAATCTCTTTCTGAGATAAGCCGTACTTTCTATAAAGTTGCAGGTCAATCTCGTGAATCGACTTCGACCAATCAATGTCGCTGTTTTCAGTGAAGTCTTGTAAAGGGACGTATTTCCATGTTGGCTTTGCATTATTTTGAGTTACCTTTAATATACCAAGCATTGTTCGTGCGAACTTCGTCTTGACATATTTTAGTGTGGCTTCTGCTTCTTCTTTTGAGTCAGTAGCACCAATAGAAATATACGTTTCAGTAAAGCCACACAGTGGCAAGCCACACAGTGGCGTACTTAATACTTCGCCGATTGCCCCAGAGCCATTTGCTTTTGGAATCATAACTTTATATTTATATAGATTATCAACAGGTTCTAAATAATCTTTTCTAAACCAACGATAAACTCGTGTACTTTTTATGTTGCCATACATTTGAATGTATTCATTATCATCATTTGGACAATTTTCTGTAAAAAGCTTTGGCATTCTTTCAAATGAACTTGGAGCAATTCTTCTGTCTGCTGTCTTTTTCATTTCATCGGGTTGTTCTTTATATGCCTTATCTGAATAACGGTACAAACCACGATTAGTTATTATTTCTGAAAGACTTTTAGATGGATTATTCCAAACTTTAGAACGTATAGAGTTCAACTCAGCATAAGGAGTATAAATTTCTACTGGCTCAAAGATTTTGTCCTTGTCCCAATATATAATTGCTACTCCACCTTTAATATCAGTATTTTTAAAGATTTCAGATGATTTTGGAAAGTATGCCTTAACTTTCAAGTGGGTATCATTCAACATTGCTTTATTCCACTCTTTAGGTGTTCCTCCTGCATCAAACAAAAATCTTGCTGGTGTGATAAGTTCCACCTTATCAGCAATTTTATATGATTCTTGATAGAAATAATGATAAATAGGTGTATCATTGGCATTTGCTCCATTAGATTCTTGTTGATATGGTGGATTTCCGATAATAAAATCAAACTTCATCTTTTCATTTCCTCCTTTTAAATCCCTGAAAGATAAAACCTTTTTACTTCTATAATTATATATCTTACATGGAATAGGTTCTTTATTTTCGTTTTCTTCCATTTCAATAAATGAAAGCTGTAAATTTCCTAGTTCTTGTGTAGAATATGGCACACTGTCATTTAAGCCGTCCATTTGCCATAGATTCCATGTAATAATATTTGTAATTTTTTTAAGTTCTGTTTCGGTTGCCTTTCGTGAGAATTTATTGCTTAAATGTTCTGAAAACGTCACAAGCAGATTGATTCTTGCAATAAGTAAGTTATCCCCTTGAAACTCATAGCCATAGGTACTTTCAAATGCTTTAGTAGTCCATTCAAACCATTCTTTTTCTGTCTGTGTATGCTTGTCAACTAGATTAAGTTTTTTATCAAGAATTCCAATCCTTTTTTCAAATTCAATTGATTCTCCAGTTGTTGCCTCATATCTATTAACTAAGAAAGGGGCTTCTCCACAGGTAATTTCAAGCACTCGCTGTGTAACAAATTTCTGCCAGTCACCGTCAATTTCAAGCTGTTTGTTCATTTGATTTACTATCCAAGTTGGTGTGAACACCTCAGCATTTTTTTGAGTTCTTAACTTTTGGTCGGCAAACGATTTCATAACACGAGGTTGAATATCGATTAACGAAAATTGACGCACATCTTCATCTGTAATGATATTTTCTTTTTGACGGCCATATTTTTCATATCCATCTGTAGCATATATAATATTTTTTTCTGTTGTTTTGTCCTTTAATAGTTGTTTCAGGACAACCTCAACAGGATATTTTGTAACTTCAATTAGTTCTGACATCGGAGTTCCCTTCTGTATGGATATATTTGTTTCATTATTCCATCTCCTTTACATGAGTTTCAATAAAATCAATTTTTTCTAGAATTATTATACCATATAAGAATGAGAAAATCAAGGCTAATAGATAGTTTAGACTCTTTAATTCTAAAATTCTAAACGTAAATTTCCTCTTAGCTTGGTTGATTTTTATAAACTTCCCAATTTGACACTCCTTAATAAAATGTAGTAGTTGACAAATCAAAGAAAGTAGTCTATAATGATAACATAGATTTTGTCACGTTTCAAATAGAGCGTGTGAGTTAAAATCAATTGAAAGGTTTGTAATGTACATATGAAGAAACTATATTTTATATACAATCCGTATTCTGGTAGAAGTGCCAATACTAAAAACACAGTATCATCTAAGTTACACAACATTGTGGATATTTGGACAAAATGTGACTACGAAGTTACCGTAAAACCTATTCAGCGACCTAACGATGCCTATGAAACGGCTCTAAGAGTCTGCAACAGTAATGAATATGACTTAATAGTCTGTTCTGGTGGTGACGGAACTCTTAATGAAACGGTTCATGGAGTTATGAGTTCTAACAACGTTCTACCTATTGGATATATCCCCTCTGGTAGTACCAACGACTTCGCTAAGAGTATTGGTATTCCAAAAGGTATAGAAAATTGTGCTAGAAATATAACTTATGAAAATAGATTTATCACTGACTATGGCGTATTTAATGATAATCAAATATTTACCTATGTATGTGCCTTTGGTATGTTTACTGAAGTTACTTATGAAACTCCTCAACAACGTAAAAACTATATAGGACACTCTGCTTATATAATGGAAGCTATTAAACATCTTGGTAAGATTAAAAGCTACTCTATGGAGTTCCAATATGATGGCGGTACACTATCTGGAGAGTATATTCTTGGTATGATAGCTAACTCTAAATCTGTAGGGGGAATGTTTACTCTAAAGAACGTTTCTTTTGACGACGGTCTATTTGAAGTGATATTGGTTAAGAAACCTCAAAGTTTGTTACATCTACAGAATGGCTTAATAGAGTTAATAAACTTTAACTCTAATAGCGAACATTCCGAGATTATTCAAAGTTTTAAAACATCGCATCTATTGGTTAAATCTACTGAACCCATTAAGTGGAATTTAGATGGCGAGTTCGGCGGTATGCTCACAGATGTAAATATTCAAAATAAGAACAAGGCTTTAACTATATTGACTAAAAAGAGTAATACTATTGAAAGAAAGAACAGGTCTAAAAAAAGTCTAACTTGATATATTAATCAAAATGGAACACTCTTTGAGCGTTCCCTACTTTGATAGATTTTTTAAACGTTTACAAAATTTATGCGAAAGGATTTTCTATGTATGAAAGATGAAAAAGTTTTTTCAATCCATATGGGCGAGGCTATATGCTCTGTGGATTTGGGTGACGGCAGTGAAAGAGGAGAGTATGTTAATCAAGACTATATTCTACATAAGTTAGGAAGGCCTCATAGAAGTATTAGTCTAATGTACTGCTACTATCCACTAGATAAGGGTTTCCCTGGTAGAGCTAGTGTAGTTCATGCATCACCAGACGTATCCTATGCTTGGGATTTCCCTTATGATGACTACTTCACTTATAAAGGTGGTTTAATAGGCAACGGCGACAGAAATGTTGAGCCTTTTACCTATATGCGTGAAATACGTCAACATGGTCAAGATGTTACACTTACTTTAACTATTGACCCTCATGTGTCCGATGAGCATCTAATAGCCATAGCTAAGGATTTAAAGCCTTTCGGTCGCATGATGTTAAGAATCAATCACGAGGCTACTGGTAACTGGTTCTCATTCAACAAGAGATGCTCTTATCAAGAAGTTGCTGACTTCTTCGTTAAGTTCTGCAATATATTAACAGAGTATGCTCCAAACGTATCTAAGATTATCTGCATTGGCGGTGTGGAAGACCTTAACAAAACAGAGATGGAAAAAGAAAAAGAGTTTGCTAAAACTATTCCCGTCGCAGATATGTGGTCTGTAGATAAGTATATGTCTTTACATTGGGGTTGGCCTTACGATGTCGCAGAACGTGGTGGAAGTACTCACAGACGTGACAGTATTCAAGCTACCTACAATATGACTAAGGCTAGTTATGAACGCTTTAAATATCTCAATAAAGGAATATCTAAGCCTATGTCTATGGCAGAGTTTAACTCTGATGGCGATGTTACTGGTGCTTACGAACAAGCAGATATGGTTAAAGGATTCTGCGACCTACTTCAAAAGGATAATGCTACTTGGTTTACTAGTCTAACCATGTATCAGTTTCGTGATAGAGGTAGACTAGGTCTTGAGATTGAAGACCCTAACAACTCCGATTGTGGCATAGAACAACCCGTTATGCAAACCTACAAGGAGATTATCCATAGAGAATGGTTTTTACCTAAGATGACCTTAGGTGAAGAGATATCTTTGCCAGTTACTTTAAGGTGGGGTGGCTCTGAAGATGCTGAGGGTATAGCCGTTCCTATACACTTTAAAAAGAATCCACACTTCTGTGAAGTATCATTCGATGATGATGATGATGATAGTAACTTAATGTTAGAGATAAATGGTAGATGGTTCTATAAATCTCCTAAAGCTAAGACCATCGACCTAATGAGTGCATTCTTTGAAAAACCTTTAACCGATGCTTGCGACCTAACTTTAAAGATATTCGCACCACCACATAACGGTGAAAATGATATCTCTACTGAAGATGGCTTGTACAATAGTTATACTACCATTAACAAGTTACCTAACATTAGAGTTCGCTTTGAACCTATTGAATTCTCTAAAGATTAATTTAGATATTAATACGGAACTTCTAACAAGATGTTCCGTATGCTTTTTTACAATATTATGAAAGGTATAGGCTATATGAAGATTATTAACTATCTACGACTACTTGCTATTAGTAAAAAGAACACCATTAGCAATAAGGTATACTCTTGGCATATTAAGAGCAATGCCATATCTATGGTAATATTCTTTTCGATAATACTGTTGACCACTGCATACAACATAGACTTTAAAGACAGCATAATAATACTTATAATACTATTCATTATGACGTTCATTATAATGTCCATAGTAGATAACTATCAGTTGAAAAAATACTTTAGACCTCTACAAGAATTAGTAGACCATTCTAATAGAATAGGCAGTGGTAAAGATTTATCTAAACGGTTAGCATTTAACAACAGTACCAATCACACTACCGAGTTAGAACTTCTTAGAATCTCAAAGACTTTTAACCGCATGATAGACCGCTTAGAGAAATCATTTCAACATGAGAAACAGTTATCTAGGAACATATCCCATGAGATAAAGACTCCATTAGCTGTAATAATATCTTGTTGTGAGTACGCTAAGGACTTCATAGATGACCCTATGGAAATGAAAGATGCCATAGATACTATATCTGAACAAGCTAATAGAATATCTAACATAACGTCTAAGCTTTCGGAACTCTCTAAGATGGATAGTAACAATCAAAAGTTGGACTATGAAAACTTCTGTCTTAACGAACTTATACAGATTACAACTGATGAGGTTTTAATAGAGTATGAAAGTCTAAATAAAGGTATAACCGTTAATCTACATAGTGATGAGAATATAATAGTCCATGCTGATAGAATTATGATGGTTAGACTGTTCATAAACTTAATATCAAATTCGGTGAAGTATGGTACTAATGACGGTACTACGGATATATATCTAGTTAAGAAAGGCAACTCAATAGAGTGTACAATATCTGATGATGGCATAGGCATCTCGGAAGAGGATTTAGAAAGTATATGGCAACCTTTCTTTAGAGTAGACCATTCTAACCCTAACAGCACGGGCTTAGGATTGCCTATAGTGAAGAATATAATATCCTTACATGGTGGATACATAAATGTAGAAAGTACTCTTGGCAAAGGTACTACTTTTAAATTCTCGTTACCTATAGCAACGTAAATTGACACGTCCCATTGAGGGCGTGTCAATGTTTTTAATATTATTGTAAACCACTATCTTTTATTAATAGTTCTTTTAACCTTAATAGTTCTTCTTTAGTCAAGGTGATGCCTTTACCCATCTTAGAATGGTCAGGCGACCACTCTCTGATATCAAACTTAGGTTCTCTATCGTTCCAACTTACTAAGTTTAACTCTTTAGTCCAACCCTTAGAGCTTTCGGAAATAGTTCCAAAGTTTTGAACTATCTTGAACTTTAAGTCTGCCATTATTTTGTAACTCCTTTCATACTTAAAAATCTAAGTCACTATGACTTTCTGTTCTTCGTCATTTATTTCTTCTAAAAATTCATTTAAATTGTTGTAATGCTTTCTACTAGGTATATTATATATCAAATAGGGTTTTAAGTCAACACATATAGAAATTTTAATCATCAAAGCGTTACTACTGTAGTATTATAGTCAATTGAGTTTCACTCTGCTGAGTAGTGTTATTCTCATTGGATTCTCCAATAGTATCGTTTTCTTTCTGCGAACGTATATAGTCCCAAATGTTAGTAGTTACTTGACTACCATCTATTTGAACATCACTTACTTGGTTAGTTACTATTGGCTTAGATTGTACACTATTGCTTCCAGTATTAGCCACCATTGAACACATTATAACTATAATTGCAAATGCTCCTGCTATGTAAACTAGATGTTTTCCCATACTTATTCACCTCTTTTTCAATCTATTATTCGGTAGATGTATTTAAAATCATTGGTAAATGTAGCAAACTTACTAACTTCTTTTAAAATATTTTCTTGTAAATCGTTAATAAATATATCTATAAAGTTATTTTTTAAAACGACATCAAAAGATTGCATATAGTATGTTAAAGCTTTCAATTGAGTATTATCAATATGAATCTGTAAGGTTTCTTTATAACACTCAAACTCATCGATGTCAAAATCATGCCTATTAGTGGAATCGATATTAAAAGATTCCTTATCAGCAACGTATATGTCTATCATATCGTTACCACTATCCCAGTAAGCATCTATAAATATTCTGGCAATCTTATGGTTGGTATATCGATTCTTAATCTTACAGATAACCTCATCTGAGCATAATTTAATGCAACATTTAATCTTTTCTTCAAGTTCATTATGCATCATATTTTTATAGATATATGGATATGTAACTCCATCTATTAAAACTTCAATGGATTTTAAAATATCATGTTCATTATACGTTACCTTTAAAACCTTTGAGATGTCTTTAATGCTATCTACTTCGATATTTGTAAGGGGAAACCAAAATCTAATACTATCATCTTCATTGGTTAAACACCAAAAGTGCGTCTTTTTAATAAGAATATCATCATTGTTTTGGCGAGTGGTACTAAATGGAATATCACTTAAAATATATTCTCCTTGTGTATATCTATTCAAAATATATACCTCGCATATCTTATCCATATGTGTATTGCTCCTTTATGTTTAGTGTTAATTATATTATAACAGATTCTCTTCCTTAAGTAAAGTATCAAATGTGCTACAAAGAATTTTTTATTGTTTTTTTCACTAATTCCATTTATTCTACATTGTTATGTTTGGTATAGATATATATGGATATAAATCTTGATTTCTAAGACCGTTTAGTGTATAATTATATTAAATAACATATTATATAATGAGGTGTTTTAAACTATGGGACTCAATTCAACTCCAAACGCTAATAGAATACATATAGGCTTCTTTGGTATGAGGAATGCAGGAAAATCTAGTGTAGTTAATGCGGTTACTGGTCAAGACTTAGCGATAGTATCGGAAACTAAGGGTACTACCACAGACCCCGTATACAAATCTATGGAGATACTTCCACTTGGAGCTTGTACCGTAATAGATACTGCAGGTTTCGATGATATAGGTGAACTAGGCGAAATGCGTATCAAAAAGACTAAACAGGTACTCAACAGAACAGATATAGCATTACTAATAGTAGATGCTACTATAGGATTATCTGACTACGATAACAGAATGCTTGAACTATTTAAATCTAAAGAGATACCCTATTTGATAGTATATAATAAATCTGACTTAGTGCCTAACTTTAAGGTAGAAAATCCAAATGCCATAAGTATTAGTGCATTAAAGAATCAAGGAATATACGAACTTAAAGAGAAGATTACCACCTTAGTATCTGTAGAAGATTTTAAACTTAAAATAGTGGGAGATTTATTACAACCTAACGATTTTGTCGTGTTAGTTATTCCAATAGATGGCTCTGCTCCTAAGGGTAGATTGATACTACCTCAACAACAGGTCATTAGAGATATCTTAGAGGTGGGTGCTATATCTATAGTTACAAAGGAAACTGAGCTTAAACAGACTCTTGAAAACTTAGGGAAAAAGCCTAAGATGGTAATTACAGATAGTCAAGCATTTAAGAGAGTATCTGCGGAAACTCCTAATGATGTATACCTTACATCTTTTTCTATACTAATGGCTAGATATAAGGGAGTATTAGACACTACTGTAAAAGGTGTTAGAACCATAGAAACTCTACAAGATGGTGATACCGTCTTGATATCTGAGGGTTGTACACATCATAGGCAGTGTGAAGATATAGGAACGGTTAAGATTCCTAATTGGTTAAAGAACTATACTAAAAAAGATATCTTATTTGAGTTTACATCTGGTATAGGTTTCCCAGAAGACCTATCTAAGTATAGTTTAATAGTTCATTGTGGTGGCTGTATGCTTAATGAACGTGAAGTAAAGTATAGAATGAAATCTGCAACAGACCAAAATGTTCCATTCACCAACTATGGAATAGCTATTGCATACATGAACGGTATTCTAAATAGAAGCATCGAGATATTTCCGAACCTATAATGCTAATAGTAAAAAAGTACGGAACGCCATGTAAATAATATGGCGTTCCATTATAATTATACTCTTCCATAGAGCGTACAGATTCTTAATACTTCTTGCATCAGTGATTTTGAAAGGTTCTCTTGAGTAGCTCTCCACTGCCAATTGTTTCCTAAGGTAGATGGCTTATTCATGCGACAAGTATCATCTAATCCAAGATAATCTTGCAATGGAACTATACATACATTAGCTCTGCTACGCATTATAGCACTAATGAACACTTTATACATTTCACTCTTTGGAGTATAGTAATCGCAAAGATATTCTCTTGCCATAAACTGTTCTTCTTTTGAGATGGTATTGAACCATGATACTATAGTTTGATTATCATGAGTACCAGTATAGGCTATACAATTTTCGGTATAGTTGTGTGGTAAATAATCATTACGAGAACCTGTATCACGACTATCGAAAGCGAACTCAAGAACTTTCATGTTAGGAAAACCAGTATCTTGTACAAGTTTTCTAACACTGTCGGTCATATAGCCTAAATCTTCAGCTATAACATTTTTACTGCCTAAAGATTCTTTCATAGCGTTAAATAGTTCAATCGATGCCCCACGTTCCCAATGTCCATGTATAGCATCTGTTGAGCCATATGGTATAGAATAGTACTCATCGAAACCACGAAAGTGGTCTATTCTAACTACGTCATATAGTTTAAAGCAGTGAGCTAGACGAGAAATCCACCATTGATAGTGAGTATCTTTGTGATACTGCCAATTATATAAAGGGTTACCCCATAGTTGCCCAGTAGCTGAGAATCCATCAGGTGGGCAACCTGCAACGGCTGTAGGTAGATAGTTCTCATCTAATTGAAATAGTTTAGGGTTTGACCAAGTATCGGCACTGTCGAGGGCAACGTATATAGGAATATCTCCAATGATGCTTATATTTCTATCGTTAGCATAAGATTTTAAATCGTTCCATTGAGAATAGAACTCAAACTGTAAGAACTTGTGAAAGTCTATCTCATTTGAGAGTTCTTCTTTATACCTTTCTAATGCAGAAGGTTCTCTTAAGCGGATATCTTTCTGCCAATCAATCCAAGATGCTCCATTAAAACTATTCTTAATAGCCATAAATAGTGAATAATCGTTGAGCCATATTGCATTATCTTGTATGAATGTTGTATACTTTGAATCTTTTTTAAGACTACTTCTTTTAAAAGCTTTTCTTAACAACGGATATCTATTCTCATAGATTTTTTTATAATCTACTTTAGTTAGATTCTTTCCAAAGTCTACGGAATCGCATTCTTGTTTAGTTAGTAGACCATCTTCTATAAGTTTTTCTAAACTTATAAAGTACGGATTCCCTGCAAACGTCGAAAACGATTGGTATGGAGAATCACCATAGCTAGTGGGACATAGTGGAAGTATCTGCCAGTAAGATTGACCACAACCTTTTAGAAAATCTACAAAATCGTAGGCACTTTTAGAGAAACAACCTATTCCATACTTAGATGGTAGACTACTTATAGATAAAAGTATTCCTGCACTTCTTTTCATAATAACCCCCTTAAAGTGTTGATATTATTACTCCATAATGGTCAGATACTATGGGACTACCCTTTCCATTAAAAATTACTCGTGAACTTTCAATAGAAACCTCTTGATTGCACCAAATTTGGTCTATTCGCATACCAGTAGCCTTAGGCAATCTTTCTTTCCAACCGTCTATAAGATTTTCAACGGTAAAGCCTGTATCTTTGTGCTTAGCTAAGATGTAGGTATCGAACCATTTAGAATTAGATACCATATCGTAACCCTCACTTTCAATACTAGCAGGATTGTTAAAGTCACCCATAAGCCAAACCTTGTCGATACTTTTTAAGTGATTATTAAGTTTTAACCATTGTAATTGAAAAGGTTCAAAGGCATCGTTCCACCAACTCATGTGAGTGTTATAGAACCATTCCTTATTGTCTATAGTTATGCCTAATACTTTTCTAGTACGCCAATTATAATATTCATTTGTATTGCTAATTAAGAGGGTATCAGTTTTTAGTATAGGCTTTAAGCTGAGTATAGCTAAACCTTCAGTAAACTTAACGTACCCGACCTTTATAGGTAGCCAAGTCCAGTAGTAGAGTATTCCCAAACTTTGCAACCTTTTAGCAACGTTATAAACGTGATTATCTTCGTGAATAGAGATGTTATTATCGCATGGAAAGTATCCCTCTAGGCTTGTAATTTCTAATGGATTAGAATCCACGCTTTGATTAACCTCTTGTAAAGATATAACATCTGGTCTTTCAAGTGCGACTGTGTGGACAAATTCCTCAAGTTTTTTAGAATAAGCATCTTCTATAAGGCTATGAGTGTTTAGAGTTAATATCTTAATATAGCAACAACTCCAATCGAAATAATTATTATTAATATGGAGCATCTAATGTGATGCTCCATATTTTGTACTGCCGTTAAATACTATAAGATATCATTAATGTCAGACTTTAAGACATCGGCTTTAGTACCATATACAGCTTGAATACCATCGCCCTTTTTAACTAAACCTAAAGCCCCCTCAGATTTCCAAGCATTTGCATCGGCAACTAAGTCAGGATTCTTAACGGTCACTCTAAGGCGAGTCATACAAGCATCGACTAATACAATATTCTCACGTCCACCAAGTAATGCAATTATTCTTTCGGGTTGAGAGTTTCCACCATTACCATTTCCCGATGGTGGTACTTCATTAGAAGTTCCTTCCTCAGAATTACCATCAGAATAGTTACCTAAGCGTCCAGGGGTAGCAAATTTGAACTTACCAATCATGAAGTACGCCACAAAGTATCCAATAGCAAAGAACACAACTACAGCTATTACAAAGTTTATAATATCTCCAACGAGTCCAGCTTTAATAGACATAGGAATCCTAGTTAAGAACTCTAAATTTCCGAAAGAGTGCAACCTTAGATTAAATATTCCAGCAAGAGCAAATGCACAACCTTGCAAGATAGCATATACTATATACAACGGAATAGCACAGAACATAAACATAAACTCAATAGGTTCAGTAACTCCAGTTAAGAACACTGCCAACGCAGTGGATAAAAACATGGAACGATAGTCTTTCTGCTTGTCTTTGTCTACCCTACGATACATAGCTAAAGCAACTCCAAGGAGTAAACCAGTAGCACCTATCATTTGACCTACCTTAAAACGTGCAGGGGTTACAGTTTCTAATAGGTTGTTATACGATTCTATATCTCCAGAGTTTTTAAAGTTAATCAAGTCGGTAACCCAAGCTAACCATAAAGGGTCTTGCCCGAATACTCGAGAACCTGCGTTTGCTCCAGTTTGTATAGTATAAGTTCCTCCAAATGAGGTATAGTTCATTGGTATGGTCAACATATGATGCAATCCAAATGGTAGTAGTAACCTTTCCAGTGTACCGTATATGAACGGTGCTAATATTGGTGATGTACTTGAAGAGTTAGCTATCCAAACGCCAAAAGAGTTGATTCCTAACTGTACTATAGGCCAAACTATCGCAAGTACTATAGATACTATTGTAGACCAAAATATTACTACTAGAGGTACAAACCTTTTACCATTAAAGAACGATAATGCATCGGGAAGCTTTCGAAAGTTGTAGTATTTATTATATATTACTCCCCCAACGAACCCAGAAATGATTCCCACAAACACACCCATATTTAAAGCAGGTGCACCTAGTACAGATGTAAAGTATCCATCGACATTAATTTCTTGTCCAAATAACGTATGTGTAATTGCATTAGGGTCGTCGAGCATATCATTTGTAACTCCGAATATTGCTCCAGTGATACTATTAATTAGTATAAAAGCTATTAGCGATGCGAAAGCACCTCCAGCACGTTCCTTTGCCCAAGAGCCTCCTATAGCTATAGCGAATAGTATATTTAAGTTATTTATAATAGCCCAACCTATGTTTTCTATAACATTTCCCACAGTTATTATAATAGGTACATCGACCATAGCTATTAAATTACCTAGACTTATCATAAGACCAGCCGCAGGCATTACTGCAATTACAACCATTAAGACCTTTCCTAGTTTTTGTAAGAAATCAAAGTCTATGGAAAGCTTTTTTTTACTCTTTGATGTTTCAGAACTAGATGGCACTTCTTGTAATACATTTGTAGTAGTACTCTCGTTAGAGTTGTTTTCTAACGTAATTATATTATCCTTAATGGCACGTACCTTTCCAACGTTTATAGACATATTAAGACCATCTGCACCATTGCATATTAGTACTGGAGTAGTAAGGTCTGTGCCTTTCTGTTTTAGAAGATTGATATCTACTGTAGCTAATAGGTCACCTGCCTTAACGTTATCGCCAACCTTAACATGGGATTTAAATCCATTGCCTTTTAAAGATACAGTATCTAAGCCAAAGTGGATTAGTATATCTAAGCCCTCATTAGATTGCAAACCATATGCGTGTAAAGTTTCTGCAATGGACGTTACTACGCCGTCTACTGGACTGTAAATCTTGTTACTAGTAGGAACTATAGCACAACCATCGCCAAGAACTCTATCAGAGAACACTGGGTCGGGGACACTGTCGAGTAGAACTACATTTCCATCTAATGGCGATAGTAAGTTAATCGCCTTAATAGTTTTAGTATCTGACATATTATAAAAATATCCTCCTTAAAAGATTCTTCTAATAGAGTATGTGCATAATGTTAGATATTTATTCCAATATTGTAAACTTATATACTTATGAAATATCAACTATTTTAGTTCTACAATGGTAACACCGTCCTCACCCTCACCATATATACCCAATCGGAAACTTTTAACGCTAGGGTGATTCTTTAACCTTTGATGTACTGCTTTTCTAAGGACTCCTGTACCCTTGCCGTGTATTATGGTGATGGTTTTTAAACCAGACATAACTGCGTTATCGATAAATGCGTCCATTTGATATACTCCCTCTATGCTGTCACAACCACGAATATCGCAATCCATAGATATACTTCTATCGACCTTACTTATTGCTTTCTTAGATACCGAACCTTTAGGTTTTCTATCCACAGATGGTTTTTCAATCAACCTTAAGGTATCTATAGATACTTTAGTACGCATAACACCTATCTGAATGAATACATTACCGTTCTTATCAGGCTTACTAGATACTATCCCTTTCTTATCCAAACTAGTGATGTATACATTGTCACCTTGTTTAAGTTCACGAGGTAGAGTGTAATCATCATTGTAGATTAAGGCATCTGTAACGGGATTAGCAATGTCATACATTTTGTTAAAGTGACCTTTAGAACGTTTTTTAATATCTGTAACTTTCTGTGAAAAATTTTCCTTGTTCTGTTGACGTCTAATACTTTCAAGTTCATCTAAAAGGGCATTAGATTGTGCTTTTGTGCGTTCTATGATGGTCATAGCTGTTAAATGTGCTTTTTCTATCTCATCATCTCTAATCTTTTGAACTTCTGCCAATTGAGTTTTAACCTTATTAGCATTTTCTTGAGCCTCTAAACGTAGTTTTTCAATCTCAGAGTTTTTACTTTCAAGTTCAATGCGAGTTTTCTCTAACCTTTCGATAATCTTTTCAAAGTGTTTGCTGTCATCATCTATTAAAGATTTAGCATTTTCTATAACGTCCAATGGCATTCCTAAAGATTGCGATATTGCAAATGCATTAGATTTTCCAGGTGAACCTATTATTATTCTGTAGGTAGGTTTCATAGTATCCACATTGAACTCACACGATGCATTTTCTACGTTTTCAGTGTTTAAAGCATACATCTTTAACTCTTGATAGTGAGTAGTAACCATCAACTTAGCACCAGTAGATTTTAACCTTTCTATTATTGATATTGCCAAAGCAGAACCTTCTAAAGGGTCAGTACCAGAACCTAACTCATCTAATATTATTAATGAATCCTCATCTGCCCTATTAACTATTTCTATAACCTTGTGCATATGTGCTGAAAATGTTGATAGATTCTGTTCAATGCTTTGGCTGTCGCCTATATCCACTAGTACGTTTTTAAATACAGATACTTGACTATTATCCGATACAGGTATCATAAGACCGCACATAGTCATAGCAGTAAGTAAGCCAACGGTTTTAAGAGCGACTGTCTTACCACCCGTATTAGGCCCAGTAATGATTAAACAAGTATAGTCTTTACCAAGTGATACGTTAATAGGCACTACTTTTTCGGCATCTATTAAAGGGTGTCTAGCCTTTCTTAGATGTATAACTCCGTTGTGAGTTAAGTTTGGAATGGTAGCTTTCATCTTAGCACCTAAGTTTGCCTTAGCAAAGTACAGATTCAACATAGCACAGATTTCATAGTTGTTTATAATAGCATCTGCACTTTCACCACATAGGGAACTTAGTTCTGCAATTATTCTATCTATCTCATCGTGTTCTTGACTCTGTAGGAGTTTAATCTCGTTGTTAGCGTCCACTACAGATACTGGCTCAATAAAGATAGTCTGTCCAGTAGCGGAAGTATCGTGTATTAAGCCTTTGATATCGTTTCTATGTTCAGACTTTACAGGTAGTACGAACCTACCATCACGTATAGTCACAACGTTATCTTGTAAGCACTTTTGGATACTTTCAGAGCGTATCATCTTATCTAAAGATGAGCGTAAGTTTATACCAGCCTTAGCAATCTTGCGTCTTATAGTAGCAAGTTGTGGACTAGCACCATCGGAAAGTTCATCTTTAGTGAGAATAGAGGTTTCTAAGCGATTCTGTAGATACTTGTTAGGCATCAGTCCAGAGAATAGGTAGTCTAAGTCAGTTTGAACCTCTTCACAATGCTTATACCAATCTGATAATGCCGATATTTGGTTTAACATCTGTAATATCTGTAGCATTTCACGTAACGATAGTATTCCACCAGCACTTGCTCTTTTTAATGATGGGCATACATCTTTAAAGCCAAAAAAAGGAGGCGTTCCAAACCTTACAGAAAGTTCAAACGCCTGAGAAGTCTTATCTAACTCTTCTTGAACGATAGTAAAATCGGAGCAAGGTTCAATTTCAAGAGCCATCTGTTTAGACCTTTCGTTGGAACATTCTTTAGAAAGTTTTTCAAGAATCTTATTTAGTTCTAAGGTAGAGTAATACTTATTCATATTTTTTTTACAACTCCTAACTATATTTTTAGAGCGTTTTTTAACGCTCACATGATATTATATCACAAACAATGGTATTAATCAACCTAAAATATTAAAAAAATCGTGGAAATTGAATTGTGTTGTTGCTATTGACAAAACAGAAAGTTTGTATTATACTTATCATAATGAAATTAAACGTTTAGAAGAACTATTTTTTTTAACCTCATTTAGGGCAATGGTGGGCGGAGAAAAATCGGTATCCCCCATTGATATGAGGTTAATCCACGCATACTAAGTATGCATATCGCACTCCGTAAAATTACCGAGCGTGGATTGAAACAAGAAGGTGTACATACATGAAAATATTTAAAAGGATTATGGCAGGAGTATCTGCAATGGCTATGATGAGCATATGCTGTTACTCTGCTGTAGATGAGGTATCTAACATGGATACCGCCGAGGCTATAGTCGATGATTGCAACGATGACTGGCTTCATGCCGAGGGTAGCAGACTATATGATATGGACGGGAACGAGGTTTGGCTTACTGGTGCTAACTGGTTTGGTCTAAACTGTGGTGAAAATGCTCTACATGGTCTTTGGAGTGCTGATATCGATGAGTTATTATCATCTATAGCAGACCACGGCATTAACTGTCTAAGAATGCCTATCTCTACGGAGTTACTACTCTCTTGGATGAATGGTACTCCAAATGAGGTATCTAGTGTTTCCGCAGGTAATGATGCCCCTTACTATGTAATAAACCCAGACTTCTTAGATGAAAGCGGTAATCTTAAAGATAGTCTAGGCATCTTTGAGGTAGTAGTCCAAAAGTGCAAAAAGTATGGTATTAAAATCATAATGGATATACATAGCCCTGCTGCACACAACTCTGGACATAACTATAACCTTTGGTACTACGATTCCGATGCAGGTGACGCCGATAATATGGCTGTAACTGCTGATGGTGTTCAAGTTACTACTGAAATGTGGCAAGATACTCTAGTATGGTTAGCCGACAAGTACAGCAATGATGACACTATTATAGCCTATGATTTAAAGAATGAACCTCATGGAAAAGGTCAAGAAGGTTCTTCTGCAGCTAAATGGGACGATTCTACCGATGAGAACAACTGGGCATATGCTGCTACTCAATGTGCATTGGCTATTATGGAAGTAAATCCTAATGCTTTAATCTTGATAGAGGGTGTTGAACAGTATACAAGAGAGGGTAAAACTTGGGGACAACCAGATTCTGAAACAGACCCTCCATACTACCCTGCTTGGTGGGGTGGCAACCTTAGAGGAGTTGCAGAATATCCTATTGATTTAGGAGAGTATCAAAGCCAAGTAGTGTATTCACCTCATGACTATGGCCCTGGAGTATACGCTCAAACTTGGTTTAACAAGGATTTTACTACCGAAACCCTTTTAGATGACTATTGGTACGATACTTGGGCTTATATAAATGACCAAGATATCGCTCCATTATTGATGGGTGAATGGGGTGGCTTCATGGACGATGGCGATAATGAAAAGTGGCTAACTCTATTACGTGATTATATGATAGATAACCATATTAACCATACTTTTTGGTGTATAAATCCAAACTCTGGCGATACTGGTGGTCTTCTTGATAGTTCATTCGAAAATTGGGACGATGATAAATATAATCTTTTAGAACCTGCACTTTGGCAAGATGAAGACGGTGTATACATAGGCTTAGACCATCAAACTGCTTTAGGTTCTAATGGACAATCCTTAAGTGACTACTACGCTAGTGGAAAATCTAGTAACTTAGATTCCGATGGTAGTACTAGTCCAAAAGACCCAATAGTTACTACAGCTACTACTATCTCTGAGCCTGAGGAAACTAGCGTATCGGATACAGATGAATCTACCACTACTACACTAGATACAGATGAATCCACTACTACTACACCAGATACAGATACTTCCACTACTACTGAAAATACTACCGATGGAACTTCTGAAACGTCCTTTCCAGACGAAACTACTATTGATTCTAATAGTAGTACTTCTAGCAGTTCCGACAGCGATATTCCTATGCAAGAAACACTCTTAGGTGACGTAAACTGCGATGGCAGTGTTAAATCCAATGACTTATTGTTATTAAAGAAGTATCTACTAGGACTTGATGACTTAGATGAACAAGCTCTATTGAATGCTGACTTAAATGGGGATAATGATGTTAAATCTAATGACCTTTTGTCACTTAAGAAACAGCTACTAGGCTTAGAATAGTTATAATATTAATCTATACAAACGGCTCATTGTATTAATATGAGCCGTATTAAATATCTACACATAAAGGAGATTTTTTTACATTATGACCAATGATACTTCTGCTATCATAGTATGTGCAGGAAACTCCACTAGAATGGGTGGAGTTAATAAACAGTTCTTACCTTTAGGAAACTCTAACGTTATAGGACTAAGTATGTCTAAGTTCCAAAGATGCTCTAGTGTGGAAGAGATTATAGTAGTATCTAAAGAAGAAGATGTCCCCACTATTAAGAGCATTGCAAAGAAACTTAATATATCTAAACTTAAAGAGGTAGTAGTCGGCGGAAATACTAGACAAGAAAGCGTATTCAATGGTTTTAGATTAACTTCAGAATCTGTGGAACTAGTAACTATCCACGATGGTGCTAGACCTTTAGTGCTTGTAGATGATATTGAAAGGTGTATACAAGATGCAAGAATTCATGGCGGAGCAACTTTAGCTGTACCCGTAAAGGATACTATTAAGATAGTATCCAAAGGTTACATATCTCAGACACCTAATAGACAGTTCCTATATGCCATTCAAACACCTCAAAGTTTTTACAGACACCTATATCATATAGCCATTAAAAATGCCTTAGAAAAGAATCTTAACTGCACCGACGATTGTCAACTTATGGAGAACATAGGATATAATCCATTCATAACTGTGGGACATTACTCTAACATAAAGATAACTACCCCCGATGATATTATTATCGCTGAAACTATATTGAAAGGAGAAACTTTAAAATATGATTAGAATAGGTCATGGCTATGATGTTCATAGATTGGTACAAGGTAGAAAGTTAATCTTAGGCGGAGTACAGATTCCATTTGAAAAAGGTCTTTTGGGTCATTCCGATGCCGACGTCTTGACACACGCTATAATGGATTCCTTACTAGGAGCTTTGGCTTTAGGTGATATTGGCAAACATTTTCCAGATACCGATGAAAAGTACAAGGGTATAGATAGTTTAAAACTACTCGCATATGTATGCGACCTAATATCTAAAAATGGATACGGCATAGGCAACATAGATAGTACTATAATATGTCAGCGTCCTAAACTATCTAGCTATATAGAATCTATGCGTGAGAATATTGCTAAGGTTTGCAACGTAGATATATCTAAGGTTAGCGTGAAAGCTACCACTGAGGAAAGTTTAGGATTCACTGGTGAGGGTTTAGGAATATCTGTACATTCGGTATGCACTTTAGTTAAATTTTGACGTTTTAATCATTTAGGAAAATTTTTTTTAAATTTAGTATTGACAAATTTAAAAATCTGTGATATACTATTTAAGTGGTTGAAAGTTATCTTTTAACTTCAAACATTGGGGTATGGCCAAGCGGTAAGGCAGTAGATTCTGATTCTACCATTCAGGGGTTCAAATCCCTTTACCCCAGCTAAATAAAGTTTAAAGGCGTGACTAATCACGTCTTTTTATTTTATAGATACTATTATTTAAAAGTAGATTCTTAATTTTGACCAATTAAACTATAAAAAGGACGTGTTTAAAAAATGAAAATCATTAATGGTGGCGTAGCCTCTGCAAAGGGTTTTGAAACTTCCTCAGTCGAGGCTAACATAAAGTATAAAGATAGAAAAGATATGGCTCTAATATACAGTGAATCTCCATGCAAAATGGCAGGTACTTTTACTAAGAACGTAGTAAAGGCATCATGTGTACTTTGGGATAAAGAGTTAAATGAAAGTGGCACAGATATCCATGCGGTAGTAGTCAACTCTGGAGTTGCTAATGCTTGTACAGGCAAACAAGGTTATGATTATTGTATGCAGACGGCTCAAGCAGTATCTAAAGTGTTACCAGTGAAGTATCATGAGGTGTTGGTAGCATCTACGGGAGTTATAGGTATGCAACTTCCTATAGATAGAATTACTAATGGTGTAGATATGCTATCTAAGGGACTTGAACATTCAGAAGAGGCAAGTTTGCAATCTGCACAAGCCATTATGACTACAGATACTAAACCTAAACACATGGCTATTCAATTTGATATAGATGGTAAGACCGTAACTATAGGCGGTATGTGTAAGGGTTCTGGCATGATACACCCTAATATGTGTACTATGCTATCCTTTATTACTACAGATATTTCTATATCCAAAGAGTTATTACAAGAGGCTTTAAGCACTGATATTTTAGATACCTACAATATGATATCTGTCGATGGTGATACATCTACTAACGATACCGTCCTACTACTTGCGAACGGTTTAGCAGGTAACAAAACCATTACAGAAAAGAACGATGATTACTACAAGTTTTTAGATGCTCTACATCATATCAATGAGGAGTTCGCTAAAAAGATTGCTAGTGATGGCGAAGGTGCTACTGCTCTAGTACAAGCTAAGGTTATTAACGCTAAGACTAAAGATGATGCTAGAACCATGGCAAAATCTATTATATGTTCGTCACTAACTAAGTGTGCTATATTCGGTCATGATGCTAATTGGGGCAGAATACTCTGTGCTATGGGTTATTCGGGAGTAGATTTCAATCCTGACAACGTAGAAGTTTCTATAGCCGATGATACTCAAACTATACTAATATTTAAAGATGGCTCTGCGGTTGAGTACAACGAAGATGAGGCTTCTAAGATACTCTCTAAACCAGTGGTAAACATCATAGCAGATATTAAGATGGGCAACTTCTCTGCGATTGCATACGGTTGTGACCTCTCATATGACTACGTTAAGATAAATGCAGACTATCGTTCATAGATAAAAACAAAAGTTTCAACTAGATAATTTCAAAATTACTTATCTACTTGGAAAGGATTTTTTTAATATATGTTTGTAAATGAAGAAAAGATTCCAAAGGCTCTACTAGTTTCCATAGATACTGGTGAGTTCGACAATGAAATATCCATGAAAGAACTTGAAGAACTTACTAAAACTGCTAACGCTGAAGTAGTTGCTACAGTTATTCAAAAAAGACCATCTTTTGAAAAGGCTACCTGTGTTGGTCAAGGCAGATTGTTAGAGATTGCCGATATATGTAAGCAGTTAGAGGTTGATTTAATTATATTTGACCATGAACTTACCGCTACTCAAGTAAGGAACATCGAGGAGGTAACTAACGTTAGAACCATCGATAGAACTACTCTAATATTAGATATCTTTGCACAAAGAGCTAGAACTAAAGAGGGTAAACTTCAAGTAGAGTTGGCTCAACAAAGGTATAGACTCCCTAGACTTGCTGGAATGGGTGTAACACTATCTAGGTTAGGTGGTGGTATTGGTACTCGTGGCCCAGGTGAAACTAAACTTGAAACCGATAAGCGTCACATTAGAAGTAGAATATCTGCACTTGAAGAAGAACTTAAAGAACTTAAAAAGCATCGTGAGTTTATTCGTAAACGTAGAAAGAAAGATAATCTACTATGCGTGGCTATAGTTGGATATACTAATGCAGGTAAGTCTACTTTGATTAACGCTCTAACCGATTCGGATATCTTCGCAGAAGATAAGCTTTTCGCTACCTTAGATACTACTTCAAGAGGATTAACTCTTCCCGATGGCAGAAAAATATTAATTATCGATACCGTTGGATTAATTCGCAGACTCCCTCACCACCTAGTAGAGGCTTTTAAATCTACACTTGAAGAAGCATCTAGTTCGGATTTAATTCTAAATGTGGTAGACGTTTCCTCTAGTGAGTTTGAAGAACATCTTGAGGTTACTAATAATCTATTAGGTGAATTAGGGTGCAACGATATACCAAAGATAACGGTGTTCAATAAGTGCGATAGATGTAACTATTGCAATGCCCTATCAACAGATAGTACCCATGTAAAGATATCTGCTAAGAAAAAGTTGGGTTTTGAAGAACTTTTGAATGCTATTGCACAAAATCTTCCAGAAACTTCTAGACGAATAAGAGCATTACTCCCCTATGATAAATCTAGTTTGATTAACAAGATTAGATTAGATGGTAAGGTATTCAGTGAAGAATATCAAGCAGATGGAACTTTAATAGACGCTCTTGTGGATATTAAAATATTCCATGAAGTTGAACCTTTTATATTATAGTACAAAATATCCACCCATACTTGCGGGTGGATATTTTGTTTGTATACGTTTATGTAATGGTAACGCTTAATAGTGACTGTAAGGAATCACTTTATATACAACACTGTTCTGCATAACCAATGGCGATTTATGTGCAAAAAATACAATTCCATCGCAAGGAGCGATAATCTTTTCAATAGTAACGCCTTCATATGGGTGGATAATTTCAGCCATTACATCACCTTTTTTAATCTCATCACAAGGTTGATTAATCCTTTTATATATACCCGCACAAGATGTTTTTATTGGTAAAAGACTATCTTCCATAACGGTATTGGTAGCATAACCATTATGGCATCTATACTCAATTATGCCCATGTTAGATAGAAATCTTAGTATTGCCGATATAGCTTCCTTAGCAGAAACTTCATCTATGTGTTCAGTTTCGTTGGTATATACCGAAAAAGCCTTAGTATTCCAAAGTTGCCAATTATAGTTTAGAGTAGTAGTATCTACTGGTTTAGGATTTCTAATCACAATGTAAGGCAATCCGAAAGCATTAGCAAGGTCAGGAGTTTGGAAAGGAGTATTCATCATTCTAACGTGTGGAATAAAATCTCCTGGAATATAGAACGATGCAAACTGTATACCATACATATATCCTTGTACGCTATTAAACAGACCATCTGCAATTCTTTGAGTAGTTTCTCCTAGATTATACCCAGGGAACATTCTGTTAATATCGGTATTATCCTGTGCCCAAAACCTCTTAGATATGTTCATAGAGTATGGGTTTGCAGATGGAACTACTAATATCTTGTGATTGTCTACTATCTTACCAAGGCGTTCAAGTTCTGTTAAAATTCTAATTATTTGAGAGCATACATACAACTGTTGAACTTCATTACCTCTAATAGAGCCAACTATACAACAAGATTTCTCTCCAGAGCCAAAGTAATAGCCTTCAATCTTAAAATCCTCACGATATGGTGACTTCATAGTAAATAGAGTTTCTTTATTCATTTGAGTTACCTCCTTGAGCATCATTTAAGATTCTAGCTATTAAAGAGCCTTCATATACTACGGGATATTCTCTAATGGTAAAGAGTTTTCCATCACAAGGAGATACTACCTTATGTAACACTTCACCTAACAAAGGACTAACTATATCACCCACATGGTCGCCACATTTAACGTCTGACCAATGTGATATCTTAGGCACAAATATACCACTAGCCTCGGCATTTATAAAGCTAACCTTACCGTCTTTAGAGAGTATAGGTTCTTTAACCTCTTGTGGAACATCATTCCATATGCCCATCTCGACCATTAGCCTAAATATTCCTTTAACCAATTGGTCGCAGTAAGTCTTAGTGATTCTCATACCAACACCCATTTCCACTACTAAAGTAGGTACTCCCCTAGAGTTTAAACTATATGCAATAGTAGACTCTAGCACCGTTGCATTAGAGTGTACCCACACGAAATCTACATTTAGGAACTTAGCGTATGGAACTAAAATATCGGCACAGTTTTCATTAATTCTAACTTGAGGAATCTCAGTTAAGAATATGTTAGATGAATGGATATCTATGCACATATCCGCACCCATAATATCGTTAATAACTGCATTAGCCGATTGTTCAGCGAACGCACCATCGGAACTTCCTGGAAAGATTCTATTCATATCCAAGTCGAACATAGGAATACCTCTAGATATAGAATCTATGCCCAATGGATTCAAAGCAGGGTATATATCTACAATACCCTTTAATCTTTCGAAGTTTTCGTTAATAGTTTTAACTATCTTGTAGCAAACATATTGCCCTTCTAGTTCGTCACCATGTATTCCAGTAACTATGCATATTCTTTTTTCGTTGCCGTTTAGATTTTTAGGTTGCAATCTATTTTTTGTTATCCTCATATTTTCTAATACGGGCAAACCTATTGAGATAACTGTTTCTAACACCTTTGTTAGACCTCCTTAATAGAAATGCTTATATATTGTTGTTGTAAAGTATTGCCTTTAAAAAGACCTCTGTCAACAGAACAATCGTTGTAATCTCTGCCTTTAGCTAGAGCTATGTAGCCCTCATTTATAAAGCAATCGTTAGTAGGGTCATAGCCGAACCAATACCCATCATGATAGACTTCTACCCATGCATGAGTTGCTCCATAACGAACTGTGCCATCTTCGTACATTAACCCTGAAACGTATCTAGTAGGCACATTTAAATATCTAAGTAGCGATATAAATATATGTGAATAATCTTGACACACTCCTACCCCTAGATTAAAGCTTTCAGAAGCTGTGGTGCATATTGAAGTGGTCAAGGGTTGATATCTTAAGTACTTGTGTAAAGAATCCATAACTATGGTAGCCTTTTGTAGTGTATCAAGAGTTTCATTAAAATGCTCAACTACAATAGAGTTTAAGAAAGATACCATTGAGTCAGATATATGCGTATACCATGAAGGATATCTATATACAGCAATATCACCAATGGATTTTACAGGATTACTAGTAGTAAACACAGTACCAGTACTAACGAAACCAAAGAAATCATGTGGTGCTATAGAACTTCCAGAGTACTTAACGTTACCACACCAATCCAATTCACGACAGGTATAGTCGCATGGTAGAATCTGTTTTTCATAAGAGTATAGCCTTTGTGAAGTATCAGATATAGGCTCTATCTTTAATGAAAAGAATTGTTCTTTTATGGGGAAATCGAAAGTTAAGGTCATTTCGTAGTAAAAGTTGAGTTTCATATAAATCTCCCATTGTTTTAATTACAGACCGTAACGGTCTACTTTATAGAGAACTTTTAGGAACGTCTTTAACAAAGGCGTTCCAAAAACTTTAAATTACATACTTTAATACTTTAGATTATACTTTAACTATCTTAGAAAGTTCATCTATAGCTTCAAAGCGACTAGAATAGTCTAAGGCATCGTTATTAATAATTATAGATACCATGTTTAAGGCACTAGTATCGTAGTTTACATGAATTTTATGTAACCTAGTTAATAACTTTCTGTACTCTTCTAAGACTTTAACTTTAGGATATTTAAGTCTAATATATAGGTCTATTCTTTCCACATATCTACCTGCTTTCATTATGTTTCTGCTCTCATCATCTTCTATAAAGTCATCGGCACTACCCCAAAATGCTAGTAGATAGTCTATCACGCTCTGTAATGCAAATAGTGGTTGTGATGAGTTTTTAGAATCTTTTAGAACGTTTAAAGCCATTTCAATATATGCCAAACTTTCAGAAGATAGTGTACTTCTAATGACTACTGCATTATCATATGCTCTAGTTAGGTTAGAATATAAAGAGTTTTCATCATGTTTGTCGAATATATACCTAGATACAAAATCTTCTTTAGAAAAGTACACACAAGGAATACCAATAGAGTCACAATACTCTTTGTATACTTCAGTATTGCCATCAATCATAGAATCGTAGTAAGAAAAGAACGTTCTTAATGTAGTAAAGACTCTTTCTGAATATCTGCCCAACCAATATAGATGGTTTGCTTTACCTGTAGATACTACCATAACCTCATTATTACTTACCATAAAAAAATTACCCTTTTTAAATTAAGTTTTCTTTTAGCAATTCATCTTGCCACTTACACTGTTGAAGTGAGGGAATTCTTGCTGAAATTAGTTAAATATTATACTTATTATCCAATAACCCAAGTATCCTTAAATCCGCCACCTTGTGATGAGTTTACTACAAAACTGTTAGCATTTCTGCTAAATCTAGTCAAACCGCTAGGCCATACTTGAGTCTTTTTACCACTCAATACAAAAGCTCTAAGGTCTGCCTTTCTAGGTACAGGGACACCATCTTCCATAATGTCTAAGTCTAAGAAATCTATAACTTCTTGAGCTATAAACCTACGATTTTCTCTAGTAACTAAATCTTTCATGCTCCTCAAAGATTCCTCATCTAAATCACGACCGAATACTACACCATATCCACCTGCTTCAGAAACGTCTTTTACCACTAATCTTTCAAGATTATCTATAACATACTTTCTATCTTCTTCATAGAAAGGTAGGTATGTAGGAGCGTTCTTTAGAATAGGTTCTTGATTTAGATAGTACTTAATCATCTTAGGTACAAAGTAGTATATGCCCTTATCATCTGCGACACCGTTTCCAGGTGCATTAATAATGGCAACATTACCAGCCTTGTATACAGACATCAAGTTTGGAATGCCTATTAAAGATTCAGGTAAGAACGCCATAGGGTCTAAGTAGTCATCAGAGATTCTTCTATATATTGCACCCACTCTTTTCTTGCCATCTATTGATTTATAGTAAAGTACATTGTTCTCTACCACTAATGTTTCAGAGGTACAAAGTGCAGAGTCTGTAATCTCGGCAAGGTATGAATGCTCAAAGAAAGCGGCATTATATCTACCAGGAGTGAGTATTACATTTATACCACCAACGTTTACACTATCCATAGTTTCTTTCAAGAGTTGTCCATAGTTTCTATTGTCTACAATATGATTCTCTTGGAAAGTAAAAGGACTAACTCTTCTAGTAATCTCACGAGCAATTAGTGGATATGATGCTCCAGAAGGTACTCTTAGATTATCTTCTAGGATATACCACTCACCATCTTTAGATTGTACTAAGTCTATACCAGAGATATGACTATACACGCCTAAAGGTGGACATATACCCTCACATTGTGGAAGATATCCCTTAGAAGAGAATACAAACTCTTCAGGGACTACCCCATCTTTAACTATCTGTTTTTCGGAATAGATATCCTTTAAGAAGAGATTTAAAGCATCTACACGTTGAATAAGACCTTTTTCAATCTTAGCGAAGTCTTCTTTAGATATAATTCTAGGAATAGAATCGAATGGAAATAGTTGTTCCTTAAAAGTTCCATTCTTATAGATACCAAACTTTACACCATAACGTTTCATCATAGTATTTACATCATCGGTATACTTAATCAATTCGTTTGTCATAATAACACCTTCTAAATAAAATTGTTTCAATAATACTAAAAACAAAAAAAGTGCCTATTAATCTTACCGATTAATAAGCACCTTTGCTAATTGTTATTATATCACATTAGATTAACTTTTTCAAGTTATGAGTTCAAAAAAAATAAAATCCTTTGTTTTTTAAGCGATATCTTAATAAAATAAACTTTTTTCAAAATATTCATAACTTTATTAATAGAATATGGATATTCATTCCATAGGACTTAATTATATCTTGACAGATTGAAAATTTTGGATTATAATCTATATATCATACTATTTTGATGGAATTAATTATATTCAAATATAAAGGAGAATTATTATTATTATTATGATTGTTGACGTTCAAAAACAGATACTAAAACTAAAGAAAGAAAAGGATATATGCATATTGGCTCATAGTTACCAAGCTAGAGAGATTGTAGAAGTCGCTGACTTTATGGGTGACTCGTTTAAACTAAGCCAATTAGCTACAACAGTACCTAACAAGACCATAATAATGTGTGGTGTTAGATTTATGGCGGAAACTGTAAAACTTCTATCTCCAGAAAAGAAAGTTGTGCTATGTAACCCATTAGCAGGCTGTCCTATGGCTGAACAGATGGATAAAGAACTAATATCCAACTTAAAGCAGATGTATCCAAACTATACGGTAGTTGCCTATATAAATACTACTACAGATTTAAAAACTATATGTGATGTATGCGTTACATCATCATCAGCAGTAAAGATAATAGGCAAGATTCCTAACGATAATATACTATTTATCCCAGATTGCAACCTAGGCGATTATGTTGCAAAACAACTTCCAAATAAGAATATAAAGCTTGTTCAAGGTGGCTGTCCTACCCACGCTAGAGTAACTCGTAAAGACGTTGAAACTGCTAAGAAACTATATCCTAATGCTAAATTGTTGGTACACCCCGAATGTACCCCACAAGTAGTATCTAGTGCAGACTATGTAGGGTCTACATCGGGAATTATGGAATACGCTATAAACTCAGATGCAAAGGAGTTCATCATTGGTACAGAACTTAGTATCTTAGAACATCTTCAATATGAATGTTTAGATAAAAAGTTCTATCCACTATCTAAAGATATTATATGCCATAATATGAAAGCTACTACACTTATAGACGTCCTTAATGCTATAAATAATACTGGTGGTGAGGAAATTATACTATCCGATGAAACTTTAAAATCTGCTAGAATCTGTATAGATAGAATGATAGAATTAGGGTAAGATATTGCTATCCTACTGAATGAGGTTAAATATCCTTATAATGCAAAATATTAATCTTGCAAGTGGTTGGAGTATCTAATATTATTTGATTACAGTCATCTGCTGTAATAGTTCCGTCCTTTGGATTCTTAATACTATCGACCTTGCCTGTTATATCTGCTTGAACTGTGCTATTCTCAAAAGATAAGTCACAATCTATCATAGTGCAATTTTCAAGCACTAGATTATTTGCATAGCATAAAGGTTGTGTTCCAATAATATTACAGTTTATGAACTTTAAATCGTTGGAATACCACCCAAGATATTCACCCTTAACTATGCTATTCTTTACCACTATGTTGTTGCAATGCCAAAAGGCATCTTTAGTATCTAAGTTAGAGTTTTCTATAACCATATCTTGAACGTACTGAAAAGAATACTTAGCTTTCATATTTAGATTACATATACGTCCGTTCTTGCTATCGAAGAAAGGATATTCTGAGGTAAGGTTACAATTTTGAATATCTATGCCATTACACTTCCAACCAAACTCAACGGATTCTATTTCACAATCTTTTAGAGTTACATTGGTACATTCCCTAACAGATTTAACTCCTAATATGTTACTACTTACTATACATAGATTACTGTCATACCAAAAAGGTGCTCTGCAAGGTTCAAAGAACGTAGTGCTTTTAACGTTACAATCATGCACGTGCCATAGTGGATAACGTAACTTAAAGTTACAGTCATCTACCAATATGTTAGTACACTCTTTTAAAGGTGATTCTCCATCTACTTTGCCCATAAAGTTACAACCTATAATATTAGAATCTTTTATGCCATATAAAGCTCTTTCATGCTCATATGATAGATTTCTATATGTTTCCATATGGTTAAAACTGCTCCTTTCGAATGTGATTAATATCATTAAGGTAGTTAATTAGATTAATCTACAGTTTCAAGACCTTCTGATTGAAAAGCTTGTCTAAGGTCATTTATTAGGTCGACCTTATCTTCAATGCCTATAGCCACACGATAGAATCCACCATGGAACTCTTGAGGGTATAGATACATTCTCTCATCATCTTCACCTAAAAAGACTATTAAACTTGCATCATGTCCTAAAGATACCGCAGATGTAAATATGTTTAAATGTGTAACTACTCTGTTATATAGGTCATGTTCGCCCTTTAAACCAAAAGATAGAACTCCACCAAAGCCGTTTTTCATCTGTTTAACAGCTAAGTTGTGACCCTTATGGCTTTCAAGTCCAGGATATGCTACAAAGCTTACACAAGGTTGTTTTTCAAGCCACTTAGCTATTGCTAGAGCGTTATCGTTATGAACTTGCATTCTTAATGGGAACGTTACTGCACCCCTCATGATTAACCATGCGTTAAATGGACTAATAACTCCACCAATATTTACTTGTGCTTGATAGCGAATCTTTTCCATATCCTCATGAGAACCAATTATAGCACCACCCATAGAGTCGCCATGTCCGTTTATGTACTTAGTTAAGCTTTCCACCACATAGTCAACACCGTACTCAATAGGTCTAGTATTGTATGGCGATGAGAAAGTATTGTCTACAGAAACCTTAAAGCCATTTTCATGAGCAAGTTTTACTATAGCCTCTATGTCGCAGATGCATAGTGTTGGATTTCCTGGAGTTTCAAAGTGAATCAACTTAGTATTAGGTTTAATAGCTTTCTTAATCTGTTCTATGTCTGTACAATCCACGATACTAGTTTCAATGCCCCACTTATCTGACCATAGTTCATTAAAGATTCTATAAGTTGCTATATATGTAACCTTAGAGAATATAACGTGGTCACCTTTCTTTAACATAGTAAAGAATAATGCAGATAATGCAGTGACTCCACTAGCCAAGCATACACAATCGTCACCACCTTCAAGATTAGCAATCTTTTTTTCTAAAAGTCCTTGATTTACTCCACCATTACGAGTGTATATGTTAGACTCAGAAGCTGACCAGTTCATAGTAGATGGGTCATATGGTAGTAGAAAACTATTAGCCATATTTATAGGTGGCTCAATAGCTCCAGTAGTGGGGTCAGGTTCATTGCCAACGTGGATAGCTCTAGTAGTAAAACTCATACCATCGAATTTTTTCTTTAAGTTCACTCATTTTAAAAATCTTTCCTTTCAAATTAAATAGATAGATACAACACCTTATATTATATCACATAGCATAGATAAATTTGTGAATATATTTTGAATTTTCAAGAAATATGTCTAACATTATCTACGTTTAGAAGTTTTTAAGCCTTTTCGATGTAACTTTTTCTGTTGCTTATTGAACTCCATAATAGAATTATATACTATAATGTACTTATCAAGGCATAGTTTAATATCTTGTAGGTTCAAAGAATTTTCATTTCCGTAGAAAGCTTTATTAGAAGTTTCCACAATATCTTTTATATCCACATGGTAGATATTTAATATATGGTTTTCAGTTTCCTCTAGGGTTTGAGAGTTAGAAAGTTTAGCTAACTTTCTAATACGTAAGACTATCAAAGCTAGAGAATCTTTAGTTGCCTTATTAAGTATCTTCTTACGGAAATTAGATTCATATATTTTAGGATATACAAACACTATAAACACACCTACAATAGATACTCCTACTACCATAATTAACGAGGCTATAAATAGTCTGTTATTCTGTGAAGTATCGTTTTGAGTATCTACATCGGCAACCGTAAAGGTTTGAGTAGGTTCAAAGTAGCACCAACCGTATCCACTAATAAATACTTCTGGGTACGCATGAGAACTCTGTGCAGTAATATCTACTTCTTGAGTCTTGTTAGTGCTATTTACAGCTAAGAATCCCTCAACGTAGCGAGCAGGTAGACCTAAAGCTCTAGCCATTAGAATCATAGAGGTAGAGTATTCATAACAAGCACCAGTCTTAGTAGAGAATATAAAAGTTTCTATAGTGTCACCATCTTCTGCTTGATAGTTAGCATCGTAGTTGTAGCCATTTGATATAAAGTAGTTTTCTAAAGCCATAGCCTTTTCAATATCCGAACTGCAACCTTTAGTGATATCTTGTGCAAGTTCAGATATTCTTTCGCTATCGCAGTCTGTAAATACCTTAGAATACGTAACAGAGTTGTTATAATCTTGAATGTATGCTTTAGTAACATCATCATATTTAGTATTTTCAACTATTGCATATAGGTCTTGTAGGAAGTTTCCGTACATATCGAAACTTAGATTACTTAAAATATCCAATGCGTTAGAGTCACTTAGAATTTCACTGGAATAATATTTTAAAGTATAGCTTGAATAGTTCGACAATGAGAGTTTATTTACATCACTTAAAATTCCGCTATAGGTGGAAGTAAGCTGTCTATCATCGCTAAAAGATGTTACTTCAAAGGTGTTCGTTGGATTTAATAAGAAACTAGTTGAAAAGTTACGAGCCTTAACGGTTACACTTTTAATGTTATCCTCAAATAGATTCTGCCCTATAGTATCGGTTAGATTGTAGGTTTGTGCAAACTCTTGATTACTATTACACGCAAACACTATAGCGTTCATAAACTCTGCTGGATTAAGTAGTTCTTTAAACTCATCGGTGGAGTTGTTACTCAAGAGTAAGCCTTGCATATCATAGTCTAGTAGGCTAGATTCATTATCATTGAAGTATAGGTTAGTATCTTCTGGGAAGTCTGTAATTAAAGACTTAACACCATCGGAACGTAACCAAACGTTCTTATTAAGATTGTAATTGCTAAAAGTTCTGGATTTTAAAGCCACAGTTTCAGAACATTCTACCTCAAAGAGTTTTCTGTTAGATGTCATGAAAGACATTCCCGAACCGTTAGAAGTATCTGTAAAGTTTCCCAATTGAGCCAATAGGAAATCTGTTATGGTATTAGCAGATATTAAGTTCTCGAATACTTCTCTATCTGCTTTTATGGTAGGTTTAGGTATTGCTGATATTATCAACATGAACGATAACACAAACGCTCCAATAGATTTAATGTAAGATGAGTTTTCTAACACCCTTAAATTTTTCTGTTGAAATAGATTGTTCTGACCACAAACTATCATAGTAGAAAAGTAGAGTATTATTAAAGGTAGTAGGAACATTGTAGGTATTTGAATATCTTCTTTAGCGAACATGGCAAAAGGAATCAAAAATAGTAAGAACGTAGTCAACATTCTGTACCTAACCTGAGTAAAGTAGTATACCGTAGATGCTACAAAGAAGTTTAATCCAACTAACATAACGAATATATACTGCAATGAATATTCCATAGCTCCTTGAGGACTTAAAAACCATAGCATAAACTCCCATATATTACTAGTGTTATATAATGAACCTATGGCTATTAATATGAATATAATGGCTACCAATGAACCAATTATAGATATATATTGCAATATCTTACTTTTAGTAGAAATGTAATCGTAGAATAGATATACTAAACCTTGGAATACTATTGAACATATTAAGAACATAAAAGTTAGGTTAGTATCATAGAGGTACATAAAGCTTACCACTATAGATATTCCAAACAGCAGAGGTACTACTTTAAGTTTAAACTTTTTTAAGATATCTGTCATATAAATGTCACCTCCTTATTAATCACTTTGTGCTATAGATAGGTCATCATTAACTATCCAAACGTTAGGCTGAGAGTACATTCCCTTATAGCGTGGCGATAAGATAGTTTCTACAACTATACCTCTATTCTTTAAAGAGGTAACTTCAGACTTTAAGTTACCCTTAAATGAATCTGTAAATAGAATATACATACTGTCGGAAGTTTTAAGCTTAGATATCCCATTAGGGAGTCTATGTTCACCATCTTCACAGTTATGACATATGGCAACTGCTAGATTGTATACATCATCTACTGAAGTTAGCATATAACTCTTAGAATTTCCACAGTTGCAGAGCATAAACTCACACTCTATAGAGTTTCTAACGCACATACTAGCCAATGCCAAAGAACTTTCAACTAATCTTTCGAAGTTTAATATAGCATCTAGCATATTAGAGTTACTGTTATCTATAGACATATCTAAGAGTATGCATGGCTTAGATTGTGGCGATGGTTCATCTAAACGAACCATAAGGGTGTCTTTCTTACAAGATAGTTTCCAATCTATCCTTTTAGGGCTATCACCTGCAACATACTCTCTGTGTAGATATCCTAATGTAGAGCCTATGGAAAGTACATCATTTTGATGGCTTTCCTCTTCCTCATCGTTCGTGATAACACTGTTACATATGTTATTAAACAACGTTTGAGAAGATGATATCTCTATAACGTCTGGTATAATGTATATCTTAGTGTTAGTATCTATGTTTTTTAGTTTAAACCTAAAGAATCCTAGATAGTCATACATATAGGCTTCACTTACGTATATACTGCAATCCCCCGATACTTTAGCTTTAAAGTTAAAATCGCAACTTAAAGATTTCTCAAATGCCATAGATGTCCTTAACTGTGGGAACTCATCTATGGAGTAGGTATCACCATTGCATAGATGTGCTGAATATCCTACCACTACGTTTATAAACGGTACTGGAAGTATACTCTTCTTAGTAAATTTGAAAGTAACGCCTATAGGTGAACCTTTTCTATAGGTACTATCACTAGAGGATATACTAACATTCACAGCGTTTTTATTTATAAGCACAAGTATTAGTGACATCAAAGGTACTAGTATAATAAATGACATTAATAGTACCCCCGAAGTACCATCAACGAACAGAGTATACAACAACGATATTCCTAAACATACCATGTAGGATAGTAATATCTTAAGAGAGTTCATAACTTGAAATACTATTCTTTTCATACGTAGACCCTCTAAAATTACATAGGTACAGATACTCTATTGAGCAGTTCCTTAATGTACTGCGATGTGTTTTCAAACTCTGTCTTACCCTTAGCCGATAATATTATTCTATGAGCAAATATACTTTCTGCTAAGAACTTAACATCATTAGGAGTAGCATACCCTTGCGATAACATATAGGCTCTAGCACGGCAACCCTTATACATAGCTATACTTCCTCTAGGGCTAATACCTAACGATATATTGTCATCGTTTCTAGTAGCGTTAGCTAAGTCTACTATGTACTTTTTAACACTCTCAGATACTTCTACCTTTAATACTTCTTGCTTAATGTTAGTTATATCTTGTAGTGTTACAACGGATTGCACCTCGTTGTTAGTGGCTGAAGTATTCTTATTAGAGCGTTCTAATATTAAAAGTTCCTCTTTTGCAGTAGGATATCCCATACTTATACGCATAAAGAACCTATCCATTTGAGCCTCTGGTAGATGATACGTTCCATACGTTTCTATAGGGTTTTGAGTAGCCAATACCATAAATGGTTCTGGTAATGCATGAGTAACACCATCTAAGCTAATTTGATGTTCTTCCATAATCTCAAGTAGGCTAGATTGTGCTTTAGGTGATGCCCTATTAATCTCATCGGCTAGTAAAAAGTTACACATTGCCACACCCTCTTTGTATTCAAACTCTAAGGTCTTTTGATTTACTAAAGAAAATCCAACTATGTCCGAGGGCATAATATCGGGGGTAAGTTGTATTCTATTAAACTTACCGTTTACCGCACTAGATAGTGCAGATATTAACTTAGTCTTACCAACCCCAGGGACGTCTTGTATTAGTACATGACCATCACATAGTAGACTAATTATAACCTTTTCTATAACCTCATCTTTGCCGACTATAACGCTTTGGATACTGTTAGTTAGTCTGTTAATAGTTTCATTCATACTTAAGTACTATCCTTTCATAATAATATCTATAACCTTGTCCAAACTTTCAACGCAATCGAACAAGAGTTCTTTTGTAGCTAAGTCTGGTTGAGTTAAGTCAGGAATCATTATAGGTTTTAAACCTGCCCTATATGCCGAAAGTATCCCGTTAGGACTATCTTCTAAGGCTATGCACTCACTAGGTAGAAGTCCAACCTCTTCACAAGCTTGTAGATATACATAAGGTTCAGGTTTTCCTACCTTAACCATAGTAGCACATACTATGTTATTAAACTTATCAAAGACGTTGATACTTTTTAAGTACTTTTCAGTCCTAGGATAGTCTGTAGCAGTAGCAACTGCCCTCTTGATATCATTAGCTTGTAAAAACTCTAAAAGTTCATCAAGACCCTTCTTTTTTTCTATACCATAGGTTTTAATGTGTTCGTTCATAAGTTCCATACGTCGGTTGCGAACAGATATTACATCGAAGTCTTGACCAAAGACTTCTTTAAACTTAGGTATAGAATATTTAGAACATAAACTTCTCATGGGATATATCATTTCAGGAGTACATTCATATCCAAACTCCTTGCAGGCTTGACACCAAAACTTAATCAATAGTTTTTCAGTATCTATCATAAGCCCGTCCATATCGAAGATTACACCTTTTACATTCAACATAAAAAAATACCTCCTAATAGAAACATTATATCATTTAGAGTTCACTCTAAGTCAATATCCACGGATAAAATTATTTTTAGGATATTTAAAATATCTAACTATTTGATTATAACATATCTTTAAAATATTAGCAATAAGCATATTTGTTGTGAATAATATCAGTATTTTTTTGAATTTTTAAAATATTCTTGCGAAAAAGTACCAATCTTTTTAGAAATTTATTGACTTTTAAAGTACGTAATGCTATAATAATATTCAACGTAAGTGGTTGAACTGCACACACGTGCAATAAAATATTCACTATAATAACTTTGAAAGGATTCATTATGGATAAGTATCTAATGTTTGCAACTTGCATTGTAGTAGCAGTGTTTTCTTTACTTACTGCTTGTGATACTATGCAATCGACTGAACAGCAAAGCATCGATACCACCTATGAAGTAAGTACATCGCAAGTAACTACTACCGAAGTTACAACTACTGAAACTACTACAGTTGCCAAAGTATATCTTAAGGATAGAGATAGAATATCGGCAGAGTTTATGCCTGTAGAAACTATAACTATCGGTAGCAACGTAGAAGAAACTAGCACCGTGGAAATAACCTCTCAAACTACAGAAACCACTACAGAAACTACTACCGAAACAGAACAGTACTACACTGAACTTTCTAACACAGAATTTGATATGGTTTGTGCAGTGGTTCAAGCAGAAGCCAATAGTGGCAGTGTACAGTTTAAAGAGTATATTGCAGGTATTATATACAACAGAGTACAAAGTGACCAGTTCCCTAATACTGTATATGGTGTGCTGACTCAAGAGAATCAGTTTGGTAGCATAAGTAACTACTATTATAACACCTACCCCATAGATGATGATACTCGCTTAGCAGTATCCAGAATATTTAGTGGGTACGATTCATACATACTATATAATCTAAATGGAGCGGTATCATACTGTAATCCAAACTTAGTGAGTAATTCTACTTTAAATTGGTTTGAAACCTCATTAAGATTTACATACCAATGCTCAGAATATATCGATGGCATAACATGGGTGCATCGATTCTATGCATTGCCCTAGTTCTAAATATTTTCATACTAAAATATTTATTATTCATTTGACATATTTGGAACTTTATGCTATAATTAACTTGTGTTATATGTTACTATAAACTATGTTATAGTACATACCATACATTATCATTTTAGGAGGATTTTTGTTATGAAATATGAGGAAATCGTGAAGAGCGTAAAAGATAGCTTTACTACTGTAGATGTTAGCGACTATAAGAATCATCTTGCGGTACAGTTTAATATCATAGGCGAGGGTGAGGGTGCTTTCTATGTTGAACTTAAGGAAGGCTCAATAGATGTTCAACCTTACGAGTATTATGATAGAGATGTTATATTTACTTTATCTGCAGTAGACCTATTCGCTTTAATAGATGGTGAGTTAGACCCAGTTAAGGCATATCTTAACGGTAAAATTAAGGTTAGTGATACTAATAAAGCCTTAGAAGTTAAAAACTTAATAGATGATATGAATAAAAAGAAAAAACCTACTAGGAAAACTACTACCAAGAGAGCTACTAAAAAGACTGAAAAGGTTGAATCTAAAGAAGAAACTCCAGTGGCTAAGGAAGAATCTAAAAAGACTACTGCTAAAACTACTACAGCTAAAAAAACTACTTCTAAAGCTACTACAGTCAAAAAGCCTACTACTAAAACTACTAGGGCTAAAAAGACTGACAAATAATAATTTGATAACACATATAATATTTGTAAATAGCTAATTGAAAGGAACGTCTATAGTTTTTAGACGTTCCTTTCGTTATGGATATTTTTATTTTTATGATGTTTTTTCTTTTTGCGGACAGAAAATCCAAAGTCACCTAACTTTCTACCTAAAGCAAAGTACTCTCCATGAGCATATGCCATTAAACCACTCTGTTGAAGATTTAACTTTCCTTTACTATCTATATATCTTTCGTCTATATCTATACCTACTATTTCAGATATGAACATGGTGTGTGTGCCTAAGTTAGAGGTATCTTTTACTATACATTCTAAGGATATAGGACACTCATCAACTATAGGAGTATCTATCTTAGTAGCCTTAGATATATGAAATCCACACCTTTCAACCTTATTGATATCTTTGCCACTCCTTACACCGCAGAAGTCCACCTCTTTACACATAGCAGATGTTGTTAAGTTTATAACAAACTCTCTCCTACTATTAATAATATCATAAGAATATCTAGTAGGTCTTACGGATATATAGGTCATAGGCGGGTGTGTATTTATAATTCCCGTCCAACCTATGGTCAAAAGGTTACAGTGTTCCATAGTTCCACAAGATACTAAAACTGGTGGCACTGGAGCTAATATAGTTCCACCATTCCAAAAAACCTTACCCATAGAAAAATCCTTTCAAAAGTTTAGTGTATTGCATCTACTATTTTAGATACGTAACTATGTGAAATAGTTTCAAACTTTTCAGTGTTGACAAGTTCATTAATAGATGGCATTATTGGAATTTGGTCTATAACCTTACATCTATGTTTCATAGCAACTTCATCTATTTTGCTATTGCCAAAGATATTGACCTTCTTACCACAATCAGGACAGACCAGATAACTGTAGTTTTCAACCAATCCAAGAACTTTTAGATTCATAGCCTTAGCCATATTACAAGCCTTGCCTACAATCATGCTAACTAAGTCTTGAGGTGAAGTAACTATTACAATCTCATCTACGGGAATACTTTGGAATACCGTTAAAGGGATATCTCCCGTTCCAGGTGGCATATCTATTAATAGATAGTCTAGTTCACCCCAAACGACGTCTGTCCAAAACTGTTTAACTATACCAGCCATAATAGGGCCACGCCATAGTACAGGAGTTTCTTCATCATCTAAAATAAGATTAGATGACATAACCTTTATACCGTTTTTAGTCATATTAGGTAATATTCCATCGCTATTGCCTAAAGCCTTTTCGTGTATGCCGAACATTTTAGGTACAGATGGCCCTGTAATGTCTGCATCTAGTATACCCACCTTATAACCCTTTTCATTTAAAGCACAAGCAATAGATGTAGTTATGAAAGTTTTACCTACACCACCTTTACCACTAACTACAGCTATAATCTTCTTATTAATTTTACTATATTGATTTAGCTGTTCAATTAAAGATTGTTTCTTCTCGCTACAGTTAGAACTGCAAGAACTACAATCATGAGTACATTCTTCTGCCATGATATATATCACACTCTTTTCTAAAGTTTTAATACTAGGTTATTATATCACAGATTTTGTAAAGTGTCAACTTAAAAAATCTATATAGATACGTCACCTTATAGTCTAATCAATACCGTTTTGAATCTTACTAGCAGTAAGAGTATTCTGCATAAGCATAGCGATAGTCATAGGGCCAACACCACCAGGTACTGGAGTAATATAACTAGCTTTAGGTTCAACCTCATTGAAATTAACATCACCACAGAGTTTACCATTTTCAAGCCTATTGATACCCACATCTATGACTATAGCATTATCTTTAACCATATCAGTTGTTACAAAGTTAGGCTTACCTACACTAGCGATTAATATATCTGCTTGTGAACAGATTTCTCTTAAATTTTTAGTCTTAGAGTGGCATATAGTGACCGTACCATTACTATGTAACAATAGCATAGCCATAGGCTTACCTACTATGTTGCTTCTACCTATAACTACGCAGTTCTTACCGCATATATCTACACCAGTAGATTTTATAAGTTCCATAACACCTGCTGGAGTACATGGTAAGAAAGCATAATCACCGACCATAATCTTTCCAACGTTTATAGGGTGGAAAGCATCAACGTCTTTGTTTGGAGAGATTGCATTGATTATTGCAGTTTCATCAATATGTTTTGGTAGAGGCAACTGCACTAAGATACCATTTACTTTAGTATCTTTATTGAGGACTTCAACAAGGTCTAGTAGTTCTTGTTGAGTAGTTTCTTCTGGTAGAGCGTACTCAAAGGATTTAAATCCTACAGTTTCACAAGCTTTTTTCTTGTTGTTTACGTATACCTTAGATGCAGGGTCATTACCTACTATTACTACTGCAAGACCAGTTTCAATACCTTTAGATTTTAACCTTTCATTCTCTAGTCTTACTCTCTCTTTAACCTGTGCAGAAACTTCTTTTCCACTGATTATCTTTGCCATAATAAAAATCCTTTCTAACATTAAATTTCATCTTCGTTGTCAGATGAATGTTGTACATCTTTCATATCCTCTTCAGATAGTATAGATGTATATTTAGTATCTTCTTCGTTAGCTATAGCATCAACTTTGCCAACTTTAGATTCTTTGTTTTTGCTCTTAGTTTCTTCCTCTAGTAATCTTTTAGAGTGTTCAGTATCCTTGTAGAAGGTGTAATCACTGCCCATACGTTTAACCTTAGAGCCACATACTATTAACAGTATTAAAGATGTAATAGTCAACACTATTGCTAACGCTTGTGAAACTCTAATATTACCCAACATTAGACTATCTGTACGCAGACCCTCGATAAAACTTCTTCCCAAGCCGTACCACATAACGTACATTAAGAATAGTTGACCATCGTACTTACGATGTTTAGAATATAGGTATAGTATAACGAATCCTAATAAGCACCAAACACTTTCATATAGAAAGCATGGGTGGACTAACTCAGTGGCAGTGATATCTGTATTACCATTTTCTATCATATTAAGGATTCTAGCTTGAATAGTACCGCCCGACATACCCCAAGGTAGGTCGGTATTAGAGCCAAAAGCCTCTTGATTAGTAAAGTTTCCCCAACGACCTATACCTTGACCTATTAAGAATCCCATACCAGCGATATCCAATAGAGGGAGTATTTTAACTTGACGTACCTTAGCGACTATCAAGCCTACTAACATAGCACCTATTATTCCACCATAGATGGCTAAACCGCCCTCACGAATATTAAATATAGACTTCCAATCGTCGGCATATTCTTCCCAAGAGAATGCTACATAGTAGGCTCTAGCACCTACTATACCGCCTATAATTCCACCTATTATGCAATCTATTGCTCTATCGGAGTTCAACCCGTACCTTTTCATCTGAGAAAAGCCAAAAGCTATCGCTAATATTATTCCTATTGAGATTATTAAGCCATACCACTGAATGCTTATACCGAATATAGTAAAAGCGGTCTTGTTGATAGTTATATCAATGCCAAGGTGTGGAAACACTATCTGGTTAGATGTAAGGTTTTCTAAAGCTTCCATAATATCCACTCCTTTCATAACTATTCTATTATAGATAGCACTGCCTTATCCAAATCCAACCTAGTTAATAGACAGTTCATAGCGTCCTCGTAGGATATCTTAGATAGAATATCTATACTTTCGAAAGGTTTTACTCCCGAAAGATGTGCATTAATAACACCGTTAGCCATAGCACTAACGTCATTAAGTTCTCTTATGAAACTTCCATAGGTAGATTTTTTAATCATGTCAAATAGATTTTTATCTAAGCTATTAACCTTAGCGTCATGTATAGCCTCAAAGATTCTACGTTGAACCTCTTTAGGGTTAGAACTTTCACCACCAAATATTATACTAAAGAACCCATCGCCATTGAATATTTCTACACCAAACTCAGAATTTATGAGTCCATCGTTAAGGAGTCCTTCATATAGTGGTGAAGATACATCTGCAATAGTATTTGCCATAAGGTACGATTCTATCTCTGCCTTTAGATTCTCATAGCCTTGCTCTGGCTTGGATTTGAAACCTAGGTTGAAGATTGGTAAACCTACTGGTAGATGTTCTACTATTTCAGACTTAACTATGGTATCGGGTTCGTTAGGGCGTATGGTTTGGAGTTCTATACTTTCGCAAGGCTTTAAGAGTTCATCAGCAATCTTAATAACCTCTTGTTCCTTAACGTTACCCGCTATGGATAGTACCATATTATGAAGGTTATAGAAAGTATTGTAGCATCTATATAGTAACTTAGCATCTATTTGAGCGATACTTTCAATAGTACCTGCTATATCTATTTTAACTGGGTGATTGTGGTACATACCTCGTAACATATTAAAGAATACTTTCCATGACGGATTATCTTTGTACATCTGTATTTCTTGACCTATTATACCTTGTTCCTTGTCCACGCTTTGTTGTGTGAAGTATGGTTCTTGTACAAACGATAGCAATATTCTTAAGGATTGTTCATAGTTCTGCGAACAGCTAAAAAGATAGCACGTTTTATCGAACGATGTAAATGCATTAGCAGTTGCTCCTGTTTTAGCATATAGTTCAAATACGTTGGAATCTTGATTTTCAAATAGCTTATGTTCCAAAAAGTGAGCTATACCCTCGGGAACTGTAATGAAGTCCTTATCAAATTTAGTCTTAAAGATAGTATCTATAGAGCCGTATTTAGTTCCAAATAGAGCCTCAGTAGTACTAAAGCCTTGCATTTCGCAAACGTAGATATCTAAACCACTAGAGTGTTCTAATTTTACTATTCTATCGCCAGTTATGTTACTTTCAATTATCGTTCTGTTGTTAATCATAGTTAAACTTCCTTTCCTATGGGTTTTAGTACGAATATAGTATCTAAGGTTAAAGTCTTAGCCGATAGTATAACATCATCTTTAGTAACCAATCGATACTTTTCGTACTCACCATCTATAGACCTATCTTCGCCTATTAATATGTTATTAAAGTACCAACTTATATATGAAGATTGCGTATCACCTATAGATTTTAATGCATTAGTAAGATATGCTATAGCGTTTTGAACGTCCTCATTAGAAAAATTTCCGTTTTGAATATCAGTCACCTGCTGAAGTATACTCTCTTTAGCTTTTTCGATGTTTTCTAACTCAACACCGCTATCTATGAAGATGGTCTTTTTTAGACTGTCATAACTACTTTGGCAGTAATAACATAGGCTTAATTTTTCTCTAACGTTAGAGAAAAGTTTAGAGAATGGTGAGAGTCCAAGTATAGTGTTCATAATGGCATTGTTATACTTATTATCGTGAGTAGTCTTTAAAGCTAGAACCATCTTAGCTTGATTAACTTCTACACATTCAGATAGTTCTTCTACACTAGATTTTATAACACTAGCCTGAGTAATTGGAAACTCTTCGGGGTTACGTTCCTTTAGACTAGCAAACGATGTCTTAAACCTTTCACCTATATTAGATTTTTCTTCACAGCCAACGTAGAATATCTCTATGTTGCATGAAGCTAACAACTTAATAAAGGCTTGATAACACTCTTTAGCAGTAGACTTAATAGCGTGTTCCTTATCTCCATATGATGGTATACAAGCAGGTTCTCCACGATATATAGCCTTTTTAGATTGTATTATAGCATAAGCTCTCTTATTGTTTATCTCGCCCTCAATAGCATCTAAGAGTTCTTTTTTGCTAATGTTAAATAGTTCCTCATTAAAAGCACCGTCTTTAACGTATGGATTGAATATGCAGTCTATTAACATATCTACAATGCTATCTGTAATACTTTCTCCATTGAAAGTAAAGCGGTCATCTATAAACCTAGATGCCAACGTCAATATTTGAGTATCACCCATCTTAGAAACATCAGAAACTATAGATGAGCCATATAGTTCACCTAACCTTTTGTTAAAGGTTGCTATAGTTCTATAGGTATTGTTTGCAGAACCTATTGTAGATATGGCTAATGAGTTCAATGAAGCGGTATTAACATCTAGCTTAGTAAACATTTTAATAGCAATCTCATTAGATTTAAACTTTGTATCCACAATGGTATTGAAGTATATACCCTTTAATAGTTCTTGTCTTGTGTGCGTAAATGACATATCGAATAAACCTCCTATAATGTTTGCAATATATTTTATTATACCACAAAACAATAAAAATAGCCATACTAAAAACAATATTAGTTAAAAATAATGTTAAACATTATCCTTTACTAAAAGTGGATTCTATGGTATAATATATAATATCTTGAAAGTAAAGGAAGTTTTAATATTATGAATACTATTGGAATCATAGGGGCAATGCCATCGGAGTTACACGATATTAGAGAAACTTTAAAAGATGCCGAGGTTATCCACATAGGAAGTTTCGATTTCTATAAAAATACTCTAAATGGTAAGAATATAATCAACGTATGTTGCGGAGTGGGTAAAGTAAACTCAGCGATATGTACTCAAATGTTGATAGATAACTTTAAAGTAGATTATATTATCAATACTGGTGTTTCTGGTGGAATGAATAGTCAAGTAAAGGTTTGCGATATAGTTATATCTAGTGAGGTACTTGCACACGATGTAAACTTAACGTTCTTAGAGAAGTATCCGCCATACTGTAGTATTTTTAAATCTAGCGATGTACTTATTAACTACACTGTTGAATCGTGCAAAAGCTTAGACTATAAGTACTTCATAGGTAGAATAGCATCTGGAGAGCAGTTTATTTCTGATAATGCTATTAAACAAGATATCCAAACTAGACTAAACCCTTACGCTGTAGATATGGAAAGTGCATCTATAGGACACTGTGCCTATGTCAATAAAATACCTAGCATTAGTATTAGATGTATCTCTGATAATGCCGATGATGACGGAAATATATCTTTTGAAGAGTTTGAAAAGATTTCCGCTAAACGTGTGGCAAACGTAGTTTTAGATGTTATTTCTAAACTATAGCGTTATAGTTATATATATAATACTAAGAATAATATAGACCGTTCAACTGTAAGTATGTTGAACGGTCTTAAGTGTATTAATCTAATGGTTGATTACTTAGTTTTATCAAATCTTCAAACTCAGAGCTTGGAATAGGTTTAGAATAGTAGTAACTTTGAATCAATATGTTGTAACCTAGTGAACGTAGATAGTTAATCTGTTCAGTAGTTTCAACACCTTCAGCAACAACTCTAACTCCCAACTCATGAGCAAGTCTAATAGTGTTGTATACTATTATGTTAGATTTTTCAACATCTTGATTGTCTATATCTCTAAAGAAACCGCCATCTAACTTAACTATATCAATAGGTAGTTCTTTTAAAGAGTTTAAAGAGGAATATCCTGCACCGAAGTCATCTATTGAAACAGAAAATCCATAGCTACGCAACTTTTTAACGGTATCTATTAATAGTTCCTTGTTGTCGAAGAAAGCACTTTCAGTGACTTCAAGTTCTATTAAATTATGTGAAAGTTTATAGCTATCTACCAACCTAAGAATATTCTTAGCTAGAGTCTTATCGGCAAAGGACGCCCTAGAAAGATTCACCGATATAGGTACTACTTTTAAGCCATCATCTAGCCATTTGCGTTGTTTTTTGCATACAGACTCTACCATATATTTATCTAAGGTTATAATGCAACCATTATTTTCAAATATCGGTATAAATTCAGCTGGACTTATAAAAGTACCATCTGATTTTTTCCAACGTACTAGAGCTTCTCCAGCAGATAGAGTTTCTAACATTAAATCGTACTTAGGTTGTACGAACAGTTGAAACTCTTCATTTAAGATAGCATCATCGAACTGTTTTAGAATCTCAGTTTCTCGAATAATCTTGTCATGCATTTCTTTAGTGAAGAAACTTATAGTTTCTTTAAGAGTAAAGTCTTTAAGTTTATCATTGTCTTTAGACATATTAGCCATAGTACTCATACGATTTATAGATACGTTCTTATTATCGGCAACGTACACACCGAAAGCGAAGCGTAGACCGTTCAAACTTTGTGAGGCACTCAATTGTGATGAGAACTCTTTTAAGCGTTCACGCATGGACTTCTCATCTGTATATAGTAAGAACATATCGAAGTTGTCGGCAGTATTATGGGCACAATACTCTTTACGTTTTATAAAGCCGTTCATAATTTTGTCAATTTCCACTAAGACTTCATTAGCACGTTTATGCCCGTAGATATCGCAGAATATTCTATACTTGTATATATCAAACGATACTAAAGCGTACCTATTCTTACCCTTTTGAATTTCTCTGTAAGCATCTTGTTTAAACTTTAGCCAGTTAGTGCCACCAGTAACCGTATCCAAATATAATGCTTTTTTTAATTTATGATTAGCACAAGCATTTCTAACCATAAATATTATTAATATTATTATAAACGTTGCTATTATGGTACTAACCATAGCAATGGAAAGCGATAGTAAGTCTTTAACTTCGGCATCTTTGTTAGTAGATGAACGTCCTAAAATGATAGTCCAATCGTTTACTCCTATAGAATGTTCATACCACATGGTTGGATATGTATCTGGTGAAGTTAAAACACTCTTAATGGATTTTATGAACTTACTAAAGGTAATAGTTCCAATATCGTTCTGATTAGATGAATAGATTTGCCCATCGTTATATGAAATGGAAGTATAATCAAAGTTAGGGTCAGCGTCATCACTGTAAGCAATAACGTTCTTGTCTGAATCTAATATATAGAAGCCCATGTCATTCCAATCTTCAAGGAGTATCTTGTTTGAACTTATTACAGATGGTAATTCAGCAACTATAAAGAACTTAAACTGATTATCATCATCTATAGTTGGAATTATATATAGTAATGTATCATCTTGACATACTATAGATTGTGTAGTATAGTCTAAATCGTGAAAAAATTCACTGTTAGAGATATCTACATCATTATTAAGATAGTCAAAACCTATACCGTCATCGTTTACTATATACATAGTAGAGTATCCGTTGTACCTAACCATATTACCCAAATACGCTCTTACTATGTAAGTATTTACGCTCGGATATTCAAGCTTACATATTTCATTGGCATAATCTTGAATAGTACTACAATCGTTAGATATAATATCGGTTACCTTATTAGCAGTAGTCTTTGCCATAGAATCGTAGTTAGAGTTCTTGTAGTATATTAAAGAATCCAACATATACCCACTATATGACATACCACATATGGTAAGTATTATAAAACTTAATATTATTATTATAGACGTAGGTAGGAACTTGCTCCTACCTATGTTAGAATTGATAGTATTCTTCTCTTTATTATTCACTTTAACAGTACACTTTCTTAGTTATTTTATTTTAACTTATACGCTTATGGAACGTAACTAAATATAGGGCATTAATAGTTTAGCAAGTTATTTTTTAATGTAAGTAAATCCAATACATTAACATAGCCATCTTGATTTATATCAAAGACTAAACTATTGGTATTATTGCCTATTAAATAGGATTTAAGTTCTAACAAATCCTTAGCATTGATATCGCCATCTAAGTTGATATCTAAGAGGGTGTTATCATCTATGATGTCAGTAACATTCGTAGTAGATGTTGTATCGATTTCAGTAGAAGTTTCAGATATAGTAGTAGTACTTTGAGTATCATCTGTAGTAACCTGTTGAGATGTAGTAACTGCAGTAGTAGTAGTAATGTTGGTTGTAGACTCTTCAGAAGTAGTAACTGTAGTATCTATAGTAGTAGTAGTAGTCACATTGCTAACAACATCAGCACCACTTAAATAGTCTTGATACCATTCTTCAACGTTGCATATTACTTGAATGTTAGTAGCGAAGTCACTTCTGGTATAGTCCAAGTTAGGTTCAAATTGAGCGATAAGATATCCATCTTGAATGTTTATACCATATATAGCATCGCTACTACTAGAGTATGTATATACATAGCCTAATAAGTTTCCGTCTATATCCATTGCAATTATACTATCGGGTGTATTGTAGAAGATTACATCTTTGTATGGATTCAAACTACTAAACTTATCTGAATAGAACACCTTAGAAGATTGACTAAAATCTGCCCAATACTTATTAGAAAGTATATTAGATATGGACGTTAAGGTATCTTGAGAGAAATCATATTGACAGAACTTTCCGTCATCTATGTAAAATAGTTTGCCATCTATTGCTACACATGGGCAATGGCTAGATTTAAACTCACACGCTTGATAATCTGTATCGGTAGCAGATACATCTTCATAAGTATACCAATCTCCATGAGTACTATATATTTCCTCATCGGTTAGCATAAAATAGTTATGGTTTGCCCAACCTAACAGTTGATAGGTATAGTCGTCCCAAGTTACATCTACTTGATAGTATTCGCCATCTAAGTTGACTATGTTCCAAGTATGATTAATATCATCACTTATTACAGCATATGAATCTATGCCCAACTTATTTAGTATATAGTTGTATGTCAACATATAAGCTTGACATACTCCTGAACCATTTACCACAAAGTTATACATATCGAACGTACCTAAAGTTGAATCATAGTAGAAGTTAGCACATATATAGTCATGCACTGCTAAAGCCTTTTCCTTATCGCTCATGGAATCGTCTAACCTAGATATTATCTCATCAAACTTGTTATCTATTGTAGCCAACTGTTCAGAATATTCTTCTTCGGTACAAGTATAGTTAAGTACTAACTGTTTAACTTTTCTACCTAAAGAACCTGTAGCATAGCTTGAATCCAATGAGAAAAGTTCTGGGTGGGTTAAACGAATCTTATTTAGAGTTTCTTTTATAATGTCTACATTGGAAGTAGTTATACCATAGCTAGATATATCGATTGTGGTGTTAAAGTTCTCAATATTCTCTATTAAATATTCCTCAAGTGATAGTTCACTATTACTAGTGGTGAGTTCCTCAACGCTGGTAGTGGATAGATAGAAACTATCCAATTGATAGACATCGAACACCTTAGATGGTAGAGTACCAACATCAAGAGATTGTACCTCAGTAGTTAATTCATCGGCACTTGCTGATATTCCCCCTATTAACACTGTGGAAAGTAATCCAGTAGCCAAAGCACCTACTAGATATTTAGTTTTAAACGTTTTCATAAAAAAATCACTCCCTTTAAATGGTATATCTATTGTTTTCCTGATTTCTACTATTAAATTATCACATATTATTAGAGAAAAATCAATTATTTTTGTTAAAAAAATAGACGGATATAAAAATATCCGCCTATATTAATTACAACTATCCCCAATATACATCAATGGCTTGAAACTCAATAGATTTGTCACAACCTTTTTGGCGTGTATATCCATAATAAGGTTCATAAGCATCTGCAGATGTGATAAATATTCTACTCACTCCATTTTCTAAGATTAGATAGTATCCATTATGGTCACCTTCTTTGCCCTTCCAAACAGTATCAAATATGTGGGTTAAGATAAAGTTTTGAGTTTCTTCTTTTACCAAGTAGATTTCATCATATAGGTAATGTAGATGGTAGGGTCTTTCTATAGATAGGTTATTTTCTTTGATATATTGTTCTGCTAGAAGTTTAACCATCTCTTTTTCTATAGGACTTGCTTTTACCTTTACAAGCATAAGATTATTTTTATTCATAGTGTGTAATCTCCTTAAAATGTTTATTTAGAAGTTCTTGTTTAACGTTCCAAAGTTCTTGAGATAAATCCACATAGTATTCATGAGGATTTTCAAAACGTTTAACTTCGTCCCAGATTAAATCTAGTTGACTAGAACAGTACTGTTTAATATCTTCAATGTTTGGTGATTGGTATACGCATTGACCATCTTTAAATATAGGAACTAACAGAGGCTTAACAGTAAAATCTGTTAGAGTTTTCTTTTTATAGGTCTGTACAGGGTGGAATATAGTGTAAGGTTTGGTGCTGTCGATAGTTTCATCATGTAGTGTTATAACATCTGCAATAGCTTTATTAGTTTCATTATCGAATAGGCGATACAACATCTTAAAGGCTGGAGTAGTAATCTTAGTAGCATTTTCAGATAGTTTAATCTTTGGAGATAGTTTTCCATCTTCTTCAATAGCAACTAGTTTATATACTCCCCCGAATACAGGTTCAGATTTAGACGTTACTAACCTTTCACCCACACCAAAGCTATCTATCTTAGCACCTTGTTCTATCAAATCCTTAATGATAAACTCGTCTAGTGAGTTAGATGCCACTATCTTTACTTCTTTCAAACCTGCATCATCAAGCATCTTACGAGCTTTCTTACTTAGATATGCAATATCACCGCTGTCTATACGTATGCCAAAGTTTGAATATCCTTGAGATTTTAACTCTTTAAACACCGTAATAGCGTTAGGCACTCCCGATTTTAACACGTTGTAAGTATCCACCAATAGGGTACAAGCATTAGGATATTTTTTAGCATAGGCTCTAAAGCTATCCAATTCAGATGTAAACGCTTGTATCCAACTGTGAGCCATAGTTCCAAGAGCCGTAACGTTGAAATCTCTATCAGCGATGGCACAAGCAGTTCCACAACAACCACCAATATATGACGCTCTCGCTCCATAGATAGCACCATCATAGCCTTGAGCTCTCCTAGAGCCAAATTCCATTACTGGTCTACCTTGTGCCGATGTTACTATTCTAACGGCTTTAGTGGTAATCAAACTTTGATGGTTTATAGATAGTAGTATCATAGTTTCTATAAACTGAGCTTGTATAATGCTACCTTTAACCGTTATTATAGGTTCATTTGGAAACACTGGAGTACCCTCAGGTACTGCCCAAATATCGCAACTAAACTTAAAGTTTCTTAAATACTCTAAGTATTCTTCAGAAAATATTTTCTTAGAACGTAGATATTCAATATCTTTTTCGGTAAAGTGTAAATCCTTGATATATTCTATAAGCTGTTCCAAACCTGAGAATATTGCATAACCTGCATCGTCTGGACATTTGCGAAAGAACATATCGAACACTGCTACTTTATCTTGATATCCATTCTGTAGAAAACCATCACCCATAGTCATTTCATAGAAGTCTACCAACATAGTAAGATTTCTCTTTAACATAAAATATCACTCCTTAAAACATATTCAAGCGTATGTATATAATATTTATTATTATGGCAATAACTAAACCAGATATACTTAGATACCCGTTATTATTGATTTGATTATATCATAATGATATTAACTTGTCAAGAGATTTTAAAAAAATATTTTCAAAAAAGTTTTAAAAAACACTTGACATTTTTTTAGATATGTGATATACTATTAAAGTAATCGCCACTGTGGTGAAATAGGCAGACACGAGGGACTTAAAATCCCTTGGTAGAAATACCGTACCGGTTCAAGTCCGGTCAGTGGCATAGTTTTTCGAGTATAATCGTTCATTCTTGTGAGTGAGCGATTGATTTTTTTACTCTGTTTGTGCAGAATCATGAAATATTGATTTCTGTGTAGAAATTTTAAAAAAGGTATTGACAAATAATAAAATATGATGTATAATAATAGCAGTTCTCAAATAGGAGAACTATTGATAATGCTAATTTGCTTTAACGCTTTAAAGCTTAGTGCCTTTAAAGTATCAAAGAAGGATACATTCTAATTTTTTCAGGAGGTTTTAGTATGGAAACAGGAAATTTAGTATCATTCAGACCAGATATAAAGGTCTTAGATGCTACCATCAGAGATGGTGGCTTAGTGAACAACTTTGCATTCTCAGATGAGTTCGTTAAAGACTTATACCACGCAAATATAAAGGCAGGAGTGGACTACATGGAGTTCGGCTACAGAGCTGATAAATCTATATTCAGTGTAGATGACTTTGGAAAGTGGAAGTTCTGTAACGAAGAGGATATTCGTTCTATAGTCGGTGATAACAATACAGACCTTAAGATAGCTGTAATGACCGACGTCGGCAGAACCGATTACAAAAACGATGTGATTCCAAAAAGTGAAAGCGTAGTAGACTTAATTAGAGTCGCTACATATGTACATCAAATTCCAACCGCTATAGATATGATTGAGGACGCTAAAAATAAGGGTTATGAAGTATCGGTAAACATAATGGCGGTATCTAAGGTAAATGACCAAGATATAACTAACTGTCTTGAGGAACTATCTAAGTCGAGTGCAGATATAATATACCTTGTAGATAGTTTCGGAGCATTCTACCCTGAACAGATTCGCAGTCTTACCGACAAATACATGAACGTTGCCGAAAGGTGTGGCAAAAAGATAGGTATCCACGCACATAACAATCAGCAGTTAGCGTTTGCAAGTACTATAGAGGCTCTAACTCATGGAGCGAGTTACTTAGACGCTACCGTATGTGGCATGGGCAGAGGTGCTGGTAACTGTTTTATGGAAAGTCTACTAGGGTTCTTAAAGAATCCAAAGTATAGCCTATCCCCTATTATGGACTTAGTTTCTAAGCACATGATAGATATGAAGAAAGATTACACGTGGGGTTATGATATTCCATACCTACTAACTGGAGTATTAAACAGTCACCCATCTACTGCTATAAAGTTCATAAAGGACGGCAGAACAGACTACTCTAAGTTCCAACAAGAACTATTAGACCTATAATAACAACAATTCCAACCTTATATATATCTTTTGCGGAACATTTTTTTAATGTTCCGCAAAGTTTTTAATAATATTCAAAAATAGTTGATTCAACATTTCCCACGAATTATGTTCTTCATTAGGTAGTTGAGATATTAACTCGCTAATGGTTACAAGTTCACTTTCAATATATTCATTAACTTCATGAATCTTATTGCCATATTCACTTTCAGATGAGTTTATCTTAACCTCTAGTAGGTAATCAATATAAGGTTTCATGTAGGCAGGAAGTTCAGCATCTACAAGTTCAGAAAATAGCATAGGTGGGGGTGATTTTCTATCTAAAATCCACCTACAAGCTAGTAAAGGTCTAACTATATAGAAGTACTTCTTTAACCTAACAGACTCCCCTTTTAGAAACTCTCTATAGTTGGACTTAGCGGTATTTAGGTAGTGATATAGTCCCGACTTACATGAGAAATAATTGAATATAGTATCCTTGATAGTGACAAATTCGGGAGTAGTCTTGTAAACTATAGGAGATAGTGACCATTCAAATATGGTAGGGTTAGATTTATATACCAATCTTAAAACCTTTTGTATATCCCAACCGTTAATATCAAAGATGTCATTTAGTTCACAGTTTAGAACATCGGTAGTTTTCTGTAAGGCTAGATAATGCTCTATAGGTCTAACATATATAAACCTAACGTCATAATCACTATCTTTAGATGCGAAACCCCAAGCTCTACTGCCACTTTCAACGGCATGAAGTATCTTAACGTTGTAGATGCATTCTATATCATTAAGTTTGAGTAATATTTTGTCATGCATAGCAATACACTCCTTCTAATTAATACGATGCATAAAAAGACCCTAGAATATACTTCTCATAGAGTTCTTTAAGACCAAGTGTAGTAAGGGTATTCTGTAAGAAAGTTTCAGAATCCATTTGATATAGATATTCTTCATATTGAGTATCTAGGTCAAATATATTGTCACTAGGTAAGGTTACATCTACGGCATCTATAAGAACCACATTGCTAGATATTGCTATCTTACCGTTAAGGTCTACGTTTACACTTTGGGATTTATCTCCAGCTATAGCCTCAATAGATATCGTCTTAAAGTATTCATTATCTACTTCAGTAGAAAACTTTCCATTTAGATAGCCATCGTTAGTAATAGATACATCTTCAAAGTCGAAAATATAGCAATCATACCTATCGCTTAAGATAGCCTTACCAGATATGGCATTGCCAGAACTATTACCATGAACTTGTAATAGATGATATTCTTCCATTTGAACATCTAAACCGTAAGAATTGTCATCTAGTGCGAACATTATGGATATTATATTATCATCATCTACCAAGTCGAGCATTTCAAATCCACACACTATACCATAAGAGTTTACATACGTTTTAATAGTAACCATACCATCGGCATGTGATAGTTGAGTGTTATTAAACTCTTTATCATCGTCTATGTATTGTAAGTATTCCTCATTAGAATCGAAAGTGCCGTTGTCTATGAGTATACTTTCAATAATCTCATCAGATTCCATCTCATCGAGAACCTTTAATGAGATATCAATTAGTTGCTGTTCAGATATGGTAGTAGATATCACATTATACTTGTACTCAACAGATAATACATCACCTTCAACGTTTTTATCTATAGTACTTTCAGAATCTAAATTTTCTATAAATATGTTAGAGTACTTAACTATAGTATCTGCTAAGTCTTTGCCTGTAATGCCATCTTCCACCATGCTTACATCACTAAGTGAAAACTTTTCAAAAGGTTTCATACAGTTATCGTATAGTTCACCGTAGTAGCTGTCGGAATCATCTTGGTTGGAAAGATACACATAGGCATCGGATAGTTCATTAACCCTTGCATAAAGTTTTTGATTGTCAATATCAGATATTAAGTTTGCAGTCAATAGGTTAGAATCGTTAGCTAAGATATACATATCGAAACTAGCAAGACCATCTTTAGAGTTAATATTTCCGTTTATACTATACGTAGTAGGAAAAGTATCGGGAAGAGATTCTCCTAGATTTTCAACAAAGTAGTCATCTATAGTACTAATTACATCGTCTTTAAGTTCAACCGATATATCATAGTCATATGCAACACCATCTTGTATATTGGTAGATTGAACACTTTCATTGTACTTAGAACTTACTATTTTAGCTAAGCTTTCGCAATTATCTTGTACTACGACCTCAAGATAATCTTCAGGTTTAAGTACTGCCAATCTAACAGCATTCTTAACGGGTGGCACGAAAGCATATGCAAGAGCCGATGCTCCGACCAATACCAATGCACATATACCAGCAATCACAGGTACAGATTTCTTTTTAGGAGTATCTGCTCCCACTGAATATTTAGTATTAAAATTATTTGATTTCATAAAAAAATCCCCCTTAATTATAATGATATTAATATATCCATACAAAAATATTATCACAAAAGTAAAAATTTGTCAATAGCTATATTAAATTTTCAAACTCCGATTCACTAAGGACTTTAACGCCTAGAGAGTTAGCCTTATCCAGTTTAGAACCTGCCTTATCACCAGCTATTAGATAGTCTGTCTTTTTGCTAATAGAGTTGGTAACTTTAGCACCTAAATTTTCTAACTTTTCCTTAATAGAATCTCTTGAATAATTAGTTAGAGTACCAGTAACTACAACAATCTTACCCGTAAATAAGCTATCTTCAACCTTTTGGATATCCATCTTTTCAAAGTTTAGATACGTAATCAACCTTTTCACAGTTGCAACGTTTTCAGAGTCGGAGAACCAAACCTTTAAAGATGTATCGGCTACTTCCCCGAAGTCATCAAGAGAGGTAAAGTCGAAACCGTTACATACTGCTTGATAGAATGTATTCCAATCGCCATTAAAGTGTTTAGATATCACCTTAGATGCAGACTTACCAATTTGATTAATTCCCAAAGCTGTTAGAAAGTTTTCAAGTTTACAGTTTCTACTATTTTGAATACTATTCCAAAGATTCTGATAATTCTTTTCGCCAAACTTTTTATTATATGTTTTTCCGTCTTTTCTTTCAACAATTTCCTCTAGGTTTATAATATTAGAAGCATAGTCATCAAGGGTATAGATATCCTCTAAGGATTTTAAAAATCCATTCTCTATAAACTTAGTAATAATAGCCTCACTAAGACCATCTACGTTCATACAAGGTTTAGATACATAATATACAAACTTTTGAACTTGTTTTCCCACGCATTTAGGATTTTTACAAGTTAATACTTTAGTTTCGTTCACTTGTTTAACTTGAGTATCTGCATTACATATAGGACACCTTTTAGGGATATCTAAAGTATTGCTCTTAGTGAAGTTTTCAACTATCTGTGGAATTATCATATTAGCCTTAACTACGGATATACTATCACCTATGCCGAGTTGTAGAGTTTCTACCATACTAACGTTATGTATACTTGCCCTAGATACTTCTGTACCATCGATAGTAACGGTGTCAAATATTGCAACTGGAGTTAAATTTCCATTTCTGCTAATTTGCCATTCAACCGATTTCAAAGTAGTAGTTTCAGCCTCATCGTTAAACTTAAAGGCTATGCCATCGTTGTAGTGATGAGATGTCTTACCTTGAGCCTTAGAGTACCTAATATCATCGTAACGGATAACTATTCCATCTATAGCAATGGAACGTTCTGTAGCAACTTCCTGTAGAGTTTCTATGCAAGTTTCTAAATCCTTAGTAGATGTACCATCTAACTTAAAGTACTTTTCGGTCTGAAAACCATACGATATTAAGGTGTTCAAATTTTCAAACTTAGAGTTACCACCTAAACCCTCAATCACATCGAAGAGCATAAAGTATACGAACCTATCGGCACATATACTGCTATCTAATTGACGAACTGAACCTGCTGATAAATTTCTAGGAGTTTTATATCTGTCCTTGTCATCAAGTGTGGAGTTTATCCTTTCAAAGTCATCTTTGTGAATAATAGCTTCTCCAGTAACTACGAGCCTATTGGTATATGGAATAGTTAAAGGAACATTTTTAAATGCTCTTGCATTGTGTGTAACGTTCTCTCCTACTGAACCGTTTCCTCTAGTAGATGCTTGAATTAACTGTCCCTCTTCATATACCAACTTAACGGTTAGACCATCATACTTAAGCATAACTAAGCAGGGTTGATTATCCATGAACTTATAAACGTCATCGAGGTTCTTAGTTTTGTCTAGTGAAAGAAGAGGCGTATCGTGAGTAACCTTTTCCAGTCTGCTTTTCACTTCGTAACCAACGCTATTGGTAGGTGAATTAGATAGCACTATGCCAGTAGATTTTTCAAGTTGTGATAGTTCATCGAAGAGTCTGTCATACTGTTCATCGCTAACCGATGGATTGTTGTTATTGTAGTACTCATCACGGTAGATGTTCAACTGTTCTACCAAAGATTTAATTCTTTGCATATCGTTCATAAAAAAAATCCTTTCTATACACGTAAGTATGTACCATCATATGATGTACTTTAATTATATATTAAAAGCAGAAAAAAATCAATTGAAATATGTACGTATTTAGGGATAAAAATATCAACTTAGAAATATTTTCCAAGCTGATATAAAACTTATTCAAAAAAATCTTTGCTAGAATAATGAATATCTTCTATGACGTCACCATAGCAATCTATGTACACTCTTTCGGTTTTTATAAGGTATAACACCCAAGAGTAGTATATAACGTATGCAATGGCATTGATTAATATACTTATGTAAACTCTAGTACCGTAAGCCACGCAGAACACTCCACATAGTGATATTACTGTACCTACGGCGGTAGCTATCTGCAAAGATATTTGCTTACTATCGAAGGTTATATGCGAGAATAGAACTAATCCAGAGAATATCGAGTGACTTATTATTAAAATCTTAGAAGATGGATTGTAGGCATCTTCTATATCTAAAAAGTTGAAGTCCATTAATATTATGCATAGTTCAGTTATAAAGTAGACTATCAACGCACCTTTAAGTAGATTTCTATCTTTAAGCTTACCTACGAACCCTACTATATATACTGCCATTAAGATAAATCCAATAGCTTCTAAACCGTAGGCAATGCCCTCAACTAGATTACTTTGAATCTCGGTCTTTAGGTAGATACTATAGTACACCATACAGACTATTATAAAAAGTATAAAGAATCCGTTAGCAATTATTCCTATCTTTAAGTATCCTTTGATATTATTAATCTTTTGAAACATAGCAGATTAACCTTTAACGGCTAGAGCCTTTTTACCGATATCATTTCTGTAGTGAACGTTATCCCAATGGATAGTCTTAACGGCTTTATATGAAGTATCTAAAGCACTTTGTAGAGTGTCACCTATTGCAGTAACTCCTAGGACTCTACCACCGTTGGTTAAGAACTTTCCATCTTGATATTTAGTTCCCGCATGGTATACAAAAACGTTGTCAGTTTGACCTTTGTCATCAAGACCAGTAATTTCTAATCCCTTAGGATAGCTCTTAGGATATCCACCACTAGCCATTACTACACAAGATGCACAAGCATCTTTCCATTTAACATCAATAGTATCTAAAGTGTTATCGTATATAGCCAACATAATATCTACTAAATCGGTATCCAAGAGTGGTAATACTACTTGAGTTTCAGGGTCACCAAAACGACAGTTATACTCAATAACCTTTGCACCGTTTGGAGTTATCATCAATCCAAAGTATAGACAGCCTTTAAAGGTTCTGCCCTCTTTTTGCATAGCCTCAATGGTTGGTAAGAAAATCTTTTCCATACATTCGTTAGCGATATCTTTTGTATAGTATGGATTAGGTGCAACTGTACCCATACCGCCAGTATTTAGACCTTTATCGCCATCTAAAGCACGTTTATGATCCATAGATGATACCATAGGCTTAATAGTCTTGCCATCTGTAAAGCATAGTACAGATACCTCTGGACCTGTTAAAAACTCTTCAATAACTACGTTCGCACCGCTTTCACCAAAGATTTTATCTTCCATTATAGATTTAATTCCATCTTCTGCTTGAGAGAAATCTTCAGCTATTATAACTCCTTTACCTAGTGCCAAACCATCGGCTTTAATTACCGTTGGATATGTATTCTCTTTCTTGATATACTCAAGAGCATCTTGAGAGTTTGAAAACACTTCATACTTAGCAGTAGGAATATTATACTTTTTCATCAACTCTTTAGAGAACACCTTGCTACCCTCAATTATAGCTCCTGCTTTATTAGGGCCAAAGGTTTTAAAACCTTCCTTATTTAGAGCATCGACCATACCCAAGACTAGAGGGTCATCTGGAGCGACTACTACCAAATCAGCTTGAACTTCTTTAGCAATAGATACTACTCCATTTATATCGGTAGCGGAAACGTTTGGATAACATTCAGCATATCTTGAGATACCACCGTTTCCAGGTACACAGAAAATCTTATCAGTTTTAGAACTTTCCGCCAACTTCATGATTAATGCGTGTTCACGACCGCCACCGCCAACTACTAAAATCTTCATTTAATTAAAAGCCTCCCTTTTTTAATTTAAATTTTTAACAATAAAATTTAATATCATCAGTTAAAAAGAATTTTTTCCATTCATCGCAGATTAAAAAGAACTGGGCAGAAATAAATTCCATTAATTCAGTTAGTTCTTTTTTGGATATTTTACTACCATTACTTGCTAAAATACACCCTCCAGATTTAGTTATCCAAATCTTAGTTCCATTTGAAATTGGCTTTCCTTTAGCTACATGAACATGGATAGGTTCTCCAAATTCATTTGACCAAAAATAAATTTTATATCCACTTACAGTAAATAGGTTAGGCAATGTTAATCCCTCCTATTTCAGCATATTTATAAAATAAATGTGCATTGCTGTGTAATAACCTTTCAAAATATTCTATTTCATTTTTAGAATATCCATCTATTGATAACCATCTGTAAGTAGGTAATTCGCATCTAGCAGAGTTAAAACCGTCTTCAGTAGGACGTTCAAAATTAACGATTATCTTCATTAAGCCGTCTTCTTTTATTATCTGTGAATGTACTATTTCTGTTTCGTCGGCCAATGTCATATATGGATACATCATAATAGAAGCCTCCCTTTTTTTAATTAATAATTAATAGATAATAATTATTAATTATTAATTACTAATTGTTAATTATTAATGATGGAATAATCTAATACCAGTGAAAGCCATAGCTATATTGTACTTGTTGCAAGTATCTATAACGTTATCATCACGAATAGAACCCCCTGGTTGAGCAATATATTCAACACCCGATTTTCTAGCACGTTCAACGTTATCACCGAATGGGAAGAACGCATCAGAGCCTACACATACACCAGTATTCTTTTTGAGCCATTCTTTTTGTTCTGCTTTGATGAAAGGCTTAGGTTGTTCAGTAAAGTACTTCTGCCATTCTCCATCTTTTATAACGTCCTCAAACTCATCAGAGATGTAAACATCTATAGTATTATCACGGTCAGGTCTGCGAATATCGGCTTTAAAAGGTAAGTCTAAAACTTGAGGAGCTTGTCTGAGCCACCAAATATCAGCCTTATTACCTGCTAAACGTGTACAGTGTATTCTTGATTGCTGTCCTGCACCTATACCTATAGCTTGACCATCTTTAACGTAGCATACAGAGTTAGATTGTGTATACTTTAAAACTATTAAAGATATGATTAAGTCCATCTTCTTATCATCGGGGATAGTTTTGTTATCAGTAACTATGTTTTCAAGTAGAGAGTTATCTATTTTTAGTTCATTTCTACCCTGTTCGAATGTAATACCAAACACTTGTTTAGTTTCAATAGGTTCGGGCTTGTAATTTTCGTCAATCTTTATGATGTTATAAGTGCCTTTTCTTTTAGACTTTAAGATTTCAAGAGCCTCTGGAGTGTAATCTGGAGCGATAATACCATCAGATACTTCACGTTGTATCATCTTAGCAGTAGGAACGTCGCAAGTATCAGAAAGTGCGATAAAATCACCATAAGATGACATTCTGTCAGCACCTCTAGCACGAGCGTATGCACAAGCCATAGGTGATAGTTCTTCTAAATCATCTACAAAGTAGATTTTCTTAAGTGTATCAGATAATGGAGTACCTATTCCTGCACCAGCTGGTGAAACGTGCTTAAAAGATGTAGCACTAGGTAATCCAGTAGCTTGTTTTAGTTCTCTAACTAGTTGCCAACCGTTAAAAGCATCTAAAAGGTTTATGTAGCCAGGTTTACCGTTTAATACTTCAATAGGTAAATCTTTATCTTGAATATATATTCTTGATGGCTTTTGGTTTGGATTACAGCCATACTTCAATTGCATCTCTGCCATGATAAAAAATCCTCCTTATTAGTTAAAAATCACTTATTCTTATTGATAGTTCGTGACATAGTTTCACCAGTTTGGATATTAATAAATCTAGTAAATAGTGATACCTTATTATCTTCATTCAAACTAGACCATAACATATTAGTAAAATCATCTATGTTGTTAGTATCAATAGATATTAGTTTAGGTTCGCCCTCAAAAGATGGTAATGGATTACCATCACCCATATAGGTATGAATAAAGTGTCCTTGTCCGTTTAATGGATTATCATAAGAGTAAGTATAGCGGTTACAACAATCAGGATTACCATTGTTACTCTTTAGTATAGACATACTATAACTATAAGAACCCTCTTCAAACTCCATAATAGAAGATATTCTAGGAGTATAGTTAGGTTCATCATGTTCGTATTTACGAGTTCTAAGACTTTCTTCAAAAGTTTTGCCTTGACTCATCAAATTGTATACGGTGTCGGTTTGGTCGCCGTTGGTAACTATAGTTTTGTTACCTAGAACTCTAACAGGATAGTATATAATAAGTTCTGGCTTAACTAGTAGAACACTTTCATCAAAGGCTTGAGTTTTAATATTGCTACCTTCCTCAACGAAGATTCTATTGCGACTACTAGCACTTCTGCCCATAATGAAATATCCAGTAACAGCGAACTTTCCATCTTGAGATTTACCAACTATTATACCTCTACCAGGGTAGCTATTGGATTTTAACTCTTGTGAAACATCTAAAGTTTGCATCTAAATAAGTTCCTTTCTTGATAATTATTAATTATTAAATATTAATTATTAACTATATAAGCCTTGCCATCTTTAATGGTTATCTTATCTTGGCAGAATAGCGATATTGCCTTAGGTAATAATTTCCACTCAACATTTTCCATAATGCGTCTTTGAAGCGTTTGAGGAGTGTCATCATTTTTAACATCTACAACACCTTGCATTATAATAGCTCCAGCATCGGCTTTTTCATTTACAAAATGTATAGTAGCCCCACTGACTTTAACACCGTAATCTAAAACAGCTTGATGTACCTTTAAACCATAGTAACCCTCACCACAGAAAGATGGTATCAAAGCAGGGTGAACGTTAATAATCTTGTAGGGATAAGCGTTGGTAAGTACCTCATCTAAGATAGTCATAAAACCTGCAAGTACTACCAAATCGGCACGTTCCTCATTTAAGATATCTAATAGAGCCTTGCTGTAGTCGGTAGAGTTTGAGAAATCTTTTCTAGGTAAAACTCTAGTATTTATATTGTTATCTTTAGCACGTTGAAGGGCATAAGCAGTAGGGTTAGAAGATACTACACATGATACCTTACCACCAACAATATTACCTTTATTCTGCTCATCTAAGATGGCTTGTAGGTTAGTACCTCCACCAGATACCAATACCACAATGTTTTTCATAATATATACGAACCTCCGTTAATCTTCTGATGTATCTGATGTATCTGATTCATCGGTATAGATACTCTCATCGAACATATTGCAATAGTTGTGTAGCCAATCGTAAAGGTCAACTAAACAGTATGTACCGTTAGGGTTCTCTGAGCGTACAGTGATAGTATTAGCGTCAGAATCGTAGGTACAGTTCATAGGTAATAGAGTACTCCTTTGAGTATCGTATTCAAAAACAACGTATCTATTTACGCCCTCTAGGGTAGAAGTTAGATAGACATCTGTGTAAGCTCTAGCCCACTCTTGATAAGCAGAAACACCTTGAGTATATATATCGTTGTCAATAGGTGGGTCTAGCATTAGGGAGTCACTTAGAGTAAAGGTTAAAGTAACGTCACTAAAAGCAACATCGGAACTATAGTCAACGTCTATGACTTCACCCTTAATGGAAGTATAACTATTCTTAAGGGAACTAAATCCAGAACTTAACTGTATAGAGATGCAACCATCGGCACGACCACCTGCATTGACCACAGCATCTAAGGTATAGTCAATATTACTAACGTTAGATGTAATATCTTGTGATATAGGTTGATAGAACACCCTTTGACTATCCAAAGTAGAGCCATCACTCATCGATACGAGAGGGTTTAAGCTTATAGCAATCTCATCGTAGTCGTTAACTCCGTCACCATCGGTATCAGATAGTAGAGGGTCAGTCTTATAGGTATATATCTCATCGTAGTCTGATAGTCCATCGGAGTCGGTATCGATATTGTTAATGTTAGTACCGTACTTAATCTCTTCAATATTGCTAAGACCGTCACCATCTAGGTCGAGTTTAACATCGTTCTGTAGTGGGTCTAAACCTAGGAGCAGTTCAGTCAAATCGTCAATACCATCGCCATCGGAGTCAGGGAGTGTAGGGTCTAAACCAAGTTGGAACTCTATCTCATCGCAGACACCATCACCGTCTAGGTCGCTAGTGTTACCGCTATCCACACCAGCATAATAGTTATACATTTGGTTGACGTAATTTTCATCATTGTATACGAAAGATATATAGGTTTTAAAGTCGGTATCACTCAAGAAGTCGCTAATACTTTGATTCTCCGAAGAGCTTTCATCGGAAGAGGTTGAAGTAACATCTGTGTTTAATACTATCTGACTTTCACCTATAGTAGAATCATCGCTACAAGCGGTTAAACTATATATAGACATTATTAAAAGGGTACTAGTTAGTAAGCATTTTTTATACGTTCTCATAAATAAAAGATTCCTCTCTTCTCTTAACTTAAACTCACACGTTCACGTAGGCGTGATAATGTAGTGTTCATTTAAGGGTTTATATTAGCATATAATAACACCATCATCGGAATTGACTAGTTCGCCAAGTACGTAAGCTTCTTCACCAGATGCATTAATGGATTCAATAGCTTTGTCTACATCGTTCTTATCGACACATACTATCATACCCACACCCATGTTGAAAGTGTTGAACATATCTCTTTCAGGAATCTTGCCAACTTCTGCAATTAGATTAAATATAGGCAATACATCTATAGCAGAGCGTTCTATCTTAGCAGAGATTCCATTAGGTAGTGAACGAGGGATATTTTCATAGAAACCACCACCCGTAATATGAGAGATAGACTTAACATTTACAACGTCTAAAAGGTTAAGTATAGCCTTAACGTATATCTTAGTAGGGGTAAGTAAGCAATCACCTAGAGTAGTACCTAGTTCACCTCTATGTCTAGCAAGATTCTGTTCGTTGATAGTGAACACCTTTCTAACTAAAGAGAATCCATTAGAGTGTACACCACTAGACTTAATGGCAATTAGAACATCACCCGCCTTTTGGGTATCGGGTTTAAGAATCTTGTTTTTGTCGACAATTCCCACACTAAAACCTGCAAGGTCATACTCATCTATTGGATAGAATCCAGGCATTTCGGCAGTTTCGCCACCTATTAAGGCACATTTTGCTTGAACGCAACCTTCAGCGACACCCGACACTATTTGAGCAACCTTTTCAGGATAGTTCTTACCTACTGCAATATAGTCAAGGAAGAATTGAGGTTTAGCACCACAACATATAACATCATTAACGCACATAGCCACGCAATCTATACCCACAGTATTGTGCTTATCCATAAGGAAAGCTAACTTTAGCTTAGTACCAACACCGTCAGTACCAGATACTAATACAGGTTTATTAATACCAGTCATATCCAGCTCAAATAAGCCACCAAAACCGCCTATTTCTGAGAGTACTCCCGAAGTAGTAGTTTTAGCAACGTACTGTTTCATAAGTTCTACAGCCTTGTAACCAGCAGTAACGTCCACGCCAGCCTCTTTATAACTTTCAGAGAAACTTTTCATAGGTTAAAAACCTCCATATTATTTATAATTAGTTTAGTTGTTTGAACTTTCGCCGATACGAAACTCAAACTTATCCTTAGGCATCTCCGAGGGGACGTCTATAGGATATTTATTGGTAAAGCAACCGACACAGAAGTCACAATCTGCTTCACTAGCCAAAGATTTAACTCCATCTACACTAAGATATCCCAAGCTATCAGCACCGATATGTTTAGCAATCTCAGGTATGCTCATCTGACAAGCTATGAGTCTATCCTTGCTGTCTATGTCGACACCAAAGAAACAAGGAGCTATAAAAGGTGGACAAGATATCATCATATGAACTTCTTTAGCACCTGCCTCACGAAGTAGTTCTACTATGTGTCTGCAAGTAGTACCACGTACTATGCTGTCATCTATTAGAACCACACGTTTGTCCTTAACGGTATCTTTAATCACGTTAAGTTTAATTCTAACAGAGTTAGTTCTTTGTGCTTGAGATGGTTGTATGAAGGTTCTACCGATATATCTATTCTTGATAAAACCAACACCGTAAGGAATCTTAGAGGCTTTAGAGAATCCCAAAGCACAATCAAGACCACTATCGGGAACACCTATTACCACATCGGCATCTACGGGGTGTTCTTTCCAAAGTAGCTCACCTGCTCTAAGCCTAGCCTTGTGAACACTAACGCCCTCTATAACGCTGCCTGGACGAGCAAAATACACGTATTCAAATACGCACATATGACCTTTCTTAGTGCAGTTATTAGTTATTGAACGCACACCGTTCTTGTCTATAACCAACATTTCACCTGCTTTAATATCTCTAATAAAGGTTGCACCTATGCTGTCAAAAGCACAACTTTCTGATGCTACCACATAGCTACCATCATCATCTAGCTTACCCAAACATAGGGGACGAAAGCCCTCACTATCACGAACGGCTATAAGCTTAGTAGGTGACATAATCACTAAGGAAAAAGCACCCTTTAGCTTAGTGATAGCGTTTTGAACAGCATCTTCAATAGAGCCTGTCTTTAAACGCTCTTCGGTAATAGCATAGGATATAACTTCGGTATCGTTAGTACTGTGGAAGATAGCACCTTTGTTTTCGTACTCTTCACGAAGTTCTCTAGCGTTTACTAAGTTACCATTATGAGCTATTGCCATAGGGCCTTTAATATGTCTAACCACTAACGGTTGAGCGTTTTCTCTGTTGCTATTACCAGTAGTAGAATATCTAACATGACCTATAGCCATGTTACCCTTACCAAGGTTTTCTAGCCTATTGTGATTAAACACTTCATGTACAAGCCCTAAGTCCTTATACGATGAGAGTAGACCTCTATCATTTACTACTATACCACAACTTTCTTGACCTCTGTGTTGTAGAGCATATAGGGCAAAGTAGGTTGGAGTTGCGACATCGATAGTATTAGGACTATAGATGCCGAAAACACCACACTCTTCATGTAAACCATTTAACATAATATTATACTATCCTTTATAATAATTTTTTACCTTTTTAACTCACACGCCCATGTAGGGCGTAGTCTTGGATATAAAAGAGTCTAAGGGAGTGATAATGTTGTAACCATATTAATAACTCTCCCCTAACAATAAGATTATAACTAAAGATTTTTTAAGATGCTATTCGCCAAGTAGTCTTTTCATAATCTCTTTGTAAGCATCTTCTTCGCCACCGAGATTTCTTCTAAATCTGTCCTTGTCCAACTTTTCATGGGTAGTACTATCCCAAAAACGGCAAGTATCTGGAGAGATTTCATCGGCTAACACTATAGTACCATCAGATGTCTTACCAAACTCAAGTTTAAAGTCTACGAGTTCTATATTTAAATCCTTTAGATAGTCAGTAAGGAGTTCATTAACCTTTAAAGCATACTTAGCAATAGTATCAATCTCTTCTTTAGTAGCCCAACCCATAGCAACTATATGATATTCATTTACCATAGGGTCACCTAGGTCATCATCTTTGTAGCAATACTCAAGTACTGTAGAGCCTAACTTAACGCCTTCAGGTTGACCAACCCTTTTAGATAGCGAACCTGCAATGATGTTTCTAACTATAACCTCAAGAGGTACTATAGTAACCTTTTTAACTATAGTTTCTCTGTCAGAGATTTCTTCAACTAGGTGAGTAGGAATACCAGCAGGTTCAAGAACGTTCTTCATTAGATGGTTAGTAACCCTATTGTTAATAATACCCTTATTATGGATAGTTCCTTTCTTTTCGCCATTAAAAGCGGTAGCATCGTCTTTGTAGTCCACAATGACTAAATCGGGGTTACTAGTAGCAAATACTTTTTTAGCCTTACCCTCATAGAGTTGTTCCATCTTAGTTAAATTTTCCATTTTAAAATCCTCCAAAGTATATAATTAATTATTATCTATAGATATTCTATAACTATAAAAGTTCTTTTAACTTTTCATTGATGTTAGCATCTTTCTGTCTTACACCATCAGCCATAGATTTCTTCATATCTCTTAGCTTTTGAGCGAGTGTTTCATCGGATAGTGCCAACATTTGAACCGCTAAGATACCTGCATTGGCAGAGCCATTTATAGCTACAGTAGCAACAGGAACACCCTTAGGCATCATAACGGAAGAAAGTAATGCGTCCATACCATCGAGTACAGAAGATTTCATAGGTACTGCAATTACTGGTAGTATAGTATGCCCAGCAACCACACCTGCAAGATGAGCCGCCATACCTGCACAGCATATTATAACTCCAAAGCCGTTCTTTTCCGCATTAGTTGAAAACTCACAAGCTTCTGTAGGAGTTCTATGTGCCGACATAACATGGAGTTCATACTCTACACCAAAGTTATTCAACTCGACAACAGCGTTCTTTACTACAGGTAAATCGCTGTCGCTACCCATGATAATAGCAACTTTTTTTGACATTAAAAAAACCTCCAAAAACCAAAATAAAAAAACTGCGACTTTGCACATATGTCACAGCCTATAAGATTGCAATATTGCCATTGAAGAACGTATTAATAGTTGCACCTATGCCGTTTATACTCTTTAGATAATATAACATATTTAAAAACATACGGATATAATATATACTATAACACATTCCAAAACAGCACCTCACAAAGTATCATAATAACATTATACAATATCCTAAAAAGAAATTCAACACCTTTTTTAAAAAATTACATAATATTTTTTTACAATGAATTTTTTAGAAAGAATTATCCGATACTAAATAATACTAATAGATTATTATATGTTATGTAATGGAGGTCTTTTAATTATGATGTTTAAAGAAAGTCAGACACGAGAGAATCTAATGAGAGCCTTTGCTGGAGAGAGTCAAGCCAGAAATAGGTATACTTTCGCCAGTGAAAAGGCTAAACAACAGAAACTATACGTAATAGAGATGCTATTTAAGTATACGGCAAATCAAGAACTATCACATGCAGATATATTTATGAACCATCTACAAGACTTAGATGGCTCAAATATCACAGTAGATGGTGCTTATCCTGTAGAAACCTCTAACGATATTTTAACGCTACTAAAGAACGCTGTGCATAATGAAACTCAAGAACACGATGTAATATATCAAAAGTTTGGCGAGATTGCTCACAGTGAGGGATTCTACACAGTTGAAAACTCATTTAACATGATAGCTGAAGTAGAAAAGAATCATGCTAAAAGGTTTGAAATGTTCGCTAAACTTCTTGAGGATAATAGGCTCTTCGTAAATGACGTTAAAACTAAATGGATATGTTTAAATTGCGGATTTGAAATAGAAAGTACTCAAGCACCTAAAGTATGTCCTAACTGCCACCATGAACAAGGATACTTCATAAGAGTAGAATTTGCTCCATACTCATACGATTATAACTATCGTTGCGACTGTAATAGGTAATTAATCATAAGAACGCTCAAAGTAAGAGCGTTCTTTACATAGGTAATATGTGAACTATCCGTTGTCTACAGCTAGTAAGATTTCAGTTGATACTATCTTAATGCTACAGAATATCTCTTTTAAGAAATCTCTTTTTACTCTAATGGGTAAGAGCTTAAACTCCTCTAAGAGAAAGTTATGTATGTTAAACTCGTGGGATTTTAAACTTAGATTGTATTCTATAGTGTTTAAAGTCGTTAAATCCTTTTCATATTCCTTAGAAATCTCCTTAAAAGCTAAAGAGTTCTCATCTAAGTGTAGAAGAAGTTTTCTATCCTTAGATAGCTTTTTAGATATAATATCTCGTTGGATATCTGTAGTACCGTTGCGGATATCCTTTTTTAGATTTTCAAGTTGTGGAACTACATCACTATTAGGGTGAACTAAAGTAAATATCTTTTTTAAGATAGCGTCATCTAATGAACCATCTACGTTACTAGAGTTACATACTTTAGTACCATGACTCAACTTATTACTACACGCATATACGAAACCCTTACGTTTGGTACGAGATATCATCTTTGAATTACATAAGGGGCAGTATATACTTCCAGATAGCAGACTATTAGAGTTGTGGATACTCTTAGACCTATAGTCTTTTCTATGTAACGATTTCTGAACATCTACCCAATCGATGCCTTGAACTACTCCCAAATGTTCACCAATAGATACTATCCAACTGCTTGGAACTACTCTCTTTTGTGATTTGCCATCTACTGTAGAAGTTCTACCATAGACTATATATCCGTTAGAGTTACAACCATCTAAGGTACAGAACATATTACAACCTATACCCTTTAGATATTCAAATGATGTGCTATCGGATTGGCAATACACAGGATTCTCTAATATGGTCTTAATGCTAGACCTACTATAAAGATTCCCCTTAGGTGATTCTATTCTACTTTCAAACAGATACCTCTCTACCGCCGATATACTATGACTTTCTAAGTACTTCTTAAACATAAGATGTATAATCTGTAGGTCACTATTAGGGGTAAGTTTAAACTTAGTCTTACCATCGACAATGTAAGACGTAGACGTATATCCAGTAGGAGTTATTCCGCCAAGCCATCTACCAGATTTAGCAAGAGAATACATATTGTCCTTTACCCTTTCAGATAGTGTTTCTCTTTCTAGTTGAGCAAATACACACGCCATAAATAGCATAGCTCTACCACCCGATGTGGAAGTGTCATACCTTTCTGAAGTGGATATAAAACCTATGCCTAAGTTTACCAACTCTTGATACAAGTTAGCAAAGTCGGATACGTTCCTAGATACTCTATCTAGTCGATACACTACTACGTAATCTATTAAGTTAGCATAGCAATCCTTTAACATACGTTTAAAAGATGGTCTATCTAAATCTTTGCCAGAGTAACCTTCATCTAAGTAGGTATGAACCTCATGTGGAGAGGTATCCTTAAAGGTTAGGTCTATGTACTGTAAACAATAATCTAGTTGATTCTGCACACTTTCGCCCCTACCCGTATACTTAGACTTCCTACAGTATATTGCAAACCTCAAAAGTACATCGCCTCCATAGTTAAGATGCTACTACTATAATATATCATCGATGTGCGATAAGATTACTTAGTGTACCTATATTTAGCTAAGATTTTTTTAAATTTTGGAGAAATCCTAAAAAACTACTTGCAAATTGTAGAAAAATATAGTATAATGTTACTTGCAAGTGTTATTGAATGAAAGGAGCATTCAATACACATATATTGAAAGGAGTTTTTAGTAAATGATTAATTATTCTCATGAAGTAGAAACAATGTGTCCTATAGCACAAGGAGTTGCTCATGGTGCTGCACCAATCCCAGAAGAAGCAAAGTGGGTTAAGGCTACACAGATTACTGATATCAACGGTTTTACACATGGTATCGGTTGGTGTGCACCACAACAAGGTACTTGTAAGTTGACTCTAAACGTTAAGGAAGGAGTTATCCAAGAGGCATTAGTTGAAACTATTGGTTGTTCTGGTATGACACACTCCGCAGCTATGGCAGCTGAAATATTACCTGGAAGAACTATACTAGAGGCTTTAAATACTGACCTAGTATGTGATGCTATAAACACTGCTATGAGAGAACTATTCCTACAGATAGTATATGGTAGAAGCCAAAGTGCATTCTCTGAAGATGGTTTAACTGTAGGTGCTGGTCTTGAGGACTTAGGTAAGGGTTTACGTTCTCAAGTTGGTACTATGTATGGTACTCTTGCAAAAGGCCCTCGTTACTTAGAGATGACTGACGGTTACGTTACTGGTATCGCTCTTAATGAAGATAAGGAGATTATCGGATATCAATTTGTAAACTTTGGCAAGATGATGGACTTCATCAAGGCTGGTGACGATGCTAACACAGCATTTGAAAAGGCTAAAGGTCAATACGGCAGAGTTCAAGATGCTGTAGAAATCATCGACCCAAGAAAGAAATAATTAAGGGAGGATACTATAATGGCTTTATTTGAAAGTTACGAAAGAAGAGAAAAACAAATCCTTGCAGTTATTAAGGAGTACGGTATTAACTCTATTGAAGAGTGTGCTGACGTATGTAAGGAAAAAGGTTTAGACATATACAAACTAGTTGAGGGCATTCAACCAATCTGTTTTGAGAATGCTAAGTGGGCATATACTGTAGGTTGTGCTATAGCAATCAAGAAAGGTTGTACTAAGGCATCTGATGCTGCTGCTGCTATCGGTGAAGGCTTACAAGCTTTCTGTATCCCTGGTTCTGTTGCAGACCAAAGAAAGGTTGGTTTAGGTCATGGTAACCTCGGTAAGATGCTACTAGAAGAAGATACTGAATGTTTCGCTTTCTTAGCTGGTCACGAAAGTTTTGCGGCTGCTGAGGGTGCTATAGGTATCGCTGAAAAGGCTAATAAGGTTCGTAAGAAACCTCTAAGAGTTATCTTAAATGGTCTAGGTAAAGATGCTGCTCAAATCATTGCTAGAATTAATGGCTTTACTTTCGTTGAAACTGAAATGGATTACGCTACTGGCGAAGTTAAAGAAGTATTCCGCAAGGCTTACTCTGATGGCCTTCGTGCTAAGGTAAACTGCTATGGTGCTAATGATGTAGTCGAAGGTGTGGCTATAATGTGGAAAGAAAACGTAGATGTTTCTATTACAGGTAACTCAACTAACCCTACACGTTTCCAACACCCAGTAGCTGGTACATATAAGAAAGAACGTCTTGAGGCTGGTAAAAAGTACTTCTCAGTAGCATCTGGTGGTGGTACTGGTAGAACTCTACACCCAGATAATATGGCTGCTGGCCCTGCATCTTATGGTATGACCGATACTATGGGTAGAATGCACTCCGATGCACAGTTTGCAGGCTCATCTTCTGTTCCTGCTCACGTTGAAATGATGGGATTAATCGGTATGGGTAACAACCCTATGGTTGGTGCTACTGTTGCTTGTGCCGTTGCTGTTGAAGAGGCTATGAAGTAAATCTTAAATTCATTTATTACAACGTTTAACTAATTTAAGCAAGAATTCTCGCCACTTCAACAGTGTAAGTGGCGAGATGAATTGTTAAAAGGAAACTTAACGGCAGTGGTGGGGCGGAGAGAAATCGGTATCCCCTACTGACACAAGGCTAATTCATGCGTATCAATGTACGCACATCGCACTCCGATAATATACCGAGCGTGAGTTGAAACAAACATACTCTTTGTATTATGTAACTAAATCTATGTGCGAACCATAAGCACACATGAAAATACTGCATCATTCGCAGAAGCTTTCTGTGTTTAATTTTCACATTTTTGTCGCCTATTGATTAAAGTATACGGGTAACATTCTATGAAATATGGCAAAGTGCATAGATTTGCAGAAATATCAAGGTCAATCTTTGGTATTTTTGCTGTCGCTCCTCACACGAGGAGCGTGGATTGAAATAGAAAAAGGTGGAGTAGGAAAGACTACCAGTGCCGGTCGCTCCTCACACGAGGAGCGTGGATTGAAATATCGCCAACATTACAAAATCGTGAGAAATCAGCTGGTCGCTCCTCACACGAGGAGCGTGGATTGAAATTTAACATTACAAAGGATAAAAACGTCAAATGGTGGTCGCTCCTCACACGAGGAGCGTGGATTGAAATCTATCGTTGATTAATTGGGCATACCTTTTTGAAAATGGTCGCTCCTCACACGAGGAGCGTGGATTGAAATAACTGTACACTCTGTAGGGGACTTGTCTTTTGGAAGTCGCTCCTCACACGAGGAGCGTGGATTGAAATTTGATGGTGGTTGGGAAGGTTTAGGCAAAGGTATAGGTCGCTCCTCACACGAGGAGCGTGGATTGAAATGGGTTTGGTATCTACATTGGTGGGTATGCTTAAGTCGCTCCTCACACGAGGAGCGTGGATTGAAATTGCAGGGCGCTCCGCACGGCTAGGTAGGGGCGGGTCGCTCCTCACACGAGGAGCGTGGATTGAAATTCAGTAGGCTCAGTTTTTTGTGTTCCGTCTGGGGGTCGCTCCTCACACGAGGAGCGTGGATTGAAATTCTAACAAAACTATGTTTGGTGGGGAACAATGGAAAGTCGCTCCTCACACGAGGAGCGTGGATTGAAATTCTAACAAAACTATGTTTGGTGGGGAACAATGGAAAGTCGCTCCTCACACGAGGAGCGTGGATTGAAATTCGTAGGAAACCGTATCAACCCCTATTAACTCTAAGTCGCTCCTCACACGAGGAGCGTGGATTGAAATTCTTGGGCTTTCTCAGACTCTTGACTCTCTTAGGGTCGCTCCTCACACGAGGAGCGTGGATTGAAATAAGTGGTCATCGTGGAGCTGGTTCCACTGGGGCAATGTCGCTCCTCACACGAGGAGCGTGGATTGAAATGCAAAGATTACACCGAAAAGTTATTTGAAAAGGGTCGCTCCTCACACGAGGAGCGTGGATTGAAATTGCCTTAGTGGGTGGTAAGGCATAGATTTCTTTGTCGCTCCTCACACGAGGAGCGTGGATTGAAATTGTAAAGTGATAAATTATTTTCACAATTTGTTACAGTCGCTCCTCACACGAGGAGCGTGGATTGAAATATACGTTATGTCAGATATTTCCTGCATTGTATAGTCGCTCCTCACACGAGGAGCGTGGATTGAAATTACGTCACTATCAAAATACTTAAATTGGTCGTCATAGTCGCTCCTCACACGAGGAGCGTGGATTGAAATTGGTTCGACTGCCGAACAGGTCAAATTGCGTGCAGAGTCGCTCCTCACACGAGGAGCGTGGATTGAAATGTTGCTGGTTTAATGGGAACTGTTATCTTTGGCAAGTCGCTCCTCACACGAGGAGCGTGGATTGAAATCATGCCGTCCGCATCTGTATAGGTGCGGGAGTATGCGTCGCTCCTCACACGAGGAGCGTGGATTGAAATTTGGGTGATTTCATCTATTTTTGAATGATATTGGGTCGCTCCTCACACGAGGAGCGTGGATTGAAATTGATGTTGCATGATGATGTTACAACATCTAACCGTCGCTCCTCACACGAGGAGCGTGGATTGAAATGAAAGATGTATATGATTTTCCAGTACCAGTACCGCGTCGCTCCTCACACGAGGAGCGTGGATTGAAATATTAAAAAATCAAATCCTTTCTTAAAAAAATAGGGTCGCTCCTCACACGAGGAGCGTGGATTGAAATACTTATAAGCATATCAAACACTCCTTATTTTTTTGGTCGCTCCTCACACGAGGAGCGTGGATTGAAATTCTTTTGCATTGTGATACTATTGCTTTCCCCATCGCCGCTCCTCACACGAGGAGCGTGGATTGAAATTGTACTATAGGTTTAAGGGTTATAAGCCCATTAGTCGCTCCTCACACGAGGAGCGTGGATTGAAATGACACAACCCGCCCAACCGACAAAATCGCCACTGTCGCTCCTCACACGAGGAGCGTGGATTGAAATTTTTAGCCTCCTCTGCAGGCTCTTGACTCTCTGCGTCGCTCCTCACACGAGGAGCGTGGATTGAAATCTAGCAAAGCACTTCAACAGCCTATAGACGTTCTGGTCGCTCCTCACACGAGGAGCGTGGATTTAAATGTGAAAGGATAGGAATAAAAAGATGGCATTTATAATAACTGGCGATATTCATGGAACTATTGATATTAGAAAGTTGATAATATACTTCAATGGTAAAGAAGAACAGTTTTCAAAAGATGATTATCTAATTATCTGTGGTGATGTTGGTGTATGCGGTTTTCTACCATTTGATGAAAGTCAAACGAGAGATATATTAAGAAACCTTCCCGTTACGACTCTTTTTATTGATGGTAATCATGAGAACTTTCAAGAATTAAATTCTTATCCAATTAATAATTGGAACGGTGGTAAGGTTCACTTTATTGAAGATGATATTATACATCTTATGCGAGGACAAGTTTTTAATATAGATGGAACAAGTTTCTTTACGTTCGGGGGTGCATATAGTATCGATAAGATGTACAGAACAGAAGGAATATCATGGTTTCCAGAAGAGATTCCTAATAAGGAAGAGTACGCAGAGGGTTGGAGTAATCTTGAAAAAAATGACTTCACCGTAGATTATATATTAACTCATTCTGCACCAAGAGAGATTGCTGCATATATAGGTTATGGTGAACTCTCAGATGATGAAATAGAGTTACGACAATATCTTCAACGAGTAGCAGACAATACAGAGTTTACAGCATGGTATTTTGGGCATTTTCACGAAGATGCAAACGTCGAAGATATGTTTTTCTGTCTATACGATGACATAATAGAACTATAAATGTGCCTACTTCTTTCAGCAGTTAATATATATGTATTAACTGTTGAGTTAAGCTAAAACTTTATTCAAACAAAGTGGATATTATTAAATATCCACTTTGTTTTTAATATAATCAATCTACTAAGGTTGGATTAAAGTCTTCAATCCAAGGTAGACCCCACCTGTTTAACTCTTCCATAAATGGGTCTGGGTCGAACTCCTCGATGTTGTATACACCAGCCTTATTCCATTTGCCAGTCATAAGCATTTCAGCACCAATCATAGCAGGAACGCCAGTAGTATAGGATATTGCTTGAGAACCAACCTCTTTATAGCACTCTTGATGGTCGCATACGTTATATAAGTAGTATGTCTTAGGTTTACCATCTTTAATACCTTGAAATATACAACCTATGTTAGTCTTGCCAACGGTTCTAGCACCTAAAGTGGCAGGGTCTGGAAGTACTGCCTTTAAGAACTGTAGCGGTACAATCTCTTTGCCTTGATACATTATAGGCTCAATAGATGTCATTCCAACGTTTTCAAGGCATTTTAGGTGTGTTAGATAGCTCTGTCCAAAGGTCATAAAGAAACGTATTCTTTTAATGCCTTTTATGTTTAAAGCTAAGCTTTCAAGTTCCTCATGATGTAGTAGATACATATCTTTTTCGCCTACTTGGTCGAAGTTGTATACTCTCTTGATTTCCATAGGTTTAGTTTCCACCCATTTACCGTCCTGTATGTAGCTACCGTTAGCAGATACTTCTCTAATGTTAATCTCTGGGTTAAAGTTAGTAGCAAATGGATACCCGTGGTCACCACCATTACAATCTAAGATATCTATGTAATTAATCTCATCGAATTGATGTTTCATAGCGTATGCAGAAAATACTCCAGTAACACCAGGGTCGAAACCACTACCCAATAACGCAGTAATTCCAGCCTTTTCAAACCTTTCACGATATGCCCATTGCCACTTATACTCAAATTTAGCAGTATCAAGTGGTTCATAGTTAGCTGTATCGACATAGTTAGTTTTAGTTTCAAGACAAGCGTCCATTATAGTTAAATCTTGATATGGTAAAGCTAAGTTTAGAACCACATCAGGCTTAAAGTTATTGATTAGCTCCACGAGTTGAGGGACACTGTCGGCATCTACTTGTGCAGTATGTATGATAGTCTTAGTAGTACTTTGAAGTTTATCCTTTAGGGCATCGCATTTAGATTTAGTTCTACTAGCTATCATAATTTCGGTAAATACCTCACTATTCTGACAGCACTTATGGATAGCTACTGAAGCAACTCCCCCACAACCGATTATTAAACATCTTCCCATTTTAAAAAAATCCTCCTTTAATATATTAACTATTAATTACTAACTAGTTTCTCCTAAAGCTACAGACTTATCTAAGTAGTAGGTTAAAGATTGCGTATCATCTTCGGCAAGGGTTAAGATTAAGTTACCGTCTACGAACTCAAACTTATAGTCAGTATCACCAACCGATACGTCATTACTCTTTATAGAACTAGGGTCTATAACTACTTTTAAAATGTCATCTTCAATGGAGTACGTTCCATATACACAGTAGCCTATATCATCGTAAGTTAGATAGAATTCACCATCATCAGTAAAGGCAATTATATCATAGGCACTGTACCAAGTGTTAAACAGTTCAGAATATTCATCTGAGATGGTATTGCCCCTTACTAAGAATTCCTCATCGGCTGATGATGTTTCTGAAGTTTCTTCTGTTGTAGTTGTAGTATCTGCATCGGTATCGGTAGTTTCTGAACTGGAACTACACCCACTAAACGATGTTAAGGTTAAGATAGCTCCTAAAATAATAAATATCTTTTTCAAGTTAAAATCCTCCTAATATTTTTATCTATTATACCATAGATATGTGTAGACATCATGAAATTTAGATAAAAATTAACCTCTAGGAGTAACTAATAGAAGTATCTCTCTTAAGAGTTTACACGCTAAAGCAGTAGAACTTCCACTTTGGTCGTAAGGTGGCGATAGTTCATTCATATCTAAGCCTACAATATTTAATCTACTTACATCTATAATGGCATCTAATAACTCCCTATAAGATACTCCATCAGCTTCGGGAGTGCCAGTTCCACAGAATACAGATGGGTCTAAAACATCTAAGTCGAGAGTAAAGTATATAGGTTTTCCCTCTAAGCTCTTACAGATATCTTTAAGGGTATTGAAGTTAAACCTATTCATATATGTGTGATTTTTAGACCATTCAAATTCAGTTCTATCACCACTGCGTATACCAAATTGATATATTCTATGGTCACCGACTAGGTCATGACAACGTCTAATTACACTAGCATGAGATAATTTTTGCCCTAGATAGTCTTCTCTTAAATCTGCATGGGCGTCAAAGTGGATAATATGCAAGTCTGGATACCTCTTAAAGACCGCCCTAACACTACCCAAAGTTACTAGATGTTCACCACCTATCATAAGTGGTAGTTTATCATCATCTAGTATTTTAGCAGTCATGCTTTCAATATCTTGTAGAGCCATTTCTGGACTTCCAAAACATAGTTCTAAATCACCGCCATCGAATACAGATATATCTGTTAAATCCATATCAAGGTATGGACTATACGTTTCAATGCCATAACTTTCATTTCTAATATGTTGACTTGCAAATCTAGTCCCTGGGCGATATGATGTAGTACTATCGAATGGAGCACCAAATATTACAGTCTTAGCTTGTGAGTACTCACTATCACAGGCTATAAAAGTATGGATATTCTTTTCCATAGTATAAATCTCCTTATTTTTATAGATTACTCTCTTAACTCATCACGTACATTATTTGGAATTGCAAAACAACCAGTGTGTAAGATAGTATTATAGTATCTAGTCTTAATGCCTAAAGAGTTCCACCAATCTGGATTATAATTGGTTCTAGGGTCGTACTTCTTAGAGGCAAATCCAAAAAGCCAATGTCCCGATGGATACGTTGGTATATGTGCTTGATATACTAGTGCCGTACTAAACAACTTTTTAATCTTACTATGAGCCTTTTTCATAGAGTTTGCATATTCAGTATAAAAAGTACTCTCATGTTGATTTACTAATATACCATCATCGGTAAGAGCCTTATAACAGTTGCCATAAAACTCTTTAGTGAATAAACCCTCACCAACACCAAAGGGGTCGGTACTGTCTACTATTATTAAATCGTACTCGTTAGGGTCGGCATCACGAACGAATTTTAAGCCGTCCTCATAGTAGATAGTAACTCTTTTATCATCAAGGGAACACGCAGTGGTTGGAATGTACTGTTTACATAATCTAACTACAGCCTCATCGATTTCTACCATATCTATGTGTTCAATGGATTGATATCTAGTAAGTTCACGAACCGTACCACCATCACCTGCACCGATTACTAAAACGTTCTTAATATTCGGATTAGTAGCCATAGGTATATGAGTAATCATTTCATGATATATGTACTCATCTTTTTCAGTAAGCATTAAATAGCCATCAAGAACTAATATCTTTCCAAACTCTTCAGAATAAAAGATATCCACATCTTGAAATTGACTAACCTCATGGACTAGTTGTTCTTTAACCTTAATTGAGAAGTTGACATCTGTTGAATGTCTTTCATTAAACCATAAATCCAAAATAAAGACCTCCTTAACCTAAATCATAAGTTATCCAATTGAACTGTTGCAACCCTATTTGAACATTCAAAAATTCAGGGTAATATCTTTGATGCCAACTCTTACTAAAACAGTCTAAAAGATGTTTTTAGGTACAATCTCAAACTTTATCTTAGGTTCACTAAAAAATATAAAATATGGATTTTTAGCAAACCAATCACGTTCACCAACGCAACGATTTTCTTCTATTTTAATATGAGAATTGTACTCATGGGCATAGTTTTCGGCACACTCTTTTAAGATAATCTCTTTTTCTACTTGATTATCCATATATATAATTTTATCAACAGTGATTTCTTTAATATCACTGATTAAAAAGGTTTTGATATCTTCCATTTAAACCACCACTACATCAAGATAGTTAGTATCAGTATCTCTAGCACCCGTTAGAGAGCAACCTTTTTCTTTAGCGTATTGTATATAGCGTATAATCTCATTGGTTATGCGTTCACCTGGTGCAAGTATAGGTATCCCTGGTGGATAACACATTACAAACTCACCACAGATTTTATTATTACACTCATCTAATGGTATGGATACTTTATTACTATAGAACGCTTTTTGAGGTGTCATAACCACATCGGGATTGATATACTCATGGTCGAACATACCCGACTTATCCTTGCTGTAAATACGCTTAATTTCATACAATGCAGAGATTAAACGTTCAATCTCTAAGGCGGTATCACCTGCGGAAATGATGGCTAATATGTTGCCTAAGTCACCGAACTCAATTTGGATATCATAGTCATCTCTAAGGATATCGTATACTTCAATACCTGCAAGACCTATATCTCTAGTGTATATGGATAGTTTAGTTCTATCGAAATCATAGACGGTATCACCGTTGCATAGTTCATTGGCGAATGCATAATATCCACCGAGTTTGTTAATCTCTTTTCTAGCGTATTCTGCAAATTGGATAGTCTTTTTAAAGATATCCTTGCCATTGAGTGCCAAGTTTTTTCTAGCTATATCCAAAGATGACATCAATAGGTACGATGCACTAGTAGTCTGTGTTAAGTTGATAATCTGCCTAACGTATCCAGAATTTACCGAATTGTTACATAACAAGATAGCACTTTGAGTCAATGAGCCACCAGTCTTATGGACGCTAACACCTGCCATATCTGCACCTGCTTCCATAGCCGATATAGGCATATCATCGCCAAAGTAGAAGTGAGTTCCATGAGCCTCATCGACTAGGACTAACATTCCATGCTTGTGAGCAAGTTCCACTATAGATTTTAAGTCGGAACATATTCCATAGTACGTTGGATTGTTTACCAAGATGGCTTTAGCATCGGGATTTTCTATGATGGCTTTTTCAACCTCTGCAACGGACATTCCTAAAGGTATACCCAAATGTTTATCCGTTCCAGGGTTTACATATATGGGTACTGCTCCATTGACTACTATGGTATTTATAGCACTTCTATGGACGTTTCTAGGCATGATAATCTTTTCACCAGCCTTGCAAGTAGACATAATCATAGCTTGGACACAACTAGTAGCTCCATTGACCATAAAAAAAGCGTTATCTGAACCGAACGCTTGACTTGCTAACTCTTGAGCCTCTTTAATCACCGATACAGGGTGACATAGGTTGTCAAGAGGTTTCATAGAGTTTACATCTGCCTTTAAGCAGTTGATACCTAAAAAGTCATTCAACTCTCTGTTACCACGACCACCCTTATGCCCTGGAACATCAAAACGGACTACTCTGTTTAATTTATGTTTAACCATAGCCTCATGTAGAGGTGTTTTACTCTGTGAAAATTTACTGAAACTAATCAACTAATATTTCAGCTCCCTCTGTAATAGAATAGATATAATGCTAATTGTCTATAATAGATATATTAATTAATAATTAATATATGTTTGTACCACTAAAGATTTCTATCATCTCACGCCTTAAACGGTTAGATATGTCTAAGCGTTCTTTAGGTGATATCTCATAGATATCGGTATTAAATAGATAGTTCTGTAATGGAAGTTCTTTAATCAACATTCTAGTATGAAAAATATTGGATTGATATACGTTTACATCTATGGCATCGTACTTATCGAGAGTACTCTCGTTGATGTAATCTTGTATAGATGTAATATCATGGTCGATAAAGAGTTTCTTACCATGGACATCTCTAGTAAAACCACGCACACGATAGTCTATGGTAATAATATCAGAATCGAAGCTACCAATAAGGTAGTCTAAGGTGTTAAGAGGAGATATCTCTCCACAAGTAGATACGTCTATATCCACACGAAAGGTAGAGATTTCATTATCGGGGTGACTTTCAGGGAAGGTATGCACAGTAACATGGCTTTTATCTAAGTGGGCGTGTACCATATTACGTGATGATTCTTTTAGGAAACCTCTACCTTGATTGCAAGATACATCTATCTCAGGAGGAGGCATATGCCCTTCGGCTATTAGAACGTTCACAGATGCCCCTTGAGGTTCATAGTCTTGCTTAGATATGTTTAGTATAGTAGCCCCTATAATGTCGGTAACGTCGCATAGAATCTTAGTTAAACGTTCTGAATTATATTGTTCATCTATATACCTAAGGTAATCTTTTCGTTCACGTTCGCTCTTAGCGTAACATACATCGTATATGTTAAAGCTGAGAGTTTTAGTAAGGTTATTAAAACCATAAAGAGTGAGTTTATTTTCCAACTCAAACATCACAGCCCTTTCAAAAAATATATTTAAAAATATTATATCATATCTCAAGAGAAAATTGTTAATATTCTATGAATTGTGCTACCTATTCATAACAACAAGAAGTATTCTGCCACTTTAGGTGTAGTTTTTATTCTGTAATTTATAAATCAAGTTCTTTCCACAAATCAGAAATAGGTTTACTTTTTTGTCCACCATTTAGATATTCGTTATATGCTTCATCAAATACGGTGATATCGTATTCTTCTTCTATCTTTTCAAATAATGTTTGTTTAAAAGCCTCTCCAAGTGATAAAGAATGAAGACGAGCATAACTATTAGCTATATCTTTTTCTTGTTTGGTTAATCTAATTGAGAATGTCATAATTTCAACTCCTTTCATAATAGATGTTGACTTTTCTAGGTTTATGTAGTATAATCAAAATAAAAACCATAGGAGGTAAATGTAATGCCATATATAGATACTACTACTAACGTTAAGATATCTAAGAGTAGCGAGGAAACTATAAAGAGCAAGTTCGGGGAAGGAATTAAAATTTTAGGCAAGTCTGAAAGTTGGCTGATGCTAAACTTCACCGACAACCAAAGAATGTACTTTCAAGGTGATAACTCTAAGCCTATGGCTATGGTAGAGGTTAAACTTTTCGGAAAGGCTCAAGCGAGTGCTTACGATAGAATGACCTCCTTTATCACCGATACCATATCAAATGAGTTAAACATACCACCGAACAGAGTGTATGTAAAGTATGAAGAGGTATCGTATTGGGGTTGGAATGGAAGTAATTTTTAAGGAAAGGGTATGTTTAACATGGAATATTTAGAAACGTTAGGACAAAAGGCTAAAAAATCCGCTATGGTTCTGAACTCCTTAGGTCAAAAGGATAAGAACTTAGGCTTAAAGGCAGTAGCTAAAGCTTTAGTTCAAAATGCCGATGCTATACTATCAGCTAATGAAGTAGATGTTAAGAAAGCTATAGAAAAGGGAGTAAAATCTTCTTTGGTGGATAGACTAAGATTGACCACTCAAAGAATAGAATCTATGGCTGAAGGTATAGAACAGGTTATATCTCTAAATGACCCTATTGGTCAAACGGTGTCTGCTTGGCTTAGACCTAACGGTTTAGAGATATCTCAAAAGAGAGTGCCTCTTGGAGTTATAGGCATAATATTTGAAAGTCGTCCAAACGTAACTGCCGATGCTTTTAGTCTATGCTTTAAGACTGGTAATGCAACCATATTACGTGGTGGTAGTGATGCCTTTAACTCTAATAAGGCTATAGTAGATGTAATTCGCAACGCCTTAGATAGCGTTAATCTGCCTATGGACAGCGTTCAACTCCTTGAAGATACCTCTAGGGAAACTGCTACTAAGATGATGCAACTTAACAAGTACATAGATGTATTAATACCTCGTGGTGGCTCTGGATTGATTAAATCCGTAGTGGAAAATAGCACTATACCAACCATAGAAACTGGTACGGGAAACTGCCACGTATATGTCGATGAGTTCGCAGACATTCAAAAGGCTGTAAAGATTATCGAAAACTCAAAGACTCAACGCTTAGGAGTGTGCAACGCTTGTGAAAGCTTAGTAATACATAAGAACGTTGCTGAAAAGGCTATCCCATTGATATGTGAAAACTTAAAGTGTCATGAGGTTGAAATTCGTGGCGATGAGATAGTACAATCTTTGGTAGATGGAATAGTTCCAGCCACTGAGCAAGATTGGGGTACTGAATATTTAGATAGTATAATATCCATTAAGGTAGTATCGTCTATAGATGAGGCTATAGAACACATAAACACATATAGTACTAAACATTCTGAAAGCATAGTAACAGAAGATTATGCAAACTCCAGAAAGTTTACTCAAATGGTAGATTCTTCCTCAGTGTACGTAAACGCATCTACACGTTTTACCGACGGCTTTGAGTTTGGATTCGGTGCTGAGATAGGTATATCTACACAGAAACTTCATGCACGTGGCCCTATGGGATTACTTGCCTTGACTACTACTAAGTATGTAATATTAGGAGATGGTCAAGTTAGAAACTAATCTAAATGGGTACTATTTTTAGATTGGAAGTGATATCACATGAGAACCAAAGGTACTAAACAGATAGCTGAAAACCGCAAGGCTAGACATGAATACTTCGTCCTTGAAACCTACGAGGCAGGTATAGAATTAATAGGAACTGAAGTTAAATCCATAAGAAACGGCAGTGTAAACCTTAAAGATAGTTGGTGTTCTATAGACAAAGGTGAGATGTACATTAAAGGTATGCACATTTCACCTTATGAAAAGGGAAACATATTCAATCGTGACCCTATGAGAGTTAGAAAACTACTGCTACATCGCAAAGAGATAGACAGACTCTATGGAACTCTTAAACAAGATGGATTGACCTTAATCCCATTGTCGCTATACTTTAAAGATAGTCGAGTTAAGGTTCAGTTAGGTCTATGTCGTGGTAAGAAACTCCACGATAAGAGAGAAGCATCGGCTCAACGTGATGCTAAGCGTCAGATAGAAAGAGCAGTTAAGTCTAATGGCAGAGAATATTAATAGGTTACTATAGGGAACACTCTTAGAGCGTTCCCTATATTCATTAAAAGTCTTGATGTAAGAACTTATATAGATTTTCTGCGACCTCTTGAGTGATTCCTGCAACAGATTTTAAATCTTGCACACTAGCAGACTTTAAACCTTGGTTAGTCTTAAAGTGAACCATAAGTTTAATAGCTTTCTTATCGCCAATGCCTTTAACTTCGGTTAGGTTAGACTTTAAACTCTTCTTGATATGCTTGTTTCTAGCGTACGTAATAGCGAACCTATGCATCTCATCTTGAATGGATACTAACAGCTTAAAAGCATCATCATATTTAGGTAGAGATACTTCTCCCCCACTAGAAGATATCGCTCTGGTATTGTGTTTATCGTCTTTAACTATGCCAAACACTGCTATGTTTAAACCAAACTTAGATACCACCCTCTTAACCACATCTACATGAGCAGTACCGCCATCTACGAATATTAGGTTAGGAGTCTGTGAAAAACTATCATCATGTTTAGAAGTATCCACCAAATAGGAAAGTCTTCTAGTGAGTATATCTTCCATGCAAGCGTAATCATTCTGTATCGAGATATCTTCTATAGAAAACTTACGATACATCTTCTTATTAGGTCTACCGTTGTCGAACACTACCATAGAACCAACCATAACCTGAGAGCCTATGTTAGATATATCATAGGCTTCAATTCTGTTTGCTATACTACTAAGTCCTAAAACCTTAGAAAGTTTCTCTAAAGACTTAACCTCTTTAGAGGTTCTGTTCTCCTTAATGGATAGATACTCACTAGCATTGTTCTTAGCCATAGCTAAGAACTTAGCGTTTTCACCCCTTTGACGATATAACACCTTTAAACCTACCAACTTAGATATGTTTTCTATACCATCTATAGGTTCATCTATGAATATGGTTTCAGGTAGTTCAGAGGTATGCTTATTGGTATAGTACTGTGTAATAAAGCTTTCAAGAACGTTTTCCCCTGTAATACTAACGCCATCTATAAATAGATTCTCCTTATTGAAAAGCCTACCCGCACGATACTTTAGTATGGATATAGAAGTACAGTCTGTACCTACTACCTTACCTATAAAGTCTGCATTACCCGAAATAACGTCTTTAATCTTCTGTGATTGAGCAGACTTCTTAATATAATCTATTCGATTGCGAAGTAGTATAGCCTTTTCAAAGTCCAAACTCTGTGATGCCGACAACATCTGTTGAGTAAGTTTCTCAATCGACTTTTCACTACCATTCTTAATATATTCAATAGCTTCTAACACTGTAGCGTTATAATCATCTTTAGATACGTTTCCTTGGCATAGTCCCATACACTTATCTATATGATAGTTTAAGCATGGACGCTGTTTCTTAAAATCTCTCGGAAAGACCTTCTTGCAAGTGGGAAGTTTAAATACAGAGTTTACCTCATCTACAGTATGCCTAGCTATAGCAGAACTGGTATATACTCCAATGTACGTACCTGTATCATCTTTTTGATACTCCGCCGTAATGTGTGGATACTCCTCATTGGATACTTTAATGTAAGAGTACCCTTTACCATCTTTAAGTAATATGTTGTACTTAGGTCTATGTTGTTTTATAAGGCTACATTCAAGTAGTAGACATTCATACTCAGTATCGGTAACTATGAAATCGTAGTCGGCAATTTTAGATATCATCTTTAAGGTTTTTTCGTTATGATATACACTTTCTCTAAAGTAGCTAAAGACTCTATTCTTTAGGTTCTTAGCCTTACCGATGTATATAATATCCCCATGAATATCTTTCATTAGGTACACTCCCGAAGATGTGGTAAGCTTAGAAGTTTTATCTTTTAGATATTCAATATTCTTATTTAACATATATAATCTCCTAATTATATAATTAACAGATAGCTATATCAAAATAATAAGAAATATAGGCTACTAAAAATTTCTAAGTTTAGTATAGTCCTAAATCGCTATGCGAACCAGTTCTAGTAAGCGATAACACTAAGGTATCTTCCAATAACTCATAAACTAAGAGCCAATCAGGAAGTATATGACACTCTCTAAAACCTTTCCAATTACCTTTTAATGCATGGTCATTATAGTCATTAACTAGAACATCTTGTTTAGTTCCAGAGGCTATTAAAGATATTACTTCTTTAATCTTATTCATATCATAGCCACGTTTTTGATATAGCTTGTAATCTTTTTTAAACCTACTTGTAAACTTTATTGTATACATATCAACTGTCAAGCTCCTTAAATAGTTCATGTAAATCAGTATATCCTTTTATACTGGAATCACGAGCGATTCTGTCAGCTTCGAGCATAGCTTGAAAAGTTTCCTCATTAGAAATTTTTTTAACTTCAAAAGGTATTCCTTGTTCTGCAATAGCTCTACGGATAAACATATTTATTGCACTTGTTAGATTCAATCCTAAGTCATTAAAAAGTTCTTCCGCTTGTTTTTTAATCTCATTATCCATACGGATAGTAACGTTTGTGGTTGCCATAAAATCAACTCCTTATACTTTATTATATAGATTGTAGCACAAAATATGTGCAAAGTCAATATATATAATAAAATAATCGTGCATTTAAGTAGCACAGATAATTATTTTAAAAAATCCAAAAAAACTATTGACATATTGGAATATATAGCATATAATATATACATGAATAGATGTTCATATGAAAGGGTGATAAAGTTATGAACGACGTTAAGGATAGTCCAAATATAGAGAGTGAACCTCTCAACTGCGACTATATGCATCTACACGATGATGTTATAAAAGAAGTATATGATTCTATGCCAGACGATGAGGCTCTATTTGATTTGGCAGAACTGTTTAAAATCTTTAGCGACAGTACTAGAATTAAGATTCTATACTCATTATTGATATCTGAAATGTGCGTATGTGATATAGCTACTCTCTTAGGTATGAGTCAATCGGCAATTTCACACCAACTTAGAATATTAAAACAGTCGGGATTGGTAAAATATCGTCGTGATGGCAAGACCATATTCTATTCACTGTCAGATAGTCATGTTTCTACCATAATAAATCAAGGTATGGAACACGTTCAAGAGTAGCTATCGCATTGCGATTGTATACATACTATTAGGAGGATTCTGTTATGAAAAAAACTTTTAAAATGGTCGACCTAGATTGTGCCAACTGTGGTGCAAAGATGGAAGAAGGCATCAAAAAGATTAAAGGCGTTCAAGATGCCTCTATAAGCTTTATGGCTCAAAAGATAACCATAGAAGCCGAAGAGAATGACTTCCCTAGAATCTTAAAAGAGGCTTGTAAGGTCTGCAAAAAAGTAGACGCTGAGTGTACCATAGAATATTAAGTTTTAACTCACCTAGCTATATGAGTTAAAATAGGCATTATATCGGAACGTTAAAGGTGGCGTTCCGATGTATGCAAGATTACTGTACGTAACTATTTCAGAAAATATGAATATATGTTCATACATAGATATATTTGGAGGAAATACCATGAATCGAAAGCAGAAAAAACAACTCAAGCAGATTATATTTGGTGCTATACTATTTGTGATATGCTTAATAGTTTCAAACTTTACACAGTTTGGAACTCTATCAAAGTATATACAAGCTATTCCCTACGTTGTAACGTATATTATATTAGGCTATGACGTTCTAATAAAGTCGGTTAGAAACATAGGCAACGGACAGATATTCGACGAAAACTTCTTAATGTGCATAGCTGGTATTGGAGCGTTCTGCTTAGGAGAGTTCCATGAGGGTGTAGCTGTAATGCTATTCTTTAAGGTCGGAGAGTTCTTTGAAAAGTATGCGGTCAATAAGTCTAGGAAGTCTATATCCTCGCTAATGGATATAAAACCAGAGGTGGCTACCATAGAGGTAGATGGAAAGCTTACTCAAGTAGACCCCGAAAGCGTAACCATTGGAGATACCATAATAGTATCGGCAGGTGAAAAGATTCCAATAGATGGCACTATCATAGATGGCTCTTGCTCTGTAGATACTTCCGCCATAACTGGTGAAAGCGTTCCTAGAGATATTAAGGTTGGTGACAAGGCTATCAGTGGATTTATAAATCTAAACGGAACTATTAAAGTTATCACAGAAAAGGCTTTCTCAGATAGCACAGTATCGAGAATCTTAGACCTAGTAGAGAATGCATCATCTAAGAAAGCAACGGCTGAAAAGTTTATTACAAAGTTTGCTAAGTACTATACTCCAATAGTGGTATTCTTAGCCATAGCGATTGCAATACTTGTACCTTTAATAACAGGGCAAGAGTTTTCTAAGTGGATATACAGAGCTTTAACGTTCTTAGTAATATCATGCCCATGTGCGTTAGTAATATCTGTACCTTTAGGATTCTTTGGTGGTATAGGTGGAGCATCGGATAATGGAATATTGGTGAAAGGTAGCAACTGCTTAGAAAACTTAGCTAAGGTAGATACCATAGCCTTTGACAAGACGGGAACTCTTACCGAGGGAGTCTTTAAGGTTACGAAAGTATGCCCCATTGATGGAATATCTAAGGAGCAGATTTTAGAAGTAACTGCCTATGCAGAAAGTTTCTCTAACCACCCAGTATCTAACTCTTTAAAAATTGCCTATGGTAAAGAAGTTTTAATAGATAGAGTATCTAACGCAAAGGAGATTGCTGGTAAAGGTGTATCTGCTATGGTAGATGATTCTACTGTGTACGTTGGTAACGCACAACTTATGAAAAGTATCGGTGTAGAGTGTAGTAATCCAAACGATGTAGGAACTATAGTACACGTTGCAACGGATAGTAAGTATGTTGGATACATAGTAGTATCTGATGTGGTTAAGCCTAAAGCTAAGGATACTATGCAAAGATTGAAAGCATTAGGCATAGAAAAAACTATAATGCTTACAGGAGATTTAAACCCAGTAGCTAAAGAAATATCTAAGCAAGTGGGCGTAGATGAATACTACGCTGAGTTGATGCCTCAAGATAAGGCTAAGATAGTAGAAGATTACAAGGCTAAGGGCAAGACCATACTATTCGCAGGTGATGGTATTAATGATGCTCCAGTGTTGGCTCTATCGGACGTATCTGTAGCAATGGGCGGTTTGGGTTCAGATAGTGCTATAGAAATCTCTGACATAGTTATTATGAACGATGATATATCTAAAGTAGCAGATAGTATAAATATAGCTAGACGTACTTTAAAGATAGTTAAACAGAACATAGTCTTTGCAATATCGGTTAAGATTATAGTACTAATCTTAGGAGCTATAGGTGTGGCACATATGGGTTTAGCCATCTTTGCAGATGTTGGAGTATCAGTAATAGCCATTTTGAATGCCATGCGTACACTAAGATTCAAAAGTTAATATATTTAAACGCCGAGATGCCTTATATTCAACATTTCGGTGTTATTTTTAAGAGGTTTTTTTGTTTTATTAAGTTTAGTATCCACATAGCTTAATTCTCTTGATAATATTTATGGTATGGCTTAAAAAAGTTTAGATATTTTCAAAAAAACTTAATATTTCCTATTGACAAATACAGATTTGTAGTATATAATATACTATAGAATTTAGCTCATATATATTAAATATTCAAAGCAAAGACGCTTTCTCATTATGACGGGTTTATTATAACTTCCTTCATTTTTGATGTGGTGTCTTTTATTTTTGTTGTAAAAATTACTAATGGTTTAACGCAATCGGCAAAGATTCCCCACTTCCACAAGTGGCGGTATAAATTGCTACAGTGTAACTTAACGACGGCGGTGGGCGGAGAAAAAATCGGTATCCCCCGCTGATAAGAGGTCAATTCACGCATACTTAGTATGCATATCGCACTTCGTGAAATTACCGAGCATGGATTGAAACATATAATAAGGAGTGTGTTATATTGGATAACTTTAAAGTACAAGAACCTTTTCAACAACAAGGTCTATACAATCCACAGTTTGAACATGATAATTGTGGTATAGGTTCAGTAGTAAACATTAAAGGTATTAAATCAAGGCAGGTTGTAGAGAATGCTCTACGTATAGTAGAAAATCTTGAACACCGTGCTGGTAAAGATGCCGAGGGTAAGACTGGCGATGGTGTAGGTATACTATTGCAAATCTGCCACCCGTTCTTTAAAAAAGAGTGTGATAGTCTAGGTTTTAATATAGGTGACGAACGTGACTACGGTATAGGTATGTTCTTCTTCCCTCAAGATGAGCTAAAAAGAAACCAAGCTAAAAAACTATTCGAGATTATAGTAAAAAAAGAGGGCATGGACTTCATAGGTTGGAGAACTGTGCCAATAAATCCAGAAGTGTTAGGACATAAGGCTCTTGAGAGTATGCCTTACATTATGCAAGGCTTCGTTAGACGTCCAAGCGATTGTCAAAAAGGCTTAGACTTCGATAGAATGTTATACATTGCTAGACGTGTATTTGAACAGAGTAATGAGAATACCTATGTGGTATCACTTTCTAGTAGAACTATAGTATACAAGGGAATGTTCTTAGTTAAAGAACTACGTCTATTCTTTAACGACCTACAAAGTGAGGACTATACATCTGCTATAGCTACTGTACATTCACGTTTTTCTACCAATACAAATCCTAGCTGGCAGAAAGCTCACCCTAATAGGTTCATAGTACACAACGGTGAGATTAACACCATAACGGGTAATGCCGATAAGATGCTCGCTCGTGAAGAAATAGTACATTGTGATGCCCTACAAGACCATATGCACAAGATATTACCTATTATAGACCCAGCAGGTTCTGACTCAGCTAGGTTAGATAACGCTCTTGAGTTCATGGTTATGGCAGGAGTCCCTATGCCTCTAGCCGTTATGATTACCATTCCAGAACCTTGGAGAAACAACAGAACTATGTCACAAGAAAAGAAAGACTTCTATAAGTACTATGCTACTATGATGGAACCTTGGGACGGCCCTGCATCTATACTATTCTCCGATGGCGATATGATGGGTGCTGTACTCGATAGAAACGGTCTTAGACCATCAAGGTATTGCATCACTTCAGATGACTTCTTAATACTATCTTCTGAGGTTGGCGTAATAGATATCCCTGCCGAAAAGATAGTCAAAAAAGACCGTTTACGCCCTGGTAAGATGCTATTAGTAGATACTGTTAAAGGTGAACTTATAGACGATGACGAACTAAAACAGTACTATGCAACACGTCAACCTTATGGTGAATGGCTAGATGCTTATCTTATAAGGTTAAAAGACTTAAAGATTCCTAACAAGAACATAGTACACTACTCTCATGATGAGTTAGTGCGTCTACAGAAAGCCTTTGGATATACCTATGAAGATATTAGAACTAGTATATTACCTATGGCAAAGAATGGTGCAGAGCCTGTCGCTGCTATGGGTTCAGATGGTACTCTACCACCTCTATCGAAGTGTAATCCACCGTTATTTAACTACTTTAAGCAGTTGTTTGCTCAAGTAACGAATCCACCTTTCGATGCCATTAGAGAAGAGATAGTTACTGACCATTGTGTATACATCGGTAAAGATGGCAACATATTAGAAGAAAAAGCTGAAAACTGTAGAGTATTAAAGATAGAGAATCCTATACTTACTAGCATGGATATGCTAAAGATTAAGTCGATGGATATCCCTGGATTTAAAGTAAGTACCATTCCAATGACATACTATAAGGGAACTCCTCTTGAGAAAGCTATACAACATCTATTCATACAAGCTGACAAAGCTTTTAAAGATGGTGCAAACATACTAATACTATCTGATAGAGATGTAGATGAATATCATGTGCCTATGCCATCATTGTTAGCGGTATCTGCATTACAACAGCACTTAGTAACTACCAAAAAGAGATTGTCTGTTGCTATAGTCCTTGAAACTGCAGAACCTAGAGAAGTACATCACTTTGCTACGCTATTAGGTTATGGTGCTAGTGCAATAAATCCATACTTAGCACAAGAAACCATTAGAGATTTAATTAAGCATCAATCACTTGACAAAGATTACTATGCCGCTGAAACCGATTATAACAACTCTATACTACATGGCATAGTTAAGATAGCCTCTAAGATGGGTATATCTACTATACAATCGTACCAAGGTTCAAAGAACTTTGAAGCTATGGGTGTAAGTAAAGAGGTAATAGATAAGTACTTTACTAATACAGTAAGTCGTGTGGGTGGCATAACATTAAGTGATATCTCTAAGAGAACCGAAATACTACACTCATCAGCATTTGACCCTTTAGGCTTAGACGTGGACGTTAAGGTGGATAGTGTAGGCTCACATAAGCTAAGAAGTGGCAAGGAAGAACATCTATACAATCCTGAAACCATACATCTGCTACAGTTAGCTACTTGGAACGATGACTATCAGACCTTTAAAGAATACTCTGAGGCTATAAACAGAGAAGACAGGTTTATGAACCTTAGAAATCTATTAGACTTTAAGTTTGCCGAAGATGGTGGTATTCCAATAGATGAGGTTGAAAGTGTAGACAGCATAGTTAAAAGATTCAAAACTGGAGCTATGTCCTATGGTTCAATATCACAAGAGGCTCATGAAACTATGGCAATCGCTATGAATAAGCTTGGTGGAAAGTCTAATTCTGGTGAGGGTGGCGAAAGTTTAGAGCGTCTAACTGTAGGTAAAGATGGTCTAAACAGATGTTCAGCTATCAAGCAAGTAGCATCGGGACGTTTTGGTGTAACTTCAAGATATCTAGTAAGTGCCAAAGAGATTCAAATTAAGATGGCTCAAGGTGCTAAACCCGGCGAGGGTGGTCAACTACCTGTAGGTAAGGTATATCCTTGGATTGCTAAAACTAGACACTCTACCCCTGGAGTAGGTTTAATCTCACCACCACCACACCACGATATTTACTCTATTGAGGATTTAGCACAGCTAATCTATGACCTAAAGAACGCTAACAAAGATGCTAGAATATCCGTAAAGTTAGTATCCGAGGCAGGTGTTGGTACTGTTGCCGCTGGTGTAGCTAAGGCAGGAGCTCAAGTAATATTAATATCTAGTTTCGATGGTGGTACTGGTGCAGCTCCAAGAAACTCAATCTATAATGCAGGTCTACCTTGGGAGTTAGGTTTAGCTGAAACTCAACAGACCTTAATCTTGAACGGACTACGTTCTAGGGTTAGAATAGAAACCGATGGTAAACTTATGACGGGTAGAGATGTCTTAGTAGCTCTTTTACTAGGTGCAGAAGAGTTTGGATTCGCTACTGCTCCACTAGTAACTATGGGTTGCGTTATGATGAGAGTCTGCAACTTAGATACTTGTCCAGTAGGTATAGCTACTCAAAACCCTGAACTTAGAAAGCGTTTTAAGGGTAAACCTGAGTATGTTATGAACTTCATGAAATTTATAGCTCAAGAATTAAGAGAGTATATGGCTAAGTTGGGTTACAGAACCGTAGATGAACTAGTCGGTCGTACAGACTTACTTAAACTTAAAGATGACCTAAAGGATACTCCTGCTGAAAAGATAGATATGGCTAACATTCTATGCAATCCTTACGTAGATGATGATTCTGTTCCTAGACGTTTTAACCCTAAGAATATATATAACTTTGAATTAGAAAAAACCGTTGACGAAAGATTGATTATGAAAAAGTTAGGCTCTGCATTGAAGAATAAGACTAAGAAAACCATAGAGATAGACGTTACTAACACCGATAGAACCGTTGGTACTATCTTCGGTAGTGAAATAACTAAGCGTTACGATGATACTCTTGAAGAAGATACTTTCACAGTTAGATGCAATGGCAGTGGTGGTCAAAGCTTTGGAGCATTTATTCCTAAAGGTTTAACTCTTGAACTTATAGGTGACAGCAATGACTACTTCGGTAAAGGACTATCTGGCGGTAAGTTGATAGTATATCCACCTAAGGGTTCTAAGTTCAAACAAGATGAGAATATTATAATAGGTAACGTTGCTTTATACGGTGCTACTAGTGGTAAGGCATTCATAAACGGTGTAGCTGGTGAACGTTTCTGCGTACGTAACTCTGGAGCTATTGCAGTAGTCGAAGGAGTAGGTGACCACGGTTGCGAATATATGACTGGTGGTAGAGCTGTAATATTAGGTAAGACTGGTAAAAACTTCGCTGCTGGTATGAGTGGTGGTATAGCTTATGTCCTCGACGAAGATAGAGATTTATATATGAAGATTAATAAGGAACTTGTTTCTCTCAATGCCGTTGAAGAAAAGCATGATATCCATGAACTAAGAGAGATTATAGAAGAACACGTTAGAGTTACCAACTCTACTAAGGGTAAAGACATTTTAGATAACTTTAACGAATATCTCCCTAAGTTTAAGAAGATACTTCCTCATGATTATGCCCGTATGCATTCAACCATAGTTAAGATGGAAGAAAAAGGCATGAGCAATGAACAGGCTCAAATAGAAGCGTTCTACGCTAATAAAGCTAATTAAGGAGGTCTTTTTCAATGGGTAAACCAACTGGATTTTTAGATTATGATAGAAAAGATAGTGATAGTATCGCTCCTTTAGAAAGGATTGAAAACTTCGATGAGTTCCATGTACATCTCTCTGAAGCTGAACAAAGACTTCAAGGTGCTAGATGTATGGATTGTGGTGTGCCTTTCTGCCAATCGGGAATGGTAATTAAGGGTGCAGTTTCTGGGTGTCCTTTAAACAATCTTATACCCGAATGGAATGACTTAGTATATAATGGTCAATGGAATGAGGCAGTTTCTAGGCTACTTCTTACCAACAACTTCCCTGAATTTACATCTAGGGTATGTCCTGCACTATGTGAAAAGGCTTGTACCTGCGGTTTAAATGGCGATGCAGTATCTGTTAGAGAGAATGAGTATGCAGTTATAGAAAATGCATACGCTAACGGTAAGATGAAAGCTAAAGTTCCAAGCTTTAGAACCTCTAAGAGAATAGCTATAGTAGGTTCTGGCCCATCTGGACTCGCTGCCGCAGACCAACTAAATAAGAGAGGTCACAACGTTACCGTATATGAACGTTCCGACAGGTTGGGTGGACTATTAATGTATGGTATTCCTAACATGAAACTAGACAAGAAGATAATAGAAAGACGTATAGAGATTATGAAAGCTGAAGGTGTTGAGTTCATCACTAACGCTAACGTTGGTGACAACATAGATGCTAAAGATATAATAAACGGTTACGATGCTGTAATCTTAGCGTGTGGAGCATCTAACCCTAGAGATATTAACGCTACTGGCAGAGATGCTAAAGGTATCTACTTTGCAGTAGATTTCTTAAAATCTACTACTAAGAGCCTACTAGATTTTAACCTAATCGATGATACTTATATATCTGCTAAGGGTAAGAACGTAATAGTAATCGGTGGCGGTGATACTGGTAACGACTGCGTAGGTACTGCTATTCGTCATGGTTGTAAGTCGGTAACTCAAATAGAAATGATGCCTAAACTTCCTGAAACTCGTGCTGAAAATAATCCTTGGCCTGAATGGCCTAGAGTCTTAAAGACTGATTACGGTCAAGAAGAGGCTATAGCAAAGTTTGGCAATGACCCTAGAGTCTACGAAACTACTATCAAGGAGTTCTATAAGAACAATGAAACTGGAGAACTTTGTGGAGTACAAACCGTTCAAGTTAAGTTCGTTAATGAAGATGGCAAACGTGTTCTAAAAGAGGTCGAGGGTTCGGAAAAGTTCTTAGAAGCTGATATGGTATTAATCGCTGCTGGATTCTTAGGTTCTCAAAAGTATGTTACTGATGCTTTCAGTGTAGAAGTCAATGCTAGAACTAACGTAGCTACAGACTTAGGCAGTTACTCTACTAATGTGGATAAGGTCTTTACTGCAGGTGATATGCATAGAGGACAATCTTTAGTAGTGTGGGCTATCCGAGAGGGTCGTTCTGTAGCTAAAGAGGTTGATAAATATCTTATGGGATATACTAACCTTAGATAATATAAAGTCATAACATAATCAAAAAAAGGCAAGTCTATATTAGGCTTGCCTTTTTATGTAACTATAAGCATTTTTCTACTATTAAGCTAGACCAAAATATTCAGCAATAACTTTCGCCTCTGCCTTAGCTAAGTTCTGTAGATTATCATCATCTAGTAACCAATTTGCGGAACGTGTGTTAGTATGGAAAGAATGTTCCATCAATATTGCAGGAGTTCCTACCGACTTAGCACCAAACATAACTGCGTACCATTCATCGTTAAGGATTCCATCGCCGTTGCGGTCGCTTGCAGATAGTCTTGTCCAAGTTCTACCAGATTGTTTAGTACCCATAACTTCTTCTACAGCGGTAGCTAGTAGGCTACCAACCTCAGTAGATATTTCATCTATGTTAGTGGTATCATCTGGAAGTAGTACTATAGCTAATGGAAAGTCTGTACTTTCATTCATATAGCTACCTACGGCATTTGAATGTATGGATATAAACAAATCGCAACCTGCAGAAGTTTGCCCTCTTTCGATTAAATTTTTATCGGTTTCTTGATTTTCTCTAGTAGTAATCACGTTAAACCCATAGTTTTCTAGTTCTTGCTTTAGATAAAGATGTAGTTTCCAAGTCATATTACTTTCATAGTAATCTTTAACTCCTGGTGACCTGTTGTATAGTCCATAGTGACCAGCATCTAAGCATATCGTCTTAGTGTCGATAATTTCTGAATTAGATTGTTTAAGCACCATAGACCTAAGCATATTTAGGTCTAATATGTTAATATTTCCATCTTGATTAACATCAGCGTTAAGATTCTGTTCTTCTATGGATAGTATTATCTTTTTCATAAGTACAATATCGGTATAGTCAATAGAGCTATCGTAGTTTATATCGCCTAACATACCAACTTCAGATTCTTCTATATCTTGAGCATCATCTTGAACCATAGAAAAGTAAGTGTTGTACTTATCTAAGTTGTTTGAAGCGGTCATTTCAGCACTAATCGGCATAACTGAAAACGTTCCATACGTTAATAAAGAGGTAGTAATTAAAAATAATCTTTTGAAGTTCATAAATATAGTCCTTTCTTATTAGATGTTTAATCTGTCAACTTTCTTTCGTCGCAGTACTCACATATCACAGTAGTACCATCACCCATAAAACTCATAGGAAGATACTTTTCGGTACTTGTAATACACTTTGGATTGTCACAATGTAAACCATTATGCACACGACCTTTCAAAAGAGTAGTCTTAGATTTATTGTCTAGCATAGTAATTATTAAAGCCATTCTAATATATACACCATACTTAGCTTGTTTAAAGTATAAGGCTCTTCTGTCGCTGTCCACATCTACAGATATTTCATCTACCCTTGGAAGTGGGTGTAGAACTATTAGGTCAGATTTAGCATGGGACATCTTTTTGGTATCTAATATGTAGGTATCCTTCTGTTGTAGATACTCTTCTTGAGAGTTAAAACGTTCACGTTGAATCCTAGTCATATATAGAACATCTAGTTGAGAAATAGCCTCATCAAGTGAGAATACTTCTGTAAACTTGCAACCGTGTGCGGTAAGTATATCCTTAATGTACGATGGCATCTTAAGTTCGTTGGTAGATATAAATACGAACTCGTTACCCTCATAGCAGGATAATGCCTTACATAGAGAGTGTACAGTTCTACCATTCATTAAATCTCCACAAAGACCAATCTTTAAGTGGTCGAGTCTACCTTTTTCTTGCATTAAAGTAAACATATCGGTTAGAGTCTGTGTAGGGTGTAGATGACCGCCATCACCTGCATTGATGATAGGACAATCAGCAGTTAATGCCGATGCCTTAGCAGTGCCAGCCATTGGGTGACGTATAACTAAGATATCAGCATAGTTACTAACTATCTTAGTAGTATCCTTTAAATTTTCACCCTTAGATACCGATGAGTTAGCAGGGTTATCGAAACCGATAATACTTCCGCCTAAGCGTATCATAGCGGTTTGAAAAGACATCTGTGTTCTAGTAGATGGTTCATAGAATAGTGTAGCCATAATCTTACCATCGCACACGTGACTATATTTAGTTGGATTACTGTATATATCTTGAGCTAAACTAATTAAACTATTCCACCAACTAACTGGATAGTCATTTAAATCTACAAGGTGATTATACTTTAAACTCATAATGTTTTATGCTCCTTTGTATAAGGTTTAATGTTACATATTTATATTATGGAACGTCTAAGTAGACGCTCCATATAGAATGTTTTTAGGTTATATAACTTTAGTACCGTTAGCTATCATTTTGAACTTAACTTTAAGATATTCACACGCTTTTTTGCATAGAATCATACGTTCCAAAAATATTTCAAAGTACTCCATAACCGATGATATTTCAGTGTCTATAGTTAAGTCTAAGACTATAGACTTATTATCATCGCTAAAGTATAGGTTAGACTTCTCAACGGCATAGTTTACACGGTCATGGATATCGAAAGTTATAAAGTCTGTATTACGTACACGGCTACGTCTAACATCGGTCTTATCGGCAATTATTAGTGAGGCAGATATTGGATTGATAGGTTCGGCAGTACTTTCATCGTGATTACCTATCGCCGAGATTATGGTACAAATCTCTTCAGGGGGCATATTTATGTTATCCAATAGACGAAAAGCCATAACAGCTCCACTTTGAGCATGGTCTATGCGATTCACTATGTTACCAATATCATGCATTATACCTGCAATCTTACCAAGTTCAACATCACGTTCAGAGTATCCAAGGGTATGTAGAATCATACCCGTTTTTTGAGCGACCATTTCAACGTGTGCAAAAGAATGTTCTGTGTAACCTAATGCTTTAAGGGCATCATCAGCCTTTTGAATGTAGGTCATAATGGTTGGATTTTTATGTATATACTCATAGGTTACAAAACTAGCCATTAAAACCTCCATTGATGTTCTTATCTTCAAAGTACACACCGTACCAAACTAAGAATATGAATATAGTCCAAACCTTACGACTATTATCCTTGTGACCATTTTTGTGGTCATCTAATAGTTTAACTAACTGTTCAGTGTTAAAGAACTTCTCAGAAGTAGCAGATGTAAAAGCATTCTTAACTATGTTGTAATACTTATCTTCTTTTAGCCAAACTCTTATAGGCACTGGGAAACCTAATTTTTTCTTAGCCGAAGTAGATGCAGTTTCCTTAGGAGTATCCTTTTTAGATGCTAAACGCATAGCATATTTAGTTACATACTTAGTATTTTCATCAGTAATCTCATTACGAGTGACTCTATACTTAGTTGGAATACGTTCTGCTAGTTCCATAACCTTTCTATCTAGGAAAGGTACACGAACCTCTAGTGAGTGAGCCATACTCATCTTATCGGCTTTAAGTAATATATCTCCAGCTAACCAAAGGTGTAGGTCAAGATATTGCATCTTAGTAACTTCATCTTGGTCTTGAACCTTATCATAGAAAGGTTTAGTTATTGCCATAGGGTTAGGGGCATCGGTCTTAATCTTAAGCAAAGACTTTCTTTCTTCTGGAGTGAACATATATGCATTGCCTATAAATCTTTCTTCAAGAGTCTTACCCTTTCTAACGAAGAAATTTACACCTCTTTGAGCGGGTATATGACTAGCTAAGTTGCCAACCGCCTTTTTGAATCCCATAGGTAGTCTGTCATAGAACGTTCCGTTAGGTTCAGAATATACGTTGTAACCACCAAAGAGTTCATCTGCACCCTCACCCGATAGTGCTACCTTAACTTTCTCAGAAGCTATAGAACATACAAAGAATAAAGCTATAGAGGCAGGGTCTGCAAGAGGTTCGTCCATATGGTATTGTATTCTTGATAGGTTGTTCCAATACTCATTAGGTGTTATAACCTTGTTATAGTTATCCTTGCCAATAGCCTTAGAGAAGTTTTTAGCCCAACCTATTTCGTTGTACTTTTCATCTTCGCCAAAACCTACAGTAAAGGTCTTATCCACATCAGCTATACATGCCACATAACTACTATCTACACCACTAGATAGGAAAGAGCCTACTTCAACGTCGGCAATCTTATGAGCCTTAACGCTATCGTGGAAAGTATCAGATATTTGATTTACCCAATCTTCTAACGATGGTTTATCATCTGTATTAAACTTAACTTCCCAGTAGCGTTTTATATCTAGCTTACCGTCTTTGTATATAAAGTAGTGAGCAGGTGGCAGTTTATAGGTATTCTTAAAGAAAGTTTCAGTAGTGGGTGAATATTGAAAAGTTAGATAGTTTTCTAGAGCAGAAGTATTCAACTCTTTTTTAAAGGCAGGGTGTTCTAAGAAACTTTTAATTTCAGAACCAAACATAAAGGTATCACCAAAGGTAGCGTAATACATAGGCTTAATACCGAAGTAATCTCTAGCACCAAACAGTTGATTCTTATTCTTATCCCAAATTACAAAAGAGAACATACCTCTAAGCTTATTTAAGAGGTCTGTTCCGTACTCTTCATAGCCATGTATTAACACTTCGCTGTCGGTACTATTTTTAAAGGTGTGACCCGCCTTAATTAAGTCTTTTTTAATGTCTTGGAAGTTATAGATTTCTCCATTGTACACCAACACAACAGAGCCGTCTTCGTTGAACATAGGTTGATTACCATCGGCGGTAATACCTATAATACTTAAACGTCTGTGACCTAAAGCCACCTTTTCATCTATATAACTACCCTCAGCATCTGGGCCTCTGTGTTTTATTCTATCCATCATTTTAGATAGAACTACGTTAGAATTATCAATATTATTTGTAAAGCCTACAATACCACACATAATATAAAAACAAACCTCCTGTAAATGATTCTTAAAGGGTATAACTAATATATTAATAGTTAATAATTAACTATACAAGGAAAAGTTACACTATTAAATATTATACTATATTCCAGAGTTTAATGCAATAACAAATATCCTAAATTAAAAAAATAATTAAAAAATAGGTTGCAAAATTCTTAGAATTACGGTATAATATAGCTTGTACTTTAGTCAGTGATTATCCATAATCATAACCTAGAAATTTTCAAAGTATTGCTTAGAAAGGAAGTATATAAATATGTCACAACAAAATAGGTCAAACGATGCTAGAAAGGTTTCTCATGGTGATAGGGGGAACGCATCTAGTAACAAAAAGACTACTAACAGTAAGAAGAAAAAACCTAAGTTTAAGATATCTTCTGTGGTGAATATATTCTTTATAGTATATATAGCTTGTTTCTTAGCATACATGGTTCAAGTAAACAAAACTAACAAGATTCCTACCAAAGAAGATTCTATAATGGTGGGCGATAGTACTAAGGTAAGTGCCGAAAACGATGTGACTTCTACTACAGAAGATGACGCTAGTATTATGGCTATCAACCCAATAGCAGAGGGAACTCCTGTGGGTGAGGAATACTTAGATACTTGTATGTTCATTGGCGATTCAATATCTGAAGGTTTTTCAAGCTACTTCTTCTTAGACGATGCCAACGTCTTAGCACAAAAAGGACTCCGTCCCGATACCGTATGTACCGAAACTATTAGTAACCTTGTATATGGCGATATATTAGCCATAGATGGTATACTACAATCTGGTTTTAAGAACATCTATATTATGTTAGGTAGCAATGGCATTGGTTGGAATGATAATAAAAAAATGGTAGATGGCTACAGAGAGTTCATACAGCTCATTCAAGAAGAAGTCCCAGATGCTAACATATATGTAGTATCTATTCCACCAGTATCTGCTTTAAGAGAAGATACCTCTGTGTACGCTACCGTTGAAGACGGTTTAATATATAACACAACCATAGATGAACTAAACGCTTTATATCTCGATTTAGCTAACGAAATGAATGTATACTATTTAGATATTAATAGCTATCTTAAAGATGATACTGGTAAACTACCTTATGACAGCTCTTCCGATGGTATACACTTCGATAGTGCAACGTACCAAAAGGTTTTAGACTATGTTTGCTCACACGTTGCTGAGTAGTTGGAAGGTGTTACTATGAAAACTATCATTCTAAAAAGACTTTCTGTAGTAGGCATATTAATACTATCCACTTTGATAAGCAGTTGTGAAACTAGTTCATCGGCACTAGAACTTGAGAATACTCCAAAGGTTAAGGAAACTACCATTACTACCACAGCCACTCCAACCGATACCACTATTGAAACCACTAATGAACTGAACTATCAAACCAACTTGACGGTATGCTCTATGTATACTCCAACTTCAGAAACCACTCCCCCATTCGATGATACTTCCGAAAGTTCAACTACTGAAGTTGCTACCGTTACTACTATTACAGATATAACCTCTACTACCGAACCTGAATGTACTACCTCTACAGAAGTTACTACTAGTAGATGGCACTACCATGAAAGTTCTGTAACTACTACTACCACTCCATTAGTAGATAGTTCTTACTTCCTACAAGATTGTGCTTTCATAGGTGACTCTTTAACGGTAGGTTTAAGTATGTATGGGTTAATATCTAAAGACTATACCTTTGCCGAAGAGGGTATAAGTATATCTGGAATGAACTCTTTACAGTTGTATACTAACTATGGATATGTATATCCAGCACAAGCTATATCATATTGGCAACCTAAACACGTGTACATCATGTTAGGCATAAATGGAGTATCTTGGATATCAAATGATAAAGCCATAGAAAGCTATAGACAACTCATAGAAAGTATACTAAGTTACAACGTAGATAGTATTGAGGATATAAATATAATATCGGTACTACCAGTTGCACACTCTAAGGAAGTAATAGGCACTGTAGAAGATGGTAGAATCTTAAACTCTGAGATAGATGCTCTTAACTTAAGGTTAAAAGATATGGCTACAAGCTACAATCTACACTATGTAGACGCTAACAGCGTATTAAAAGATGCATCTACGGGTTGCCTTCCAGATGACCTTACTGTCGATGGTATACATCTTACTGAGAGTGGTTATGAAGCTCTCATACAAGCTCTTGTAGATGATTTAAACAGATAATATTATAGATAAAAGAAAGGATTTTTTACCATGAAAAAAAGAAACACAATAGTAACCTTATTGATGACCTTAACTATGCTAACTGCTTGTAGTTCTAGTAGCAGTGAGGCATCGGCAAGTGTTTCCGATATGGCTAAGAGTATTACAGAATGTGGAGTATCGTTTAATGAACTTGCACAAGTTCCCGATGATAAGATTCCTACCATATACGGACTTTCTGAAGATGACTACTCCGAAGCATCTGCATATATAGCAGGTTCAGGTGGCTACGCCGATGAGGTTGCAATATTTAAAGCATCGTCTAGCGATAAGGTTTCTACCATAGAAGATGCTCTTAATAACCGTTTAGAAAGTCGTAAAAATGACTTCGAGGATTATGTGGCAGAACAATATGACATTTTATGCGACAGTGAAGTGATTACTACTGGAGATTATGTCTGCTTAATAGTATGTGTCGACAACGATACCGCAGAAGATGTTTATAACTCATATTTTTAGTAAATAGTACCAATCGTTGAAACAGAACGCTTATAGTTAGTTAGCGTTCTGTTTTTACCTTTACTAAGTATAACTAATATCAATCAATTGTGTATATTATATCGAAAAAACATCAATTTAAGAGAAAATTTTAACATTTTATTCACACATTGAAGAACAATATATTTTATAATATGAGTTACACTAGTATAATAGTAAGTTAAAGGAGTTTTAAATTTAAATGTCTAACATAAATATTGCAATCGATGGCCCTGCTGGTGCTGGTAAGAGTTCTGTATCTAAGGAAATAGCTAACATATTAGGATATATATATATAGATACGGGTGCATTATACAGAGCTATAGCATATTACACATATAGTAAGGGTGTTGAAGATTTTTCAGATACGAAAGTGGTTGAACTTCTCGATGAGATTGATATCCAACTTAGATACATCGACAACGTTCAAAGAGTGTTCGTCAACGGTTTAGACGTTTCCGATTATATTAGAACTCCCAACATATCTTTAGGGGCTTCTAAAGTTTCGGCTATTCCAGAGGTTAGAAGTTTCTTACTATGCTTACAAAGAGATATAGCTGAAAGTAACAATATCATTATGGACGGAAGAGATATAGGTACTGTAGTACTTCCTAATGCAGATTTAAAGATATTTTTAACGGCATCTGCTGAAGAACGTGCTAATAGAAGATATAATCAGATTAAAGATACTCCTAACTGTCCTTGTTGGGAAGAAATCTTAGAAGATATTAACCAACGTGATTATAACGATACCCACAGAGAGATTGCTCCCCTTAAACGCTCAGATGATGCTATACTTTTAGATACTACTAATATGAACCAAGACGAAACTATAGCACATATACTCTCTTTAATTAGAGAGATTGCTTAACGATTTGGAGTGTTGTTATGGTCTACTTTATACTAAGAAAGATTGTATTCTTTATATATAAAATGTGGTATAACCTATCCATTGAGGGTGTTGAAAATATAGATAACTCTAAACCGCATATATATGCAAGTAATCATAGAAGTTATGCAGACCCCGTATTGATAAGTATATCGGTAAAAGATAGGTTCGCTTACATGGCTAAAGAAGAACTATTCCAACAGAATATATTCTTTACCACATTAATTAAAACTATGGGAGCTTTTCCAGCAGTTAGAGGTAGTGGCGATATGAACGTTATAGATACTGCTATTGAAAAACTTCAAAGCGGTAAAAATTTAGTAATATTCCCAGAAGGTACTCGTTCTAAAGATGGTAAAGTCGGTAAAGGCAAAACAGGAGTCGCTTTAATAGTCGCTAAGTCTAACTTCGATGTTATCCCCGTAGGCATAGTGTTTGAGGGTGAAAAACTTCACTTTAGAAGTAAGGTAATCGTTAGATATGGCAAGCCTATAAGTGCAAGTGAGTTCTCACTTCCAGAAAACGCTACTTCTCGTGACGTTAAGCCTATAAAACATAAAATTATGTCTGCAATTACAGAACTTGTTGAGGGTTAGGAGTTTTTATAGATGAACGTATCCATTGCAAAGCACGCTGGTTTCTGCTTTGGTGTTGACAGAGCCGTAAAAATAGTGTATAATGAGATAGATATCGCAAATCATGGTAATTATAGTATCGCTACGTTTGGACCAATCATTCACAACCCCGATGTGGTAGATGACCTAAATAGTCGTGGTGTTAGAATTGTTAATAAGATTTCCGACTTAAAACCTAATGAGATTGTAATTATTCGTTCTCATGGAGTTTCAAATACAGTATATGAAGAAATATCTAAACAAGGCAATAAATACATAGATGCTACTTGCCCATTTGTAACTAAGATTCATAACATAGTTGAAGAAAAGTCTAAGGCAGGATATACTATATTTATCGCTGGTGATAAGACTCACGCAGAAGTTGAGGGAATAGTTGGACACTGTATGCATAGCACAGCTTATGTATTCTCTAATGTAGATGAGTTATTGGAACTATTAAACACTATAGAAGATGGCTCTAAGGTTGCCATAGTATCGCAGACTACCTTTAACACCAACGTTTGGAAAGAGTGTTGCTCCGTCTTAAAAGGCTATGCAGATTGCGAAGTGTTTAATACCATATGCAACGCTACATCTAGTAGGCAATTTGAAAGTATAGAACTTGCTAAACATTCCGACGTTATGATAATAGTCGGTGGTAAGAATAGTTCTAATACTAAGAAGTTATACACCGTCTGCAATCAGCACTGTAAACATTGCATACATATTGAAAACGCTTCCGAACTCGAAGGCATAGACTTTGGAAACGTTCAAAATATTGGTATCACGGCAGGTGCTTCTACACCAGCCTATATTATAAAGGAGGTTCAAGTTCACATGGAGAATTTGAAAAATAGTATTGAAAATAATGAAGTTGAAGATTTTGGTACTCTATTAGACCAATCTTTCAAAAAAATACATACGAAGGAGAAAGTTACCGCTAAGGTAGTTAAGGTTGAAGATAATGAAATTATTGTAGACTTAGGCACTAAGCACACTGGATATGTTTCACTAGCTGACTTAACCGATGACCCTAAGCTAAAACCATCTGATATTGTTAAGGTTGATGATGAGATTGAACTTATAGTTCTTAAGGTTAATGATGCTGACGGTGTCGCTTACCTTTCAAGAAAAGAAGTAGACAAGGTTGACGGCTTTAATAAGGTGGTTAAGGCTTATGAAGATGATGCCGTTATAGAAGGTACTATTGTCAGTGTGGTAAACGGTGGTGTAATTGCTACCTACAGTGGCGTTAGAGTCTTTATACCTGTATCTTTAGTAGGAGTTCCTAAGGGCGAAGACCTAAATAACCTTCTTAAACAGAAGATTAAGTTTAAAATTATAGAGGTAAACGAGGGCAGAAAAAGAGCTGTTGGCTCGGTTAAGGCTGTAAAGAAAGCTGAAAAAGAAGCTGCTGCTCTTAAGTTCTGGGAAACTGTTCAAGTTGGCGATGTTTTCCAAGGCGAAGTTAAGTCTATTACTAGCTATGGTGCTTTCGTAGATTTAGGCGGTATCGATGGCATGGTTCACATTTCCGAACTCTCTTGGAAGAGAATTAAGCACCCTAAGGAAGTTGTATCCGTTGGTGATACTATTGAAGTGTTCGTTAAGGATATGGATAAGGAATCTGGACACATATCTTTGGGTCATAAAAAGGAAGAGGATAACCCTTGGACTAAGTTCATGAACGAATACAAGGTTGGTGATGTAACTACTGCTACTATAGTATCTATCACTCAGTTTGGTGCTTTTGCTAAGATTATCGATGGCGTAGATGGTCTTATTCACGTTTCACAAATCTCTAATGAAAGAGTTGAGGACGTTAAGAGTGTTCTATCTATAGGTCAAGAGGTTAAGGTTAAGATTACTGAAATTAATGAAGAGAAGAAGAGAATCTCTATCTCTATGAAACAAGCTATAGATGTAGATTAATCCAACACGTAGATTGAAATAAAATTCTATATAAAAATTTAAGGTTGCTTTGCATATGTGTAGAGCAACCTTGTTTAGTGTAAAGTTAGTGAGTATCTACCATACGGTAGATACTCACCATTCACATTATTAGTTTTTAAGATACCTTTAAGTAAGGTTTAATATATAATACTATTTAATAGTTCTACTCTCCATAAAGTGAATATCGCTATTTTTATACTGTTTATACCAGTTTGCGAAATCTCTTAGAGTTGCGTCCATTGGACGAACTGGCTTATATAGAAGTTCTCTTCTAATCTTAGAGCTATCCAAGGTTAATGATACTCCATACTTACAGAGCCATCTTTGAGTAACTCTAGGAATTTCTGGAGCATCTTGCGTAAATGCCGTACGTTCATTAGCCTCAGCGGTCTTTAAAGATTTATTAAAAGACATCTCTCTCTTGTAGTGAGGGACTTCTCCCATATAGTAAAATGCCTTATCCACAAAGTTTTTAAACTTCCAACTAGCCTCACCGCATATGTTATATACTTTAAACTCTTTAGTAGATGTTAAAGGAGCATCTACAATCAACTCAACTGCACGTACAAAGTTTTCTATTCCGCAAGGATTGATTAGGTTAGAACCGTTCTTAAAAATAGGTATTCCACCATTTTCACTAAGTTCAACTAGATTACATAGGAACTTAGTATCCCATTGACCTATTATATCGGTAGGTCTAAGGACTATAATATCCATATAGTTACTAGCGTACTGCCTTAGTAGATTTTCTGCCTTAATCTTAGATTGTGCAAAGTAACTAAAGTTATTTTCAACAACGTAGTCATTTTCGGCGACATTGAAACGGTCATTGTTGTCAGTATATACCTCTGCAGAGGATATATATATTAGCTTTTTAACCTTATCCTTAATACAGCGTTGAATTAATACATCGGTTAGGTCATTGTTAAACCTCATATAATCTCTAAGAGAACCCCACATACTTGTCATACCAGCGGTATGAATAACTACATCTGCACCGCTTAAGTCGAAGTTGTCGGCATAACGTAAGTCCCACCATTCAGTTTTTATACCTATGTTGTCGAACATACGCAACCTTTTCTGTTCTCTTCCTAAAGCTACCACATTATGTCCTGTTCTATGTAATGAGGCAGTTATATACGTTCCCAAAAATCCTGAAGCACCAGTTACTGCCACAGTTAATGGTCTATCTAAGTTCATAATATTTTTTTTCAGCCCCTTAAGTATAATTATTACCTAATATTAATTTTAACACAAAGTCACAAAAAAGTCAAGTGCAGATGGTACTTTTTTATGAAAATCATATAATTGCCCCTCGATAAAAATATTAAAATTCACTTGAAAAGCAGTTCAATGTATGATATAATCATGGTATAGCATATATTTTTTTACTATAAAGCTCTACATATATATTAATAAAAAGAAAGGTGTAATAAGAATATGAAAGCAAACGGAATAAACATAGCATTAATATCATCGATAGTGGTTGCGATACTCTTAATAGTTGGCATAGCGTTCAATATGGTTAAATCTAATGATACTAGTGAAGTATCTAACGATGTAGACCAAAATACTACCGATATCACTACTACCACTGTTACTACTACAGAAGATACTTCTATGGAAGATACTACCTTAGAGGTCACCACTACTGAAGTTTCTAACGAAACTACAGTTATTAACTCTGATGATGGTATAATATCCATATATGATGAAGACAAAGATGTCTATGTCTATGTTGAGAACTCAAACGGTGCTAATGTGGTAATAGATGGTTCAGTAGTAGCTACTCAATCCACAGAACAAGATGACATTGAAGTTAATGTTTCCGATGACGGCAATGGTGTTCATATTGAATATTCCAATGATGCTAACATAAATATTCAAATAAACTAACATAAACGTTTGGAACACTAAGTATAGTGTTTCATACATAAAAACTTTGAAAGGAACTCTTAACTTTTATGACTAAAAAATCTATATTAAGTAAGTGGTGTATCATAACGGCGTTGACTATCGCATTGGTAGGCTGCTCTAATGCCAACAACAAAGACGATAACTTAAACGGTGCTACGGTTAAGTACGAATGGAGCAACGTTGCTATCGATGGTGGTGGATACGTTCCTGGTATGGTATATAACTACAAGGAAGAAGGCTTAGTATACGCTCGTACCGATATAGGCGGAGCATATCGTTGGGATAACGTTGCACAAAAATGGATTCCTATTACTGACTATCTAGGTTCAGATGATTGGAATTTAATAGGTATAGAAAGCATAGCTACTGACAACGTTGAACCTAACAGAGTATATCTTGCGTGTGGTACGTACCTAGGCGATAACGGTGCTATACTATCTTCCGATGACTATGGAGAAACTTGGACTCGCTATGACTTGGATTTTGGTGTAGGTGGAAACACATCTGGACGTGGTACGGGTGAACGTCTAATGGTAGACCCTAACGATAATTCTATTATCTACTTTGGTACTAGAAGTAATGGTCTAATGCGTTCTACCGACTATGGCGAAACTTGGGAGTTTGTAGATAGTTTTCCTGTCACTGGAACGTATTCTCAAGAGAGTAATCCTATAGGCATTATGTGGGTAGAGTTCGATAAGTCTTCCTCTAGTGAGGGTAAAAAGACCAACGACATATACTGCGGTGTAGCTATGAACGATGGTAACTGCATATATAAATCTTCTGATGGTGGGGATACTTGGGAAATATTTGGTGAAACTATTAAGGGAATGTATCCTCTACAAGCAGATATATCAGATAATGGTAATATGTATGTAGTATACAGTGATAACTGTGGGCCAAACCTCTCGCCTACTAGTGGAAAGGTATACTCATATAGTCTTGCAGATGGTTCTAGCATAGATATAACTCCTAGCGGTACTGGTGAAGGTTTTGGCTTTGGCGGTGTTTCTGTAGATGCTCAAAACCCCGACACTTTAGTAGTATCTAGTTTGGGACTATGGTCACCAACGGATAACCTCTATCGTTCTACCGACGGCGGTAAGACTTGGAACTCTCTATTTGAAGGCAACGGTCAAGGTGATAACAAGCATTATACTATGGATACTTCATCTTCTGATTGGCTAAAATGGGGTAACGAAGAAGCTAAGACGGGTTGGTGGATTAGCGATGTAAACATCAATCCATTCAACTCCGACGAGATTATGTATGGTACTGGTGCAACTATATTCACTACTACTAATGCTACCAATATGGGCGACAACGTTACTATTACGGCTCATGCAGATGGTATTGAGGAAACTGCTGTATATGAAATGATATCTCCACCTAGAGAAAATGGTCAAGTTGAGATGTACTCCATAATGGGCGACCTAACAGGATTCCGTCACGTTAGCATAGATGAAGCTCCATCAGATGAGGACTTCTTTAAGAACAGCGACCCTTTCGATATAGATTGTGCTTGGCAGAATACCGACATAGTAGCATACTCAGGTAACTTTAGTCATGGTGTTAGATACTCTACCGATAGTGGTATAACTTGGAAAGTAGTAGCCACCACTCCTGAAGGCTATGAAAACTATCAAGATGGATACGTTGCACTCAGTGCCGATGGTTCTACCCTAGTATGGTGTGCAGGAAGTATACAAGCTAAGCCTTTTGCTACTACTGATTTCGGTCAAACTTGGTTTAAATGTGAAAATCTTCCATATGGTGCTACGGTAGTTGCAGACAAGATTAACTCTAGTAAGTTCTATGCCATTGCCGATGGTATAGTATACTATTCAGAAGATGGTGCTAAAACTTTTACTAAGAGCGATGCTTTAGCATCATCTAGTGCGAAACTGTATACATCTGCAACTGCTGAAGGCGATGTTTGGCTCTGTAGTGGTATGTTGATGCACTCTACCGATGGCGGTAGAACTTTCGAGCCGATTAAGACCATCAGTGCAGATTGTATAGGTTTTGGTGTAGCTGAAAACGAGGGTGACCCTCAAGTAATATATGCTATGGGTACTGTAGAAGGTTTAGGCGATGGCATCTTCCGTTCTACCGATAGTGGTCAAACTTGGGATAGAATTAACGATAATAACCATCTATTTGGAAACTTAACGAAGTCTATTACTGGTGACAGTAATGTGTTCGGTAGAGTATACTTTGCTACCAACGGTAGAGGTATAATTAGAGGTGATATCGCCACAGATGAATGACAAGATTAATATTTAAAGTAATATAGTTAATACTATCTTATATAGGGGGAATACTTTTTGAGCGTTAAGAAAAGTATCTCCCCTATAGTTTTAAAAATATGCACAAAGTTAGTATCCATATTTAGAATATATATTAACATATTTCACAAAGTTTAAACATATCCATAAAATACCTTGACTTTTTCTTCAAGATGGTTTACTATATACTTAGTTAGGTTAGTGGTTGCTAACCTATGTATTGTAAACTTACGTTAGCTTTGGCTAACTTATCATAGGAGGTCTTTTTGGGTATGATGCCTTTAACTTTTGCAAACATTGGCGAAGAAAACATAATTAAAAAGATTGGTGGAAATCCAGAAACTAAGAAGTTCTTAGAAACTCTAGGGTTTGTGGTGGGTGGCATAGTTACCGTCATAAATGAGATTGGTGGCAACGTAATAGTAAATATTAAAGAATCAAGAGTTGCCATTAGCAAAGAGATGGCTAACAAGATTATGGTTTAGTTTGAAAGGGGGATAATTCTGTTATGGCTAATTTAAAATCTGCTAAGATAGGTGAAACCGTTAAGGTTAAGAAACTCATCGGTGAAGGTGCAGTTAAGCGTCGCATTATGGATATGGGTATCACTAGGGGTGTAGATGTATATATTCGTAAGGTTGCACCACTAGGTGACCCTATAGAGATAACCGTTAGAGGCTATGAGCTATCACTTCGTAAATCCGATGCCGAAATGATTGAGATTGAATATTTTTTTTAAAGAAAGGTTAGTCATGGCTAACTTTTAAGAAAGGACTTTTTATTATGGAAATTAAGATTGCACTTGCAGGAAATCCGAACTGTGGAAAGACTACTCTCTTTAATGCCCTAACTGGTTCTAATCAGTTCGTTGGTAACTGGCCTGGAGTTACCGTTGAAAAGAAAGAGGGTAAGCTTAAGAATCATAAGGACGTTATAGTAACCGACCTACCAGGTATATACTCTCTATCGCCCTACACCCTAGAAGAGGTAGTAGCTAGAAACTATTTGATAGAGGAACGTCCTAACGCTATTTTAAACATTATAGATGGTACTAACTTAGAGCGTAACCTGTACTTAACTACTCAACTAGTTGAGTTAGGTATCCCCGTGGTAGTAGCCATAAATATGATGGATATAGTACAGAAGAATGGAGATAAAATCAACCTAAAGCAACTATCTAAAGAGTTAGGTTGTAAGGTAGTTGAGATATCTGCTTTGAAAGGTACTGGCATAGATGAGGCTATTAATACGGTAGTATCCGTAGCACAATCTAAAGAGCCTATGATACCACAACATAGTTTCTGTGGCTGTGTAGAACACGCTCTAGCACATATAGAAGAAGCCTTCCTACACGATATCCCAGAGGAGCGTCAAAGATGGTATGCCATTAAGATATTTGAACGTGATGAGAAGATTATAGAAATGTTAAAGATATCCGATAGCGTTAAGGCTCACATAGAGAAAGATATACAATCCGCTGAAAGCGAAATGGACGATGATTCGGAAAGTATAATAACCAATGAAAGATATCTCTACATAGGTTCAATCATTAAGGATTGCTACGTTAAGAAAAATAAAGGTGGCTTAACCATCTCGGATAAGATAGATAGAATAGTTACTAACAGAATATTAGCTTTGCCAATATTCGCAGTAGTAATGTTTATAGTGTACTATGTATCGGTTACTACTGTAGGTGCATTGGTCACTGACTTTACTAATGATACTCTATTCGGTGAATGGATTTGCCCAGGGGTTCAATCGTTATTAGAAAGTATCAACTGTGCCGATTGGTTGACTAGCTTAATAGTAGATGGTATCATTGGTGGTGTTGGTGCAGTTCTTGGTTTTGTACCTCAAATGTTGGTACTGTTCATATTCTTAGGTTTCCTTGAAAGTTGTGGATATATGGCTCGTATAGCTTTTGTTATGGATAGAATCTTCCGTAAGTTTGGTCTATCGGGAAAATCATTCATTCCAATGTTGATTGCTACTGGCTGTGGCGTCCCTGGAATTATGGCATCAAGAACCATTGAAAACGAACGTGACCGTCGTATGACCGTTATGACTACAACATTTATGCCATGCGGTGCAAAGTTACCTATAATAGCTTTAATAGCGGGTGCATTGTTTAATGAATCTGGTTGGGTTGCTACAAGTTGCTACTTTATAGGCATAGGAGCAGTAATAGTATCTGGAATTATGCTAAAGAAAACTAAGATGTTCGCTGGTGACCCTGCTCCATTTGTAATGGAACTTCCTGCATACCATATGCCAACTGTTGGAAACGTACTACGTTCTATGTGGGAACGTGCTTGGAGTTTCATTAAAAAGGCTGGTACGGTAATACTAATTTCATCGATAGTACTATGGTTCTTACAAGGATTCGGCATAGAAAACGGTTCTTTTGGAATGGTCGAAGATTTAAACAACTCAGTACTTGCTAAGATAGGCAACGTGATAGCACCAATATTTGCACCACTAGGTTTTGGTAACTGGAAATCGGCAGTAGCAGTAGTTACTGGATTAATAGCTAAAGAAAATGTAGTATCTACGTTTGGTATTCTATACGGTGGTTTCGATGAGGTTGCTGAAGATGGTGTTGAAATTTGGTCTTCTCTACAGGCTGAAATATCTGCTCTTGCTGGATATTCTTTCCTAGTATTCAATCTACTATGTGCTCCATGTTTTGCAGCTATGGGAGCTATCAAGAGAGAGATGAACAGTGCTAAGTGGACTGCTTTTGCTATAGCTTATCAATGTATATTTGCATATGCAATCTCATTAGTAATCTATCAAATAGGAAGTATCTTCGTAGGTACTCCAAACGTTATAGGAATCATAGTAGCTTTAGTAATCTTAGCTTTCATAATATTTATGTTGGTTAAACCTTACAAAGAAAGCACTACCCTTTCTAAAGATGTTAAGGCAAAGGTTAAAGCATAGGTTTAATATAAAGCATTTGGAATGGTTTTCTATAACAGAAGAACCATTCCAAAACCTATAAAGGAGATTTTAAGTATGCTTGAGTTTCTAGCAAATAATATATCTACTATAGTAGTGGGTATGATAGTATTAGGTATAGTAATATTGGTTATTAAAAGTATGTACAACGATAAGAAATCTGGAAAAAGTTCATGTGGTGGTGGTTGCTCAGGTTGTCCAAACGCTTGTATGTGCCACTCAGTAGATGCTAAAAGTAATCTAAATGATTAATGTAAATATATCTGCAAAAGATAAGAATCCCGACCCTTACAAAAGGTTGGGATTCTTTCTATCATACAGATTGAAACCTCTGTACCAACGCTTATTTTTCGCTTAATGTGATACAGACACACAAAAGCACAATTATCAATATTTTTATTGATTATTTTGTACCCCTAAAAGAATTTATGTGTGAAAATAATCACCTATGTATGTAACTATTTATTACTAGTAGATGGCATATTGCTTAATCCTAGAGTTTCATATACCTTTATGGTAGGTGCAAGCCATACTTGACCTGTACCTCTATAGACGTTCACTAGACCCTCTCCACTAACAGATGAACCTATTAAACTCTTAGCAGAACGTTCTACAGTGAATCCCATAGATGCACTTCTGAGTAGAGCAAAGTTGCCATCTACTTTTAGAGTATCGTTGTGCATATCAATGATATCTACCTCTTCCATAGGAACAGGTAGCTCTAAGACTACTAAACCAGGGCCTTTAATTAAGATTTGAAATAGTCCCTCACCGCCAGCAACTGCCGATGATATGCTCTTCTGCATAACGGGTTTAGTGACTACACTACCTTGACAAGCATACATCATACCCTTATCAACGATGACATCTTCACCAGATTGTAAGTCTATTACTACAAAGTGTTTAAAAGATGGTTCTAATACTATCATTCCAGTACCTTTGTACTCAGGTTGAGCCACATTTTCGCCAGTCATTTTGCTAGAAAACATCTTACCTATTAGATTACCTGCATTTACTCCCGAAACCATCTCTAAGTTACCTTGCATATAGCTTAAAGCTCCTGGTTCTGTCTTTATGATATCGTTCTCAAGGTAGATTACTATCTGTTTTGCACTAATATTTTGCTGTTTCATGTAGTAAAGTCTTTCTGCCATGATTGAGTTTGTTATACCATTAAGCCCATGATACTCTAAGATATCTATATGGCAAGATTTATTTTCACTAGAATCTATAATCTTAACATTACTTCTAGTACCTATTGCGTTGTAGTTTAATTTTATATAAAAGACTCCTTTAGATTTTTAATATATATCTTAGTAATTGATAAATCGTGACCTACTCCACGATTATATTTAATCAACAATTATTTAAAAGTATTGGTTATTTTCTTCATACTCTTGATATCTATCGGTATTTTGATTAGGGTCATAGTATGAAGTATCGTCTGTAATTGAAACGGTAACCGCCTCTTGAGTTTCCTCTATGATGGTAGTTGCATCTGTAACTACTGGCTGAGTAGTTTCTGTAGTGGTATCGATTGTGATAGTAGTATCTTGTATAGTGGTAGTAATCTCTGTAGTAGTAGATGTAGTTTCTTCTATAGTAGTAGTTTCTTCAGTAGTAGTGGTAGTTTCCTCGGTAGTAATAGTAGTTTCTTCTGTGGTCGTACAAGATGGCTCTTGACCTAGATACTCTAAATACTCATCGTGGAGTTCGTTTAGTTTTAATACTATATTGTAAAAGAACGAACTATCTCTAGTTTTGCCATCACTGTCAGTCATTACCACTATAACGAATGGGTGTTCTGATAACACTATACCACTATCATGATATCCAGGAGATGCCCACCCCGACTTATGTGCTATCTGATAGTCATAACCAGCTTCGGTAAAAGGCCATATTAAAAAGTTACTTCCAGCGTTTACAAGAGTATCCCAAAGTATAGCACCCTCTTCAGATTGGTCTTTATAGTCATAGATTTCAGTCCAAATATAACCTAAAGCGTGTGAAGATAACTTTCCCCACTTTACAGAATCATCTAGGAAAGTTTCAAACCCATATTTAGACATCATTTCGTTGTAGCCTTCGTAACCAAAATAATCTTGTAGCATTAAGTAAGCAACGTTATCGGAGTAGTGAATCATGTAGTAGAGTAAATCTTCTACGGTGTAATATGTACCACTACCGCTATCTTTTAGAACTCCCGTACCATTAGAGTAGTAACCGCTTTTGTACAAAAGAGTATCATCGAAACTGTAATTACCCTTTTCTATCTCCTTGTAGCAGTAGTACGCAAACGGACACTTTATAGTACTCGCAGTAGATATATAAGTATCGGAATTATAACCAAAGGTAGCATAGTCCTCTAGGTTTACCATATATAGTGAACAGGTTGTACCATAGTTTTCTATTAGTTCCATAATTTCACTCTCTAATTGTTCCGATGGTCTAAAGTTGGTATGTAATATTTCAAGAGTATCCTCTTGGAATACGTCTTCATTAAGTTTTGGGATAGTAGTTTCTACAGTAGTTTCAATGGTAGTTACTTCTTGAATGGTAGTAATACTATCTCCTAAATTTGCAGATACCTCTTGTGTTTCGTTGTTAGAACAAGATGAAAATGCAGTCAACGTCATAATTATGGCAATCAAGCCATAGAACTTCTTCATAATTGCAAACTCCTTAAAGATGTAATTGTAATACCTGTACTTGACAGATTAAAAAAAATGTTTTATACTATACATACAGCCACACCCATATTGGGTGCGTGTTAAAATAAAGATGTAATTGTATATAAGTATTATATCAAATATATGGGTATTTTGCAATATGCATATTGTACAAATTTAAAAAATGTTTTATGCTATACATATAATCACACCTATATTTGGTGTGTAAGTTCACATAAAATCTATCTAAAGATGAGATATAATGCATTATATTAAACCATTTTGAAAGGATTTGTTTCTATATGAAAAGATATTTTGGACTAACTTTAATACTCACAATCTTAGTGATGTTTAAACTATGTCCAATAGATGCTAACGCTATGACTTCTGAAGAGATATCTCAAAAGATGAGTGACATATACTTCTTCGATATAGACTACGAAAGAGACCGTGCTAACCCTAATACTCCTATTCCAGTAAATGGATATACGGACAAAGAGGTAGAAATGATATGTTCAATAGTAATGCGTGAAACAGGCTATGGTGATGTTCTATCTAAACAACTAGTTACTAATGTAATTAGAAACAGAGTAAACTCTAGTAAGTTTCCTAACGATGTAGAAAGCGTTTTAACGGCTGAAGACCAATTTCCTACTATAGTAAATTGGTATACAAACGAATGGCCAGTTACCAGTGCTACTAGATTAGCTGTATGTTATACTCTAATGAGTAATGAAGATGTTTCTAACGGTGCTTTATATTTCTATGCTACATACATAACCGATTCTGAAATAATATCTTGGTTTGAAAACTTAACATTCTGTTGTGAACACTATGGACAACGTTACTTTAAATAGATTTTAATTGTTAAATTTTCACAGTAACAAAATCGATATTTTTGCATACAATAGTATCAACGGAGCAATGTTTTAAAGGCTTTTTCGTTCGTGGCGATGTTTTGCCCTAAGAATAGCGAACGTATATACTCTTTTAAAGTATTGCTCATTGATATAGAGTTTGTGTATCGCATAAAAACCATTAAGTTAGCGGAACGAATCCTTTTAGATTCATTCCGCTAAACTTATTCTATGTTTAATCTAAAGCATTAATGACAGTGTTCGCACTCGCCTATCTCACCTACTATAGGCTTAGGGTCTATGCCCTGCTTTTCGTAGTAGTTCCAAAGTGCTGATTTAATAGCTTGTTCTGCCAATACAGAACAGTGTATCTTAACTGCTGGAAGTCCGTCAAGAGCTTCAACCACTGCATTATTGGTCAACTTTAGAGCATCTTCAATAGGCTTACCTTTAATAAGCTCAGTAGCCATAGAAGATGTTGCTACAGCTGCACCACAACCGAAAGTTTTAAACTTAACGTCCGATATGATGCCATTATCAATCTTTAGATACATCTTCATAATGTCACCACACTTAGCATTGCCAACCTCACCTATAGCATCAGCATTTTCAATCTCGCCAACGTTTCTAGGGTTAGCGAAGTGTTCCATAACCTTTTCACTATATTGCATAGTATCAAATCCTTTCTAAATTAACATACATAACCTACTTACACGCCTAAGATATCGCATAGAGTCGGAATTACTTATCAGCGAGCCATAATGGTTCTATTAATTAATATTTCAAAGATGGGTCAGCCTTAACCATATCTTCCCAAACAGGAGACATCTCTCTTAACCTTTTAACCACCTTAGGAACTACCTCTAAGATGTAATCTATATCATCATCAGAGGTACTATCATCTATAGATAACCTTAAAGAACCATGTGCAACTTCATGCTTTAATCCTAAGGCTAGTAATACGTGCGATGGGTCTAACGAACCAGAGGTACAAGCTGAACCACTAGATGCACAGATTCCATAATGGTCTAACATTAATAGTAGACTCTCCCCTTCTATACCCTCAATAGATACATTACAGTTACCTGCCAAACGATTATCTCTACCACCATTTAAGCGTGATTTTGGTATAGCTAGTAAGCCATCTATTAAGCGATTACGCTTTGCTGTAATCTTAGACATTCTTTCGGAAATGTTAGTACAAGCAACTTCCATAGCCTTAGCGAATCCCATAATGGCTGGAACGTTTTCAGTACCTGCACGTTTATTGCGTTCCTGAGCACCACCATGAATAAAGTTAGGTAGCGGTACACCACTCTTAACGTATAAAGCTCCTATACCTTTTTGAGCGTGTATTTTGTGTCCAGAAATAGATAGCATATCTATACCTAAATTCTTAACGTTAATATCTACATGACCTATAGCTTGTACCGCATCGGTGTGGAATAGAACCTTCTTTTCTTTACAAATTTTAGCTATCTCTTCAATAGGTTGTATAGTTCCAATCTCATTGTTAGCGAACATTATGGATACTATTGCAGTATCTTCTCGGATAGCGTCAGCTACATCTTGAGGGTTCACATAACCGAACTCATCTATAGGTACGTAAGTAACTTCAAAGCCTTGTTTTTCTAATGCTTGGCAAGTATGCAACACTGCATGATGCTCAAATACCGATGTTACTATGTGTTTCTTACCTCTAAGAGCTAATCTCTCACAGGTGGATTTTATTGCCCAGTTATCTGATTCAGAACCACAACTAGTAAAAAACAGTTCAGTAGGCTTGCAACCTATACAGTTAGCTATAGTTTCTCTAGCCTGTTCTATGCATTTTTGAGCGTATCTGCCCATTTCGTATATACTAGAGGCATTTCCATAGTGTTCAGTAAAGTATGGTAACATAGCATCTAAAACTTCTTTAGATACTTTAGTAGTAGCAGCATTATCTGCGTAGACAAACCTCTTTTCCATATATAAAAAACCTTCTTCCGATTGATTAATTTTTTTGGAGATGTATTTTGGAATACTATCCAAACGACACCATATATTATTATATACCTTTTTTGAAGATGTTTCAACATTTTTTCTAAAAAAAATATATATAATCTTAGGTGTTAAACCTATCTCTTTGAATTACTGCAAGTTGGTCGCAACGTTCATTCTCTATGTGACCGTTATGTCCTTTTATCCAAATGAAACTTACATCATGCTTATCTAAAAGAGGTAATAATCTTTGCCATAGGTCTATATTTTTAACCTTTCCCTTTTTCCAATCACTTAACACCCAAGATATTAACCAACCTTTTTCGACAGCATTTACTACATACTGACTATCTGTAGTTAGTATAACCTTACAAGGTTCTTTTAATAGAGTCAAGGCTTCAATCACAGCTAGAAGTTCCATTCTGTTATTGGTAGTGTTAAGGTCACCACCAGATATTTCTTTAGTAGTTCCCATATATCTTAATATAGCACCGTAGCCACCTGCCCCTGGATTTCCTGAACAAGCTCCATCGGTAAATATTTCAACAGTTTTCAAAGTTAGTATTCCCACCTTGTATTCAATATAATCAAATTGTAAAGATTATTCTACCATAATTTTTATGCAATGTCAATAAGATGTTTCATTGAGTTAATATACCAAAATAGTATGATTTATCTATGAATATATCTACATTACCTATCTTAAAAAAAGCATAACCATATGTAGTGTGTTATGAAGTTCATAACTATGTAATTACAATACGTATAAATCTATATTATTGTACATATAATAGGATATTTTGTACATATTGCACAAAAATCACTAAATATACATCTATTTTTTTGGTTTGACTTTTATATTACAAGAGTATATAATATCTAATAGACGCTATTAGGCGGAACACAACATATTGTAGGAGTTGATAGTTTATGATAACACATATAGTTAAAAGAGATGGCAGAATGGCTCTTTTTAACACTCAAAAGATAGCTGATGCTATATATAAATCTGCACAGTCGATAGGTGGTAGTAACTACAAAGAGGCTGAAAGACTATCTTTGATAGTTCTCAATATGGCAGAAAAAATCTATGGCGATAACGTTCCAACCGTCGAACAGATTCAAGATATTGTAGAAAAGGTATTAATTGAACAAGGTCACGCTGGAACATCTAAGGCATATATTCTATATAGGTACGAAAGAACTCGCTCAAGAGAGATGCAAACTAATCTAATGAGAGCTTTCAAAGACCTAACGTTTAGTTCCGCTAAAGACAGTAATATAAAGCGTGAAAACGCTAACATAGATGGCGATACTGCTATGGGTACTATGCTAAAGTATGGCTCAGTTAGTGCTAAAGAGTTCTATGAACTCTATGTTATAGACCATAAACACGCACAAGCTCACAAAGATGGGTATATTCATATACATGATATGGATTTTTATACATTAACTACTACTTGCTGTCAAATAGATTTAATTAAACTATTCAAAGATGGTTTTTCTACTGGGCATGGACACCTAAGAACTCCTAACGATATAGCTAGTTATTCAGCATTGTGTTGTATAGCAATACAGTCTAACCAAAATGACCAACACGGCGGACAGAGTATTCCTAACTTCGACTATGCTATGGCAGATGGTGTTCGCAAGACCTACAAGCACAGATATATTCAAAATTTAGATAAGGCTCTTGAACTACTAACCGATACCCCCTCACAACTTGCAAAGAATATAGCTAATGAAGTACTATCAAAGTACGGTTTAGAACCTATCTTAGATGGTTCTAATGAATATCAAAAGTATGAAAAAGAACTTCTATCTAAGTACTTAAACAATGATACCATTCAAAAAGTTCAAGGGTTTGCTATTAAGAGTGCCTATAATGAAACCGACAGAGCAACGTATCAAGCTATGGAAGCTTTAATCCATAACCTAAATACTATGAATAGTAGAGCAGGTGCACAGACTCCATTTAGTTCTATAAACTACGGTACAGATACCTCTGCTGAGGGTAGAATGGTAATTAGAAACGTGCTACTAGCTCAAGAGAAAGGCTTAGGCAATGGTGAAACACCAATATTCCCAATACACATCTTTAAGGTTAAAGAAGGTATAAACTTCAACAAAGATGATGTAAACTATGACCTATTTAAGCTTGCTTGTAGAGTATCTGCTAAAAGATTGTTCCCTAACTTCTCATTCATAGATGCTCCATTCAACCTACCATATTACAAAGAGGGTGATTATAACTCCGAGATAGCTTACATGGGTTGTCGTACTAGAGTAATGGCTAACGTATATGACCCCTCTAGGGAGATAGTTTCAGGCAGAGGAAATCTAAGCTTTACATCTATAAATCTACCTAGATTGGCTATTGAAAGTCAAGGTGACGTTGATATGTTCTTCCAAAAATTAGACTACTATTTAGACCTAACCATTGAACAACTCTATGCTAGGTTTAAGATTCAATGCCAAAAGAGAGTTAAAAACTTTCCATTCTTAATGGGTCAAGGCGTTTGGATAGATTCTGAAAAACTATCGAATGAAGATACCCTTGAAGAGGTTCTAAAGCATGGTACACTATCGGTTGGATTTATAGGCTTGGCTGAAACTTTAAAATCTTTGATAGGTGTACATCATGGTGAAAGCGAAGAGGCTCAAGAACTTGGTTTAAAGATAGTATCACATATGCGTGAACGTGTGGATAAAGAAGCAGAAAAGACTCACCTAAACTTTTCATTGTTAGCAACTCCAGCCGAGGGACTATCGGGACGTTTCGTCAAGATGGACGCAGAAAAATATGGCATAATAGAAGGTGTTACCGATAGAGATTACTACACTAACTCTTTCCATGTACCAGTATACTATCCAACGAATGCCTTTAAAAAGATAAACATTGAAGCACCTTATCACGCTTTAACTAACGGCGGACACATTAGCTATATTGAATTAGATGGCGACCCTACTACCAACGTAGATGCCTTTGAAAAGGTTATCCGTTACATGAAAGATAAGGGTATAGGTTACGGTTCAGTAAATCACCCCGTTGACCGTGACCCTATCTGCGGATATACTGGCATAATTGGAGAAACTTGCCCCTACTGTGGACGTTCCGAAAAGGTGGACGGTATACCATTTGAAAGAATTAGACGCATTACAGGATACTTAGTAGGCAGTCTTGAACGCTTTAACGATGCTAAACGTACAGAAGTTAAGGATAGAGTAAAACATGGATTAACATCTAATTAGGAAAATATATTATGAAAGGCAGAGTTTAATATTATGAATATCCGACTATCTGGAACGTGTGATGATAGTATCGTAGACGGTCATGGAATTAGATATACAATCTTTGTGCAAGGCTGTCCACATCATTGTGAGGGTTGCCATAACCCTCAAACTCACGACTTCAATGGCGGATACTTTGAAACTACAGAAAGACTCCTTGAGAATATTCAAGAAAATCCTCTACTAGATGGCGTTACCTTTAGTGGTGGTGAACCGTTCTGTCAAGCTAAAGCATTGGTGTCGTTAGCAAAGAATATTAAATCGCTTGATTTAAACTTAGATATAGTTACCTATACGGGTTTTACCTTTGAATATCTGCTTAAGAATGCTAATCAACATAATGCATACCTAGAACTTCTTAAAGTTTCAGATATGCTCGTAGATGGTAAGTTTGAACAGGATAAACAATCATATGACTTAGTATTTCGTGGTAGTTCAAATCAGCGATTTATAGACTGTAAGAAAAGTTTAAAGTGTCAAAAAGCGGTAGAGTTTAAATCTATATACGCTTAAAATATATAATCATGGAGGTTTTAAAATGAACAGTGTAATTGAAAATATGGTATCCAGAAGAAGCGTTCGCAAGTTTAAGTCGGATATGATTCCTATGGAAACTATCCAACAGATTGTAAAGGCTGGAACGTATGCTCCTACTGGAATGGGTAAGCAATCACCTATAATACTTGCGGTGACTAACAAGAGTCTACGTGATAGACTTTCTAAGGCGAATGCTAAGGTTATGGGCAAAGATGAATCCTTTGACCCTTTCTATAACGCTCCAGTGGTGTTAGTAGTACTTGCCAATAAGAACTGTCCTACCTACTTATATGATGGCTCATTGGTTATGGAAAATCTAATGCTATCGGCAAACTCTTTAGGTATAGGTAGTTGTTGGATACATCGTGCTAAGGAAACCTTTGAAACCGATGAGTTTAAAGAACTCTTAAAAAGCTTAGGTATAGATGGCGACTATGAGGGTATTGGTAACTGTATATTAGGTTACTCCGATGAGCCTAAAAAAGATGCTCCACCTAGAAAAGAAAACTATGTCTACTATGTAGATTAACTTACACGCTCGAATAAGGTGTAACTATATATGGATAACGGAACGACTCTAAATGAATCGTTCCGTTACTTTTATATTCTATTCACAAGAGAATCTTTCCATAACCTTTAATGCAACTCGTAAGCCATCTACGGCAGAAGATGTTATCCCACCTGAATATCCTGCTCCCTCACCACATGGGTATAGATTATCTACAGATATTGAGTTTAAAGTCTTTAAATCTCTGGTAATTCTAATGGGTGAAGATGTTCTAGTTTCGGGGGCGGTCATTATGGCATCTTGGTCGGCAAAGCATAGCATCTTTTTAGAGAACACATTTAAACCTAAATTAAGCATATCGATTACGAAGTTAGGGAATACATCATTTAAATTGCAAGGTACTATACCTCTAGCATAGGTTGGTTCTATGGTAGAGGTAATATCTGCCCTACCGTTTAGGAATCCCCTTACAGATGTGGCGGGAGCTTTATAGTTACTACCTGCAATTTTAAAGGCTGTCTGCTCGATGTGTCTAGCGAAGTTTATACCATCAATAGGGTGCGAACCGTAATCCTTAGTAGATACCGATACCACCATAGCAGAGTTAGAGTTCTTACCATCACGAGCATATTCGCTCATACCATTGGTAACCACTCCACCAACCTCACTAGATGATGGTACTACATATCCACCAGGACACATACAGAAAGTATATACTGCTCTACCGTCCTTAAGCCTATGTGAAAGTTGATACTCCCCTACTGGTAACAAAGGATTTCCTGCGTGTTCACCATATAGACTATAATCTACACTCTGCCTAGAATGTTCTATTCTAACGCCTATTGAAAAGGGTTTAGGTTCTACAAAGATTTCCTTATTAAGTAAGAGTTCAAAAGTATCTCTAGCAGAGTGTCCCACTGCTAAAATCACAGCACATGGATAGAATTCCAAATCCTTAGTTCTAACTGAAGTTATGATTCCATTGTGTAGATTAAAGTCTACCATCTTAGAGTTGAAGTATACCTCTCCACCCAACTGTATGATTCTATTTCGGATATTCTTAACTATACCTCTAAGCTTGTCAGTACCTATGTGAGCTTTTGCTTTATATAGAATATCTTGTGAAGCACCGAACTCGACTAGACGTTCAAATACGTATCGACATAGACTATCTTTAATTCTAGTAGTTAGCTTACCATCGGAAAAAGTACCTGCTCCACCCTCTCCGAACTGTACGTTAGTATCTTCCGAGAACTGCTTACCGTTCCAAAAGTTAGATACGCTATCCACACGATTTTCTATGCAGTCGCCACGTTCCAAGACTATAGGTTTATATCCATTTTCAGCTAAAGCTAAGGCACAAAATAATCCGGCAGGGCCAAAGCCTACTATTAAAGGTCTGCCCATAAAGTTATTGGTAGCCTTTATTGGATTAAATCCACTATGGGTTACATACGTACAGAACCTATTCTTATTACAGATATATTCTTCTTTATGAACGTCATTAAGCTCTACATATACAGAGTTTACAAAGTGTATGTCATCACGATTTCTAGCATCTAAAGAGGTCTTATGAATCTCAATAGATGCTACTTCTTTTTGAGAGAGTTTTAATCTCTTGATAGCTTTTTCCAATATTATACCTTTACTCTCACCTAAAGAAGATTTTATCTCTGATATTATTATTGGCATATGTATATATCTCCTTTGTGTTTAATATGAATAATCATACCATATACATACAACATATTGAATAATTATTCATTAGTAGATATTATAGAATTATTTTAACCTACACACACGCATGGTAGCGTGACTATATTTATAGTATAAAATATTCTCTTAAAGTTTGTCAAGTACAAATATGTGTGTAATCAATAGAAGTCATTCATTATAATCAATGTACTTAGAAATATCTACTATATTACATTTTTTTCAGTGTTGTATCTTTCGGCAATGGTTTGAAGTCTACCAAGTTCCATGTACTTTTCTCTATTGGGTAGTTTTCTAAAGTAAGATATCAACTCTAGTTCATCATTAGAGTATTCAGAACTAGATGACTTTACAGATACTTTTTCACTCTCACCAGTAAAAATATAGTCGAAAGATACGTTGAAAAATTCGGCGATTCGGTATATGTGTTCTACCTTTGGACTAGTACCCTTATTTATCCAATCAGATACCGTATTGGGTTTTACTCCCAAAAAGTTTGCGAGTGCTAGTTGAGTACAGCCTCTTTCAAGTATCAATCTTTTGAGTCTTTCTTTGAATTGCATACAAAAACCTCCTAAATAAAAGTTTTATACTTACCATGTAGTTGAATCTTAAATATTCAACTTTAATAATACATCAATAATACAAAAAGGTCAAGGTCGTTTTATTAAAGTTTTTATATTCTTTACAATTTAAGGTGTATCAAAACTTCAATTGCCACAGATTATAACCATGCTATTTGTGAGATATTCACAAACATTCATTAAATCGGTATTTTGGCATTGACATATTCGGTTATTTGGTATATAATAAAATCATAGCCTTAGGGCTAAAAGATATTATTATTTTTTTACATCAAGGAGTGATTTTCATGCAAAGTATAGGTTCAAGGCTTCGCAAGGCAAGATGGTCTAAAGGTATCACCATTAGAGAGATTTCTGAAAGTAGTGGATTAAACAAGAATAGCATCATAGGGTTAGAACTTAAAGGAGTAAACTCTAGAGTAGATACTCTTTGGAAGATTTGTAAGTATACAGGTATATCTGCCGACTACCTTTTAGGTTTCTCCGAGAATATGTTTAGCGATAGTTGTAAGTAGTTATTACACATACAGCCTATTCTAACGTTCTTCGGCAAAAAAGATAGCGGAACGTAAAATATACGTTCCGCTAAACTTATAACTTAACTATGTTTAATTGTTATCATCTGAAACAACGTTCTGTGTAGAAGTATCTACTGAAACTTCTTGTGGTGTTTCTGAAGAATCATCATGTGGCGATACGTTGTTAGCATTCTTCTTATATAAATATTCTTTAAAAAATTGATATAACACTGCCATTATAGGAACTCCTAAGAACATACCTGTTATTCCTGCAAGACCACCACCTATGGTAACTGCTGTAAATACTAATATTCCTGGAACTCCTACAGACGTTCCTACAACCTTTGGATATATTAAGTTACCCTCTATCTGTTGTAACACTATTATGAATATTATAAAGTAGAGTGCCTTAATAGGCTCTTCGGTGAACACTACAAAAGCACCTATTATAGCACCTATATACGCTCCAAGTATAGGAATAAATGCCGTTATACCTATCAATACACCTATCATAATAGCGTACTTTGGACAGATTATTAACATTCCTAACATACATAAAAAGCCTAATATTAAAGCCTCTTTGCATTGACCTATCACAAAGCTTGAGAAACACTTATCAGAGGTTTTTAATATATGGAATATTCTATCGACTATTATGGTATATTTGGAACTACTTAGTACTGCTTTTAGTTTATCGTAGAGTTTTTCCTTACAACTTAATACGTATATTGCAAATACTAATGCTACCAATACATTGAACACTCCTACTGTGAACGAACCTATTAAAGATACCGTTGCACTTACTAAAGTTCCAGTGTTATTGGTTGCAAATGAAACTATTTTTTGAAATATGCTATCCCAATCAACATTTAATTGTCCTAGCTGTTCAGCTATCGTGGGGAGCTTATCACTATTTTGAGATACCCATTCTTGGATATTTTTATAGTACCGTGGAACTGCCACCTTGATAATAGAACACGCATCGGTAAATTGAGGTATTACCAATACACTCATAAGAGTTAATACTCCGACCACTAAAAGTAGCGTAAGTAGTATAGAAATTCCTCGATTTAGTTTAGGAAACTTTTCCTCAATAGATTTCATAACCATATTTAGAATATATGCTATACATAAGCCTAATACTAGTGGAAATATAACGTTCCAAACAGAACCTAAAAACTTTAATATACTATCGAAGTATATTATGCTTATTACTATCAACATTCCCCATATGGTATATTTTAAAACTTTCTTATCCAAACTGCTCAAATTAGAACTATCGTTACTAGGGGGATATCTCTAATAACGATTAACACCTCCATTCTACTATATTAGTATATATATTATAGAATACTAACATTAAAATTAGATTAATATTATGATAGGTGTAGTAAAAAACATATGCTACTTAAAGAGGACACTTTGCTTAGCGTCCTCTAGTAATAGTATTAGTTAGTATATATAAACACATTATCGTCACCAAATGAGTATCCATCGATGTCCTGTTTAAAGGTAGTCTGAGATGTAGTAGATTCAGGGATTATGTAAGTTTCCTCATCATCTTCGTAGGTTATTATGTTACTGCTGTAATATTCCTCACTCACTACGGTTTGAGGTTCAAGGGTTTCTCCCGAATACTCAACTATACCATACCCACGAATACTTTCCCAACCCTTGTTAGCTATCTGTGAATGGTTTAAGGCTTGATTCATATAGTCATCACCACTAGTAATATCATCTTCCAGATAGCTTTCAATAGCCTTCTGTATCAGTTCAATAGCCTTAGTATAATCCACCATACATGAAGTTATCTTTTCGTGGCTATTTTGATACATCTTAGGTACTGCATTAGTATCCTGTAGTTGATTCATAAAATCCAACCACTTATTAGATGTATCTAAGCAATCTTGTAAGTCTGTATCCCAAGTGCTTAAACCAGAGTAGTTCTGTACTATAGTATTTAGTTCCATAAGCATACTTTCATATTCCACTATAGCATTTTGAATGCTAGTCTTGTAGTCACTAGGCTCCATTGAGGTGAGTGTAGTAGTAGTAGCAGTAGTGGTAATGGTAGTAACCGTAGTTAATGTAGTAGTATCTTCGGAAATACTTGTAGTATCAGATAAAGTATCGGTTACTATTACAGAGTTTCCCAACACTTCAGTATTAGTTTCATGTGAACAACTAGCCATAAATATCATTCCCAATATGGTTATAGCCATTAAGATATATCTATTTATACTTATCATGTGAAAAAAATCCTCTCAAAATGTATTAACTAGATAATTATAGCATACTCTGTCTTAACTTTCAAGATATTATAGTTCGTCTATTAAACCTAAAAGAGTTATAGGTACATATAGTATTATAACATAGTATGTTTGAAATTTCAATCAGTATATACGACAAATTAAGACCTCTTTACACATATATTTTTTGCATCAAATGTCTAACTTTGGAAAACCCATGCTTTGTTATGGATATACTGTGCGAAATGTTGGTATTTTTCTTAAGATATTTACATACATTGTTAGTAAAATATACTAACTATTGGAGTGATTTTTTTTGAATATTTCTAATGAACTACAAGAAAGAGCCGTAATATTAGGTAGATATATAGTTGAAAATAATGCCACCGTTAGAGCTTGTGCTAAAGAGTTTGGTATATCTAAATCGACAGTACATAAAGATGTTACTCAAAACTTAATGACACTTCAACCTACACTATACAATTCAGTTAAGTTAGTACTTGACAAAAATAAGAGCGAAAGACATATTAGAGGGGGTTTGGCTACCAAGCTAAAATATCAAAGGTTAAAGGAACAGAAAGAAAGTTTCAATATTCCGTCATAAATCCATTATGTTAGTAAATATTGTGTATGTCCCACATCAACGTGGAACATACACAACTTAAAGTTTATATACAATATTAGTATTGACAAATTTTGAACGATGGTATATAATGAATAAGAATATTCTTGTAGCATCGTTACTATAAAGATACTGATGCATATTTAATATTAAATATATTTAAAAAGGTGGACTCAGTACATATGGGATTTTTTGAAAAAATATTTGGTTCATACAGTAAGAAAGAACTTGCTAGAATTGAACCCATCAAGAAAGCTGTTCTTGACCTAGAAGAGGATATGGAAAGCCTTTCAGACTCTGCTCTTAGAGCTAAAACTACCGAGTTTAAAGAACGTTTGGCTAATGGTGAAACTTTAGATGATATTCTCCCTGAGGCTATGGCAGTTTGTCGTGAAGCTTCTTACAGAGTTTTAGGTAAAAAACCATATCCAGTACAAATTATAGGTGCAATCGTTCTACATCAAGGACGTATAGCAGAAATGAAAACTGGTGAAGGTAAAACCTTAGTAGCTTGTTTAGCTTCTTATTTAAATGCACTTTCTGGTAAGGGAGTTCACGTAGTAACTGTCAATGACTATCTTGCTAAGTTTCAATCGGAAGAGATGGGTAAAATATATAGATTTTTAGGTTTAAGCATAGGCGTTATACTACATGATTTGAACAATGACCAACGTCGTCAAGCATACGCTTGTGATATAACATATGGTACTAACAACGAATTTGGTTTCGATTACCTACGTGATAATATGGTTATATATAAAAAAGATATGGTTCAACGTGAACTCAACTTTGCCATCGTAGACGAAGTAGACTCTATTTTGATAGATGAGGCTAGAACTCCACTTATAATATCGGGACGTGGCGATAAATCTACTGAACTATATCATATAGTAGATAGGTTCGTTAAGACTCTAACTTTCTCAACCGTAGTAGAAATGGATACCAAAGAAGACCAAGAAAGCATTCTAAACGATTGCGACTGCATTATAGATGAAAAGGCTAAGTCTGCTTCTATTACTAAGCGTGGTATTAAAAAGGCAGAAAAACATTTCCGTGTTGCCAATCTAATGGACGCTGAAAATATGACCCTGTTGCATCACATTAACCAAGCATTAAAAGCTCATGGTATAATGAAACGTGATACCGATTACGTTGTAAAACCTAATGAAAAGGGTGAAATGGAAGTAGTCATTGTAGATGAATTTACTGGTCGTTTAATGGAAGGTAGACGTTTTAATGATGGTTTACATCAAGCTATTGAGGCTAAAGAAAATGTAAAGGTTCAACATGAATCTAAAACTCTTGCAACTATTACATTCCAAAACTATTTCCGCTTGTACAATAAGCTATCTGGTATGACGGGTACTGCTATGACCGAAGAGGACGAGTTTAAGGAAATCTACAAACTAGATATAATCGCCGTACCTACCAATAAGCCAATACAGAGAAAAGACCATCATGACCAAATATACAGAACCGAAAACGGCAAGTTTAATGCAGTAATCGACCAGATTATAGAATGTAACAAGAAAGGACAACCTGTTCTAGTAGGTACTGTATCCATAGATAAGTCTGAGGCACTTTCTAAGAGGCTATCTAAGAAAGGTATAAAACATAATGTACTTAACGCTAAACAACATGAACGTGAAGCTGAAATAATCGCACAAGCTGGTAAGTTTGGAGCAGTAACCATTGCAACCAATATGGCTGGTCGTGGTACAGATATCTTGCTTGGTGGTAATGCTGAATTTTTAGCTAAGGCTCAATTGAAGAAGTTGGAATATTCTGATGCGGTAATTAACGATGCTATAGGCTTTGCTGAAACCGATGATGAGGAAATCTTAAAGGCAAGAGCAGAATATCAAAAACTATATCAAAAGTTTAAAGATGAGGTTGAACAGAAAGCTGAAAAGGTTCGTGAGGCTGGTGGATTATTCATTATAGGTACTGAAAGACACGAAAGTAGACGTATAGATAATCAGTTAAAAGGTCGTTCTGGACGTCAAGGCGACATTGGAGAAAGCCGTTTCTTCCTATCGGTTGAGGACGATTTAATGCGTATATTCGCTGGTGATAAGCTTGAAACTATGATGTCTACACTTAAGGTTGAAGAGGATATGCCTATAGAAAGCAAAACCCTTACTAAATTGATAGAATCATCACAGAAAAAGGTTGAGGCTAGAAACTTCTCAATTAGAAAGAACGTCTTAAACTATGATGATGTTATGAGTACTCAAAGAGAGATTATATATAAGCAGAGAGCTCAAGTTCTTAACGGTGAAGACCTACACGAAAGTATCTTAAAGATGATGAGAGAGTTAGTATCAGATACTGTTAATAACTACCTTATAGATGATGAGGATAAAGAAGATTGGAACTTAAAAGGCTTATATATGCATTTCTTAGGTTGGGGTTTCCTAGATATTCTACCTCAAGAAACTCAAATGAAACTCATGGCAGAGGCTCAAGCTAAGGCTTTGGCAGAAGAAAATAACCAAGTTCCAGCTATTCAAAATGAACGAGATGAAAATGACGAGGATACTACTTTCGATGATATGGAAAATACAAAAGATGCTGAAGATGTTAATGCTATCGTTGAAGAATCTAAGGCAGAAGATTCTAAAGAAACCGAAGCTGAAACTGAAACTGAAAAATCTGTTGAAGTTGAGGATACTGAAATTCCTGAAGATGTTACTGGTGGAATTAACTTTAATACTAAGAATGACGAACAACTCGAAAAGATTCAAAAAGATGATGTTACTAAGTTCTTAACCGATAAGATGATTAGTACTTATGAAAATAAGGAAAAAGAATTTGGTGGTCAAGCTATTAGAGAACTTGAAAGAGTTATCTTACTTAAGGTAGTAGACTCTAAGTGGACTGCTCACATAGACGATATGGACGAACTTAAGAAAGGTATATCATTACGTTCATATGGTCAAAAGAATCCAGTAGTTGAGTACCGTTATGAGGGCTTTGAAATGTTCGATGCTATGGTACAATCTATTAGAGAAACTACCGTTAGAATGCTATTAACTGTTAGACTTACTAAGAATCAGCCACCAAAACGTGAGCAGGTAGCTAAACCATATCCACCAAACATGGGCGGGGGTAATATAGTTATAGTTAATAAACCAGTTGTTCAGAGAAAATCTTCTAAGCAACAGCCACCCAAACAACAGTAGATTAGTTAATAAAAAAAATCCTTTGGTATATACCAAAGGATTTTTTTAAGATATCTTATTTTTTTCAATCAATTCGTTTATAGTGGTAGTTGCGGTTGTTAGATTCTGTAGTTCGCTAGGAATGATAATCTTAGTAGCCTTACCATCTGCGACCTTTTCAAAGGCTTCAAATGATTTCAACTTTAAAACCTCTGAGGTTGGGTGAGATTCATTTAGCTTAACGATACTCTGAGCTAAAGCATTTTGAACCAACTCTATAGCTTTAGCCTCACCTTCTGCCTCTAGGATTTTTTGCTCTCTAACGGCATCAGCTTGGAGTATTAACGCTTGTTTTTCAGCCTCGGCTTTTAATATTGCGGATTGCTTTTCAGCCTCTGCTTTAAGTATAGCAGATTCCTTTTCGCCCTCTGCAACCAATATTTGAGATTTCTTTTCACCCTCTGCTTGTAGAATCTTTTCACGACGTTCACGTTCAGCTTTCATCTGTTTTTCCATAGAGTCTTGAATCTCTCTAGGTGGTAAGATATTTTTAAGTTCAACACGATTAACTTTTATACCCCAACGGTCGGTAGCTTGGTCTAATATGGCGGTAATCTGAGTATTTATAATATCTCTTGAAGTTAATGTAGCATCTAGTTCCATATCTCCAATGATGTTTCTCAACGTAGTTGCAGTTAGATTCTCAATAGCAGACATTGGGTTTTCAACACCATAGGTAAACTGCTTAGACTCTGTTATTTGAAAGAATACTACAGTATCTATTTGCATAGTTACGTTATCCTTGGTAATAACTGCTTGAGGTTTAAAATCCACTACTTGTTCTTTAACAGAAACACGTTTAGCCACTCTGTCTACGAAAGGTATTAGGAAGTGGATACCCGTCTGCCAAGAACAGTAGTACGTTCCTAGCCTTTCTATTACATATTCTTGAGCCTGTGGAACTATCTTAATATTAGATATTAAGAAAATTATAATAAATACTATGATTACTAAGATTACTATCAATGGATTCATAAATAAAAACACTCCTTGTTTCAACTCGCACTCGGTAATTTTACGGAGATGAATGGTATTGATTTCGTATCAGCGGGGATACCGATTTTCTCCGTCCACCGCTGTAGGTAAGTTCTTTTTTAGGAATCTATTCCCCCCTAAAAAATATATTCTATTATTATAATAACACATTAGATGTGTTACTATTCTATACTACCATAAATTTGAAAGTATGTCAATAAAGTTTACAGCTTTTTTACTAAAAGTTTACTACCTTCAACCTCTTCTACCACTACTTGAGAACCATTCTCTATGATAGAATTATCGACTGATGTAGCAGTCCAATCGACACCGTTAAGTGATACTCTTCCAGTTTGGGATAGGGTATCTATAGTTTCAATAACGGTTGCTACCTTACCTATATCTAATTCATAGTTAGTAGGCTGATGTTTTTCAACCATCACTTTTTTTAAGAGAGGTCTAGTGAATACCAGCAACACAAACGATACTAATACGAATATAACGAATTGAGTCAATGGTTCAACGAACATTGCAGATATTAAAGCTACTAAAGATGCTACTGCAAACCATATCGATACCAATTGCATAGTAGCAATTTCTAATAATATAGTAAGTACCAATATAATTGCCCATATTATAATACTCATATATAGCCCCCTTTTTACTATAAAGATTCTTCTTTATCACTACTAGATTCAACATTGCTATCAACCATAGTAGTTTTCATATTATCATCATTAGATTCATTAACTTCTGTAGTTTTAAGTAACTCTAAACTTTGTGTATTGCTTTGAGGTTTTAAATGTATAACGCCTAAAACCACATCTAAGATAGCCAATAGTATGACCACTCCTATTAATATATAGTCTATAGTAACCAAAAGTATCACCCCCAATATAAGATATTACATACTATTAACTAAAACTATTTGCACTAGAGCAAATATCGTTCAAAGGACATATATTGCATAAAGGCTTTCTAGCCTTGCAAACATCTCTACCGAACTGTACCAATCTATGACAGAAGTCTGAAGATTCCTCAGAAGGGATTAATGGAATTAAATCTCTTTCTACCTTAACGGGGTCTTTATTTTCGGTCAATCCTAAGCGATTGGTTATTCTAATGCAATGAGTATCTGTCACTATAGCAGGTTGTTTGTAAACATCGCCCATAATTAGATTAGCAGTCTTTCTACCAACACCAGCGAGTTTTAATAGGTCATTCATATTGTTAGGGAGTTCACCGTTAAAGTCATCTAGTAATATATTTGCAGTTGCACGAATATTTTTAGCTTTATTTCTAAAGAAGCCACAAGGCTTAATGTCTTGTTCAAGTTCTGATATATCACAATGTGCGAAATCTTGTAAAGATGTATACTTCTTAAACAACGTTTGAGTAACTATGTTCACTCTAGCATCGGTACACTGTGCCGATAGTATTACAGATATTAGAAGTTCATATGGATATGCATACTCCAATGAACACTTTATGTCAGGATAAACTTTCTTTAACCTATTACAAGATTCAACAGCTACAATGTTCTTATCCATATAGATATAATCACCTACTACTTTCCAAAGGTTTGAGCGTGTTCTAAAAGTACAATCATATCTTGAGGTCTATTTAGCTTTCTAAGGGCATCATCAAAAGGGAGTAAAAAACTTGCCAAAACCTCTTCTTGTTGAAGTAAGAAAGCTTTATGTAGCTTTATTTGACCGCTAAAGTATACGTCTGTTTTTTTAACACCATTTTTTAAGGTATGATGGTATTCGCTTCTAAAGTTCTCATTGAGTTTGACACGCATATTAATCTCTTCAAAGACTTCTCTAGTAGCAGTTTCAATTTCGGTTTCAAAAGATTCAACATGACCTTTAGGAAATCCAATATGTCCACTGACATTTTCAATTAGTAGATACTTTTTAACATCGTTTTGGACAGTATATATTACTCCCCCACAACTTTTTTCAAAGTAGCAATGTAACTTTGGTGAATACTTTTCCTCTTGAGTTTGAATAGAGTACCAAATATCGGGTTTATATATCTGAGTTCCCTCTGGAACTACCACCCACTTATCACGTTCACAATCTTGACGTTCTATAACGGCACACACCACACCATTAAATGAAGATTTTAAGCCATCGAAGTTTAGAATATACACATCTTGAATACCACCATCATCGGTAATAAAACCCACATAGCCATAGTACAACTTGTGAGCGACACCGCTGTGTATACGTTGTCGCATACCAGCAGACCTATCTACTGCCACCTTAACCTTAATACCTAATACGCTTTTCCAGTCACCTTTTTTAGCTATTTGCATATAAAAAAACCTCTCTTTCGTGCAATATTGACATAATAATAATTATATTATACCATTTTTTCTATGCAGTACACAAGTATTTTTTATAGTTTAGAGTTAAATATTTCTCTGGTATAGGTACTAGTAAAATATGCCATATCAAAATAGAAGGAACGCACATAGACACTATGAACGTTCCTTACTTTAACAAGATGTACAATTATAACTAATCTATTTGATATGTATAGCTTAAAGTGATATCTGAGGTATCATCATCATCAAGATTAGGGTCTGGGATACTAGCACCACAGCTACCACAAAATTGGAACTCAGCACTAACTTCAGCACCACACTTAGGGCAGATTTTACAACCCTTAATATTGTTGAAGTCGAACTTCATCTTTTTAATTCTTCTACGTCTAATATTTATATCATCGCAAAGCTTTTTAAAAACGGCGGGGTCTTCATTAGGATTGAGGTAATATTTTTTACCAATGTCAGTAAAGATTTCCATGATTCTCTCTTCTTCATACATGATTTTCTTTCTAAGATTACTTAACTCTGACATATTTTTTGCCTTATCACTAGCCCCTTTACTTGCTGAATTGAATACGTCCATAACGCCCATTGCAAATATACCTCCTAAGAAAAATATTATTATTATCCAAAAACTAGAACTACGTAGAGTTCTCTTAATCTTTATTATAACTAATAAAGTCCAATTTGTCAAGAGTTTTTTATATATTTTCAACTGTCATAGCTTACCAATAGATGATATCATCACCCATGATATCCCAAAATAGTGAAAATATAAAAATTGTTTAAAAATTTTTAATACAAAATGTTGAAAAACACATCAAAGTATGGTATAATATTTAGGAATCTATAGTTTATAGAATATTCATACTGTAAGTACTTATTTGATTGAAAAAACGAGGTGTAACTTTGAAAACGATAAAGAATATAGCAGTACTAGTATCTTGCATAGATGAGGAGTACCAAAATAAAATATTATGTGGTATTACTGACTATGCTAAACGAGAGGGTTATAACGTGTCTGTATTTAATGCATTTGGTGGAAACCTTAAAAGCTTAAAGCAAGATGTTGGTGAGTATAACATATACAATCTAATAGACTATAGTAGGTTCGATGGAATCATACTACTAACCAATACCATAACGTCCGAGGAAGTAAAAGATAGGATTATACAGAGTGTAAAGGAATCTAACATATGTACAGTAAGTATCGATAATACCTTACTAGATACTTATAATATCGGTATAGATAACTTTGAGGCTATGTCACAAATGGTTTCACACTTTGTAGAACATCACAAGTTTACTAAAATAAACTATATCTCTGGTATGGACGATAACTGCGACAGCCAAGCTCGTTTAGATGCCTATAAGCAGGTTCTTACTGCACACAATATTCCTATACAGGAAGAACGAATATATCATGGCAACTTTAGATACGATGATGGCATTAACGCTATAGACAAGTTTTTAAACTCTAACTTAGAAAGACCCGATGCTATAGTATGTGCTAACGATGTTATGGCATTATCAGCTATTAAAGGTTTACAAGCACATGGATTGAGAGTTCCACAAGACGTATGCATATCTGGGTTCGATAGAATATACGACGCTAAGAACTACTATCCAGAAGTTTCTACTATAGAACGTCCACTGTACGACATTGGACAACTCGCTTGTGAAAAGATTAATCGATACTTAAATGCAATCCCACAAGAACAGTGCGAAACCATACGTACTAAAGCGATATTTACTCAAAGTTGTGGTTGTTTAAAGTGTAAAATAGAATCTATAAACGATTTTAGAATTAAAAGCTATAATAAACTGTCACAATATCGTTCAGGTGTTATGAATATGAACCTAATGGCTAGTGATTTAGCTGAAACTTCGTCTATAAGTGAGGTAATGAGTAAGATATCTAAACACGTACTAGACATTGAATGTACTGAGTTCTATCTGTGTCTATGTGAAGATTGGTGTTCTACTTACGATGCCGAAAGAGGATTTGTGGACAACATTATAACCAACGGTTATACTAATAATATGTTATGTATGCTATCGTATAAGAACGGAACTTTCAACAACGATGGCTTTAAGTTCCCTTACAAAGATATGATTCCTAATGGATATCATGACTGTGGAAACGTATATTACTATGCACCTATACACTTTCATGAAAAATGTTTGGGATATTGTATTATAGGTAATAGTAGTTTTCCTTTACAGAGTCCTATGTACCACTCTTGGCTAGTGAATATTAGTACCTGCATAGAAAATGTTATTAACAAGATAAGTCTAAAAAATATGGTAAACGAATTAGATAAACTATATGTAATAGATAACCTCTCAAAGATTTATAACAGAAATGGCTTCTATAGGTTCGCAGGTGAAATATATAAGAATGCTTGTATTAATAAAGATTATGTTATGGTACTATTCATAGACTTAGATGGTCTTAAGTATATAAATGATAGATTTGGACATCATGAAGGTGACAACACTATATTAGAGGTCGCTGAAACTATAAAAGTATGTTGTACTAACGGTGAAGTGTATGCTCGTTTTGGTGGAGATGAGTTCTTAGTATTCGCATCTAACTACAGCGAAGATGATGCTAAACAACTATGCATAAACATAGAAGATAGACTAAATGTATACAATCAAAAATCGGAGAAACCTTATAAGGTCGGTGCAAGTATGGGATATCACATTACCGTAGCAGATGAGAACATTCCTATTGCGAATATCATTAGCATTGCAGACTCTAAGATGTACGAACTTAAAAGGCAACGTAGAAAGATGCGTGGTCAACCTGTGAATTGATTAAGACGTTACACTAAATAATCCTTAAGGTAGATTACCTACCCTTAAGGATTTATTTACACATAAATTAATAGCGGATAGTCTTAAACTATCCGCTATTGTATATAAAACTTTTCTACTTAAATTAATTACTTAATAATGAATGAATTGCAACCATATATATAAACATGGATTTAACATATTAATGGAATCTGTAGCATAGATTATACAGATAGACATCACTACAATGATGTCCTAAAAATAGAATTAAAAAATATTAAATTTTAAAACAAATATAACTATATGATGAAAAACTTTCTTTTTCCATCGGATTCACGCTACTTTCATATAATAATAAACTAAAAGTTAAATTTACTAAAACATTACTTTACTTCCCATTGGCATCTAAATCCTTTCTAACTAAACACAGCAACCTTTTACCGAATGGCTGATATGTTCTTTACTATGAATATATAATATCACATATTTTGTGAAATGTCAATAGGTTTTGAAAAAAAATTTAAAAAATTATTTATTTTGGATATACTCTTGACTTTGTAAAAAATATATATTATAATATATTAAGATAGTTTGAAAGAACATCTATTATTAAAAATACTTATTAAGATAGAATGGAGACTATTATATATGTCGAATATGAACGAATTTACTCCTGACCTATTCACTCTTACCGATGAGGAAGGAAAGGAACACGTTTTTGAGTTCCTAGATAGTATAGAAATTGATGGAACTAACTACTACGCTCTTACTCCACACTATGAAAATCCAGAAGAACTATTGAACGGTGATGGTGAGCTTGTTATCCTTAAAGAAGACCCTAACAACGATGAAAATGACCCCGAAAATATAGCTTTAATCTCTATAGATGATGATGAGGAGTTTAATAGAGTCGGTCAGATACTATTAAATCGTGTAAATGCTATGTTCGATGACTTTGAAGAAGACGAATTTGATGATGATGACGAAGACGAAGTAGAAATTTCATAATTGTTAAAATTTTCACTTGATTTTTTTAAAATTGGTGTTATAATAATAATATAAACATGGTAGATTCCATCTACTGAATATTAACTTGCTTAAATTCTGCCTTGTTCGAGCAAGTATGGTTTTTTTAATCCAACACTTAAATATAGGGAATTTTGCTCTAGCTGTGGATTGCAGACCTCCCAACAGACCATCTTTATGGAATGCCACAGACATTCATTATTAAATTCCTACCTATTATTAAAATTTTATTGGTCTTTGGACGAAGGGAGCATGATTTAGTTAGGCGGATACCCACCTGCCTTGTGCGGGTTTTATCGCTATACGACGGCAAGGCGGTTTTTCTTGTAAATTATAAGCGTATCAAAATACTTTTGATACGCTTTTTATATTGCAAAGATATTAAAAAAAAATAACTCTAACCCATTTGAGTTAAAGCTATTTTTAATGTTACATAGAGATTAATCTCTCTTACGAGTAGCTACTATACCAGCACCAGTTAAAGCACATACTAAAACTACACCAGCAACACCAACATCACCAGTTGCAGAGGTAGTATCTTCTTCAGCTACTGTAGTAGTAGAATCGCTATCGTCGTCATCATCGTCACTAGAAGTAGTTGTTGTAGTAGTTTCATCATCATCACTAGTAGTGGTTGTTGTAGTTGTTGTAGTAGTTTCATCAGAAGTATCTTCTGAGTCTTTAATTCCACTTACAGTAAAGTTGATAGTAATGTTTGTAGCACACGCAACAACATTATCTATATCTTGAACGTTACGACCAGACCAAGTATCATATATAGATAGACGATAAGTAGTACCATCATCGTTAGTACTATCAGCACTAGCAGACTTACTATACTGTATTGTAGTACCATCTACAACGATACTAGAGATATCGAAAGTCATTTCATCGTATATTTCTTGTTCATTAGCATCTTGTTGATATATATTAATATCAGTACTAATACCTAAGAAATCAATCTGTTCAGCACCACAACCTTCGGGAATATCAAACGATAGAGTATAATTGCCATTTCCAGTAATATCAATATAGCCAGCTGCATCGGTCATATTCCAGTTTCCAACACCAGAAACGTTGTCACCAGCACCATCTGACATTATTAACCAAGCGTGACCAATAGTATCGGCACTAACCGTTGTAGCACTTGCAATAGCCATAGTAGTTCCCACAAGAGCAGTAGCCACCACACTAGCAATAAGTTTTTTCAATTTCATTTTAGATAACCCTCCAAAAAATCTTTTCTACTACTAGTATACAAGAAAGTCATATAAAATTCAACTGTCATTTTAACCAAACTTAAACGTTTCCAAATGTTGAAAATCAACAATAATGCATATTTGGTACAAAGAATCGGGCATATACTACTAAATTTTTAAGGGTTAGATTAATACTTAAATGCTGTTAGACTATTAGTTTCATCACAGAATGCCAATAGTACGTCCTTTGCAGAGTTAATGTGCAACTTATCCAATTGATTCTTTAGCCAAACGTCATTCTTGCCACTAGCTTTTAGGTTGTCAGATATTACCTTACCATTAACTATCAAATTTATGGGGATAGTTTGATTATCTACAATAACGTTTAAATCTTCGGGGGTAGTAGGTCTTTTATCCGATTTAGATAGTACGCTTATCTTTCCATTGGTTTCCAATACTATAGTTTGAATATCCTTAACGTTGAAGTAACCTTGATTACGACATTCACCTAAGAGTTCATTTAAATCCAAACGAGATTTCTTTAAGCTATCCAAATTAAAGTTACCATTATCGAAGAGAATCAAAGGTGTACCATTTAAGAACCTACGACATTTCACGCTCTTACTTGCCCAATATGATACCAGTATTGAAAACAATGCATAGATAACCATAGCTATTATAGGCAGTATAAACTCTTCGCTATAGGTTATCTCAGCGGCAATTGAACCTATTGTAATTCCATTAATATAATCAAACATACTAAGTTGTGACATCTGTCTGTTACCTATTAACTTTGTAAGTAAGAATAAAGCTACTACTGAAAATATAGATGCTAATATGACTCTTATAATATCCATAAAATCTATACTACTCATAAAAAAATCCTCCCAACGGTTAGCCTGATATGTGTATTATTGCCCACATTTTAGATAATAATACTCTTGAATAAAAATCTTGACAAGTTAAAAAATATGTGATATAATACTTGAAAATATATTTTTTCAGACCAATATCTTGGTTGGGCGTGATTGTATGACTCTCATGCAACAGTATGATTAACTTTACTCATCTGTGGGATACATTTCCATAGATGTTTTTTTTATACCATAATAGAATATAATTAATATAATAGTATTAGGAGTGTGATTTTTTATGTCTAACACAGAAGGTTCAAACAAGGACTTAGCTATTAAAGTATCGGTGATGAGTATAGTAATAAACATAATACTTTCTATACTAAAGTTAGTAGCTGGAATAGTATCTCATTCAAGTGCCATGATATCAGACGCTGTACATTCAGCATCAGATGTAATTAGTACCATAGTAGTAATAGTAGGCGTAAATATATCTAGTAAGCAAGCAGATAAAGAACACCCATATGGTCATGAACGTTTAGAGAGTATATCTGCGTTGTTACTGTCAATAATACTATCTGCTACTGGCTTTATGATAGGATTCTCTGGAATAAAGAATATAATAGACGGTACAGTACAAGAAATCACTGGGGGGATTGCTCTAGGTTCTGCCATAGTATCCATAGTAGTAAAAGAGGTGCAGTATCAATACACTAAGAATGTCGCTAAGAAAGTAGGTTCTGACTCTTTAATGGCAGACGCTTGGCATCACCGTAGCGATGCATTATCTTCAATAGGAAGTTCTATAGGCATAATAGGAGCTATGGTAGGGCTACCTATTATGGATAACTTAGCTAGTATAGTAATATGTATCTTTATAATACGTGCAGGTTATGAAATTATGAAAGAAGCTATAAATAAACTTATAGATAGGTCTTGTGACGATAAGACTATTGCTCAAATAGAAACGGTAATAGTATCTCAAGAGGGTGTAAGAGGTATAGATGAATTTCGCACTAGGCTCTTTGGTTCTAAGATATATGTAGACGTAACCATACTAATAGATGGTGATACTCTACTTAAAGATGCTCATGCCATATCTGAAAAGGTTCATGACAACGTAGAAAGCAGTTTTCCTAACATTAAGCACTGCATGATACACATTCACCCATTTATAAAGATAGACAATTAATTGATTAACTAGATACATCTAAAGCATACTTATAAGGTAAAAAAGAACATTGGAACGTTCATATCAAAGTGTTCCAATGTTCTTTTATTATATAATGATATTCTATTATTCACCATCAAAAACTGCATCTTGATTTAGGGTCTTTAAGATTTCATTATAGTTCTTCTTGTATATAGCATATACATTAACCTTTACGGGTTGATTCTTACTAGCATTAGTTAAATCTAGGTGGTCTAATTGCCACTTAGTGATAGATACTGCTAAATCGTGAGCTCTTTGTTCCTTATTCATAAAAAATCTCCTTTATAGTTAATTATTCAGACTTAGTCATAGTGATATCTGTTTCAGTAAAGTCTGGGTCACGGTTAAAGGCATTCAAAACATCGGTATAGTTCTTTCTGTACAGTGCGTAAAGGTTCACATTTACGGGGTGTTCCTTATCTGACTTGATATGTTCTAGTTGCCACATAGTAAGCATAACTGCTAAGTCATGTGCTCTTTTATCGTTAGTTAACATAGTATTTTTCCTCCCAAAATTTATAGACGATAGTTTTCAACTCACGCTCGGTATATTATCAGAGTGCGACGTGCGTACATTGATACGCATGAATTGACCTCGTGTCAGTAGAGGGATACCGATTCTCTCCACCCACTACTGCCATTAAGTTTCCTTTTAGCAATTCATCTCACCACTTACACTGTTGAAGTAGGAGAATTCTTGCTGAAATTATTTAAGGTCTTCATTAAAGAGAGCATCTTGCTTAAAGATATTTAAAAGTTCTGTGTAATACTTATGATAGAATGAATGTAAGTTTACTTTGACAGTCTTATTTTCCTCTTTAGCCTTCTTTGCCACTTCAGATAGTTGCCAGTGGGCAACCATATCAGCAAGGTCATGAGCTCTTTCTTCAGGACTAATAATCATAGTATATCCTCCTTCGTTAAAGATGTAATATCATTTTAACATATTGAAACAAAAAAAGCAATACTTTTTTTATTAAATTCTCTCAAGAATAATTTCAACCATCTCTCCAACATCTTTCATAGATGATACTTCTTTCATTTTAAAACGCATCTTAAAGGTTTTTTCCACTGCACCTATTAGAGTAATGTGTTCCAAACTGTCCCATTCTTCAATATCATTAGCAGTAGTATTCTCATCAATGTGAATAGTATCATCGTCGAAAACATCTCTAAATACGTCTTGTAGTTTTTGCATAACCTCTTGTTTGGTCATAGTAAAATCCTCCTATTTTTGATTTTTTTCCACTTTAATGGTAGATTGTTTCTCTATATATGTATCAATATCTAACTCCCAAATAGAGTTTTCATCATCATCTATAGACTTTAAATAAAATCCAAAATCTCGATATAGACATTTAACCATAGAATTTTTAGCGGTCTTGTAGTAATAACCAAAGATAGTCTTTATACCTCTAGTCTTACACACCTTAACGAGTTCATTTAGCATAGCATATTCAAAATCTCGTTTAAGGACACGACAACTCATTAACCATAGGTCTATGTGTAAGGTAGAGTTATCTACTATCTTTCCAATTACTACGGACACTATGCCATTGTCACCGAACCTATCGGAAAGCTTTCCATATAGTCTAATGTAAGCATCGTCATGGAAGATTCTTTCCATTTCAGACTGTGTATAACGCTTAGTAGTTAAGTTAAACTGATTACTCTTGTTGGTTAGCTGAGTAATTCTAGGTATGTATATAGGTAAGAAGTCATCTATGGTTGCTACCATATTAAGGCTCTTTAGATACTCATTATAGTTAGTAAATAACGATTGTTGAGCATTTCTCTTAACGTTAGCCTTGTACATATCGGAACGTTTAATATCGTCTTGAGATAGTGAAGTAACTTCAAAGAATCCGCTACGGTCTAAACGCATTATGTAGTCTTCTGGATTAGCAATGTTAGGGACTTCTACATCTTTTAAAGTTTGTCTTACTATCTCACGTTCTGCGGGATTGTCATCTACAAAGACTAAGCTACTAGGTAGTATATTCAACTCGTCAGCAATAGATATTATATTGTCACTTTTAGGTAACCAATTAGCCTTTATGTTCACAAAATCATCGACCTTAAGAATACTGTCTGGGTGGTTTAAACCTAAGATAGCATTTTCATAATCATTCTTTGAATCGATAGTTAGCATTACTCCTACACTAGATTGTTCCTTTAAGTAGGTTTGTACTTCACTGTAGAGTTGTCCTAACGATGTTTCTTGTCCAATCTCTATACCCTCTTGTCCATCATCGCCTATTACACCGCCCCATAAAGTATTGTCTAGGTCTAAAACTAGAGCCTTTTTATTCTTACCATATATGGATTTTATTATCTTGCATACGTTGTAAGAAAGTTCTGGAATAGCATCTACACACAGAGCATACTTATACATATGCCAATAGTAAGGATTACTCCACTTAGTTAAACCATAGTCAGCGGATAGAAAGTCTATATCGTTTATGTGAAAATCATCATGCATTTGAGCGTATTCATAGAACTTTAGATTTAATCTATTAATGAAATAGGTCTTTCCATGAATATCATAGCTATCACGGTTGCCTAAGATTCTATACAAAGGCTTTTCAAAGTTGTTTTGGACTATAGGACAAGAATACTTTTTAAAAGCCGTATCCCACATAGTAGAAAAGTTTTCAAATTCTCTTTGTATAGCATCTTCTACATCTTTAAGTGATAGATTTAAGTCGAATGAGTACTCTGTGATATTTCTAGTACTAGTATGTATAAATATTATGTCAGGCTTAAAGTTATCTAGTTGAGCGTTTGGAAATATAATATCGTTCCTATATTGAGCATACTCCGATTGGTAGAACGTAGGTTCTATTCCACTATCCAATAAGAATAATTCTAAAGTATTCATAATATCGTTAGTAGTAGAACCCCCTAATATTGCTATATTCTTCTTAATACGCTGTGAGCCATCGTTTAAGAGTTCTCTTTTTATTGAACGTTTTTTCTTTAAGATAGTTTCACTATCTAGTGGATATTTAAGAACTTCCATAGGCAATAAAATCCTTTCATATTATAAGAGATGCTAAAAATGACCTTTTTAAAAAATATATTATTGAGTTCTAATAATTTCCAACTGTTTGTAGTTAGAACCAGTTGCTGAAAATGTATTCATAGCAAATAGCAAGTCAGTAGTATTTACATCTTTTATATAGTCTATAGCATTTAGTTCAAAGTAACGCATATCTATGACGTATATATTCTCAAAAGAACTAGTTAAGAATGGCACTAAAGCATTACCGTAGCTATCTTTAATTATGACTAAGTTTCTACCGTTCTTAACGTCTGTGGTAACGTGAGTAATCTTCTCATCACCACCCATAAAGGCTAAATACGCACTTGAACCAGTAGCCTCAACTAAGAGTTCTCCTTCTCCTTGTGGAGTGTTATCTATGTCGAAGTATTCAGTAGAATATTCATTGCTAGGTTCATAGTACACAAAATCTTCGGGATTATCCTTAATAATTATGCTTCCAGAGTACCCATATAGAGTTCCTACATAGTTCTCAATGGTATGTTTAGTATATGTAGATAGATTCGCAAAAGGAACATCTGCGACCTTACAAAATTCCTCAGCAGAGTAATATGCTCCCAAAGGTTGCCAGTGATGGTCTGTTCTTGAGTATATATGTTCATCGGTATGTTCAGAGAGTATTGGTATTAAATCTATTGGAGTAACCCCTTTAAGATGTTCATTAATATTGGCAATATTATCTTCCTCACTACCATGAGAAACGTCTGAATTTTCAGGCCAATAGAAGCTCATAGAGGTTGGACACACCATAGAGTATACATTAACATCATCACCCAAATCAGATTTATATCTGTTTACATACTCAGCGTACTCTGTACCAGCATCGAAGTTTCCATAGTATATAGGTATAGCTCTCTTTTGATATATCATGATGTTGTTTGAAAGTTCACCTAGACCACCGTTATCATCTTCAAGATTCTCTTCCATCTCTATTAAATCATCTGATGTAGAAGTAGTTTCTGATACTTCCGTAGTAGTAACAACAGTAGTTTCAATAGGTTCACTAATACCTATAGTCACCGATGTAGTAACATTGGTAGTTATAGAAGATGCAGTAGTAACATCTGTTACACTGTTATCCTCATTGGCAACGCCGTTTCCACTGACGTTTACTACTATCATACCACCGTAATCTATACCCAAGATAGAACGAAACTTTGCAGATATATCTTTAAAAACATCACGAAAAGGTACAGTATCATCGAACCAAGTTGTTATATCCTCAGCATATGAGCCATCTAATAAAGCATCTACAGAGAAGGTAGGAAACTTTGCAAGGTTTCTGTTTTCGCTTTCCGATACTGTAGGGCGTTCTAATAATATCATGCCACCCACAATACACACAAAAGCACCTGCAAATAAGATTACGTTTAAACCCTGCATAACAGATTTAACTTTCTTAACCTTTTTAGTAGTATTTGTGGAAGTCTTTGTAGAAGTAACATTATCATTAGTATCACATTTAGGTTCTTCAACGTTAGAAATTTCTTCACTGTTGCTTTCCAAGTTAAACCTTTCCTTATCGGAAATCTTATTGATGTCAAAGGTTAAATCGAACTTACCCTTTTTTACGTTGACGGTCTTTAGATTGTCGCACTTGTTAGAATCGTTAGTGACGTCTTTTTTTAGTTCCATATATCTAAAACACCGCCTTTAAAATTTGAAGTATAAGAATGGATTGTTAGTAGCATCTACTAAAAGGATACTACTAAACAGAAACAGGGACAAACATATAGCAGTCTGTAATAGATTTCCAATGAACACTTTACCTTTAGATTTTTCAGAGTTTGCTAATCTTCGAATAGGCTCAAATACTGGGAACGTTAATATTATAGCTCCAATAAATAAGAAGATATTATTCATAAATGTTATCTTAAATTCGCTATCTATTAGACCCATACCATTCAATCCCACTAATGATTTAAAGAACGTTGCAAGTTCATGTATATCCTCAAAGTAGAATATTCCAAACCCTACTATTATGACTAACTTATTATATATGTGCATAAGTATGGTAGGAATCTTTTTCAACTTTTTTTTGCCCACCTTTTTTTCTATGAGTATAAATAGACCGAAGTACAATCCCCATATAATGTAATTCCAACTAGCACCATGCCAAAGACCTGTACTAAACCATACTAAAAAAAGATTAAAATATTGATTTCTATGACCAAATATAGGCAAGTATAGCAGATAATCTCTAAAGAATGAACCTAACGATATATGCCAACGTTGCCAAAATTCAGTAATATCACGGCATAGGAACGGGTGCTTAAAGTTTTCATCGAAATGGAAACCTAAGATTCTTCCTAAACCTATAGCCATATCCGAGTAACCTGAGAAATCGAAGTATACTTGCATAGCGTAACATATCACAGCGTACCACGATGCTGTAGTAGAACAGTATTCTATACCACCATTAGAAAAGAAGGTATCTACTACAGTGCTTAGATTGTTTGCCAATACTACTTTCTTACCTAAGCCTATAGAGAATCTAACTAACCCTTCGGATAGGTCATTAAGGGTAGTCCTGCGTCTATCTATTTCTTTTTCAATGACACTATATCTAACTATAGGGCCAGCCACCAATTGTGGAAACATAGATACGTACATTAAGAACTTTCCATAATTTTTCTGTACCTTAATATTCCCCCAATAACAATCGACTATGTATGATATAGTTTGGAAAGTGTAGAAACTAATACCTATAGGCAAGTCAACATCGGGAGCAGATAATCCTAAACCAAACCATGAATTTAGATTTTCTACTATAAATCCACTATACTTAAATACTCCCAAGAACCCCAAATTAACTATTAATGAAAGTGCTAAAAACACTTTAGATGGTGTTCTATCACGAAACCTATCTATAGCCAAACCGCATAAGTAGTTTATGGTAGTACTCAATATCAGTAGCCATACATATGTAGGTTCGCCCCATGCATAGAAGAGCAGTGACATAATCACGACTATGATATTCTTCTGTACGGTACTTCTACACAAAAAGTATAGTATTAATACTACAGTCATAAAACCGTAGATAAAGAATAAATCAGAAAATACCATAAAAATAAACCTCTAAAACATATAGATTATAACGGTTGCGAAGCATTTAAAAAACGCTTACGCAACTATTATAATTATACTAGTGACAATACCATACGTCAAGATATTGCCCAGAAATATTTTTAAATTGTAACTAAATTTTTATAATTATATACCCAAGTATTCCTCTAGGCACAAACCTTGTGTATATATCTGCGTAGCCATATCTACGCCAACGTATCTAATTTGATATGACCTATAACCTTTACCTGTAATACTCTCTTTACCTTGAGGATACCTAACTATAAAACCATACTTATAACAGTTTTCAGCAACCCATTGAGCCTCTGCGGTAGTATCGAAAGTTTGGTCTGCGGAATTTAGTAGTATAGAGTATCCCGTTTGACTCTCTGAATACCCTGCTTGGTCAACGTAGTGATTAGCATAATCTGAACCATAGTTTGCAAGAGCATTTTGATATCTTGTATTCTGTTCATCATAAGATACATATCCACTATTGATAGTTAGATATATTCCATCGTTAATAGCATCGGTATTCATTAAATCGAATGATTGTTGAACCTCTGCAATTAAACCGTTTTCACCATAAACCATATCGCTAGATGGTGCATAACTCTGTGGCAATGGGTGGTTTGAATTTACTATTAATACATTGTTTATATATGTGGGTTGAACATCAACGTTGGTAATAATGTTTTCGGATTGTGAAAATACCTCTTCAGTAGATGTAGTATCTACAGGTAAGTCTGTAACCTCTTGAGTGAGTGTGGTTACCTCTTGAGTAGTAACTGTAGTAGTAGTTGTTGTTGCCTTAGTAGTGGTAGTAAACTCTTTGGTAGAAACGCTTATAGTACTACCTTGAACTACTTGAGATACGCTAACGTTTCCTTGTACTGTTACAGTAAATTTAAGTACAACATCGGAATTATTTTCAGAGGTTGCTACTATGGTACATATGCCATTTTCAACACCAGTAACGTTGCCCACATCATCTACAGATGCTATAGTGTCATCAGTACTAGACCATAGTACGTTAGTATACATAGCATCTAAGTCTTCTGGGAACATGGAATAGGTAAGTTGGATAGTATCACCTACACCTATCTCTATTTGAGTTTCTTCTGTAGTCAAACTAGTAACCAACTTAGGAACTGTAGTAGTAGAGATGGTTTCATTGTTAATAATACTTTCAGAAGTTATTTCACTCTCTGCTAAGTTAATAGAACTATCATCTAAATCTTTAGCCCCACAAGATGTCAATAAGATAACTGTAATCAAACAGTATACTAAACTAAACTTTTTCATAATAAAGCAATCCACCATAATTGTGGAACTCCTTTCTAAACAATCTACTAACTATAATTATATCATAGTTTTATGAAAAAGTAAAACGGAAATATTCTGCTTTTTGTAGAATTTTTAACAAATGCACTAACCCGCACTATGTGTAGCAAATAGTACCCCCTAATTATAGAAAGCTACTACAAACTCTAAATTAATTAACCTTGGGTAAAAAAAGATTACAGAAAAAATACAATTTCAAAAATCTGCTCTGAAAGATTCAAAAAAAGTTGACAACTTCTAATTTTATTGGTATTATAGTTTAAGTATATATTGAATTTTTTTGAAGGAAGGAACTACATACATGGAAAAACTAAGACTCTGTTTTGGCTGTATGGAAACGCTTGGAAATAGCGAAAAGGTTTGCCATCATTGTGGATATAATAATAATGCAACTTATAATAAGTCCTATATAGCTCCTGGAACTATATTACACGAAAAAAGATACACTATGGGTAAGGTACTAAGTTACAACGGTGAAAGTGCTTTATACATAGCATATGACAACGTTATGGGGTGCAAAGTTCAAGTTAGAGAGTATATGCCTATAAATCTATGTGTTCGTAACGAAAACTCATCTGAGATTATAATTAAGGATAACTTTTGCGTACAATATAAATCGATGATGGCTGAGTTTACTGAACTAAATAGGTCTTTAGTTAAATTAAGAAACGTAGGCAATATAACTCCCGTGTTAGACCTATTTACTGAAAACAATACAAGCTATGCAGTATATGAATATACCGATGGTATAAGGTTAATAGACTATCTAAAAGATAATATGGGTGAACTCTCATGGGAAGAAACTTCTAAACTGTTTCCACCACTATTGACCACACTAGGTATGTTACATCAAGCAGGTATTATTCATAGAGCGATAAGTCCTAATACCATATACTATACCTCTAGGAAAGAACTCCGTTTAACAGACTTCTGTATATCATCTGTAAGAACTAAGGATACTGAACTAAATGCAGAACTCTATAAGGGATATTCTGCCCCTGAACAGTATGTTATAAGTGGTAAGCAAGGCACTTGGACAGACGTTTATGGAATTAGTGCGGTTCTGTATAAGGTATTAACGGGGTGTATGCCTACGGAATCTATAAACAGAATAGAACATGATAACCTTTGCTCCCCTACCGATATAAACTTAGATATCCCTGAAAGCGTATCCAATGCCATAATGGAAGGCATGAACATAGAGATAGATGGACGTATATCTACCGTTACCGATTTGGTCACTAAGCTATTTGATAACAACGAAAAGAAAGAAAACTTTTCATCTACCATAAAGATTCCTAGAACTTTAGTAACCAACGATGAAAAAACATCTAAACCGATGCCGTCGCCTAGTACAGAAAAAGATTTAAATGAAGAGATGGCTGAAGAACCTCAAGGCTCACTATTCGATAAGATTAAGTTTCCTCTAATGATAGGCGTCTTGCTATTAGCCATAGTATTAGTATTAGGAATAGTATTCGTAAATATGTTTTCTAACTCCGATGGGATTGATAGTACAAACTCTACACTACAGCATAACAATGAATACAAAGATGATAACGTGGTAGAAGTCACCGATACAACATCTTCTGTAGGCATAACATATGTTATGAAGAATCTTATAGGTAAAGATATCGATGACGTACTAGAAGATGAGGATATTAAGGATAAAATTAACTTTGAAATTGAATACGCTTACAGTGATGAGTACGAAAGCGGTTTGATATTTGAACAGAGTGTAGCCACAGGTGAAAAGTACTCCGAAGGAGATACCATTAAGGTTACAGTTAGCAAAGGGCCTAAAACTATTGAAATTCCTGACTATAAAACTGGTACTATGAGTTGCTACACTAAAGAAGATTATATTAAGATTCTTGAAAGCAAAGGAATCCCTTATGAACTTATATCTGTAGTTAATAGAGGTTATTATAGTGGTTATGTAATAGGCATTGAACCATCTGCTGGTGAAATGCTAGATATAGAGGCTGGTGAGGTTCTAAAGGTAACATATACAGACAATCCAGAAGTTGCTGAAACTACTAAGTATGTAGTTACTACCTATGAGGAAACTGAACAGGCTCAAACATATTCTTATACCAATACTTACTCATCTACCGATTATGTTTCTACTACTGTGGCTAACAATAGCAGTAGTAGTAGTAATAGTTCTACAAGTTCAAATACGGTAGCACAGACTGAAACTCAACAGCAGACAGAACCTGTACAGACAGAATCTCCTGTAACCAATGCTCCTGCTACTGAAGCACCCGCTACTGAAGCTCCGCAACAACAAGAAACTGTAGCTAATGACCTTTCAGCAGATGAAAATTAAATACTAATTTTAAGGGGAACATCTTTTTTAGATGTTCCCCTTTATGAATATAACTTTTAAACGTAGGCTTAAAAAAGAAGGTATCTGCATACTACTATACAGATACCTTTAAAACTTCTATAGATAAAAACTAGCTTTCAACCTTTTCAGATTCAGTCTTAGGAGTTTCCTCAACAGGTCTAGGTCTTCTTCTTTTTTGAGGAACTGGTTTTATATCTATAATCTTAAATACTAAACCAGCAAGTATAGCACCTACTACTGGAGCTACTATGAATACCCATACCTGAGTAAAAGCCTCACCACCAGCTAGTAGTGCAGGGCCAAAACTTCTAGCTGGATTTACTGAAGTACCTGTAAATGGTAGTCCTAAAAGATGTACTACTGTTAATGATAGACCTATTACCAATCCAGATGTAGATGTATACTCACGTCTGCTTGTAACTCCTAGTACAGCAAATACGAACATAAAGGTTAGTATTACTTCAACCACTATAGCTTGTGTTAAAGAGATTCCCATAGCAGATTGACTACCATAACCATTAGTACCCAAACCTAAAGCGACACCATCGGCATCGACTAAACCATCAGTGATGAACGAAAGTAATCCAGCTCCTGCAATACCGCCTAAGAACTGTGCTAATATGTAGCCAACTAAATCCACTGCATTAATCTTACCGTTTATAAACATTCCAATAGATACAGCAGGATTAACGTGACAACCTGAAATATTTCCAAATGAATATGCCATAGCTACTATTATCAAACCGAAAGCTAAAGCAGTTCCAACGTACCCAATACCAAAACCATTAGTACAAGCACTTCCACAACCGAATATCACAAGCATTGCAGTTCCCAAGAATTCGGCTGTATACTTCTTAATATTATCCATAAAAAGATGCCTCCAAAGAATAGATTTTTTCTAATATATAATATTATATCATAATAGAGGTTAAACAGTCAACCTATATTTTAAATTTTAGTACTTTCAATTTTAAGTGACAAAAAACTCTCATCTTAATATAGTGGAAAAAAAGTTAAAAAATTCTCTTGACAAATCTAAAAAAAATGATATAATATAATTGTTATCCTTGCTCATGCAAATAGCTATGAGCGAAATCCAAAAGGAGGTGCTACAATTGGCAAAGTTGACTGAAAAGTATGAACTTATGGTAGTATTCAACACTAAGTTAGGTGAAGATGGTATTAAGTCCTTAATTGAAAAATTTAAGGGTTACTTAGAGTCTTGCACTACTTTTGAAAATGTTGAAGAATGGGGTAAGCGTAAACTTGCTTATGCTATCGAAGATGAGACTGAAGGCTACTACGTTCTAATGCACTTTGAGTCTTCTACTGACGTTCCTGCTGAACTAACTAGAAGGCTTAACATTACTGACGGTGTGCTTCGTTCTTTAATCACAGTTGCGTAAGGTTGACTAAAAGAAATATCATAGGAGGAATTTCAAGTTGAATAAGGTTATCCTTATGGGCAGGCTAACTTCTGACCCAAATTATAGTCAAACTCCACAAGGAGTTTCTGTTTGTAAGTTTAGCATTGCAGTTAATAGAAACTTTGTTTCTAAAAACAGTGGTCAAAGAGAAACCGATTTTATTAACATTCAAGCTTGGAGAAACACTGCTGATTTCGTTTCCCGTTACTTCTGTAAGGGTAAACCCATAATAGTAGAGGGTTCTTTAAGAAATGATAACTATACAGACAAAAACGGTGTAAAACGTTATGAAATGTACGTATTGGCTGATAACGTATCGTTTACTATTAGCGATAATTCTACTAACAATGGTGGCAACTATGGAAATAGTTATCAACAAGGTGGTTATGGTAACGGTAATGCAAGTTATCAAGGCGGATATGGTAACGGTGGTTACAATGGCAATGGTGGTTACAACGGTAATGGCGGATATAATCAAAATAACTATGCTCCACAAGGTGGAAATAATAGTTACTATCAAGCATCTCAGCCACAACAACCAGCTCCACCAGTATATCAACAACAGCCTACTATTAGCAACGGTTCACCTGCTCCCGCTAGTGTACAAAATGACGATAATCCTACACCTAATGATGATGTTCAAATCGGTAGTTTAGACGATTTTGAGGAAATCCTTAGCGATGGACAGATTCCATTCTAAATAGTACGGTCTTTCGCAATACCTATTTTAGTCGATATTCGGCGTTCTATATTTTCAAAAGGAGGATTTTGTAATGGAAAGAGAAAGAACTTCCAGAGGTGCTAAAAGACCTCGTAGAAAAGTTTGTATGTTCTGTGTAGACAAGGTTGATACCATTGACTACAAAGATATCTCTAGGCTTAGAAAGTGCATGACTGACAGAGCTAAGATTTTACCTAGACGTGTTACAGGTACTTGTGCTTACCATCAACGTCAACTAACTTCTGCTATTAAAAGAGCTAGACATATTGCACTTTTACCATACGTTAGCGAATAGTAGTTACACTATTTATTAAATAGATATATCCTACAACTTTAGGTTGTAGGATATTTTATTATATATTATAAATGTGGTTAAATTTTTAATAAATCTAATGAGGATAGATATTCTAAAAACTCATCTTTTAGGTCATCACGAGATAGTGCAACCTCAACAGATGCTTTTAATATGCCTAACTTATTACCCATATCGTAACGTGTACCAGTAAAGTCCACACCTATAAAGCCATCACGCTGTGCAAGAGTTTTCATAGCATCGGTCAATTGAAGTTCGTTACCTGCTCCAAATGGAGTATTTTCTAAGACGTTAAATATCTCAGGGGGTAATATACATCTACCTAATATAGAAAAGTAGGAGTATATTTCATCATCGGTCTTAGGTTTTTCCACCATGTCAGATATCTCATAGATGTTATCTTTAAGGTGATTTACCTTCAACGATGAGTACTTCTTAATATCTTCTTTAGATACTTCTTTTATACAAACAGTTCCTTTACCATAGGTTTCATATGCTCTGCAAAGTTGTCCAATGCAAGGGTCATCACCTATTATTATGTCGTCACCGTAGAGTACTGCAAAGGGTTCATTGCCCACGAAGTTTTTAGCTTGTAGTATTGCATGACCTAAACCTAACTGTTGTTGCTGTCTTACGAACGAGATATTAGCCATCTGAGCTATGTCTACAACGTCTTTAAGGAAATCATCTTTTCCACCAGCCTCAAGATGTTTTTCAAGTTCTGGCATTCTATCGAAGTGGTCTTCTATTATAGATTTTCCTCTACTGATTACAATTAATATGTCGGTAATACCACTTCTAACTGCCTCTTCAACTATGTACTGTATAGCAGGCTTATCCACAATGGGAATCATTTCCTTAGGCATAGCTTTAGTAGCAGGTAAAACTCTAGTACCGAGTCCAGCTGCAGGGATTACTGCTTTTTTAATCCTCATACAAATTATCCTCCTAAATACGATAAAAATAGATTTAATAAAAAATAGAAGTAAGTGTTAAAGATTTGACTACACATAAAAACTATCAATATAGCTAAGAAGTTCACACTACTTCTTACATCGATTAAACTCTTTAAAAAATCGTGATTTGATAGTTTTCTTCGTTCCATGCTGTGTTTAATCGCTTTAATATTAGAAACGCACCCTTTAAAGTAGAGTGGTAAAGTTTTATATCCTATAAAGAGTCTAAACACTGCTAACAATACCAATGAGATGGCTAAAACAATATTGAAGGTTGTAGAACCAAACACATCTAATACTTGATTAACAATGTAATCGGGAGAACTCCATATTAGGAATGGAACAGTTATCACAAAGTCTATCAAGAAAGTAAATACTGCGGGTACGTACATATTTTTGCTTACCATATAGTACTCCGAGAATAAGAAAGCCCATATATTAAATACGTTCTTGCTTTTTTCTTTAGATGCCTTATGGAACTTCTTAGTACTAAACAGCGACTTGGTATATAGATAGAACTCTAAAAGAGTAACCCCTGAACAATCTTCATTTGGATTAAGATTAACTTGATTTAATATATCATTAGATACAGAGATTACCTTGTCGTAATTATCTTCAGAAGCATTATATTTACTATTACTGCCTTGAATACTATCAATACCAAGCTGTTGTGACTTAGTAGAACTTTCTTGTAAGATATCACTAGGTTTACGATGTTTTTCTGAAAAAGTCCACCCATGCTCATGATATTCAGCATTTATGCACTTTCCAACCTGCCTATAGCACTCTCTATGATAAGGTGTACCACAAGTTTCACATACTACGATATCATCATCTTCAACAAACTTCTTTTTACAGACCATACATTCTTCATCGATAAAGTTCAAGCCCATCATCTCACTTCATATAAAATATTATCTAAAAGATACTCTAACAAAATTTGAGTATCTTTTAGTATTATAACATTTATTTCATATGGTGTCAATCAAAATCGATAATGTTGAAAACGAACAGTTATGTATAGCCTAATAATTGGAAGATTAAGTTTTCAACTCCCAATATAATTCTATACCATTTTACTAAATCTGTCAATAGAAATAGAACAATATAAAAAAATGTTCTAAGAATATTAGAACATCTTTTTTATGTATTTAAGATTTAACGTTTTTTATTAGCATTTTCCAAAATTTTTGCATCTTTTTTAGCCATTTTTTTCTTTTCCTTAGCCATCTTAATCAATTCTTTTTTAGTGAGGGTTTGTTTTTCAGCAACTTCCGAAGTAGTTCCTGAATTCTGAGTTCCATTCACGTTTGCAACATTTTCGGTAGTAAATGCGTTGTATAATCTTTGTTTGTTAAAGTCCTTTTTATCACTTTCAGATAAACCATCTTTACGCATTCTGCTAGTTATATCGTTGTTCTGCTGTTTAAAGGTAGTATTCTTAACTTGAACGCTATTCACAGAAGTAGATGCATCTACTGGGTTAGGTGTAGCGTTTAAATATCTACTTTGATAGTAGCTAGTATTAGACTTTTTAACAGTACTGTCAGGTTTGTTAGGAATAGGGTTATCATCGAATAGTGGTAAACTATCGAAGGGGTTCTTATTAGCGATAGGTTTAGTATTCTCAAAAGGATTAACATCATTAGATAGTGTAGAAGTATCACTATCTCCCCAACCCTCAAGCCAGTCGTTATCGTCAATGGTATTGGTATCATCTTGTATATTAAAGCTAGAACTGTTAGAATCTACACTACTAGGTAATAGATTACTTAGTTGTGTGTAATCATGTACATTTGTCATAATCTTTGCATCAGCATTTTTAGGATTAATTTGCATCATAAGTTCCATACAACTATTACAAGGCAAAGAAAAAGCACCACTTTCGATATCTAATGTTACTAGATAGTCAATGATAGTCTTGTTATCTTTCATCATAGAGGTAATGGCTTCAAACTCAGAACAAGTATTTTTTAGTTGTCCATCTTGAATAGTACTTCCATTAGTTGCCTTAAATACAGAGCCATCTTCGGTCACCAATACACTAATTTTAGAGTTATCATTTATATTAAACCCAAACCCATGGGATTTCTTTTCAGATAGCATATCCAATGCGATATCGTATAACTCACCTAAATCCATAATATAAAGTTCCTCCCTTATGTTTTTTGCATAATATACTATCTAAATTATAATATATTCTGTTCAAAATGTCAATACATTTAATAAAAATACAGCTATACATAATGCTAAAAAACATTTTATAGGCATGTAACGTTATCTATTCTAAGCCTAGGAGTATTCTTTTTAATTTAAGCAAATCTATAACGTTGATGTTATCATCTTCGTTTATATCTGCGGTGATACTATTGAACTCAGTAGTTTCAAAACCTAACAGATACTTTTTCAAGATTAGCAAATCGGAAGTATTTAAGTTACCATCTAAATTAATATCTCCTAGTTGATATTGTTCAAGGTTAGACATCTTACTAGATAGGTATGCATCTAAATTATTAGCAATATTTTGAACGTAATCATCGGCATATACGTCTATACCTAAACCTTCGCTCATCATAGTAACGTAATCGTAATAGTAGTAATCGTTGGTGTATAGACTATCGAATAGTTCAATACCAGCAGTAGTATCGTTAGCATAAGAGTTCAACACATTAAGAGCGGTTAAACCTGCCATAGAATAATCTATAGTATAGAAAGGCTGTACATACAATTGATTCGTTAAGGTATAAGAATTATATTCCTTAAGTCCACCTATCTCATAGGATATATCACTGAGTAAACCATACTCTTTATTCAACTCTAAATACTTTTCTTGTAGTTCGCTAGGAGTAATTACATCGAAGTTTTGAAAAGCATATACTTCCAATTCGCTACTAGATAGACAGTAGTTCACATAGTTTAAAGTATTATTTATAGCACTATTTACACATATAATATTGCTAACATCTTCATCATTGAAGTAAGCGTCTAAGTTATCGTTACAGATGTAAGAGAACGATACTGATACATTTTCAGACGATGCCATGCTAGAGTATCCGAAGCCATCTACATTTTCATACCAATCTATGAAATGACCAAATTCATGAGTAATACCATTAGTAAAGCAATCATAGAAATCTGCGTTATTGAAAGTGAGGTATATATAACTTTGAGAATACTCTTGAAGTACTGCAGTATAGCCTTGTGAAAATACATAGTCTTCATCTAATACTAATAGATTATGGTCTGTCATGTAGTTATATATATCTAAATATTCTTCTCCAACTGCAGATATAACAGACGTAGTAAGTAGATTTATCTCATCTATGGTATAGGTTTGATTAACAGCATCTAAAAACATTGGACACCTTTCTAACCTATTGGAATATTTCTCTAACACTGGAGTTATATACGCTTTAACATCGTTAGAAATTTGATTAATTTCATTCAATTCATAAGGATAGTTCATATCAATATAGCTTGAATATCCACTAGCTATAGCATAGTCATTATATAGCTTAACTAAGTCTATATATAGCTGACCTAATGTTTCATTGTCTATACCATAAGCTTTCTTAGTATCATCGATAGTCTGTTCTATTGTGTAATATTCATCTAAAGCATCTTGTGGAATACTGCTATAGTTAGAATATTCACAGAGTTCAAGGTAGGTATAGATATATTTTTGTAGTAGTTCATTATATGTGATAGTTTTACCATCATACTCAACTTCAACGTTAGATATATCCACTTGAATTAACTGTAGATATTGTGAAAGTTTTTCAGTAATTTCAAGGTTAATAGCTTGAACTTCTTCATTGATAACATCACTGTTCAAAAAACTTGAATAGTATTCATATAGCATCTCATAGATTTGTGCAAAGATACTTCCCGAAGATGCTCCTAACTGTAACTCATCTAAGAAAGCAGTTCCAAAAGAGCCACTCATAACGTTCTTTAAAGCATTTTGATATTCATTAATGAACTCTACATAAAGATTTTCTGAATGTGAATACTCTGCTAAATTTTCAGGTGTAGGTTCTTGATTATAATATAGACTACTCAATTGATAGCTAGTAGTTAATCTTACTGCAAAATCGTTGAACTGTTCTTCTAGGTCAGAAAAAATTTCCATGTTAGTATCGTTATATTCAGCATTGGCTAGATTGTTCATACTATCGATAGCATCTTGTATATCGCTCATCTCATAATGGATATACTCCATATCTTCAAGGTTAGTATCGCCATGTATACCATCTTCCATTAAAGGTCTGTTGTAGTCGTTCAAGAGTATTTCAGCAGTATAGGTAGTAGTTTCCTCATCTGCAGATACGAATCCCATACTAAAAGTAGAAATCATAACTATAGCGGAAACTCCCGCAACCATTTTTTTAAAAAAAAGACTTCATTTATAGTAATTACCTCCTATATGTAATAGTGTATAATACACATCTAAAACTAGTTATGGAAAATGATTTCCATATAACTATATTATCATAAGAATGTAATTTAGTCAAGTAAATTTTGCAATACGTATTGAAGTATTGGATATTTTATAGTATAATATTTATTATATTGTATCACTTAGAAAGGATTTTTATTATGATTATTTTAGACGATTTAAAGAATGAGTTGACAGCTTACAGAAAAGATATCCAAGAACTGTCAGAAGTTTTGAATATTGAAGATTCTAAAAAAGAAATCGATTCGTTACACGTAGAGATGGAAAAACAAGGCTTTTGGGATAACTTAGAAAACTCTCAAAAGGTTGTACAGAAATCTAAGACCCTTGAAAATAAGATAGAACATTTTAATCAACTTTCTAATAAACTAGAAGATACTATCACTATGGTGGAACTTGCTATTGAAGAAAACGATGATAGTATTACAGATGAAATATTAGAAGAGTTTAACCTATTTAAAAGAGAGTTAGAAAACATTAAACTATCTACATTACTAAGTGGCGAATACGATAGTAAGAACGCTATAGTAACCTTTCATGCTGGAGCAGGTGGCACAGAAGCTCAAGATTGGGCTGAAATGCTATACAGAATGTACAACCATTGGACAGAACGTCATAACTTTAAGGTTAAACTATTAGACTACTTAGACGGCGATGAGGCAGGATTAAAGAGTGCATCTATACTAATTGAAGGTGAAAATGCTTACGGATTCTTAAAGTCTGAAGCGGGAGTCCATAGGTTGGTTAGAATCTCCCCTTTTGATGCATCTGGTAGACGTCATACATCGTTTGCGGCGGTTGAGGTTATGCCTGAAATAGATGATACTATTGAGGTGGATATTCGCCCCGAGGACCTAAAGATAGATACCTACCGTTCAAGTGGTGCGGGTGGACAACATATCAATAAGACAGAATCTGCTATTAGAATAACTCATATACCTACTGGAGTAGTAGTATCGTGCCAAACACAGAGGAGTCAATTTCAAAATCGAGATTACGCTATGAAGATGCTCCGTTCCAAACTGATTGAGATTAAAGAACGTGAACACCTTGATAAGATTGAAGATATAAAGGGTGTTCAAAAAGAGATAGCTTGGGGTGCTCAAATACGTTCATATGTGTTTATGCCATATACACTAGTTAAAGACCATCGTACTGGGTTTGAGAATGGTAACATTCAAGCGGTCATGGACGGTGATATAGATGGGTTTATTAATGCTTATCTAAAGTTTTTAATCAACAAGGGATAATCTTAAGTAGGGAGTGATATCGATTGAGAAAGAGTCTTGCAGGTTACGTTTCAGAATATTTCAGCTTGAGTTATGATAATGCCGACAGCGATACTATTCGAGAACGTATATTAAGCGGTGGACTAGTTAGAGGCACTAACCTATGTGTATTGATGTTGGCAATATTTATAGCATCTATAGGGCTAAACATGAACTCTACAGCAGTCATAATTGGAGCTATGTTAATATCTCCACTTATGGGAAATATTATGGCTGTAGGCTACTGTATAGCTACTAATGATATTAAATCGGCTTTACAGTTCTTGGTTAGACTCTTATTGCAAGTTGTCATAAGTTTAATAACTTCATTTATATACTTTACTATTTCACCTATATCTACGGCACACTCAGAACTACTAGCTAGAACGAATCCCACCATTTGGGACGTTCTAATTGCATTCTTTGGGGGTTTAGCTGGAATAATAGGCACTACTAGACAAAAAAAGCAACGTACTACCTGGAGTCGCTATAGCTACAGCTTTAATGCCCCCACTATGTACAGCAGGTTATGGACTATCAATACGTTCTTGACAGTTTTTTGCAGGGGCAATGTATCTATTTTTTATAAATAGTTTTTTTATCTGTATGAGTACCATAATAATACTAAAGATAATAAAGACTCCAGAACATAAAAACCTATCGCATAGGGCAAGAAAGAGAGTCCATAAGCAACTATTAGTTATGGCGTGTATAACTGTAATACCTAGCATATATCTAGCGTATCAAACCACATTGACTAGCATAAAGGAAAGTCGTGTGGATACCTACATACAAGAATGTTTTAACTTTCCTAATACTGAAGTTATACAGAGTAGCATAGATGAGGAAACTAATACTATTGAGGTTGCTCTATTAGGTGAAACCATAGATAACAAGACTATAGATGATTTAGAAAGTCAACTAGCTGACTATAATCTTGAAGGTATGTCATTAAAGATTACTCAAACCCAAACTAACGCCAATGTGGATAACGAAAAGCTAAAAGAGTTAGTACAGAGTCTAATTAACAACAATGTAGATATAGCATCGTTTAAAGAGTTTATGAGTGGAATTGATATATTTGGAGAAGATACCTCTAGTGAGGAAACTACGGATACTATAGACCTCGAAAAGATTTCAAAATCTATACGTTCATTATATCCACAAGTTAAAGACTGTTATATTGGATACATAAATGACTATGCCGACTCCGAAACCGAAGATATTATAATAGTAATACTATCGGTTGAAGAAAAGATGTCCCTAGATAACTATACAAGGTTAGAAAGTTGGCTATCTATTGAACTAGATGACAGAGAGTTTATGCTGTTAGAAAATATTATATCTGAAGAAAATGTTACCGAGGAAACTACTATCGCAGATACTTCTTTAGAAGATACATCTTTTACAGATACAACTACAGAATAGAAATACGCTATAATAACAAAGATGTGAACGCTAATATTTTAACGTTCACATCTTTATTTGTCTTAAGATTCATCTTCTGCTTCGGCTAACTCTTGAGAACTCTTCAACTGCTGTTTTCTTCTCATAGCTACTTGACGAGCTTTTTCAACCTTAGCAGATTTTTTCATATGTTCCAAAGAGCTTTCTATCAGCCCTTGACGAGAATCTCTGCAACGCTTATCGAACACTATGGATAATGAAATATCGTCACGACTACCATACTTAGTTCGTTTTTCCAAATTAGATTGTATAGCATTTTCAGCACTTTCAAAGTTTTCCATCATAGACACAGTTATAAGATTATACTCCTCAAAGCCATTTCTACTTGCAAAAGATGTATACAATCCATCGGTAGATACTAATAGAGCAGTAGGTCTAGTAAACGTATAGAAACTATCGAATAGGTCTATAGCATTAGAGTTACACATAGACGCCGTAACGTTAGCAGGGTGTGTTTCATCATCTACTATAGGCATTTCAACCTCACCCATTTCATTTATTACTACTAAGCTACCGTCACCGATTTGTAATCCAAAGGAGTAATTTTTGCACATAACTGCTACTATTAAAGTAGTACCGTAATAGGATTCCATCTTTATATCATTAAACTCTTGCTCGGTAAATGGTGATTTTTCTTGTTCCATAATAGGGTTATCCTTAAGGTGTTGAACTATCTTATCGTTCCATTTAGATATTATGCCCTTTTGTATCATAGAGAGAATCTTATTAGGACAGGATTTAAAAACCTTAGTAAAAGCATCGAAGTCAGCCATATACTCCGAAATAGTTTCTATAGTAGATGCTACGGCATACTTAGAGCCAACATCACTTCTAAAATGTTTTTTACTACCATGACCATCTGCGACTATACTAATAGCATAGTCTGGATATGTAACGTGACCAGAACTATCTTGACATACCGTACCATTTTCTTCATGACTTCTACCCTTAACGGTAACGTTTATACCTTTAAACAAAAAGATGTAACCTCCTTTCATAGAACTTAATAGTTCTATGCCTACTAATCAATAAGATTTCCATGTTCATCTTCTAACATATCCATACCATTAGATTGGTATATAGCACTACCATCGTTCAATGAAACTTTAATGTTTTCTAATTCTTTTATAGCGTCTTCCTCACTAGCCAACTTAATAATCTTGTTATTGTCAGCAAATATATATTGATAAGTTTTTAATACGGCATTATCATCGTAATAGTCCTTACCCTTTTCGATATAAAGGTATGTAATCTTATCCATGTTTACCATTTGATTGTTCTTAGTACAAATCCACATATAAAAATCATCTCCTAAAAAATAGTTGTAAAATATATAAAGTTCACATTAACTTCCAACCTTATCGCCATTAACTCTGTATGAAACATCACCTTTAGATAGTGCTAAAAAGATGTTATTCAGTTCTTGTATAGCATTATTCTCGGTAGGAAATATAGTTATATTCTCATTCTTACCATCTAAAACATCAGCATATATTCCAAAGAAATTTTCAATCTTCTTACCACGATATGTAATCTTATAATATTCATGGTTTATATAGAACTTCTTAACGTTGTCAGTGTTTATTAAGGTATCATTTTTAGTATAAATCCACATAGTAGTATAATCTCCCAAGATATACGTTTTATCTGTTACCTAAAATTGGCAACGAGTTTTTTGCACTCTCCAAAAGTGTAAATTCCATTAATGAAAAGGCATATACACGATTAGAGAAGTTAATATTATGTAATGCTGAATGGCAACAGATGTTTACCAACCAGCGTCGAAAACATCGCTGAACTCATCATTCTTAGCGATATCTTTAATCTGTTTACCAAGTTCTTGTTGTTTTCTGTTAGCAACGTCTTGTTCTGAAAGTTCTCGGTTAGAGCCATTGTCTGTTAAGGTCATACTCTTACTGCCTATCTGTGAAGATGTTACAGCAACCTTTTTAATCAAGTTAGCAAGTTGAACTCCCGAATATGCATGAACTACAGTATCTGGATTTTCAGTAAACTCAGCTAACATAGCATCGTTAGCCTCTTTACCTATACCTAATGCAACCTTAAGAGCATACTTATACCATGTATTAGAATTAAGTCTTTTTAGACCTGCCTTGTAATCATCTGTAGGATATCCATCGGTCATTAAAAATATTACAGGTGCAAAGGATAGTGAAGGTGCATTTAAAAAGTTAGAGCGTGACATCTTAGTAGATAGTTCAGTGAAAGCATCTCCCATATCGGTGATACCATTAGCAGTCAACCTACTCCATTCAAACTCTTCAATGGATATAGGTTCAGAATACATCCAACTACAACCCGTTGAAAACTTTAATATTGCTATCTTAACGTCGGTATCCGCCTCACCGATTCTTCTAATCTCTGGGATTAACTCTTCCATAGCGGTATTGAGTTCACCAATCTTAGTACCTTTCATAGAGCCTGAAACGTCAATTAAGAAGAAAAGCACAAGACTTCTTTTAGACACACCCGTAGAATTTAGAGGGTCATCATCAAAATAGCTTTGATTGTTTACAAAATCACTCATCAAAAAATCTCCTTTATGTATTTTTCATAGTATATGTTTTAACTCATGCTCGGTATATTATCAAAGTGCGACGTGCATACATTGGTACGCATGAATTGACTTCATGTCAGTGGAGAATACCAATTTTTCTCCGCCCATTGCTGTTTACGTTAAGAGTTATCATTATCGTTTAGAATCCTAGCAGTAACGTCACCGAAGTCAATTTCTAAACCACTCCAAATTGGGAAACCGCCATTAGGTATAATTGTCTTAAACTCATTGTTAGGCATTTTAGCATTCCATGAACTATTAGATAGATTCTTGATACCAAACACACCCTTATGAATTTTATTTTCTACAACCTCACCAGTAATCTTGTTAAAGTCATCGGATAGTTTAATGGTATGACATTCATATAGTTTGAATCCTTCATATACTGGAACATCATAGTTATCTTTATCTAAATGTAATGCAAAGAAATCAGCACCACATTTAGGGCAACAGAAGTTACCGTTAGGTAATCTGTTAAACATATAGGTGTAGGTAGTTCTACCACAATGACAAGGTAATATCTCTGACCTTAAGCGTACGAAGAGTTTTTGCCATTCATTTTCTATAGGTCTTCTATTAGGATTCCTAATACCCTCTGTAAATAGTTTAGTGAAGCAATCTCTAATGTAAGGTGGATATATTTTCCATAGTTTAATAACGTTATCATGGATTCCATCAACTGGACGGTTAGATGCATCATCGGGGTCATATACAAATAGAGCCTCTTTACCATAATGTAAGAGTTCAGCCTCTTCAGTAAGACATACACTCTTAACTACCCTTTCACCCTCAAGAGGGTCACCTCTAAATAGTAGTTTAAATAGAACTACACCTAATGAGTACTTGTCGGTTTGAACGTCTGGCTTACAAAGACCTCTAACCACCTCAGGAGCCATATAACCTGGTTTACCACCTATTCCGAAGTTGTATCCTTCGGGGGCGATGTTATCGCAATCGCATACTAATACATCACCAGTGGTGGTATTGATAAAGAAACCACCATCGTTTAAGTCTTGATAGCTTTTTCCTGCCCTATGCAGTTGTCTAAAAGCGTTTATAATGTTTATTGCAGAGTTTATTAATGCGAATAGATTCTTAAACTGAACCGATGTTTTAATCGCTTTACCTGTAGCACGGTCAGTAGATATTTTATATGTATTAAGAATATCTACAAAGGAATCATATCCTTCTGGTTTTAAATCCATTATGTAGCCGAAACTGTTTTCTTCTCCAGTTTTGGTCATATACATAGGCCAAAGGAACTTTTCACTAGGAGAACCATCTTTAATGTTAGATGCAATATTCTTTTTAAAAGCATTAAGGCTATGAATCTTCTCGACATCATACCATTTTAAAGCATACTTCTTATTACGCATCTCTACAAGATATACAATACCTTGACCACCTCTGCCTAGTTCCTTAAGAACCTTAGCTGAGCCACCATATTCAAGTTCTACAACGTCACCAGATTTTAATTCTATCACAATATCACACTCCTATGTAAATTTTAATAATTTCAATCCACGCTCGGTAATTTTACGGAGTGCGACCATGCATACTTAGTATGCGTGAATTGACTCGTATCAGTAAGGGATACCGATTTCTCTCCGCCCTCTACTGCCGTTAAGTTTTTATTTAGCTATTCATTCCATTACCCATAGAAGTAACAGAACCTTTTTTTAAAATTAAAGATAGATGCCATCATACCTTTAATATATCAATCTTCTTGAATTAAAGAGAACATAATTCCCGAAGATTGACAATACTTATGTACGTATGAATATTCATAGCATTCTACCACTATATCGGGACAGTATTCAAACACACCGTCACCTATGTACTTAACGCTGTCAGGAATCCTTATAAGCTTAAGTTTATCACAGCAAGAGAAAGCAGACGAACCAATACTTCCAACCGTATTAGGAATAATAACTTTCTCAAGGTTTTCACAGAACTGAAAAGTACCATCTTCTATAGCCACTACGCCCCTAGGAATCTCAATCTGACTTAACTTAGTACAAGATTCAAATGCAGAAGTCTTAATAAACCTTAAAGAACTAGGTAGCTTAACGGAAGTTAATCTAACGCAATTAGAGAAAGCATACTCACCTATGGCTACTACACCTTCTGGAATGGTTATGCTTTTCAATAAAGAATACTCATCGAAAGCAAAACCTTTAATAGCGGTATATCCACTTGGAATCTCAACGTTACCTCTAAGCCTATACTTAGAAGCATCGGCTGGGGTAAACACTTTAGATTCAGTACTTTTAGATGTAGCCTTTGTATCGTTCTTAACTTTAGGAGTAGTCTTGGTAGCACTTTCACTGCTAGGAGTAGTCTTAGTAGCATTTTCATTATTAGAAGTAGTTGCAGTGTTAAGTGTGTATGGAGTATTCTGTTGTTGAGCAGGTTTATGTTCCCAGCCTAACATATATGTAAATACTTCAAGTATAAAATCTATTGCCACATTAGATAGAAACATATCGTTTTCCATAAATTCTTTAGCTTTAGCTACAGCAGAATCTCTATCGTTATCCCCACGTATAAGACCTTCTACTATGTCATTCTCTATTGCAGTTGTTAAAAGACGTCTTTCTTTTTCATACTCTGGAATATAATCTCTCAACATAGATATAAACCTTTGCTTATTACGAACCGTTTCAACACCATAGGTAGCATATATTTCCTTAATAGCACTCATTACATGAAGAGTATCGCTCATTTCATCAGTAACTGCTGGAGTATTACAATAAGGACAGATTTTAAAACTATCAGCGAAATCCTTGCCACAGTTAGAACAATGTATCATAATAAAAACCCCTTTAATATTATCTAGTTTTCTTTTTAATTACCTCTTTAACGTAATTAGAGATATAGTCACAATCTTGGAAAGCGTTTTGACCTATAGTAGTAACAGTATCTGGAATGTTGACATCACGTAGATTTAAACAGTGAGCAAACGCCATAGATTCAATCTCTTGTAGACCGTTAGGAAGTGTTATTTCGTTCAGACAACCACAATGAGCAAATGCCATAGAACATATCTTTTTAAGATTCTTCGGTAAACGAACGTTAGCAAGATTCCTACAACCCCCAAATGCATAGAAACCAACCCTTTGTAGATTTTCAGGCAATGTAATACTAGTTAAACTAGTACAGTATGCAAAGATATTATCTCCAATGTCATTAGTTTCACCCATAAAGGTAAACTTTCTAAGGTTAGAACAGTTATAGAAAGCCCACGCACCTATCTTAGTAACACTAGCTGGAATAACTATAGATGTAAGGCTAGTACAATCACGAAAAGCCTTTTCTCCGATGTAAGTAACACTATCTGGAATAGTTATCTCTTCCAAACTATGACAGCCTATAAAAGCACCATCTTGAATAGACTTCACACTAGTAGGGAGTACTATCTTTTTAGGAATGCCACAATACTCCATAGCACGTTTACCTATAGATTTAATAGTTCTAGGAAGTTCTACAATCTCATCATAGCCTTTGTATTGTAGTAGTATACCGTTACCTATTATTACAAACTTTTCTCTATTCTCGTCAATCCAAGGAGTATTTTGAAAAGCCTCTTCACCGACTTCAGAAACACTATAAGGAATCTTAATGTTCTTTAGGTTGGTACAACAGTTGAAAGCTCTCTTGCCGATTCTTTCCACACCTTCTGGCATTACTATAGAGGTTAATCCTATACATTCATAGAATGCAAAATCACCTACAGACCTTACACCACTAGGAATCTTTATTTCGTTCAAACGCATACAACCGTAAAAAGCGTAGTCACCGATGGTAGTAACTGTATCAGGAATAACAACGTTTTTCTTACCACTAGGACATATTAATAAAGTTTTAACGTCTTTATCGTATAGAACTCCGTCAATAGTTTTGTATTCCACATTCTTCTTATCAACATCGATAGAGTCTAAAGAAAAGCACCCAGAAAACGCCATCTTACCGATAGATGTAACATTTTTGGAGATAACAGCACTATTCTTATTCTTACCAAAAATCTTTTTTAAAATTATGGTCAACTTTGCTATGTTGCTAACTCCAGATGAGTTTATGTTCATCAGATTATCGCAATCTTCAAAGGCACGCTCACCTATAGAAACCACACTTTCAGGGATTTTAATGCTAGTCATAGATGAATGACTGCTAAAAGCACCCGCACCTATAGCAGTAACATTTTCAGGAACAACTACTTTTTCTTGAGTATCATCATCAAGTTGTTTTTCGAGAACGCCATCTTTTATTTCAAAATTCATCTCAATATCCGCCCTTTAGTTTCAAATTGTTTCAATCCACGCTCGGTATATTATCGGAGTACGACGTGCGTACATGGTACGCATAAATTGACCTCGTGTCAATGGTAGATACCGATTTTTTCTCCGCCCACCATTGCCATTAAATTTTCTTTTTGCAATTCATTCCGCCAATTACTCTGTTGAAGTAAGGGAATCCTTGCTGTTTATGTTAAAGGATAAATTCATCTTTTAATATTATATCATATATAAGAAGTTTTTGCAACCATAATTTTAATATTTATAAAAAATATCCATTAATAGCGGTCAACATATATGATTTTTTTAAAACAAACCGATTAAAAGTATTATATATACACAAAAGTTCGAAAATTATTTGGAATAATATACCAAAGATTAAGTGACTAAAAAAAGGAATAACTTAGTAGTCATTCCTCTGTGGGTAGATATTATTTAATCTTGTAACCAAAGCCTCTAACGGTTATTATGGGATTTTCACACCCTTGAGCTTCTATCTTCTGTCTAAGTGTTTTAATATGAACGTCTACGGTACGACTCTCTCCCTCATATTCAAAGCCCCAAACCTCAGACATTAACTTATCACGTGATACAGCAATTCCTCTATTTTTAAGCAGATAGACTAATATCTCATACTCTTTAAAGGTAAGAGCAATCTCTTTATCTTCAAAAGTAACGGTTCTTTTTTCCACATCTACGGAGAGTCCATTTACATTATATACAGAAGTTTCTATATTAGACTGCTTATTTGCTCTACGTAGTACGGCTTTTATTCTTGAAAGTAGTTCCATAATACCAAAAGGTTTGGTAATGTAGTCATCTGCACCTAATTCAAGACCATTTACCTTGTCTATCTCATTAGACTTAGCGGTGAGCATAATAACGGGGATATCACAAGTAAGTTGTCCTTTTTTTAGATGTTTTAAAACGCTTATACCATCTTCATCGGGAATCATAATATCTAATAGAGCAATATCTGGGAGTTTAGTCTTAACTGCCAACTTAAACTCACTAGCAGTAGGGAAACCAATAGCCTCATACCCTCCAGATTTCAATGCACATAATATTAACTCTCTAATGCCGTCATCATCTTCCAAACAATATACTAAACTCATAAAGAAATCCTCACTTTATTCATAGAAAATTTTACAAGATAATTATACACTAAATAAGAGTAAAAAATCAACCCCATTTGAGTAAACATTCTGTAAAGATTATTTTCTCCTTAATAGATGCTATTCTTCTTCACCTGCTTTTATGTTATATATAGGCTTTATAACATCTTGTATAGTAACGGTATCCTGAATGTTGCTTATAATATCATCTATAGATTTGTATGCCATAGGACATTCATCTAAGGTTCTTCCGTTTATAGACGTTGAATATATACCCTTCATCTGTTTTTTAAACTCAGATACGGTAAAGGAACTCTTAGCCTTAGAACGTGACATTAAGCGTCCTGCACCATGTGGTGCAGAGTAGTTCCAATCGGGATTACCTTTGCCAATACATATTAAGCTACCATCACGCATATTTATTGGAATTATAAGTTTTTCACCTTCTTTCGAGGATACAGCACCCTTGCGTAGAATCATATTTTTGATATCTATGTAGTTATGTATGGTACTAAACTTTTCAACTATATGGAAGTTCATACCCTTAACTATTTCATGAACTATAGCTTGACGGTTTATTAGAGCATACTCTTGGACAATCTTCATATCGTGAATATACCTATCGAAGAGTTCACCACTTACATATGCTAGATGTTTTGGTATTGAAGTACTCTTAGTATTCTTGATATTTTTAATAGTATTTTCAATATCTTTCTGTTTGCCTTGTGATTTTAAATCATTTATAACTTTTTGAATATCTTCTTTTGAGCAGTGATTTAGTTGCTTGTAGGCTTCCTCTTGATAGTACTTAGCGACTTGTAAGCCCAAATGCCTTGAACCTGAATGAACTACTAAGTATATTCTACCATTTGAACCTTTATCTACTTCTATAAAGTGATTCCCTCCACCTAGAGTTCCAATACTCCTCTCCGCTTTAATTGGATTGATATGCTCAAAGCAGTATAAACTTTCAATGCTAGTTTTAGAAAAGTACTTATGCGGATTGTTACGCATATTAAATCCCATAGGAATGTTTTCTCTAATGACCTTATCTAATTTCATAGGTTCAATGTGTTTCTCTTTAAGTATAGCAGTTTCCATACCACAACCTATATCTACGCCTACTAAGTTAGGAACTATCCTTTTAGATGATATAGTCATAGTAGTTCCTATAGTACACCCTGCTCCTGCATGGACATCTGGCATCATGCGTATAGTTTCACCTTGCACGAACTCTTGATTACATAGTTCAATAATCTGTTTAATGCTATCACCGTCTATAACATCTGTAAAT
>Ga0192276_1002_pt1 | contig 175908 bp, 166 predicted proteins | sample Koala_Koa24_I3_FD_131263 | JGI IMG/M metagenome (GOLD analysis project Ga0192276, IMG submission 131263) | Enriched cells from koala feces incubated with labeled cellulose particles, San Francisco Zoo, California, United States - Koala_Koa2-4_I3 ...
TTATAACATTCCACATAATCTCGCATTGGGCGTTTTAAGAAATCAATCACATAACGTTTACCGTCAATATGATGTTCAGCTAAATTTTGATAAAGTTGCTCAATTTCGCCTTTCACTCGGTCATTGTTGTAATTGTAATGCCCTGCAATATCTAAAATTTCTTCGGCAATGTCAGGATTATCCGCAATCTCTGCAAGGGTTAATTTGGTTTGGTCGCCAATCATCCATTTCCGCCAACGTTCACAGCGTACCGCTTCTTCCAGCAACACTTGGCGAGTATTGGACGGCTGTTTGATTAGTCCTTGTTGCACCAATTTTTGTTCCACTTCTGCTAAATTCAAATAAGCTCGAGTTTCTACGCTGCCATATTGTGGTGCCACATTAGTAGCAGTGATTTGCGATGGAATGTGTTCTAACAACGATTTATCATCCAGATAATCGCCATTATGTTCTTTTAATCCCACATTGTATTTTTTCGCCATTTTTGCCAAATTATAGGCATTGTCAAAATTGAAGCTACCCACTTGTTCGGTTTTTCGCACTAGTGTGCCAGTTTGTCCCACAATAAAGGTTGGCATTGGCAATTGGCGAGCAGTGAGTTCTTTTTGTAGCCGTAAAATAAATTCTTCATAGGTTTCTGTGGACGTTAAACCGCCGTTGGTTTCTTCTGTTCCCACTTCGTAACCAATTTCGCCAATGCCACGTTGTTTGCGAGCTTTTTCGCAGAAATCAATGAGTTCCACTGTTCTTTCCAATACGGTATCCAGCGGAATGACTTTGCCTACTTCAAACGGGTCTTTGGTGGGGTCAATCATCAGCAAATCAAAACCTGCTTCAATATCGCCAATGTAAGATTGTTGTCCTAACGCTATGGCTTGGTCAACAGGCAAATGATCGTTACGTTCTTTATCTCGTTGCCAAGGGCCACCATGATCTCGGCAAAGATAATATAAATTGTCGTATTGAATCTCATCTGCCACGTCTTTTACAGCTTTGGCAAAGCTAAATTGATTCCAGCCGTTGACATAGCCACCGCCAAGTTCGTCCAAATCCACTTGATTACGGCTGGCGATAAACATTACGGGATAATCATATTCTTTGGATAACTCTAATGCGGCTTGCACGCAGTTTTTGGACATCGGTCCGATACCGAGCAAGGTAGCACTGTCGCCTGTTTGTTGTAGTTTTAACAAGGATTCGACGACGGTTTTAATCGGTAATTTTTTCATTTTTATTTCTCCATATTTTCTTCAAGATTAGGTTTAGTAAAGTGCAAAATGGCAACGGAAACGAGTGTACCGATAAGCATGGCAAGGAAGTACCATAGTTTGCCATTGACGGCTGGCAACACGATTAAGCCACCGTGCGGAACAAGGGTTTCAACGTTGTTAATCATGCCCAATGCACCACCGACCGCACTGCCAATAATGATCGCAGGCAAGACTCGTTTCATGTCTTTTACAGCGAATGGAATTGCCCCTTCGGTGATCCCAATTAAGCCCATAAAGAACGCTGAAATACCCAAATCTCTATCTTCTGAACTGTATTTTTTGCGATCAATGAACGTGGAGATTGCCATGGCAAGGGGCGGAATCGCGACTGCAATGCGGTGAGCCCCATTGGGTGCAAAAACACCTTCTGCCATAAGAGCAAGAGTAAAAGCGGTGGCGGTTTTATTAATTGGTCCGCCCATATCTACAGCAGTCATTGCCCCGATAATTAAACCAAGGAGAATGGCACTGCTACCTTGTAAATTACCCAGTTGCACCACCAACCATTGCATGGCGTAACCAATGGGGACAGCGATCACGTAAATATAAAGCATGCCAAGGGTTAATGTGGTTACAATAGGAATAATCAGAATGGGCATAATGGTTTTTATGGTGTTGGACACTTTCCAGGTTTTACACCATTTCACAAAATAACCCACGGCAACGCCCATAATCATCGCCCCTAGGAAACCCGTTTTAATGCCGTCATCGCCCACTGGCGTGTTAGCGAGATAACCTAAAATCATCGCAGGTGCAAGTGCTGGCTTGCCACTAATGGAATTAGCGATAAAACCCGATAGCAATGGAATCATAATGGTGAAACCTGCAATCCCTAAATCACCAAGATTTTTCATAAAGGAATTGGTGACATTCATCCCTGTATCGGTGGCTTCACCCGTGGATAAAGAGAGTGCAAGAAAAATCCCACCGACGACTACCGAAGGCAACATAAATGACACGCCAGTGTTAAAGGATTTTTGTAATTCTTTCATTACATCATTAAATTTTGACATAGTCCGCTCCTGTTATAGGTTTTCCGCTTTGTTAATCAAGCCAGCAGGATCTTTAATGGCTGCACCTGGCTCAATATTGATCACTTTGCCTAACTCACGTTTTTGTTCAAAACGTTCATCGCCTTCAATGGCAATGGCGACCGCTAAAATCACCACATCGGCTTGATCAATTTCATCTTGCTCTAGTTCATTTTCAATTCCCATACTGCCTTGGGTTTCAACCTTGATTGTATAGCCTCTTTTACTTGCTTCTTTTTCTATGGCAGCCTGTGCCATATAGGTATGCGCAATGCCTGTCGGACAAGCGGTAACAGCCACAATGTTCATGTTTAAATCTCCTTATTGGGTAGTTTAATTTGGCTTAAATAGTGTTCAATTTTATGAATGTCATTTTCATTGATTAGGCGTTGACGATAATCATCATCGAGTAAGGCTTTACTCAATTCCTGAATAAATCTCAAATGCAGCACCACATCTTGTGTTGGTACACCAATTAAGAAAATCAATCTCACTAGCTCGTCATCATCGCCATCTTCCCCCCAACGAAATTGATTTTTTAACCGCACAAAAGCAATAAAAGGATGTAACACTGCATCAGATTTACCATGTGGCATGGCGATTTCATAGCCCACAGCGGTTGCAGACTCTTGCTCTCGTTTTTGTACATCAAGTAAAAACTGCTGTTTATCTGAAATGTAGTGATTATCTAAGGCTAGATTAATTACTCGCTCAAACAGCTCATCTTTGTTGTCAATTTCTAAATCTAACTGAATCAGTTGCTTAGAAATTATTGGTTTACTCATTAATACCCCCTACATTTGTTTGTTCTGGTGTACACCATTCTATCTATGAAAAATACGCTGCATACCACAAAATATTGCAACAACTTGTTGCAATATTTTGTAATACCTAAAATGGAGAGAAATGCGTAGAATAAAGTTGAGATGATCTATAAATGGAGAGAATACGATGAAATCTTTAACCTTTTATCTTATTAGGCACGGAAAAACCCAATGGAATGAACAAGGTTTATTACAAGGAAGTCAAGATAGCCCATTAACAAAAACTGGTTGCGAACAAGCAAAATTAACGGGGCAAACATTAAGCAAGATTCCTTTTGTCGCAGCTTACTCAAGTGGATTAAAACGAGCAATAGATACTGCAAAATATATTTTGAATGGAAGAAATATCCCTCTTTTTCAACATATAGGACTTAATGAACAAGATTTTGGCAAATGGGAAGGAAAACCCGTAAATGGACTTAAGGAATTGGAAGAATATCAATTATTGTCAAACTTCCCATTAAAGTATAAAGCATTAATTAGCCAAGGTGAAACCTATGATAAATTTGCTCAACGAGTAAAACAATCCATTGATCATATTATTCAAATACATCAAACAGGAAATATTCTAATAGTTTCTCATGGAAATACATTAAGATTATTATTAGCATTATTTTCAGGGGCAACATGGCAAAACCACAGAGAATCCAAATATCTCAAAATGCCGACCAATTCCTCCATCAGTACCGTGCATATTTTACAGGAAAAAGAGAGTACAACCAAATTTATCCTAGGTAATATAAATAATACCGACCATCTTAAATAGAAGTAAGAGGAATAATATGTTATTAACTAAGCGTCAGTCTTTTTTAGTTCAATTATTGGAGAAGAGTCATAGCTACATCACAGTAAAAGAACTTGCACAAAAATGTGGTTGTTCAGAGCGAACTATTCATTATGAATTAAATAATCTTGCTGACTACTTAGCTGAAAATAGTAAAGTAATAGAAAAAAGATCTGGTGTGGGTGTCATGCTAACAGAGCATGTTGCTAAAAACAATTTAACAAAAACATCAAACAAAACCAGTTTACATAAAAGACGAGTAGAAATAGCCTATCAGTTATTATTCCAAGAAAAAATATTGAGTTATAACTTATTATCTGAGAAATATTTTGTAAGCAAAACATCCATCAAAAGAGATCTTGATTATATTAATAATAATATTGTATCATTAAACAGTAATTATCAAGGTACTTTTATTGAACAACAACCAGAGGCATTATTTTTAGCTTTTTTTCGCTTTAATGAATTTATATTATCTCACGAAAATAAAGATCATGTGGTTTTATTAAAGCAATATTATTCATCAGAAATAGTAGATTTTTGTTTGCAAGAACTCGCTTTTTTCTTAGATAAAAATCAAAATGCTTTTGCTTATAATGATAGCAAAAATATATTAAATCACTTAGTTATCTTCTTTTTCAATCTAAATAAAGGGATACATTACACTACTACACAAATTTTATCCAAAAACATAAGAACTAAAACATTATTTAGTTTTATGAAAATGATTCTTTCAGTGGCTAAAAATCTTTCAATAGAATTAGAAAATTCAGATGTTGATTTCTTAGTACAATATATTGTATTTAATAAATCCAGTTTAATTCAGGAAAATGAAAACTATTATCATGCTATCATTAAAAATCTCATTAATAAAATGAGCCTTATTATTAATGTGGATTTTTCTAAAAATCAATTTTTAATTGAGCGATTATCTAGCCATATTCCAAGCATGCTAGAAAGATTAAAAAACAAAATAATGGTGAAGAATGAATTTAGTCATGAATTAAAACTAAATTATCCAGAAATGTTTAACGCTGTGATTATGGCAACTGAAGATGTATTTCCTAATATTGATTTAAATGAAAATGAAGTTGCCTTTATTACCATTTATTTTCAAGCTGCTTTAGAAAATATACTCACCGACAAACGAAAAATATTACTAGTCTGTTCACTTGGCAATGCAGCATTAGCCTTTTTACAACACCGATTTAATCACGCCATAAAAAACACTGATGAATTAACCGCAGTTTCTTATGAAAACATTAACAATTTGGCACTAGAAGATTATCAGTATGTTTTTTCCACATTAGAACTGAATACTAATTATCCATATCATAAGATTTCTTTATTAGTGAGTGAACAAGAAATTATTTCTATAATAAATAGTCATGATAAAGTTAAATCAATAAAGTTTGATAATTACTTTAAACTAATCACTGATTTTAATAATAAAGAACAAATTTTAACCTATGCAACAAATTTCCTTGCTCAAAGAAATAGAGTTTCAACGGATTTTTTAGAATCCATTTTAAATAGAGAAAAAATCGGTAGTACAGATTTTCCAACGGGTGTTGCCACCCCACATGGTGCAGTAGATAGAGTTTATCAAACCAGTATTGTATTTATTAAAAATAATCGGAAAATAAAATGGCAAGATTATTATGTGGACTTGATTATTTTGATCTGTATTAGCCAACAAGATCTTAAGAGAAGCAGGGTAATAATTTCGGATATTTACAATATTATTAATAACCAGGATATTCTTAATGAAATCAGAAAGGACATGGAAAATATGAATAACAACAATTATTAAGTATTTATCTTGATAGAGACTGTTCAAAATAAAACACCCTGACCAAAGATCAGGGTGTTGAATATTGTTTTAGAAAAACAAATTATAGGCTTTCAGTGAAAGTACGAGTGATAACATCACGTTGTTGTTCTGGAGTTAATGAGTTAAAACGTACTGCATAACCTGAAACACGGATAGTTAATTGTGGGTATTTTTCAGGGTTTTTAACTGCGTCTTCCAAGGTTTCACGACGTAAAACGTTTACGTTTAAGTGTTGACCACCTTCCACTTTTACTGTTGGAGCAACGTCAACTGGTAACTCACGATATTCGATTTTACCTAATTCGTTTACTGCCACGATTTGGTCTTCAGCGAAACCACCTTTTGCACATAAACAACGGGCTTCACCTTTGTCACTGTCTAATAACCAGAATGAATTTAATAAATTGTCATTCGCTGCTTGAGTAATTTGAATACCTTTAATCATAAAGTGCCTCCATTTGGCTGTTTATTTAAATAATTGAATTTTTAAATGATGTGCAAATTTTATCAAAAAATTTGATGAATTCAACTATTTTTGACATTTATCAAGCTAATCTTATATTAAAATCAAGATAACTTGATCTGCTTCAATATTATTAAGTTAAATAAAACATATTAAAACTTTTTATTAACATTTTTTAAATTAAATTTAACAATATAGGCGCATATAATAATAAAGACCAATCCTAAACACAGAACCAGTCTTTAAAAATTAAATTTATACATTTATTAATTTGAATTATTGATATTCAACCAAAATATCTTTTTCACTAATCGTATCACCATAAACCGGTAACAAGGTTTTCTCATAAGCACGCTTTAATGAACCATCTTTAGATAATTTTTCCGTTTCAGCATTTAACCATTCCAACAAATCTTTATCCTCTTTACGCACCGCACCAGCAATACTGTCTTGCTCGCCTAAGGTTTTAATACCCACGGTAAATCCGGGATTTTCTTTCGCCCAAGCAAATAACAACGTATTATCGTGAGCTAACGCATCACCACGACCATCCACTAACGCTTGGAAAGTTTCAGTATTTTGTTCAAATTTTAACAATTTGATATTTGGATAATTTTTAGTAAAGAACGCATCTGCTGTCGTCCCTTTATTTACTAACAGGGTTTTGTCTTCAAGCTCTTTAATATCGGTAATGACCGCACCGTCTTTTGATGCCACACCTAATGCCACTTTCATATAAGGTTTGGCAAAATCCACTACCTCCTGACGAGCAGGGGTCACGGTAAAATTGGCTAAAATAATATCAACTTTATTTGATGTAAGATATTCTACACGGTTAGCCGCTTCTACCAATACAAATTCCACTTTGTTTTCATCGCCCAACAAATCTTTACTTAAATCTTTGGCGATTTCCACATCAAAGCCTTGGCTTTGACCATTTTGATCCACATAGCCAAATGGCGGTTTGTCGCTAAATACGCCAATGCGAACTTTACCTGCTTGTTTAATACGATCTACCGCAGAAACTTTGGTTGGTTCAGCTTTAGCAGCTTCTTTACTATTATTATCGCAAGCGGTGATACCCACAGCTAATAATAATGTAGCTAAAAGCGCGGTGATTTTTTTGAAATTTTTCATAGATGATCCTTTATAAGAGTTATTTGGTGAGCTGATTATAAAAAAATTTCCCACAAAAACGGAAAGAATTAAAGATTATTTGATATAAGGTTTTGGAATAACGTACATTCTTAGTAAACGTAAATGGTTTTGTGACAAGAATTATATTTATAGCGTTGGATATTATTTTGAGTACCATATTTCTGAATAGACAGATTTTGACCAAAAGAGCAGTTTTTTATTCATAATTCAAAAAAGTTGGTTAAATCCAGTTACTATAAGGCTTTAATCAACTTTTTACCAACTATTTTGTCTACTTTGCCGAAATTAACTTAATAGGTATTGACAGTATTTTAAACTAAGATCTTTGATCTTTATAATGCATATTTTTATTAATCATACAATAATCAGATTTTATAAAACTTACTTTAAATTTCCCCAATAATCTTCAACAATATTTGGGACTGCTGTACTAGATAACTAGAAAAAATTCTCTTTAACAAATTGTTTTAAAATAGAAATTTGTTCTTTTAAATTAGAGTGATTAAAATGCTTCTTACTTTCCTTTAAATACAGCTCAAAAATGAGCTTTAGGAATTTCGCTAAATTTACGTAAATGTCCCTTTGTTTGATCCCAAAATTCTCTATTCCATTAATGTAATTTTGCTTTTCAGCAAAGTATGTGTCGTGATTTATACGAAAATGACAAAATTCACTGACATCTAGTACATCATAACCACGATAATAATCTGTGTAAACAATACTATTAGGTTATACTTTTTTCGGATTATTGGCAATAACGTTGCGGTCTGAATATTATTCGACACGACAACAGTATAAACCCTACTGTTACGCTTTAAAAACTCGAATACAGCGGTCTTAACCCGCAGCTCTCCACGTTTATCTTTACGAGTTCCACAAAAATAGCTCTCATCAATTTCTATTTTGCCATCAAATATTTCAAAGTAGGTACTATGTTGATAAATAAGTAATCATGAACGATGAAATAATAGGCTGCTATGTTTTTGTTTACATTAACCAACTCAGAAGCTGTTTAAAATGTAACCTCTGCTACGAACGACTCAATGAGTTTAATTTGTTTATGCTGAATTAGATAAATCTTTCTCATTTCGGTAGTGTACTCTAAAATAGGAAAATTTTCAGTTATATAGTACAATTCTTTCAAAGTTTATCAATAGAAATGTCCATTATGTCTCTCTAATAAAGTAACTATGTAGTAAGAAGAAATAATGAGAATATTAACTATCTATTTTTATAAATGTACTAAATTACTCCTTTATCTAATTACAAATTAATCAACTTATCTGATTACCAATTTATGCATATGCACATATATCTATCTTTATTTTCTTTATTTTTTGTTAATATTTCCAATACATATTATAAAAAAACATACTAAATTTAGCATGATTTATACATAACTAGTTAAATGGAGTAAAATATGAAGATTGTCATTGCACCAGATTCATACAAAGAAAGTGTTTCAGCAATGCAAGTAGCGAATTCTATTGAAAAAGGATTCAAACAAGTTTTTTCTAATGCAAATTATATAAAAATACCTGTTGCCGATGGAGGTGAAGGTACCGTAGAAACCATGGTTGAAGCAACTCAAGGTAAAGTAATTAAATTAGATGTGACTGATGCATTAGGAAAAAAACAACCCGCATTTTGGGGTATTTCTGCAGATCATTCTTTTGCCTTTATAGAAATAGCTGCCGCCTGTGGTCTTGAGAAAGTTCCCATTGAACAGCGTAACCCACTAATTACGACTACATTTGGTGTCGGTGAATTAATTTTATCTGCTCTAGATTTTGGTGTACGTCATTTCATGATTGGATTAGGTGGTAGTGCAACCAATGATGGCGGAGCTGGGATGCTACAAGCATTAGGTGTACAACTACTAGATAAACAAGAAAAACCTATAGGTTATGGTGGTGCGGAACTAGCACGTTTAGATAAAATTGATTTATCAAAATTGGATTCTCGGTTAAAACAATGCCGTTTTGAAGTGGCATGTGACGTAACAAACCCCTTAACAGGTGAACAAGGGGCTTCCGCTATTTTTGGTCCACAGAAAGGGGCAACCCCTGACATGGTGAAACAACTGGATAATGCCTTATCGCACTTTGCCAAAATTATTCAGCGTGATCTGAATATGGATACACGATATGTGGCAGGGGCGGGGGCGGCTGGCGGTTTAGGCATGGCGTTTGCGTCCTTTTTGCAAGCGGAATTGAAAAACGGTATCGGTATTATCACCGATCTTTTGAAACTCGAAGACAAAATGAAAGATGCCGACTTAGTCATTACGGGCGAAGGACGCTTGGATCATCAAAGCATTAAAGGGAAAGTCCCTATTGGCGTGGCGGCGATAGCGAAAAAATTGAATATCCCCGTGATTGCCATTGCAGGCAGTCTTGGAAAAGATATTCAGGTTGTCTATGATTATGGTTTGGATGCGGTATTTAGCGTGCTGAATACGGTTTGCACCTTGCCAGAAGCGTTGCAACATGCCGAAAACAATCTTGAAATCACGGCGAGAAATGTGGCAGCGACGTTGAAAATCAATCTTTCTTAGGGTATTTCATTATGTCTGTTTACCGATTAGATGTAAAACTTGCTCAAAAAATTGTACAGCGTACCATGGATATTATTGATTGTAATATCAATATTATGGATGCAAAAGGCAGAATTATTGCCAGCGGTGATGCGGATAGAATCGGCGAAATCCATGACGGTGCATTATTGGCGTTATCGCAAGGCAGAATTGTGGATATTCATGATGCTGTTACGCATAGCTTACATGGTGTACGCCCGGGCATTAATCTTCCTTTGCGGTTAGATGGTCAAATCATCGGTGTGATTGGTTTAACAGGCGAACCCACCAGTTTAAAAGAATTTGGTAAACTGGTTTGTATGGCCGCTGAAATGATGTTGGAGCAAGCTCGTTTATCCGAATTACTGGCACAAGATTCACGCTTAAAAGAAGAGCTTATTTTAGATCTTATTCACTCCAATGGCATCTCAACCAACTCTCGAGAATGGGCGAATCGACTAAGTATAGATTTGTCTATCCCTAGAATCGCTTGTATTATTGAAATTGATAGTGATCAATTAGGATTAGAAAATACAAACGTCGAATTACAAAATCTACAACAATTACTAAAAACACCAAGAAAAAATGATTTAGTCGCTGTTCTTTCTTTAACTGAATTGGTTATATTAAAATCTGCGTTAAATCACTATGGACGGTGGGATATAAAAGATCACATCAAACAACTGGAACAACTCATTACACATATAAATAAAAATACTCGTTTACATGTTCGCATCGCCATTGGCCATTATTTCCCTAAAGAGAATAACAATATATTTTTATCTTTCCATACTGCAAAAACTACATTACAAATTGGTAAATCTCGTTTGCCTAATCAACAGATATATAATTACCAAGATTTAGTTTTACCAGTACTACTAGATCAATTGAAAGATGGATGGCAAAAACAAGAACTTGAACGTCCTTTAAAGAAACTGTATTTAATGGATAATAATGGCTTGTTAATCAAAACATTATCAAGTTGGTTTGAACACAATATGCAAACCATTACTACAGCTAAAGCACTTTATATTCATCGCAATACTCTTGAATATAGATTGAATAAGATTTGCGAACTAACTGGGTTAAATTTAAATAAAACTGATGATTTATTTTTACTTTATTTAGCATTAAATGTTATTGGTTAAATATTATCACCACACTTTGATTATTTTAAAAGTGTGGTGTTTTAACTATTTTCTAATTACACAATTCAAATAAAACAGCGATTCCTTGCCCCCCACCAACACACATAGCCGCAACTCCTCGTTTCGCTTGTCGTCTTTTTAATTCATACATCAATTTAACAGTAATGATTGTGCCACTTGCACCAACTGGATGTCCTAAGGCTATTGCCCCACCATTTACATTTACTTTATTTTCATCAATCTTTAAATCTCTAATTACTGCAAATGATTGTGATGCAAAGGCTTCATTAAGTTCAAATAGATCAATATCCTCTATATTTAGATTATATTTTTTCAAAAGTTTTTCTATTGCGAATTTGGGTGCGTACCCCATTAATTCAGGTTCATTACCGGCAATTGCATAACCAACAATTTTTATAAATGGCTTAACACCCAATTCATCAGCTTTTTTGGCGCTCATAAGAACAACTGCTGCTGCTCCATCATTTATACCTGAAGAATTGGCCGCTGTAACCGTTCCATCAGATTTAAAAGCAGGTTTTAATTTAGATAATTTTTCAATCGAAACATCTTCACGAACATGCTCATCTTGCTTAAAAAAAGAGACACTTCCTTTTTTGTCTTTTAATTCAACAGGAACAATTTGTTCTTCAAATAAACTATTTTTTATTGCATAAATTGCTTTTTGCTGGCTATTGAAAGCAAATTGATCTTGCTGCGCTCTATTTACACTATATTTTTCCGCAACATATTCAGCTGTCATTCCATTATGATAAGGTCCACCTGGCCAAGTTAAAATACTCAATAATCCATCTTCAAGCTGTGCATGCCCCATCTTATATCCATAACGACATCCTCTATCATAGTAAGGGAGACTAGACATATTTTCTGTTCCACAGGCAACTACAATATTAGAATTACCCGATTGTATTTCTAACATACCATTTACAATAGCTTGCAAGCCTGAACCACACTGCCTATTAACTGAATATGCGGTTGTTTCCTTGGACAAACCCGCATTTAAAGAAACCATTCTTGCAATAAAACCATTTTCTGCTATTTGACCAACATTACCAACAATTACCTCATCAACTAAATTTTCTGCTAATTTGGCTCGATTAATCGCTTCTCTAATCACTATAGCGCCTAGATCAATTGCAGAAACATCTTTAAAACTACCGCCAAACTTTCCTATTGCCGTTCTCACACCTGAAACAATAACAACATCATCTAATTTACTCATCACATTCACCATTTATGTTTAGTTATAAAATCATTCCACCACCAACATTAATAACTTCACCCGTAATATAAGAAGCCTCATCTGATGCCAAAAATGCTACTGCACAACCAATATCAGAGGGTTGTCCAGCTTTCCCCATAGGAATTTTACTTAACATCAAATCCCAATTTTCTTTAGGTAAAGATTTTGTCATATTTGTGTCAATAAATCCCGGACAAACAACATTACAAGTTATGTTTTTTCTAGCGCCTTCTCGAGCCATTGTCTTTGTTAACCCAACCACCCCAGCTTTTGCTGCGGCATAATTAGCCTGACCAAAGTTACCTAACCAACTTGCAGAGGATATATTTATAATTCGCCCATAGGATTGCTCTCTCATAATTTGCATAGCTTTTCTGGATGTATAAAAAACACTGGTTAAATCCACTTTGATCACAACATCCCACTGTTCATTTGTCATTTTATGCAAAGTAGAATCTCTGTTGATCCCTGCATTATTGACTAATATATCAATTCGTCCATATTCATCAATAATACTCGCAAACAATTTATTCACAGCTTGCTCATCACTAACATTACAAGCCACAGGCTCGGCTTGGTATCCTAACGCTTTTAATTCTTGAGCTGTATTAGCTAATTCTTTCTCAATAATATCTGATAAAATAACCAAGCATCCTTTCTCACATAATTTCTGAGCGATACCTTTCCCCAAACCGCGAGCAGCTCCAGTTACAATAGCAATTTTGTTGTTTAACATAATGAATTCCCCTTATTCATGATTATATATTTAAGTCCAAACGGTTTATCTATAAAAAGATTCGGATTCATCATCTTGATATTTTTACTTATGATAGGACTAAATTCCATTAAATCTAAAATATCTTTTTGTAAATCAATTCCTGGTGCAATCTCTATTAGTTCAACACCTTGTGCAACTAATTTAAATAATGCTCTTTCTGTTGCAATATAAACTTGCTGATGTTTCTTCCTAGCAAGTCTTCCACTAAATGAGATTTGAGACACTTGCTTAACCATTTTTTTAATTACCCCTTCTTTTATAATAGATAGTTTGGAATTTTCACAACTGATTTCTAGACCTTTTGCAGTGAATTGTGATAAAAACACTACTTTTTTAGCATTTTGAGTAATATCAATAAAACCGCCAGCTCCAGTACAACGATTACCCATTTTTGTAGAATTAACATTACCTTGTTCATCCAATTCACCTAACCCCATAAAAGTAACATCAATACCAGCTCCATTATAATAATCCATTTGCTCATGGTGAGTTATCATTGCATCTAAGTTTTGACCAATTCCAAAATCGATACCACCTGCAGGTATTCCACCATAAATACCAGACTCAACTGTAATCATAATATCTTTACTCACATTTTCTTCTTGTAAGATTTTCCCAATAACATCATTAGGAATACCTGTACCAAGATTAATCACATTACCTTGTTCCAATAAGGTACTTCCAATTCTCCCAATCAACTTTCTAATGTCTAATTTTAAAGGTGTTATTGTCACTTCTGGTACGATAAGATCTCCCGAATAAGATGGATCATAATACCAAGAAGAAGTCTGTCTGTGATCTAATAAAGGCTCTTCTGATATAACAATGGCATCTACAAAATTACCGGGTACAACTATATTTTTAGGATGAAGTGAACCAGATTTAGCTATTCTTTTTACCTGGACAATCACTTTTCCCCCATATCTTTTGGTCGCTAATACCGCAGGTAATATTTCCAGCTTCATTGCTTCTTCATCTGTTGATATATTGCCATTTTCATCAGCAACAGTTCCTCGGAATATACAAACATCTAATTCTATTGGTTTATAATGAATATATTCTTCATTATCAATAGTTACTATTGAAGTAATATCAGGCATAGATTTTGTAAGTTGATTCATTTTCCCGCCCTCAATTCTAGGATCAATAAAAGTACCAATTCCGACTTTACTGAACTTACCTGGGGAAGCACAAGCCATTTCTCTATAAAGATGCGCGATTTGCCCTTGTGGGAGACAATAAGCAATAACTTTATTATTGGAAATTAATTCCATCCATCTTGGTTGCAGCCCCCAATGAGAACCAATAATTGTTGTAACAAAATGTTCATGAGCATAATGTTGAATACCATCTTTCCGATCACTTTGTCCAGCAGAATGTACTAATGTCAAATGATTAGGATGACCAGTTGTTAAAAATTTACATTCCAACGCTTTTAATATTGATTCACATGCTCCTGATAATGTCATTCCAACGCTACATATTGTGTTATTATCACGAATAAGTTTTATTGCTTCATTTGCAGTCATAAATTTATGCTTCATAACTATAACCCCATTACTTAATATTATCCGAAACACAATTAACTAAATCCCTTAATGCTTTTTTATCAATCTTATTATTTTTTGTTTTTTTTAATTCTTTAATAAAATAGTAATCAACTGGTATCTTATATTTAGCTAATCTAGTCTCTAGAAAATTAACAATCATATTTATATTAATTTTTTCATTATCGTATGTAGAAATGACAGCAACCGGTACTTCTCCATAAATCTCATCATGTTTAGCTACTACAGCAACTTCTTTAACTTGTTTTATATTATACAAACACTCTTCTACTTCCAATCCAAATATTTTCTCTCCTCCTCTGTTTATAATATCTTTCTTTCTATCTTTAACAAACAAAAAACCGTCATTATCCACATAACCCAAATCACCTGTTCTCAACAACCCATCTTCATTAATAAGTTCATTATTATCAGGAATATACCTTGTTATTACATTTGTACCTTTTATACCTATTTCCCCAATAGTGTTGAATCCCACATCTCTAAAATAATCATCAATTATTTTTATTTCCAATCCGGGAATTGCAATTCCTGATGAATTAATTTTATTATGCTTATATATATCTACTGGGAATATTGCTCCGGGGGAGGAACTCTCTGTCAATCCATAAATTACTCTAATACTGGCATTAGGCATAATAGCTTTAATCCTATTGATATCATTAGAAGATAACATGCTAGAACCACAAGCGACCAGTCTTATATTATTAAATACTTTAGATTTAGATGATTCTATTATTTTCTTTAAGACTACGGAAGATGAATGAAAATACGTTATTTTAAATCTTTTCAAACCATCCACTAAATTATCAATATTGAACTTACTATGTAAATATATTATTCCACCACAAGACATTATAGTAGAAAAAATTCCTACTATACCAGTAATGTTATAGATAGGTGTAGCAAGCAAAGTACTGTCATATTTGCTTAACTGAAATATATTTTTATACGTTTCTATAGCATGAACTAAGTTAAAATTTTTTATAACACTTGCTTTAGAATGTGATGTTGTACCTGAAGTAAACATAATAATTGCATCTTTCTCTAAAGTCTCAATATCTAAAAAATTATAATATCTTTCACTTGTTGCTTTAATCACACACAAGTCGCATTCTAATAAACAATCTTTGAAATTAAGACATTCTACATCTTTATCCAAACCATCAATAACATCATTAAAGTTTGTTTCTGATATTAAAAGGTCTATATCTATAATTTTTATTAAATCATTAATTTCATAAGATCCATATTTTGTTGGATAAAGTATAGATATCCAACCCATTTTATTTATAGCTAACAAAAAACATATATAATAAACTGAGCTATCTAATAATACACCAACATTTAATGGTTTATTATTCCCATATCTTCTTTCTAGGTTAGAGCATATTGTTTCAATTAAAATATAAATATTGCCATAAGTGAAATCCTCATTATCATATACAACAAACAATTCATCTTTTTGTTCTAAATATATTTTATAAAAACATTCATATAAATTATTATAACCATCAAATAATAGTTCGTAGTGTCTATTTACCAAATCTACTGATAATAATTTATCCTTGATATAATCCCAAATCATATTCCCTCCAGACTTTCCGATAAACTGGAAACTATATCTATAAAAAATAATTTATTTGCATCAAAATTAGTTGTTCTAGAACTAATAATTGCCATTAATATTCTTTTAGTTTTAACCGAGAAGTACACCCCTTGAATCATGGTTATTGATTCACTTTTTTTGAATATATTTAAAATAGAATGATTAGCATATATTTCAGATATTGAGATGTATACTTGATCTCTATGATTAGTAACTTCTATCGTATCTTTAATTTTGTACTTATCTTTGCCTTTGCTTCTTTTTTCTTGCAAAAGAAAGGTTTTCTCTAATTCAGAAAGATAATCCTGCTCTGAAATAATATTTTTCATTGTCGCCCATCTCAATGATAGCGATATCTCTGATTCTGATGTAATAGTTATATTTTCTAATTTTATTTCTCCTTCTTGAAAACTGCATCTAGAATTAGGTGTCGATACGATCTTCCAGCCTATGGGGTGGTACAGACTCACCCCATAAAATTTTAATTCACACAATTCATTCATATTTAAAACTCTTATTTTGAATTCAAACGAGTTAACGTATTATCAATACTAGATTTCACCTCGCTACCAGAGTATATAATTGAATCAATTCGAGTAACATATCTAGATACTATTTCACTCGGAACTTTTGTTACTATACTCACCACATAATATAAAATACTATTAATAAGTAACGCCCAGATAATAGGAGAAAATCCAAAAGGTGCTTTAATAAAGAATGTGAATAAAATAGTTACCAATAATCCAGCAACTGTACCTGCCCAAGCGCCTTCTTTTGTACCTTTTTTCCAATATAATCCACCTAAGGTTGCTGGTAAAATTTGAGCAAAGAAAGGACTGGAAAGTTTATAGGCATAATCAGTTATAACTGCAGGTTTTAGGGCTACCACAATTAAAACTAATACCATTAGAACTAATAATAGAATTCTACCAAATGTAACCACTTTTCTTGGTTCAATCGCTAGATTTCTTAGCTCATATTTATGGCGGACATATAAATCTCGCGATCCAATAGCACTTGCTGACAATAACATTGAGTCAGCGGTTGATACACCAAATGCAAATAAGCATAATAATGAAATAAATGATATAAACGGTGATGCATATTGCGTTGATATGACAGATACCACATTATCCATACCATATTGGGTAATATCCTGACTACTTAAAATAGCAGGGATAATCAATGCCCCTAATACAACAATAAAACCATAGACCACAACGTAAGCAAGTGGCATTGCCCATGCCATCATTTTAAAGTTATCCTTACTTGAAGCGATAAAAGTTCTCATAAAAATATGTGGCCATACCACTGTTGCTACTGCACCGGCTAAGGCGTTATTAAGAGTACCTTTCCAATTATAGATCTCTCTCGGACCTGGATGGGAAAGTATCGGCGATAATTCAGGATTTGAATTGATTTTTTGCACCGCTTCTGCTAATCCTCCATTTGGGAAATAAGTTGTTACCAAATAAACACATAACACAATTAATGTTCCCGTTCCAAGAATAAAATGAAATGTATCCATCCAAGCAACAGATTTCATACCCCCACCAATGATGTGAAGTGAGACAACCAATGTACCTAATGCAACAGCGACAATGTAGGGGACCATTCCTTTGGTTGTAATTTCCGTTGCATCCCCAATTGCGACCAATTGCATTGCAACATAAGGAACAATAAACAAAATTAGAACGATAGCAATTAGAACACCATAGGATTCAGAATAGTATCTAGTCCGTAAAAAATCTACTGGTGTAGTGAAACCATATTCTTTCCCTAGAAGCCAGAGTCTGTAACCAATAGAAGCAAACATTAAACCAGCAATCATTCCCCCTGTATTAGAGAAAAAGCCTATACCATCCCTGTAAATACTAGCTGGAACACCATAAAAGGCTAAAGCTGAAAACACAGAAATAGCTGTTGTACAAAGTAACACAAAAGGATTTACACCCCGACCTGCCATAAAAAATGATTCAGAATCTTTGCTTGTACTCTTAAAAGAACCAAATCCGTGAGCTATAATAAAAATAGCATAAATCCCTATCCCAATTATAATCCAAATACTTGAACTCATTTGATACCTCACTTAGTCATAATTAACATGTGACTGTGTTTTAAAGAAATTGTTATAGTACAATCCCCACACAACAGCAGCTAAAACTGGTAAACCTAGCATCAGAAACAATTGTAATGGTATAGTACCAAATAATATTTTATTTGGTACTATCGGTATAATTATCCAATCAATGAAGAAATAGATAACATTAAATAGAATAAATAACCATTTTTTACTCATATATGTATCTCCTTTAGTAAAGTGAACTAAATTTAGAATTGTTGGAAAGTATAAAATGAGATTAAACAATACTCATTGTAAAAAGATACAAAATTTAGAGTCTATTTATTATAATTTTAGGCAATTGCACTACGTAATATGATATTGATCACATTTTAGTAAAACTTACATTTTTCCCTAAAGTTCGGACGTGAGAACCTGATATCAACAGCGAAAATATGGCGAGATTGTGGCGAATTAAATCATTTTTATAAAAACTACAGTGTAAAAATTTAATATTTTGATCTGCTTCCTAAAAGTTGGACTAATAACCGAACTAGTAATGATCAATTTTTATGACTAAATATAATCAAATCTTTAAACAACAAATCGTTGATTTTTACTTCGTAAATCACGAAAAGTTACCAATAACACTCAAACATTTTAACCTACCCAATAAAACAGTTAGACAATGGGTTGTACAATTCAAACATTTAAGTAGTAATGACTTAGCGGTGTGATATAGCAAACAAAAATATTCTAAAATACCACCCAAACCTAAAACTTGAGAAGAAGAGATTAAACTTGAGAATCTTCAATTGAGAGCAGAGAACGACTTGCTAAAAAAGTGAGGCAAGATTATTAAGAGAGAAGACAAGAAACGGCAGAAGCCATCTAAGTCTTAAGATGGCGTTATCCATTGAAGTTATTACTTAAATTGTCCAAGTTTTTGTGGTCAGATCAATTTTTTACACCGCACTACTCGGTTTTAACTTCGCTAAATATTAGCTTCATAATCCACCGCACTTTTCTCATAATTAAGAATATTCAAAAAGGCTTTTGCCCGATCTGTGGTGGGATTAGCAAAGAAAAATTCAGGTTTAGATTGCTCAATAATTTCGCCTTTATCCATAAAAATAATACGATCTGCAACCTGTTTGGCAAAGCCCATTTCGTGAGTCACAATCAGCATAGTCATACCATCTTTAGCTAATCCTAAAATTACGTCCAACACTTCTCGCACCATTTCAGGGTCAAGGGCGGCAGTAACTTCGTCAAATAGCATAATTTCTGGATTCATACAAAGGGAACGCACAATAGCAATACGTTGTTTTTGTCCGCCTGATAATTCGCGTGGAAAGGCATTTTTGCGGTCGAATAAGCCAACCCGTTTTAACAGTTTATCTGCTTGTCTTTCCACGTCTTCCCGTTTGCGTTTTTGTACTTTCATTGGACCAAGCAAAATATTGTCGATCACTGATATATGTGAAAATAATTCATAGCTCTGGAACACCATACCAATTTTTTGACGGGCTTTAACCCACGAAATATCTTTGCCTAATATACCATTATTTTCTAATCGAATTTCACCACTTTTAATTTCTTCCAAACCGTTAATACAGCGTAGTAGCGTACTCTTACCACAGCCCGAAGGTCCAAGAATTACCACGACTTCGCCTTTTTGCACGGAAAGATCTATGCCGTGAAGTGCGGTGACTTCAGCGTAATTTTTGACGAGTTGTTTAATATCTAATAATGCCATAATTTAAAATTCCTAATTGCTCCATTTTGCTTCTAAATATTTGGAAAACAATGACAATGGATAACAAATAATAAAATACAAAAAGAAAATCACGCCGTAAATCCACAAAGCAGCGGACGGATCAGTAAATAGTGATGTTTCAATAATCTGTTGCCCCACTTTAATCACTTCCAACACACCGATTAACATAGCAAGGGAGCTAGTTTTTACCATTCGGGTAAATAAATTTATCGCCCCTGGTGTCACTCGTTTTAAACTTTGTGGCAACAAAATATACACAAAAGTTTGCAGTTTGTTCAAACCCAAAGCATAGGCAGATTCGATCTGATGTTTTTCAATGGAAGTTAATGCTCCACGCACCAAATCCCCCATTTCAGCTACCCCCCAGAAAATAAACACTACAATACACACCCAAACGCCACTCCAGTGAATATTAAACCATTTAGCAAACCCAAAATAGACTAAAAAGAGTAATACTAACAAGGGGATAATGCGTACTATCTCTAAATATAGCTGGCAAAAAAAATGCACGGCTTTGTTTTTACTGGTCATCACTACACCCAAAATTACGCCTAAAATACACGCAAAAAACACTGACACAAAGGCAATTTCAGCGGTGATCCATAATCCACCGAGCAAACGTTCTAAATTACTGCCTTGAAATAAAATACCCAACCCCATGACTATGCTCCATATTTAGCTTGACGCAAACGGCGTTCTAAATAACGAATATACAGTGACACGGGCAATAAAATAATCAAATAAAATACCACGAGCAAAAATAAAGATTCGTTAGTTTTATAATCCATTCCGATAATATCTTTTGCCAAAAACATTAATTCCGCCACCGCAACGGCACTGATCACCGATGTTTCTTTCATTAAAAATAAACAGTTTGCTCCCACCGCTGGTGTGGCAATGGCAAAAGCTTGCGGAAAAATCACATAGCGAAAGGCTTGTAAAGTCGTTAGCCCGATACTTAACGCACTTTCAATTTGACCCTTGGATACGGCTTCCAATCCGCCCCGAATGGCTTCCGCCATATAGCTCCCTCCGAGAAAAGCCAATCCGATAATCCCACAGGTAAAACCATCTAATTTAATGCCTACTTTGGATAAACCAAAATACAGAAAAAAGACTTGAATTAACAACGGGGTATTACGAGAGAGTTCAATGTAGCTTTTGACCAACCATTGCAAGCCACGAATTTTGTAGGTTAACACCACGGCACAAAGCAACCCGACTAACACCGACAACACAATAGCCCAAAAGGACAAATGCAAGGTAAGTAAAGTTGCATCAATAAAACGAGGAACGGCGTTCCAAATATATTGCCAGTTCATAGAAAATAAGAAATGAATTTAAAATAGCTAAAATTATAATGGCTTAATTAGGCAGATAAAAGAACGATTTGATATGACTTAGATAAATTTGATATAAAAACACCGCACTTTGGTTAAAAAAGTGCGGTCTAAATCTGAAGAATTTTTAGAATTAAGCAGCGTACAACCCAACCCCTAACTCATCTTCTTTACGAGTTCGATTAATCACTGCTTGTGGCGATTGAATCACGCGTAAGCCCATTTGATCTTCAGTGCGAACCACATCACCACGCAAGGAATTGGTATAGACATCAGTGATTTTAATATCCACAAATTTACCAATCATATCTGGTGTACCTTTGAAATTCACAATACGGTTGGTTTCCGTTCTGCCAGTGAGTTCCATAATGTCTTTTTTGGATGGACCTTCTACTAACACACGTTGCTCTGTGCCAAGCATGGCTCGGCTAAATTGTGCCGCTTGGTTGTTGATACGTTGTTGCAATAGATACAGGCGTTGTTTTTTCTCATCTTCACTCACATCATCAGGTAAATCTGCCGCTGGTGTGCCTGGGCGAGCAGAATAAATAAAGCTGAAGCTCATATCAAAATTCACTTGTGCAATCAGGTTCATCGTGTCTTCAAAATCCTGATCGGTTTCGCCAGGGAAGCCCACGATAAAATCCGAGCTGATTTGAATATTTGGGCGAATTTTACGCAATTTGCGGATAATGGATTTGTATTCTAACGCCGTATGGTTGCGTTTCATCATGGTCAATACCCGATCCGAACCGCTTTGCACAGGCAAATGCAGGAAGCTCACGAGTTCTGGCGTGTCGCTGTAAACCTCAATAATATCGTCTGTAAATTCAATCGGGTGGCTGGTGGTGAAACGTAATCGGTCAATACCGTCAATGGCTGCCACCAAACGCAATAATTCAGCAAAAGAACAAATTTCACCATCAAAGGTTGCACCACGATAGGCATTGACGTTTTGTCCTAGCAGGTTCACTTCACGTACACCTTGCTCGGCGAGTTGAGCAATTTCAAATAGAACATCGTCCACTGGACGGCTTACTTCTTCTCCACGAGTATAAGGCACAACACAAAAAGAACAATATTTATTACAACCTTCCATAATCGATACAAACGCCGTTGGACCTTCGGCTCTCGGTTCAGGCAAACGGTCAAATTTCTCAATTTCAGGGAAACTCACGTCCACCACAGAGCTTTTGCCACCACGAATTTGGTTAATCATTTCAGGCAAGCGATGCAAGGTTTGTGGTCCGAAAATAATATCCACAAAAGGCGCACGATCACGAATATGTGCCCCTTCTTGCGAAGCCACGCAACCGCCCACGCCGATCACTAAATTCGGATTATGTTTTTTCAGCTGTTTCCAACGCCCGAGCTGGTGGAATACTTTTTCTTGGGCTTTTTCACGAATGGAGCAAGTGTTTAACAACAACACGTCCGCTTCTTCCGCTTCTTCGGTGAGTTCCAGACCGTGCGTGCTGAGCAATAAATCCGCCATTTTTGAACTGTCATACTCATTCATTTGACAGCCCCAAGTTTTAATATGTAATTTTTGAGTCATCTTTATAATCTGTATAAATTAAATTCGTTAATAAAGCCATAAAATTGATTGGCAATTAACTGGCTATTGTACTGTTTTAATCGCATTTTATCAAATTAATGCTTTCAGAATAAGCAACAAAATAGTATAATCCGCACGTTTTTTGTATTTATTTTAGAAAAAAGGATTAATCAATTAATGTCTAAAGAAGATTGCATTGAGATGCAAGGTACCATTTTGGAAACCTTGCCGAACACGATGTTTCGTGTAGAACTTGAAAATGGTCACGTGGTTACTGCTCACATTTCAGGCAAAATGCGTAAAAACTACATTCGCATTTTAACTGGCGATAAAGTTACTGTGGAAATGACCCCTTATGATTTAAGCAAAGGGCGGATTATTTTCCGTGCGAGATAATATCACGCAAGCCAACAAAGCTCGAAAATTTCGAGCTTTTGTTTTTTGCCAAAAACGCATTAAAAATCTACCGCACTTTTCGTTCTGCTAACCTTTTCTTTGCATGCAAAATATGCTAATTTCAATACGTCAAATTCCAACCCAATAAAAAAACTATGGACGAACACTCGAATAACGCAACACAAATAGATAGCTATCAAAAAAAATCGTTCTTTCAATCCCTGTTTGATCGCTTTTTTCAAGGCGAACTGAAAAACCGCGAAGAATTAGTCGAAGTCATTCGCGATTCTGAACAAAATGATCTGATCGACCAAGATACTCGTGAAATGATCGAAGGGGTGATGGAAATCGCCGAACTTCGAGTGCGAGATATTATGATCCCTCGAGCTCAAATCGTGTTTATTGAAAACGATCAAGCTCTCGAAAGTTGCCTTGACACCATTATTGACACGGCTCACTCTCGCTTTCCCGTCATCACTAACGAACGAGATAATGTCGTTGGGATTTTGCACGCTAAAGATCTGTTGCAATTTCTACGAGAACAGCCAGATCAATTCAATATGCAAGTAATTTTACGTCCAGCTGTGATTGTACCAGAAAGTAAACGTGTGGATCGAATGCTGAAAGATTTCCGTACAGAACGTTTTCACATGGCAATCGTGGTGGACGAATTTGGTGCTATTTCAGGTTTAGTGACGATTGAAGATATTTTAGAGCAAATTGTCGGCGATATTGAAGATGAATTTGATGAAGAAGAAGTGATTGCCAATATCCGCCAACTTTCTCGCCATACTTATGCAGTGCTGGCTTTAACTGATGTTGATGATTTTAATCAAAAGTTCGGTACAAATTTTGCCGATGAAGAAGTGGATACTATCGGTGGCGTAATCATGCAAGCCTTTGGTTATTTACCAAAACGAGGCGAAGAAATTACGCTGAATAATATTCATTTTAAAGTGACATCAGCGGATAGTCGTCGTATTATTCAGTTACGAGTAACCGTAACTGATGAACAGCTTGAAAGCATCAATGCTCACCAAAATGAAACAGAAGAATAACCCCTTATGATACACAGATTTTTACCTTATCTAATAGCTTTCATCACAGGCTCAATCGGTGTATTTGCCTTTTCCCCTTTTAATTACTGGGGAATTGCCTACATCTCAATGCTGGGTTTACTCTATGTAGCAAAAAATCCCCATAAAAAAACCGCACTTCGAGCCAGCTTTTTATGGGGAGTGAGTTTTTTTAGCATTGCGACCAGCTGGTTACACGTCAGTATTCATCAATTTGGTGGCTCGCCCCTATGGTTAAGTTATTTTTTAGTCTTCGTTCTCGCCTGTTATTTATCGCTTTTTCCCTTATTATTCACCTATCTAGTTCAACGTTTTAAAGTCGTAAGCCCTGTTATTTTTGGCACAATTTGGACATTTAGCGAATTTCTACGCGGTTGGTTATTTACAGGTTTCCCATGGCTACTGTTTGGCTATACGCAAATTGATACACCCTTTGCAGGAATTGCCCCCATTTTTGGTGTCACTGGCTTAACCTTTTTTGTGGTATGGCTAAGTGCGGTAATTTTTAATGCTATTTCTGCTATCACTCAGCAACCACAAAAAATCAAGTTTGCTTTATTCAATATTCTACTGGGTATCAGCGTTACTGGCGTAGTTTCCTTTGCCAAAACCAATTATGCCACATCGCTGGAAAATAAAGCCATTACAATTACACTGGCACAAGGCAATATTGAACAATCGTTAAAGTGGGATCCTGATTATCTGCAATCTACCTTACAAATTTATGCCAATTTAATTCGTCCTAATTTAGCTAAATCTGATTTAATTATCTTGCCAGAAAGTGCGTTACCTGCCTTAGAAGAAAGCATTCAACCATTTTTTGATGAACTCAATCAAGCCAGCCAACACTCAAAAACAGATATTATGATTGGCACGGTTCACCGTGATGAAAGCAGCGGAAAATTATTTAACTCTATCGCATTAGTTGACGGCAATTATTCATCTACTACGGCTCAACGTTATAATAAACATCATCTGGTACCCTTTGGCGAATATGTACCCTTAGAAAACCTATTACGACCACTTGGCTCAGTGTTTAATTTACCCATGTCGGCATTTCAAAGTGGTGATAACATTCAACCTAATTTAATCAGCAAAGATCGTCATTTTATGGGGGCTATTTGCTACGAAATTATCGAAAGTAGTCAATTACAGGCTAATTTAAAAGATGATACTGATTTTATTTTAACCATTTCTAATGATGCGTGGTTTGGCGATAGTTATGGTCCATGGCAACATTTTCAAATGGCAAGAATGCGAGCGTTAGAATTGGCTAAACCAGTGATTCGAGCGACAAATACGGGGATTACAGCGTTTATTGATGCTCAAGGAAAAGTCATTCGCCAAGCACCACAGTTTGTGCAAACTACGTTGACTGAAAAAATCGCACCAACAATAGGAAAAACACCCTATGCTGTTTTTGGCAATAAACCTTTATACGCATTGTTAGTATTATTTGTTTTATTGCGAGTTATAGGTAGTTTTATTCAGAAAAGAATAGTATCACGACTAAATCATGGCTGAAGTTACATGACATACCATTATATTATGGTAAAAGTAAAAACCCGTATCAAGGAATTGATACGGGTTTTTAAAATTTGGTGGAGATAATCGGGATCGAACCGACGACCTCTTGAATGCCATTCAAGCGCTCTCCCAACTGAGCTATATCCCCGAAAGTGGCGTTATGATAAATTCCGCCACGTGTTATGTCAATAGAAAATTAACCTTTATTTTGAATAAATTCAATCGCTTTTTGAATTCTGGCTAAAGTGCGGTCTTTTCCAACAAGTTTTGCTGTAATATCCATCGACGGTGACTGCCCTGAACCAGTGACCGCTAAACGGAATGGCATACCCACTTTACCCATACCGATGTCTAATTCTGTTGCCGTGTCATTCATTGCTTGATGAATATTTTCCACTGTCCAATCCTCCGGAACAGAAAGTGCGGTTAATTTTTCCAATAATTTTGTTAACGGTACAATCGCTTCTGGTTTAAAGTTTTTTGCCACCGCTTTTTCATCATAGCTGTCAAATTCTTGATAAAAATAACGACTTTGTGCGGCTAATTCTTTCAACGTTTTCGCTCGTTCCCCTAATACAGGAACAAGCTCGGCTAAGGCTACGCCATTTTCATAAGGAATACCTTGATCTTTCATGTGCCATGCAAGATGTTTTGCCACATAATTAGGATCTAAACTACGAATATAATGCTGATTTAACCATTGCAATTTTTCTGTATTAAAAGCACTAGCGGATTTACTGACCGAATGAAGATCGAATAATTCGATCATTTCTTCACGTGAAAAAATTTCTTGATCACCATGTCCCCAACCTAAACGCACTAAATAGTTAATTAATGCTTCGGGTAAATAGCCATCATCACGATATTGCATCACACTCACCGCACCATGACGTTTAGACAATTTTTGACCGTCATCACCATTAATCATGGAAACATGAGCATAGGTCGGCACGGGGGCATTTAAGGCTTTTAAGATATTAATTTGACGTGGTGTATTGTTAATATGATCTTCACCACGAACTACGTGGGTAATTCCCATATCCCAGTCATCGACTACTACACAGAAATTATAAGTTGGTGAACCATCGGTACGGCGAATAATCAAGTCGTCTAACTCGCTATTACTAATTTCAATACGACCACGCACCGCATCATCAAAAATCACGGAACCCTGTTGTGGATTTTTAAAACGAATCACATGCGGTTCATCAGGGGAATGGCTATGATCATGCAAACAATGACGATCATACTTAGCCTTTTCTTTGTTGTTTTCTTGCTGAGTACGCAATTCATCTAAACGTTCTTTTGAACAGTAACAACGGTAAGCCGTCCCCTCTTCTAACATCTGATCAATCACTTGATTGTAACGGTCAAAACGTTTGGTTTGGAAGTAAGGGCCATGATCCCAAGCTAAATTTAACCATTCCATCCCCTCCAAAATAGCTTGTGTAGCCTCTGGGGTCGAACGTTCTAAATCGGTATCTTCAATACGCAACACAAATTCACCGTTATTATGTTTAGCGTATAACCATGAATAAAGTGCCGTTCTCGCCCCGCCTACATGTAAATAGCCGGTTGGACTAGGTGCAAAACGCGTACGAACCTTTACATTAGGATCTAAAGGAAATAAATTTTCAATCTTCATTGTTTACCTTTCTTATTCTTATAAAATTTGCGGACTATTGTACCTTTTTTTCTTATTTTGCTTAACTGAATTTTTGGTTTTATGCCTATTTTTAAGACAATCAAACCATTTTTTGCAGAAATAGATTGACTGAAATTCAAGAATACTTATAATGCAATCCACAACGCAAACAGCGAAGCAAGGGCGATTAGCTCAGTTGGGAGAGCACCTCCCTTACAAGGAGGGGGTCACTGGTTCGAGACCGGTATCGCCCACCACTTTTCAACTATTTAAGATAGTGATAGTACCTTGCTTTCGTTTATGTGTTCTCCTGTTGTTTAAGTGGGCGATTAGCTCAGTTGGGAGAGCACCTCCCTTACAAGGAGGGGGTCACTGGTTCGAGACCGGTATCGCCCACCACTTAAACAAACCAATCTACAAACAGACTATTTATAGCTGTTGTCGTAGGGCGATTAGCTCAGTTGGGAGAGCACCTCCCTTACAAGGAGGGGGTCACTGGTTCGAGACCGGTATCGCCCACCACTTATTTTCATTTAATATAATAGATATTTTTTGAGAATAATCTTGTTATTTAAACGTGAAATGATAAAGTACACTATCCTTTATATTTTATGGTAATTTCAAATGAATAAACCTGTGAAAAATGAAACTCTAATTGTAATAACCAATGGTTTACTCCGTTTAACCGGCAATATAGTAAAAGTATTAAGTTATCCATTTCATTTTATCTTTCCTAAAAAACGTTTTACCATTCCAGAATTTAGCCCTGCTAAAGCTCATCCCCAAAATTCACAAAAAATCAACCGCACTATTTGGCAAACTAATTATAGTAACCGTGTTACTTTGCCGATCTATTGTAATTACTTAGTTAATCGCTTACTTTCACGTGATTATGATTATCGTTATGTGAGTACCGAAGCTCGAGAAGAATATATCAAAACGCATGCTGATGAACGTACCTTTAATGCTTATAGCAAACTGACTGACGGCGCTGCTCAAGCAGATTTTTGGCGAATCTTTACGCTATACAATGAAGGCGGTATCTATATGGATATTGATGGTCATTTGGTCTGGAACTTAGATAATATTATTCATGAAAATGATAGTGAAGTATTAATTACTCGTCGCCAGCTTTACACCAATTTCTTTATGGCGAGTGAAAAAGGGAATATTTTTTTAAAAGATACTTTAGATATTATTATCAATAATATTGAACAACGAAAAATTGAAGGAGGCGTATTTTCTTTAACCGGACCAACTTGTTTAAACCAAGCACTAGAAGGTAAAACCGTGAATACTCGTCGAGATAAAATTACCTGTGCGCAAGGAACATTTTCCAACGAATATTTCCAATATATGGATAAAAAAATGGGCAAATGGAATCACGCTAAAAATGAGAATTTGCTCAAATAAAAATATTTATAATAAAAAATTTACTAAGGATCAGTAATGAATAAAAACACCTTTATCGTCGGCTTTATGCTTTTTGCCATCTTTTTTGGCGCCGGCAATTTAATTTTCCCACCTAAATTAGGATTAGAAAGTGGGGAACATATTTGGCTTAGTGCATTAGGTTTCATCGTCACTGGCGTAGGCTTACCGTTGTTAGGAATTATCGTTAGTGCATTCTATTCTGGTGGTTATAGCAAAGCCCTAAAACAAATCCATCCTTGGTTTTCCTTATTCTTTTTAAGTGCGATTTACCTCAGTATTGGTCCGTTTTTAGCTATTCCACGTACTGCCGCAACATCCTTTGAAATTGCACTCCAACCCTTTTTACAAGGTGAAACAGAAATCCCACAGCTAATTTTCACCTCACTATTCTTTATTTTATCTTTATGGTTAGCGCTAAGCCCATCCAAAATGGTAGCGCGAGTGGGTTCCATTCTAACACCAGCTTTACTTATTTCAATCGCTGCCTTAGTGATTAAAGTGTTTTTTGCTTTATCCGATGTTGACTATGTCTCCGCCACTACTACTGAATCCATGTTTTTTAAAGGTTTTGTATCAGGCTATTTAACCATGGATGCGTTAGCATCTGTGGCTTTTTCAGTCATCGTTATCTCAGCGATTCAATCAAAGGGCGTCAACCAAAAACAACTGGTACAACAAACTATCTATGCGGGAATCATCGCAGCAGGAGCGTTAGCATTAATTTATCTTTCATTAGCTTGGATCGGTAGTAAATCCCATTTGAGTGAACAAGCCTTAGCTTATGTACAAGAAAGAAACCTAGATATGGGAACTTATCTACTGAACGATATTGCACAACAAACCTTTGGTGAGCTTGGTCGCATGATTTTAGGTATTATTGTTACTTTGGCTTGTTTAACTACATCGATTGGCTTAATTGTATCGGTAAGCGAATATTTTTATGAAATTTACCATAAAATTTCGTATAAAATTTATGCATTATTTTTTACTGTCATTAGCTTTATTATTGCCAATCAAGGACTCAGTACAGTACTTAGTAAATCGGTTCCTGTATTATTAGTATTATATCCGATTGCTATCACCGTAATTTTGCTCATGTTCATCAATATTTTCATTAACTTGCCATTACTTGCTCAACGTCTATCTATTGGATTAGTCTCCATTATTTCTTTATGCTCCGTATTAGGGGTAAATTTTACCGCGCAATTACCATTAAAAGCCTATTCTATGGAATGGGTTATCTTTTCTATTATCGGATTAATATTTGGATATTTTCTGGATATAATTGTTAGAAAAAGAGCATAACATACAAAAATATTGATACTCCATAAAAGTAGGTTAAAGATAATTACTATAAGACGTTAACTTACTTTTATCTAGGATTCTGATTAGCCGAATTCCAACTCTACCGAACTCTGCCCTAACATTTCCACCAATGCCATCAATAAATCATCCGTCGGTTTTATGCACCATTGCACACCTAATTTCAACAGCGCTCGACCTTGTGGACTATCGTAATACACATGAACAGGAATTGTCCCACCACTATAAGGCTCAAGTATGCTTTTAAATTGCTTCACAAATTGTGGTGTAATTTGTGCTTGTTTTAAAATAATAGCTAGACTTTTTACATAACGACTACGGGCTTCATCAAGGGTCATCAGCTCACGCACCGACATTCGTAATCCTTGGCTATATTCGTCTTCACTTACCTGTCCTGATACAATCACAATATTATCTTGTTGTAAATGATCTCCGTATTTTTCTAATGCATCAGAAAATAAGGTAATATCTAATTTACCTGAGCGATCATCAAGGGTAGCAATACCAAGTCGATTACCTTTTTTCGTCACTGCAAAACGAGAAGATATAATTAAACCACAAGCCGTACTCACCGCCCCACGTTGATTTGCTGGATTTGGCACTAAATCTTTTAAACGAAAACGACAATAATGGGACAGTTCTTTAAGGTAACGGCTAATCGGGTGGCTACTTAAATAAAGTCCTAAAGTCTCACGTTCACCATCTAAAATCTGTTTTTCCGTCCAAGGTGGTGTATTAGCATATTTGCGTTCCACATCTTCATGGCTTTCGGTTAATACACCAAACATATCCACTTGTCCAATTTCTTCATCTTTGGCAAATTGATTCGATGATTGCAGCGCATCTTCTAAATTTTTGGCAAGTGCCGCTCGGTGAGGTCCTAATTTATCGAATGCACCGGACTTAATCAGGCTTTCAAAGGTACGGCGATTAACTTGTTTGAGATCCACTCTGGCACATAAATCAAATAAATCTTTGAAAATACCGCCTTTTTCTCGAGCTAAAACTAAGGCTTCAATCGGTGCTTCGCCTACCCCTTTAATCGCCCCAATACCATAGACAATTTCGCCCTGTTCATTGACACTAAAATGATATTTACCGGTGTTAATATCTGGCGGTGTGACTTTTAACCCCATACGCAAACATTCATCATACAACCCCACGATTTTATCGGTATTATCCATTTCTGAGGTCATCACCGCCGCCATAAACTCGGCTGGGAAATGAGCTTTCAACCATAAGGTTTGATAGGACACCAATGCATAGGCTGCTGAGTGCGATTTATTAAACCCATAGCCGGCAAATTTTTCCACCAAGTCGAAAATCTTCATCGCCAACTCGCCATCTACGCCGTTTTTAATTGCCCCCGCTTCAAACACCGAACGCTGTTTTGCCATTTCTTCGGGCTTTTTCTTCCCCATGGCTCGGCGTAATAAGTCTGCACCACCCAGCGTATAACCCGCCAAGGCTTGTGCGATTTGCATCACCTGTTCTTGATACACAATCACGCCGTAAGTGGGTTCTAAAATCGGTTTAAGGCAATCGTGTTGATATTGCGAATCTGGATAAGACACTTCTTCTCGCCCATGTTTACGGTCAATAAAGTTTTGCACCATGCCTGATTCCAACGGACCCGGACGGAACAATGCCACCAACGCAATAATATCTTCAAAACAGTCAGGTTGCAGGCGTTTAATCAAATCTTTCATGCCACGCGATTCTAACTGGAACACCGCCGTGGTTTCCGCCGCCAACAAAATTTTAAATGCATCAGGATCATCAAGTGGAATACTTTCAATGCGGACTGGCGGTTTATTCTCTTTTGCCATCCGGGCATTAATCATATCCAACGCCCATTTAATAATGGTCAATGTCCGCAAGCCTAAAAAGTCGAATTTCACCAGGCCCGCATATTCCACATCATTTTTATCAAAATGGGTGACGGGATGCAACCCCTCACTGTCACAATATAGAGGCGAAAAATCTGTAATTAGCGTTGGTGAAATAACCACACCACCTGCGTGCTTACCTGCATTTCGGGTCACTCCCTCGAGCTTGCGAGCCATATCAATTAACGCTTTAACTTCTTCATCGGCTTCATAAATCTCAGCTAATTTAGGTTCCGCTTCAAAGGCTTTGGCTAAGGTCATACCGGGATCGGGTGGCACTAATTTGGAAATCCGATCCACGAAACCGTAAGGGTGTCCCAACACACGCCCCACATCACGGATTACCGCTTTTGCCGCCATCGTACCAAAGGTAATAATCTGCGACACCGCCCCACGTCCATACATTTCTGCCACATGATCAATCACCCGATCTCGCCCGTCCATACAAAAATCCACGTCAAAGTCAGGCATTGACACCCGTTCAGGATTTAAAAAACGTTCAAATAGTAAATCAAAGGCGAGCGGATCCAAATCGGTGATTTTTAATGCATACGCCACTAAGGATCCTGCCCCTGAACCACGCCCCGGTCCAACTGGAATACCGTTATCTTTCGACCATTGAATAAATTCCATCACGATCAAGAAATAGCCCGGGAAACCCATTTGGTTAATTACATCCAGTTCTACCTGCAAGCGTTCATCATATTGCGGACGTTTTTCCAACCGCACTTTTTCGTCAGGAAACAAAAACGCCAACCGTTCTTCCAATCCCTCTTTGGCTTTTTTCACCAAAAAATCTTCGGTGCTGAGATTACCTGTGGGAAACTGCGGTAAAAAATATTCGCCTAATCGAATCGTCACATTACAGCGTTGAGCAATTAATAAGGTATTTTCTAAGGCAGATGGAATATCCGCAAACAACTCGCACATTTCCTGTTCAGAACGAAAATATTGTTGATGAGTATAAAGTTTTGGGCGTTTCGGATCGTCCAAGGTATAACCGTCATGAATCGCCACCCGAATTTCGTGCGCTTCAAAATCATCTGCTTTTAAAAAGCACACATCATTGACTGCCACCACGGGCAACTGATATTGCCGAGCTAAATCTAACGCAGCACGAATATAGCGTTCTTCTTCATTATGCCCTGTGCGAGCCAGACTTAAATAAAAATGGTTCGGGAAAAATTGTTGATAAAATTTCACCGCACTTTCCACATCGGCTTGATTATCTTTCAATAATTTCAAGCCAATATCACCCTTGCGACCACCCGACAGCACAATCACACCGTCATTATGTTCGGTCAACCATGCTTGATCAATATAAGGCAAATCATCATAACCACGCTGATAAGCCTTTGATAATAAAAGGGTAATATTTTTATAGCCATCATTATTTTTAGCTAGCAAAGTTAATTCAAAGTATTCATCACCACAAAGCTCACTTTTCACCAACACATCCGCCCCAATAATCGGCTTAATCCCCACGCCTAAAGCCTCGCCATAAAATTTCACCAATCCACAAAAATTAGCAAAATCCGTTAACGCCATTGCCACCATATTTTCAGCAACACAGGCTTTCACCAAAGGTTTCACTTTGGCAATACCGTCAATCATCGAAAAATCACTATGGGTACGCAGATGAACAAAACGTGGCTCAGAACATGGGGTTGACATGGGTTATCCTTGTAATGATAAAAGTGCGGTCTATTTTACGTTAATTTTTGGGAAAATAAAAATACCGAGCGACAAATTAATCGCGTTATCTTGCACCTGCTAACCTTGTTTTTTTGTTCTTTTAGTCTGTCTAATGTATTGATAAAATTACCTTAATTTTTTCTCGTTCTTTATCATAAAGATTATCAATGAATTGCTCCATGTATTCCCAGTCAGGCTCCCCTGCTTTATCTATGGGGAGATATATTGAAAAATCAGTTTTAACATGCCTATTTAGTTCATCAATAAATGCCTTATAAAACTGTCTACTTTCTCTAAACACCATGATAGAAATAAACATTTTTACATTAAATGACATATCCCATGTTGGTTTTAATACAATAACATTTTGGCTTGTGTAAAATGGGCTTGGTTGAATAAAGCATGAACCTAAATATTCACCACCTAACGACAAGGTTAAATTTCCAGCTTCATAAGGATTTATGTCATTTATAAGATCAACATATTCTGTTATTCCATTATTTTTATTTGCCCTTCCGATGAAATTAACTGTTGGATTTTGCTGTGTCATTTTAACTTTATCCAATTTCGTCCCCATATCAATCTCAAAAAGTCCTTTATCATATAAATGAAACTTCCGCCAATTTGATAAATCTATCTTTTTAGATTGACTACGATCTATATATTGAGTTATATAATATTGATTAGAAATCTCTTTTTTATGTATATTATAAATAAAATTTTCCATATATTCCCAATCTGGAATATCATTTTTGACAGGAAGTTTGATATTTAGATTTAATGCCATTTCCCTTGTGAATTTATTCACATAATTAAAATCCATTAAACTAGCTTGTTTTCTAAAAATAACCATAAAAAATAATAAGCAATTTTTAGTCCAATTTTCATGATACAAGATTGGTGTTAATTTTTGAACGTGAGAATATCCAACAAAATCTATTGGTTGATAAAAAATACTTTCTGCTGTTGTTGTATCGCTAAATGTAATAATATTTCCTATTTCTGTACATTCAAGATAGCTATAACCACCAACACCATTATTATAGCTTGAATTAACTATAACAGGATTTATTCCATTTTCGTCAATTAAATCCTTATTAATTAATTTATGGTATCTTGTTGGTGTAATATCAAATAACTCTTTTATTTGATATTCTTTCCATTCTGAAATATTTATTTTACTCAATATTTTTCTCTCCTAAATGTAAGATCAATTTATTATTTTTCACCTCAGATTTATATAAAACTTGATTCAACAGTTTTTCATTAAAAGATTTTACATCAACACCATTTTCAAAAAGAATATAGTCTAAAATCACCTTTTTAAAATCTTCTTCATAAATTTCAAATTCTTGCTGTGGTTTTTGGTAAGACAAATGTTCTTTTGGATCAAGCCATTGATGTGTTTGATACTGTTCGTCAACCTTTCTTGTCACTACATCTAGCCAGTAACGTTCAATATCCGACCAACGGTTTTTAATGTCGTGACGACCTTGATTTTTGACTCGTTCCAAACCGTCATCTTCCATGTAGCAAGCAAATACTTTTTTATCCTTTTGTGGCTTACCTGCTTCAAATACAAAAATACTCGTGGTAATCCCCGCATCAAAAAGATTTTCAGGGAGCTTAATAATCATTTCTAATGTGTGTTTTTTTAACAGACTGTGCATTTTATCTTTTTCTAGTTTTTTATCAGGTAAGATAAATGCACATTTTGTACTAACGGAAACATTGTTTAGTACATTTTCCACAATTTTTTTACAGCCATATTTTCGCTCATAAGGGGGATTCATCAGCACTTTGGTAATCGGTTTGGATTTTATCCATTCACAGGCTTTGGCTTCTCTTGTGTCTAAGTGTTCTAGGTTGGTTTTACCATCTTTGTGAATAAGCATATTGGCACAGGCAAGGGCAAAAATTTCACGATCAAACTCAATACCAAATAGTTTATTTTGTTTAATATTTTCTGCTTCTTTGGTATTGTTTCCGCCTACTTCTTGAAGCATATTTGCCATTGTTTTGACCAAAAAAGAACCACTACCACAAGTGGCATCTAATACATTATCTGCATAACTCACTTCTAACAAATCATACATAAAAGATGAGATATGCTCTGGCGTAAATACTTGTCCACTTTCAGATTTCTTTTTATAACGATTAAATTCGTTAAAGAAAATCCCCATCACATCTTCTCCATTCCAGTTATCAGAATTAACCGAGTGAGAAATGCCAATGATGCCATCAATAAATTCATTAATATCATCTTGATTTTCAACAACATTCATTCTAATTTCACTGTAAACATCTAACAAAATATCAATTTTTAAATTCTGTTGTCTGTGTTCTTCTAACGATTTGGCAAGAGTATCATATATTTTATTTCTAAATGGTCTAAACCCATTATTCTTGATGGCTTCTAAATTACCTCCAAAGCGTTCTACTACCAATGCTGAAGCAGTAAAAATCATACGGTGATATAAATTTTTGATGCCGAATTTAAAATGTAAGAGATCATTAATTCTTTTGGTTAAAGAATATATTTTGTTCTTATCAATATTATTATCCTTAAATAAATCCAGATAATATTGTTTAGGTTGTAGTGTTTTTGCTGCCTTAATTAATTGTTTATTCTTATAAATGGCAATATCTTGACCATTGTATAAAATACCAATCGTCTTATTATATTTTGAACTGATAATATCAATATTTTTAAATAGTTCATCAATAAATTCTTGTTTGGCAATATCCTTATCTTCGGATTTTGTTTCAAGAATAATGGCGACATCAAATGTACTATCAGGTAAATACCAACCATCAGGTTTATCGTTAAACCCTTTAAAACCTAATTGATTAAACGTGGTAATCTGACCTGTGCCTTGCTGTACATTCTTTTCTTTTTTATCAAATTGTAAGATGATTTTTGCACTATCTCTTACTTCGTCCTCAGTTTTAAAAATTGACACTCTAGATCTCCAATTTATACAAGAATTACAAGATATTTAATTAGTTAACTTATTTTTACGTAGTTTTGGTTTATATTTTTTATTGCTAACGATATTGCATTACTGATTGGCAAGCCTTTGACACGCATCACCATATCAATCATGGCATTGACTTCTTGCGGACGAATAAATACTTCACCGTGATCGGCGACACACTGGTGGGATTTGATTTGTTGGGTCATTTTGAATGTAACTTTCAAAGAAACTAATGAAACTATTATTGAAACTATAATAATAGTTACGCAACTTTTGATCAAGTTTCATTTTGCATTAAGATCGTTCGTAAAGTGGATTTTATGAATGAGAATGAAAAATTTACCCAAAAATTAACCGCACTTTTAATTGAAAGGGGTTATGAACCGAAACCATCCGTATTGGAACGTGAATTTAATTTGCGTTACTATGGTGATCCTTTGACTCAACAAGCTGTTGGCAAATGGCTCAAGGGAAAATCAATTCCGCATAGCGATAAACTTTGCACGCTTGCGGAATGGTTGGGCGTGGAATTAACGAATTTAGTTTCAGAAGAAAGAGCCTATCAGGCTCAAAAAGCAAAGAAAAAGAAAGAGAATAAAGCCAACTTAAGTCAAGCTATCTCAAACTATGATGAAGCTTATTTATTCCGCCTTTTTCTCAATCTTCCGCAAGAACAAAAAAAAGCCGTACGTGAAGTGATTATGGCTATGCACAAAGCCTATCGGGCAAAGTAAAGCGATCTATTTAGCTCTAATTTTAGTAAAAATTTTTGCACTGCTTGAAAAACCTATGCAACAGGGATTATAATGTAATCACTTTATGTAATTACATTCTTGAATAATTATTAAGGAATAAGTTATGCCGACTATCCAAACAAAGCCTTTTGTTGCTGGTAATAGCCAAGCGATTCGTTTACCCAAAGACTTCGCTTATCCTGACAATACGCCGTTAATTTTAACTAAACACAACGGTGTTATCACGATACGCCCCGTAGAAAATTTATCTGCTGTACCTGAAATTTTTGCTCAAATTGGGAAACAAATGGGTGAATTTGAACGCATCAAATTAGATGAGACGGAGCGAAATTGGTAATGAAATATTTACTTGATACCAATATCTGCATTTATTTGCTCAAACATCAACCCCAGTCAGTTATTGATAAATTTACTGCTTGTAAGGTGGGCGATGTCGGGATTAGTAGTATCACGTGGGCGGAACTGTTGCGTGGTTGCGATGTATATCAACCCAAATCTGTTTTTGATAAGTTACGAGCTTTAGTGCCAGTGGTCGATTTTGATGAAAAAGCCGCAGTATGTTTTGCTCAAATTCTTAAAGATTATCCACATAAACCCAAATTTGACACATTGATTGCTGCTCATGCCAAAAGCCTTAATATCGTTTTGGTTAGTAATAATACCCAAGATTTTGAACACTTTAATGTGAAATTAGAAAATTGGATCACCATGAATTAAAATCCGTATTCCATCTCCATTTTTCTTAGAGTGAAATAAAATAGCCTAATAAATAGGCTATTTTTTGTATTTTCAAGAAAAGTAGATCGAAGAACTAATCTTCCCCCCAAACTTCTCTCGCTATCTCTTCCACGTGTCGCACTTTCGCCCATTGCTGTGCTTCGGTCATCACGTTACCTTCTTCAGTGGATGCAAAACCACATTGTGGGCTTAAGCAAAGTTGCTCCAACGGCACATATTTAGCGGCTTCCGCAATGCGAGCTTTGATTTGATCTTTATCTTCTAATTCAGGGAATTTTGAGCTAATCAAACCCAACACCACACGCCCTTTATTGCCCGCAAAGTGTTTTAACGGCTCAAAACCGCCAGAACGCTCATCATCATATTCTAAGAAATAACCGTCATAATTAGTTTGAGCGAATAAACCATCTGCAATCGGATCGTAAGCTCCGGTTAATAAATAAGATGATTTATAGTTACCCCGACAAACATGCGTAGTAATTGCCATATCCGCTGGTTTATCGGCAAGAATGGCTTGAATATTTGCCACCGCTTGGGCTTTATCCGCCGCAAAAGTCGGTTGATCATGGTTATTACACAGCGATCCCCAATACACATCATCAATTTGCAAATAACGACAACCCAGATCATAAAAGGCTTGAATGGCTTGTTTATACGCCTGTTGCACGTCTTTGGCAAATTCTTCACGATTGGCATAAACGCCGTGATCCCACTGAGCTGGATACATTAATTGATTCGGGCTAGGAATAGTAAATTTTGCCACCGCACGACCACCTACAATGGCATTGAATTTTTTGAAGTGTTCTAAGAACGGGTGATTTTCATTCCACGCCACCTTACCACAACAACGAGTATTATAAGGTCGCACTTCCACCCCTTTGAAAGCATAGGCTTTTTCTGGCACATAACCTTCAATGCCATTTAGATTTTCTAAGAAATCAATATGCCACCAAGAACGGTGATATTCGCCGTCCGTGACCACTTGAATCCCTGCATCTAATTGTGCTTGCACAAGTTTTTTCACCTCCTGTTCAACGATGTCATTACGCTGTTCAAGGGAAATTTTACCCGCTTTAAAATCGGCATGAGCTTGTTTCCACGCATCTGAGCGTAAATAAGAACCAACGGTGTCGGCGTGCAATGGTAAGGTTTTGTTTTTCATAATCTGTCCTTTTTCATGGTAATAAATTTAGTTTCATTATTTGTTTATATTCATCAAGTGTTTTTATATGATCTAGAAATAAATTATGTAATATCTCATCTTTTTGATTATTTAGCTGATAATGATAAAACCATTGGTAATAATTTATACCCTGTTGTTTAAATTTATTCATTGCATTTTCCACATTGAGAATAAATCCATTCTTTTCTGCTAACTGACGTATAAACTCATTTTGTGTTCTGCCATTCCCCTCTCTAAAAGCGTGAATATCATTAATAAACAAATAAACATCACATAACTCTTTAGCAAAAACCAGTTTATCTTTAATGCCTGAAAGATAATTTTTTAATTTGATATAATGATTGAAATGAGCGATGTGATAAGGCAGTTCTGTGTAGTCAAGGAACATTGAATTTTTATTACCTTGATAATACACTTCACCCTGAATCGTTTTTCCCATATTGGCTTGTCTTAGTTCACCAGCAAAAGGGTAAATATTACCAAATAATGCCTGATGAATAGCTATAATATGTTCAAAGTCATAAGTTTTATTGACATTAATCGCTTTAGCATAATTTAACAAAACTAGCCGTTGTTCATAAGCTCTTAATTTTTTACTATTAGTAATATTTAGGAAATTTCTTAATACTTTTGTACCGGGAATATAATATTGATTAAAACGTTCTTCATTATCATCACCTATATTTTTAAAGGATAAATAACAATCATTCATAGTATTCCCGCTTTAACTAAATGATGATATTCTATTTGCTTATTATTCACTGCGACGAAATCAACTTCCGACAAACCATCTGCTCGTTGCATATTATTAAATGCAGTTTCACTATCCACCTTATTTAATATCGCATAAATGGCATAATTTTTCTCATCTTCGGAATAGTGACATTGCTCATACATACCAAATAAAATACCTGCCAGTTGCGTACGATACAAATAATCTTTTTCTTCAGTAGTCAAACTATTCTCAACACTGGTATTTTGCATATAAGAATAATACGGACTATTTTTGTTTAATTCATAATATTTCATCTGTAATCCTTACTGTTTAATGACCGTTTAAGTTTCAAATATTATACCTTAAATTCACATAAATCACACGACTAACTTTCCGCAATAGCCCTAGCACAAGCATAAGCCGAACTCCACGCCCATTGGAAATTATAACCGCCAAGCCAGCCTGTGACGTCCAACACTTCGCCGATAAAATATAGACCTAGCACATTATTTGCTTGCATGGTTTTAGATGAAATATATTGCGTATCCACCCCACCTAACGTTACTTCTGCCGTGCGATAACCTTCCGTACCGTTGGGTTGAAATTGCCATTGATGAATCAGTAAATCAAGTATTTGCAAATCGGCTTTGCTTATTTGAGCGAGGGCTTTATTGCCGATAGCCAAGCGTTGATATTCAATCCATAAATCCACTAATCGCTTAGGCAATAGCTGGCTTAGCGCTGTTTTTAATAGCATATTTGGCGAGGTTGCTTTGAGTTCCGTAATAAAATCAACAATAGACTGGTTTGGTAATAAATCAATCCTGATGCTTTCATTCGGTTGCCAATAATTAGAAATTTGCAAAATAGCAGGCCCTGACAGCCCACGGTGAGTAAATAGCATATCGCCCCGAAACGCTTGATTGCCAAAACCCACATTCACATCAAGGGAAACGCCCGAAAGTGCGGTGAAAATTTTGTCATTTTCTAGGTAAGTGAAAGGTACAAGGCTGGCTCTTGGCGGAATAACAGGAATGGCAAATTGTTCAGCAATTTTATAACCAAAAGGTGATGCCCCTAAGGCTGGCATGGAAAGCCCACCTGTAGCAATCACTAAATTTTGGCACGCCCAATCTGTGCCGTTAGCGCGCACTTTGAAACGAACTTTTGGATCATTTCCAACCCATTCTATCCCATCTATTTGCTGGCGTAACTGGATATTGACGTTACCCTTTTTACATTGATCTTCGAGTAAATCGACAATATCTTGTGCCGAATTATCACAAAAAAGCTGTCCGTCAGCTTTTTCATGATAGGCAATGCCATATTCATTGACTAAACTAATAAAATCCCATTGAGTGAATCTTGCCAAAGCAGATTTCACAAAATGGGGATTTTGCGAAAGATAATGGCTTGGTCGAACATCAAGGTTGGTAAAATTACAAAATCCACCTCCCGACATCAAAATCTTGCGCCCAGTTTTTTTACCACTGTCTAAAATTGTCACATTTTGACCGCACTTCTTCGCAAGTTCAGCCGCACAAAACAGCCCAGCGGCACCGGCACCGATAACAATAGTTCTACTATAATGATTCATTAAATATTTATTTAAATTTTGTCTAGTTAAAATAGATATTACACGTTTTCCTACGAAAAAATGCTAAAAATCATATTTTTCCAAAGAAAAAAGTGTAAACAGCTTATTTAATAACCTATTTTATCTTTAGTAACTGTTCCGCCATTTGCATACTCTCAATCGTTTTTCGCCGATCGACTTCGCTTCGTCCACTGTCTAACAAGCGTTGCCAATATTTTAGTGCATTCGCGTAATCGGTTTTTAAAAAAGCATCCGATGCCAATAGGGAAAGACTGGATGTTTCATTGGGATCTTGTTGTAACGCTGTTTCAATCAATTGCTGGGTTTTAGGCGTGATTTTTTGCCCGGCTTGATAATAAAGGGCGGTAGCGGCTTGTCCTAAAATATTGGCTTTACTACCTACTAATTGCTCCGCATTGCCATAAGCAATTAACGCATTCTCAAATTCGTTATTTAACAGATAGGCTTGCCCGAGTTCAAACCAACGGTCGCTATCATTGGGATCTTGACGTAATTTTTGTTGAATGGAAATAATATAATCATCATTTTTACGATTCACTGTTGCGGTACTTAATTGATGTTGCTTTTGTTTGAAATCTTGTTTACCTTGTTGCACATCATTCAAGCGATCCAATGAAAAATAATAAGCTAACGGCAACGTAAATAGCACCAACCATAAAATGGGAGTAAAAATCGGCGAAAAATACACCGCACTGTTTACTTGAGAATCAGCTTGTTGTTGTAAAATTTGCTCATCTGCTAATAATCGTTGACTAAATTCATTGGTGAGTGCTGTGTCGTGATTTGATGCCATTTGTTGTTGATATAATTCAATATTTTTTTGTTGGCGGTAATTTCTGTGCCAATCTATTTTTCGTCCAAAAGGGATAAATAACAGTAAGCCAATTAAGGCAAAAATAGCAATACCAATCCATAAAAATGATAAATCTGTATTCATCGCTTCTTCTCTAATAATTGTTGTAAGGCTTGCTGTTGTTTATCAGAAAGTGCGGTGTTTTTGGTCTGAATTTGGCTACGTTTTCCCACATAGTGAAACATTAATCCCATGCTTAAAATCAGTAGTACTATCGGCGCCCCCCACAATAAGGCGGTCGTCCATTGTAACGGCGGTTTATACAACACAAAATTGCCAAAACGAGAGGTCATTACATCAATAATCTGCTGATCGGTTTTGCCATCATCCACCATTTTATACACTTCAAGGCGTAAATCGTACGCAATCGGTGAATTAGATTCCACCAGATTTTGATTTTGGCATTGTGGACAACGCAAGGATTTCGCCAATGCCACCGCTCGGGTGCGATCTTGCTGATTTTTAAACTGGAAAGTATCTACCATTTCGGCGCGAGCAAAACTGATAAGAAAAAGTAAAAATAGCATTAAATATCGCATCTTATTATTTCCATTTTTCTAATTCGGGCAAAATCACTTTTTGCATAATCTCATCATCAAATGCTCCTGAATGACGATAACGGATAATGCCGTGTTTATCCACAATGTAGGTTTCAGGGGCACCGTCCACACCTAATTGCATGGCTAATTTGCCCTGACTATCATTAATATTTAATACAAAAGGATTGCCAAATTTTCGTAAATATTCCACCGCACTTTGTGGCTTATCGCGGTAATTTAGCCCGACAATATTGATATTTTGTTCGGCTAAGGCTAAAAGATGTTTGTGTTCTAAACGACAAAAATAACACCAACTGCCCCACACATTGATTAAATAAGGTGCTTTTGGTAAATCCTTGTTGTTTAAAATACGATTATTATCATCTAGACTTGCTTGAAAAAATTCTGGCACCGGACGATCAATTAAAGCGGATGCAATTTTTTTTGGATCTTGTTGTAAGCCTTGAAATAACAACATGCAGATTGCTAACACAAGCAATAAGGGTATAAAAAATAAGATTTTTTTGTTGTTCATTTTGGCGTAATCCTAAAGCGTTCCCAACGCCATTAATAGTCAGTGAATACATGTAAACCAATTTTACACGGGATAGAAACAAAAGCAAAATTTACCTAACAAAAAAGCGTTCATTAACATCAAACATTATTGTTCAATAGTAAAGCCCGCCCCAATTTTGTATTTTGATATGAAATTTGGACGGATATTTTGAATAAGCTATTTAAAAAACTGCCAAAACGGCACGACTTCAATCATTTTATCCCCAACGATCAGCTTATCTTGCTGATCAAAGCTGATAATCACGCCTTGATCTAACTTGAAATAGCCCATCGCATCAAGCAACCCATTTTGCTCTCGCTCACGATTTTCGGCATTTAACTGCCAACAAACTTGAATAAGCAAAATAGGCTGACTATTCTTACACACTACAAAGTCACACTCTTTATTATTTTCATTGTAATAATAAATTTCTTTATATTGTCGGCGTAATTCCCAAAATACCGCATTTTCTAATTTTCTCCCTTTATCTTGGCTAAATGACGGTGAAATAGCTTGCTGTAATCCATTATCAATAAAATACACTTTTCTTGGATTAACCAACTGATTTTTATAGGAATACGAAAATTTAGGTACAAGCTGAATGAAATAGGCTTGTTCTAAATAATTTAAATATTCCTGTACCGTTGATGTGCTTTTTACTTCCAAACTTTGTTTTAATTTATTTGCAGAAATTAAATTACCGATATTGCCTGCCAAGAATAATGTTAAACGTTTCATTGAACGATCATCACGAATACCAAAACGCACTATAATATCGCGATAAAGAATATCATTAAGCAAGGTATTTAAAATCTCTTCATCGCGTAACTTTAAATATTGTGGAAATCCTCCTACCATTAAATATTCATCAAGTGCTTGGCTATTTAGGGCAAAATCTAAATATTCACAAAATTCCACAAAAGAGAATGGAAATAATTCTTTACTAATATATCGCCCAGTGAGTTTTGTGCCTAATTCTCGGCTTAACAAAGATGCATTTGAGCCAGTAACGACCACTTGATACCCCTGATCGAGCTTACCACGCACATACACTTCCCAACCTTCAACCACTTGAATTTCATCAAAATACAATGTAATTAAATCGGACTTTTCTTGAATAATCTCATCAAGCAATGCAAAATCATTAAACTCAAAATCAAATAGCTGTGGCGTGTCAAAATTCAAAAAAAGGTAATCATTTTTTGTATGTTTCGCAATCAACTGCATTAAAAGCGTACTTTTCCCACTGCGGCGAATACCCGATACTATCAATGCAAAATCAGGCAACTGACGAATTTGTGCCAACATTTTACGTGGATAACTCTCCAAGCCCTGTAACCGCTCGCTTTGACTTGCAATACATTCAAACAAATCAGACTTTAAAATCATAGCCATTTCCCCAACTTTCCCAACAGTGTTTGATACCATCAAACAATAGTATTCATTAATAATGGAAACTATTTTAACTCAAATACGACATAGACGCAAAAAGTGTTCATTACTATCAAACACTATTGTTTGATAATAATGAACATTTTAATAATTTGTGCTTTCACAAAAGCTTAGAAAAAATCAGCTATTTTCTACCTCACTTTGCGTAAACCAACGGTGGCGAATAATGCCCCTAATGCCATTAATATTCCACCGAACCAAAGCCAACGGATAAACGGCTTATAGTGTAAGCGAAAAGTAAACTCACCATCAATTCCACTTTGTAACGTGAGTTTATCGCCCATTACAATATAAATATCACCTAAAAAACCCCACTCGATCCCTACCTCTGACATATTCATGGCACGGACATCATAATAACGGCGTTCGGGATAAAGTGCGGTGATTTTTTTACCGTTTTTTAACATCTCAAAATGGGCTTTTTCACTGGTGTAATTGGCTCCGATTTCATTGCGAAAACCCAGATAATGAAATTCGTAACCATTGAGCATTTGGCTTTGCTTCGGGGCAAGTCGTACCCCTATTTCCGTTGCAAAATAACTGGACATCACTGCCCCAATCACCGCAACGGCGACACCACTATGTGCAAAAATCATCCCTAAACGTTGTAGGCTGATATTTTTTCCAAGTAAAGATAAGGTAGATAACAATAACCACATTGCCAAACTCATTAATATAAAGGCGGTAAAATTAAAATTTAAGCTATCATCTTGTGCGATCGTATATTCAATAAGAAGGTAGCCAATAATTAAAGAGGGCAAAAATAACAGCAGATATTTACCTAATTTAGTGCGGGAAAAACGCTGCCAATGTGTCGCTAACACCAGCACCATGCTAACCATTGCCAAAACAATTAACGGCAAGAAAATACTGTTAAAATAAGGGGAGCCGACAGAAATAGATCCCCAACCAAGTACGCTAAATAACATCGGGTAAAATGTGCCAATAAACACGCTAACGGTGGCAATGGTTAACAGGATATTGAGTAAAAGCAATAAACTTTCTTTAGAAAAAAAGGAAAAATACACCGCACTTTGCTGTAATTTGGTTTTAAAAGCGAATAACGTGAGCGAGCTCATGGTGAGTAAGAAAAATAAAATTAATAGCACCGCGCCACGTTCGCCATCAATAGCAAAAGCATGCACAGAAGTCAGCACGCCTGAACGGACGATAAACGTACCTAATACACTGAATGCAAAGGTCAATAATGAAAATAAAATGGTCCAATAACTAAAAATGCCCCGTTGTTCGGTAATGGATAAACTATGTAATAAAGCGAGTCCTAATAACCATGGCATTAAGGACGCATTTTCCACGGGATCCCAAAACCACCAGCCTCCCCAGCCCAGTTCATAATACGCCCACCAAGATCCAAGCATAATACCGAGTGTTAAAAAAAGCCACGAAACCAATACCCACGGACGAATCCAACGTGCCATCGCGGCATCTAAATGTCCACTGACTAAGGCAGCAAGCATTAACGCAAAATTGACAGCAAAACCCACATAACCTAAATAAAGTAATGGTGGATGAAAAATCAAACCAATATCTTGTAACATCGGATTGAGATCTCGTCCTTCAGGAGGTAGGGGAAATTGGCGAATAAAGGGATTGGAGAAATACACCACAAAAATCGCTAACCCCAAGAAAATTAACCCCAGAATAGCAAGGGTTCGACTGGCAATAATGGGGTCAATATGACGGCTAAAATAGGCAAATAACATCCCCCATAAACTTAAGGCAAAAAGCCAAAACAGCATTGACCCTTCATGTCCGCCCCACACCGCCACAAGTTTATAAAAAATCGGCAATTGAGTATTGGAATGGGCGACGACATAGCTTAGGGAAAAATCATCAACGGCGAAAGAATAGGCTAATAATCCCAGTGAAATACTGGTAAAAATGCCTAACAAATAGCTTAAATTCCACGAACTGCAGATCAAAATAGCATGATTTTTGGCAATACCGATTTGTGGAAGTATCGCTAAAAGTAAAGATGTGAAAAAAGCCAACAATAAGGCGATAAAACCGAGTTCAGGAATCATATCGTTTGTAGGTTAGAACCAAAATGTCGTTAATCAACGGGCGGATACATTGATCCGCCCCGACCATAAAACATTAAGCCACGGTTAATTGTCCAGCGTATAAAATAAAATAGCGCAGACACAATACGCCGATTAAATCAAAAATTGACACCAATATAATAAAGTTTCGATTATATTTCCACTTATCATTGACAAACAGATTGGCAATCAGTGGAATAATAATCCCGATTAAGAATACCCCTAACCAAAATACCACGCCCCAAAAGCCTGTGAGTGCATTTTTTAACGCCACAACTTTAATCCCACCACCGAAATAAAGTCCGGCCAAAAAACACACCAATAACCCCAATTCAGTCACCATAATTGGCACTTCAAATTTATGGATAAAATGGATTTCGTGACTATCACCGGCTAATTTCCCTGCCAGTAAAATCATTAAAAAGGTTGCCGCAATCCCCGATGATGTGCCTGATGCTAAAAATAATGCCGGCAAGACGGGATTGTTTAACATGGGATAACTAATCAATGCCGAAAGCAAGAAACCGGTATAAGCACCCAGTACAGCAGCTAACACAAATAACAGTACTTCCACAGGTTTTAGCCATTTTTGTATTACTCCAATCCATTTGATCAGGAAATTTAACACAGGTATAAAACGATCAATCAACAAGGATAATTCATCTTTAAAAATAATGGCTGACCATATCGCTAAGATCAACAAATAAACTTGGAATAACATCACCCCCATCGACATCACGGAATGGAATTGATAATGAAACATGAGTTTCCAAAATGTCCAAGGACGAGCTAAGTGGAAAATCAGCAAGGTTAAGCCAATTAATACTGGCACAAAGCCTAAAATAACGCCACTGCGAATAACCCAGTTTTGGCTCGGTTTCTCTAATTTCACTGCACTCGTGTTGCGGAAAGCAATGGCTAATTGCACGGCACCGGATGAAATGCCTAACAAAAATAAATAAATGGCAATACTGCTATCCCAGACTAAATTTGGGGTTTGAAAATGTTCAGTCATGATCGATGTTCCCCTTTGCCAAATGGAATATGATATAAATTCGGTTCTGTACCTAACTGCACCTTGGTGCGATAAACCGGATTAGCCCGCACTTTTTGAACCACCGCACTGGTTGGATCATTCATATCACCAAAGGTTAAGGCGTTGGTCGGGCAACTTTCCACACAAGCCGGTTGTTTACCCTGTGCTAAATTAGTATCACGACAGAAATTGCATTTATCCGCAGTTTTATGAATAGGGTGAATAAAACGTACCCGATACGGACAGACTGCCACACAATATTGACAACCCACACAAAGATCCTTATGCACATCCACAATACCTGTTTTGCGATCAATAAAAGACGCACCGGTTGGGCAAACCGATACACAAGGGGCATTAGTACAATGTTGGCAAGATTGGCGGAAAAATTCATATTCCACATTAGGAAATTCACCCATCGGTTCACTACGGATAATTTCCAAACGTGAAACTCCTTCCGGCACTTGGTTCACTTCACGACAAGCATCCATACAAGCGGTGCAACCAATACAAGCGGTTTCATCATGCACCATGGCATAGCGAATGGTTTGGTCGGCATAATTGGTGCCACCTTGTGCCATTAAACTGACTGTTGTTCCTGTAGTAAGGATTAACGCTCCCATTCCAGAAACAAAGTTTCGGCGTGAGCAAGCGGTCATTTTTTATCCTTTTCAGTGCTATGTTGATCTTGTTGTTTCAATTTTTGTTGTTTACTGTGGCAATCCACACAAAGTTTTACTCGGGCTTTCGGTTGGATGTCTTTCATCGCATCTTGTTTCGGATGTAAAGTATGACAACTGGCACAAGCTAACTTAATGGAGTGAACATCATGAGCCCAAAATTTCTCTTGTAATTTTTCGGGCTGATGACAAGAAAAACACACTTCATTTTGTTCTGCTGGGGTATATTTAATCACTTGATCGTTATCCCACAGTCCGTGAAAACGCATGACATCTTTTACGCCACGACGGTGATTTTCACTGATATTACCGTGACAGGTGACGCAAGTAATCGGCTTACCTGTCGTTGGATTTTTCTGATCTAAATGGATACCATGAAATTTGCCCGCATGAAATTCACCTTTGGCTTGCGCCGATGTCGTATCAAAACTGTGGCACTTAGCACAATATTCATTTGGGTTACGATCATTTTCTAGGCTCGGTTCATAGCTGGCTGAATTCACTTCTGTCGGCGTGGTTAGCGTTTCGGCTTGAGCAATAGATATTGCCCCAACAGACAGCATCAACAATGTAGAGATTTTGGCAAATTTAATTATTGAGTTCATCTTTATTACCTTAAAATTTAGCTTGAAACACACCGCACTTTTTCATTTTGTTTGGAAAGTGCGGTGGATTTTCAGGTTATTTCACCGGTGGTTCATCATTAATTAGCAAGCCTTTGGCTTTCGCTTCTTTATTCCACTCTGGCACAATTGTTTTTATGAACTCGTCTTTCGCTTGACGTTCTTTTTCAATATCAATTCCCATCACTTTCCACGCTTTTTCTGCGCTAGAAATATCTGGATAATCAATAGGTTGTTTAACTTCATGGCGGGATAAAATGATGGCTAATTCTCGGCGCGCATCGGCAGCACGATCCAAACCAGAGGCTATCACTTTCAACATAACATCCGGCGCGTGCATATGCCCTCCGTGACTGGCAGCGGAATAATCCCAACGCCATTGAGCATGGCGGATAGCTTGTAAGGCGTCTTTCATTTCGTCTTGTGTCGCACCGGCATCCCAAGCCGCTTTAGCTTCAAAATGAGCGCTGACTAATTGATCTTCCAATTTAATCATCACTTCTTTTATGTCTTTTTTATGATTGGCTACGGTTTGTTTTAAGGTTTGTTTACTTTGATCATGACATTTCGCACAAGTGCTTTCAAAGGCATCAAATGGGTTGCCAATTTGGTGATTAGTATAGACTTTGCCGTCTTCCCCTTGTACTTTTGGCATATGGCAGTCAATACAGGTCACGCCATTTTTACCGTGCGTACCCATTGACCAAGTTTCAAAATCAGGATGCTGGGTTTTTAACATAGGGGCTTTAGATAAGCTATGTTCCCAATCTTTAAAGCCGATTTCGTCATAGTATTTTTCCATACTATCCACATCCACCCCTTTATACCATGGGAAAACTACGTTATTCGCATTGGTTTTATCAAAGTAATATTCTACATGACAGTTAGCACATACCGCCGCACGTTGGTCAGTACGATCTGATTGTTCAAAAGGCTTATCAATGGCTTCTAAAGCACGTAAAACGTGCGGACGAGCAATGCGTAATGCCGGTTTTCCATCAGCAAAGTCTTTTGAACCAGTATCGTGGCAATCTGCACAACCAATAGAATTAACCACTTCCGCCCCGGCTTTCGCCCATTTGCCAGTAAAATAGCCCTCTTCTCCCCATTCAGCAATTAAACGCGGTACATCCGGTCCTTTACAGGTCCAACACGCCATGGGTTGTGGTCCCGTATTCGCATCGGTTGGTGCGCCTGTACGTAAAATATTACGTACATCTGTGATGGCATAGTAATGACCGCGTGGTTTATTATAATCTTTAGCAAAAGCATAACCGCCCCACAATACAATCATGCGTGGATCCTGTTCTATCGCCGAATCTGCTGCGGTTGATTTATTGGTAGATTTCCAACTGTCATATTGACGTGGATATTTCTCTGCAAATTTTTCATTCACAGAGTCAATTTTAAGATCAGGATTGGGTGTAGCAAGCTCCCCTTTTTTCGGGGCATATTTGATTTCTGCTTGAGTATCCACTTTTGAAGCATCAATCGGTTGAGTATCTGCTAAGGTACCTTGTGCCATCAATAAACTCAAAAATGAAAATATTAGCAAAGAGAGCGTTTTTTTGAAGATGTCCACGGTAATCACTCCATATAAAATTAACCATATAAGGTATGAAGAAATATCTTAGCCACTCATCTTTAAATAATAATATTTATCATTTAAAACAATGGGATAAGCTAATAAAATATAAAAATGCTAGGGTAAAATAACAAATTCCCACACTTTTTACATAGGTTTTCTACTTTTTATTGCGTTGGATCAAGTAAAATACACCTAAATGGGTAGGAGAAAGAAAGTAAGCTGAAAAATAAATAAACAATGTGCAGTGAAAATTTAGACAATACTGGGTGCCATCATGCACCCAGTTATTTTTTAAGGAAATTAGATACTATTTGTTTAACTAAACTGAAATTTAGTCCAATGATGATATGTTTCTCCCGCTTTCAGCATTCCGCCATATTGCCACCATTCAGGGTGATTTGGGGTATCTGGTAAGGCTTGGGTTTCTAGGGCGATGCCTGTGTAATCAGCATATTCGCCACCACAACGAGTCGGTGTACCTTGGAGATAATTGCCTGTGTAAACCTGTAATGCTGCTTGACTGGTACTAACGGTTAAACACAAAGATCGATCAGGTGCGGTTAAAATAGCACAAGTTTTTTCTCGTTGTTGATCTAACAGAAAAGCATGGTCATAACCTTTGGTGAGCTGTTGTTCAGCTTGTAAAAAATCCTGTTTAATAGCTTTTGCTTGGCGAAAATCAAAGCTGCTATTTTGCACCGATTTTAAAGGAGCATTGGGAATACCTTGGCTATCTACGGGTAAAAATTGCGCGGCATTCAGTTGTAAAAAATGTTCACGAATATCACAACCTTGTGCTGCGTTATTTAAATTAAAATAAGCATGATTGGTTAAATTTAATGGCGTGTCTTTATCCGAAACGGCTTTAAATTCAACGATCAGGGCATTATCATCGGTTAAACGATAAATAGCTTGCACCTTTACATTACCTTGAAAACCTTGCTCACCATCAGGTGAAATTAACGAAAAAATCACAAAATTTTCACCGCACTTTTCGCCTGTTTGCTCGATTTTCCAACGTTGTTTATCAAAGCCAATTAAACCACCATGTAACTGATGCTCATTTTGATTAGCGGTTAATTTGATGGTTTCACCTTGATATGCAAATTGACTGTTGGCAATTCGGTTAGCATAACGTCCGATAGTTGCGCCTAAATAAACGCCTTGTTTGGCATAGTCTGCTAATTGACAACCGAGTAACACTTCACGCTTTTCATTTTCTACTGGCACAACACAAGACACCCAAGTCGCTCCCCAGTCGATAAATTGTACTTGCATACCTTGCTGATTGGTTAAGGTAACGAGCTGTAAGACTTGTTTATCGAGCGCCAAAGTCTTTGTAGCTTCAATGGTTACGCCCATACTTGTACTCCTTGCGAGGCAGTACACACATAAAAATCTTCTTTAATTCCCGTCTGTTTTTGATAATTATCGGCAATCAGTTGACGTACAGCATCCACTTTTTCCACCGGCGCTACCGCCACAATACAACCGCCAAAACCACCACCTGTCATTCTCGCCCCGCCTGTATTACCTACAGCGACCTGAGCTAATTCGACTAAATAATCAATTTCAGGCGTGGTGATCTCAAAATCATCACGCATGGAATCATGGGATTGCCCCATTAATTTGCCTAGGGTTTGAATATCCCCTTGATTTAAAGCTTGTACCGCATCTAGCACACGTTGATTTTCGGTGACAATATGTCTGGCACGTTTAGCGGTATCTTCATCTATAGCAGTGAGCTCCTCTTCACGTTGTTTAAACTGTTCAATCGACACATCTCGCAAGGCTTTCACCCCAAAGAATTCAGCAGCTCGTTCACATTGTTGACGGCGAGTATTATATTCGCCCGTGACTAAATCGTGTTTAACATGAGAATTCACGATCATCACTGCAATATTTTCTGGCACAGGCACAGCAACGGTTGCAAGGCTACGACAATCAATCATTAACAAATGATCTTTTTCACCTAAGGCTGAAATAAGCTGATCCATATTGCCACAATTTGCCCCGACAAATTTATTTTCTGCCATTTGTCCGATTAACGCAATCTGCGTATCGGTTAAGGCAAGGTTTCCTAACTGTTGACAAAATTTACCGACTGCCACTTCAAGGGAAGCGGAAGAACTTAACCCCGCAGATAAGGGCACATTACCCGTGATGACTAAATCAGCCCCTTGCTTGAAATCAGGACAATGTTGCTGAATAAACTTTACCACTCCACGCACATAACCCGTCCATTTTTTATTAGCCACTGGGGTAATTTCGGTGGTTAATGAAAATTGATCGGTATCCTCTAAATCGGCGGCATAGACATTAAAAATATGATCATCACGTTTTGCGCCACTCACTGCCGTACCATAATTAATCGCACAAGGCATCACAAAGCCGTCGTTGTAATCGGTATGTTCGCCGATAATGTTCACTCGCCCCGGAGCATATACATTTAATTCGGAAGTGCGGTGAAATTTTTGCTCAAATAATTGGTTAGCTTGTTGTAAAGGGGTCATGTTATTTTCCTTCTTTATAATGTACTTCGCTTAAATCACGTAATCTTGTCGCCGCTTGTTCGGCGGTTAAATCCCGTTGGCTTTCGCCTAACATTTCGTAGCCCACCATAAATTTTCGTACCGTAGCAGAGCGCAACAATGGCGGATAAAAATGGGCGTGTAATTGCCAGTGATCGTTTTGTTCACCGTTAAATGGTGCGGCATGAAAACCCATTGAATAAGGGAATGATGTGTTAAATAAATTATCGTATTTGGTGGTTAATTTTTTTAGCATTAACGCTAAATCTTCCGCCTGTTCAGGGTTTAATTCCGTTAAGCGTTTAATGTGTGCTTTTTTCGGCATTAATAGGGTTTCAAACGGCCATACCGCCCAATACGGCACCACGGCTAACCAATGTTCGGTTTGCACCACAATGCGTTCCTTTAATTGTAATTCACGTTGAGCATAGTCTAATAACATTGGCGAATGCTGTTCAACAAAATAACGGCGTTGGGTTTGATCTTCTCGAGCGACTTCGTTCGGTAAAAAGCTATTTGCCCAAATTTGACCATGTGGGTGTGGGTTAGAACAGCCCATCGCCTCCCCTTTATTTTCGAAAATTTGTACCCATTGATACTTTTGCCCCAACTCACTAAGTTGTTGTTGCCAAACCTTAATCATTTGGCTAATTTCTGCCACGCTTAATAATGGCAAGGTTTTACTATGATCAGGCGAAAAACAAATCACCCGACTTTCGCCTTGAGCTTGAGCCACTTGAAATAGCGGATCGGTGGATTTTTCAGGGGCAGGCGTATCTTCTAGCAATGCCGAAAAATCATTTTTAAACACATAAGGCTGCTGATAATCTGGATTGAGTTCGCCTGTAATGCGTTTATTGCGTGGACAGAGATAACAATTTGGATCATGACTTGGCTTTTGTTCTTCATTAACTTTTTCCTGCTGCCCTTGCCACGGACGTTTAGCACGGTGCGGTGAAACAAGTACCCATTGATCAATGAGTGGATTGTAACGGCGATGTGGGTGTTCGGTTGGATCAAAAATAATGCTCATAGAATATCCTTACGCTTGATAAAAACGGAAACGGTTACATTTGACTTGGTATAAGATAGCAGATTTTTTGAAATAATCTGTGACGTAGATCATATTTTTGAAAAAAAATTGAAAAATTTATTGTATTTTTGGGTTGAAATGGCAAAAATGAAGTGGTAACGTTTTCATTATGTATCTTTGAATGTAGGGGCGTATTGCATACGCCCAGATTACGCTGTATTAATCACAAGAGTGTATACAATACGCCCCTACATCATTGTTATATTGGGAGAAAAATATGATTACCATTCGTGATGTTGCCAAACAAGCTGGTGTCTCCGTCGCCACGGTATCCCGTGTACTGAATAACGCATCTTGTAGTGAAACTGCCCGCCTTGCGGTAGAAAGTGCGGTGCAAAATTTGGGATATTCACCCAATGCCAATGCGCAAGCCTTAGCCTTACAAAATACTGATACATTAGGTGTTGTTGTCACTGATGTGACCGATCCATTTTTTGCGATTTTGGTGAAATCCGTGGATCAGGTTGCCCATGAATATGGCAAAACGATTTTAATCGGGATAGGTTATCACAATGCAGAAAAAGAACGTAATGCAATTGAAACGCTGTTACGTAAACGTTGTAGCTGTTTAGTCGTACATTCTAAGGCATTGACCGATCAAGAGTTAATCAATTATTTAGAACAAGCGAAAGGAATGGTGATTATTAACCGCTGTATTGCTGGTTATGAACATCGTTGTGTCAGCTTAGATAATCAACGTGGCACATTTCTAGCGACAGAATTATTGATTAAATTAGGTCATCGTAAAATCGGTTATATCGGCTCAAATCATCAAATTAATGATGAAGTAGAAAGAAAACAAGGCTATTTAACCGCACTTCAACAATATGGCTTACCCGTGATTGAAAATACCAGCGTACAAAATAGCCCTGATTTCGAAGGGGGTGAAGCCGCAATGATTGATTTATTGAGCTATCATTCCGATTTAACGGCTGTAGTAACGTACAATGACAGCATGGCGGCTGGCGCATTATCAGTCTTAACTGAAAATAATATCAATGTACCACGTCAATTTTCGTTGATCGGTTTTGATGATATGCCGATTGCTAGCCATTTAGTACCAAAACTCTCAACTATTCGTTATCCAATTGATTTAATGGCAACTTATGCATCAAAATTAGCCTTAAGTTTGATTAATGAAAACATCGAAACGCCGATTCATACACAATTTAATCCAACGGTAGTGCGACGTTTTTCAACGGATAGCTGTTATCAGCGATAATTTTTTGTAACCGCTTACAGTTTTTTATCAAAAATGTGAGAATGATCACAGTATTGTAAAAAGAAATAGTGTATCTTAGTCATATTACAACAAGGTTGTTACCGTTTTTTAGACAATTTTGTGGTAATTTCATCATTTTAGTTAATCAATTAACGAGGACATTGTTATGAAAAAAGCAGTATTAAGTGCAGTCGCATTATCTATCGGTTTAGGCTTGGCAAGCAGTGCCGCCCAAGCAGCCAATCGTATCGGTGTAACCATTTACAAATATGATGACAACTTTATGGCATTAATGCGTCAAGAAATTGATAAAGAAGCCAAAAACTTAACCGGTATTGAGCTATTAATGAACGACTCACAAAATGCACAATCTATTCAAAATGACCAAGTGGATGTGTTAATTTCTAAAGGGGTAAAAGCCCTTGCGATTAACTTAGTTGACCCATCTGCGGCGCCGACTATTATTAAAAAAGCAAAAGCAGAAGATATTCCAGTGGTATTCTTCAATAAAGACCCGGGTGCTAAAGCCATTGAGAGTTACGAAAATGCTTACTATGTGGGTACCGATCCAAAAGAATCCGGTGAAATCCAAGGGGAATTAATTGCCAAACAATGGAAAGCTAATTCAGCCCTTGATTTAAATAAAGACGGCAAGATTCAATATGTGTTATTAAAAGGCGAACCGGGACACCCTGATGCGGAAGCACGTACCAAATATGTGATCGAAAAATTAAATGCACAAGGTATTGAAACTGAACAATTATTTATCGACACTGGGATGTGGGATGCGGCATTAGCGAAAGATAAAATTGATGCATGGCTTTCAAGTAGTAAAGCAAATCAAATTGAAGTGATTATTTCCAATAATGATGGCATGGCAATGGGTGCTTTAGAAGCGGTGAAAGCCCATGGTAAAAAATTACCGGTATTCGGTGTCGATGCCCTACCTGAAGTGTTGCAATTAATCAAAAAAGGCGATATTGCCGGTACCGTATTAAATGACGGCGTAAACCAAGGTAAAGCAGTTGTGCAACTTGCCAATAACCTTGCCAATGGTAAACCGGCCACCGAAGGTACTAACTGGAAATTAGAAAATCGTGTTGTACGTGTTCCTTATGTCGGTGTTGACAAAGATAACTTAGATACATTCTTAAAATAATTCCTATTATCTTGTCGTTAGGGCTTGTGATGGTCATACTTGTGTCTATCTCATAAGAAACACAAGCCCTATTGTTTCTTTAATGATTTAATGTGAGGTGAGATATGTTAACACAAGAAGTGCTACTCACAATGACCAACGTTAGTAAATCTTTCCCAGGGGTAAAAGCGTTAGACGGTGCTAATCTCACGGTCAAATCCCACTCTGTGCATGCCTTAATGGGGGAAAATGGAGCGGGGAAATCTACCCTATTGAAATGTTTATTTGGGATCTATGCTAAAGATGAGGGTGAAATTCTGTTCTTAGGCAAACCAGTAAACTTCAAAACCTCGAAAGAAGCCCTCGAAAATGGGATTTCGATGGTGCATCAAGAATTAAATTTAGTACGTCAACGTAGTGTAATGGATAACCTTTGGTTAGGACGTTATCCACTAAAAGGTATTTTTGTGGATCACACTAAAATGTATCACGATACCAAAGCCATTTTTGACGAACTTGATATTGCTATTGATCCAAAAGAAAAAGTGGCAAATTTATCGGTTTCACAAATGCAGATGATCGAAATTGCTAAGGCGTTCTCTTACAATGCAAAAATTGTAATTATGGACGAACCAACATCTTCCTTATCAGAAAAAGAAGTAGATCATCTGTTTAAAATCATTCAGACATTAAAAGATCGTGGCTGTGGCATTATTTATATTTCCCACAAAATGGACGAAATTTTCAAAATTTGTGATGAAGTTACGGTTCTGCGTGACGGTAAATGGATTAATACGGTGCCGGTTGAAGAAGCAACCATGGATGGTATTGTCGCCATGATGGTTGGACGTGAATTAACCCAACGTTTCCCTCCGAAAACTAACCAACCCAAAGAAGTGATTCTACAAGTGGAACATTTGACGGCAAAAAATCAACCATCCATTCAAGATGTCAGTTTTGAATTACGCAAAGGCGAAATTCTCGGCATAGCAGGCTTAGTTGGGGCAAAACGAACAGATATTGTGGAAACCATTTTTGGTGTGCGGGAACAAAAAAACGGTACGGTAAAACTGCATGGAAAAATTATGAAAAATCGCACCGCACTTGAATCCATTAATAATGGTTTTGCCCTAGTAACCGAAGAACGTCGTTCTACGGGAATTTATGCCAACCTAAATATTGAGTTTAATTCTTTGATTTCGAATATGAAATCCTATATCAGCAAATGGGGCTTATTAAGCAACAAAAAAATGAGCAGTGATACCCAATGGGTGATTGATGCCATGAATGTAAAAACTCCGTCCCATAAAACGAATATTGGTTCACTTTCTGGCGGTAATCAGCAAAAAGTGGTTATCGGCCGTTGGTTATTAACTCAACCAGAAATTTTGATGCTGGATGAGCCCACTCGTGGGATTGATGTAGGTGCAAAATTTGAGATTTATCAACTCATTATGCAACTTGCTCAAAAAGACAAAGGGATCATTATGATTTCATCTGAAATGCCAGAGTTACTGGGCGTCACTGACCGTATTTTAGTGATGAGCAATGGTAAAGTGGCAGGTATTGTAGAAACAAGTAAAACATCGCAACAAGAAATTTTACAACTTGCGGCGAAATATTTATAACCTATGTAATAAAGGAAGGTTGTTATGGTTATTAAAGACAATAAAACGTGGGATTTTTTCAAACAAAATGCCATTTACTTTGTGTTATTAATTTTACTTTTAATAATTATTGCTCAAGATCCCAGCTTTTTAAGCTTGCGAAATTTTAGTAATATCCTCACCCAATCATCAGTGCGGTTAGTAATTGCTTTAGGCGTTGCTGGGCTTTTGGTAGTACAAGGTACCGACTTATCTGCCGGTCGTCAAGTAGGTTTAGCGGCAGTGATTTCTGCGACTATGCTACAAGGTATGGACAATCTCAATCGTGTTTTTCCAGATTTACCTGAAATGCCAATTATTGCCGTCATCTTGCTGGTTTGTGCCATCGGTGCATTAATCGGTTTACTAAACGGTTTCGTGATTGCAGTATTAAATGTGACACCATTTATTGCCACCATGGGAACCATGATTATCGTCTATGGGATCAACTCCCTCTATTATGACGCAGTAGGCTCATCACCAATTGCCGGCTTTACCGAAAATTTCTCTGACTTCACACAAGGCTTTTTCCTACTGGGTTCGTTTAAGCTCTCCTATATTACCATTTATGCCATTATCGCCACCATTATTATGTGGACCCTCTGGAACAAAACTCGCTTTGGTAAAAACATCTTTGCTATCGGAGGCAACCCAGAAGCGGCTAAAGTATCTGGGGTGAATGTGGTGACCAATTTATTAGTGATCTATACTCTTGCCGGTGCATTCTACGCTTTCGGCGGTATGCTTGAGGCAGGTCGTATTGGTTCCGCCACCAACAACCTTGGTTTTATGTATGAAATGGACGCTATCGCTGCGTGCGTAGTTGGTGGTGTATCATTCGCTGGTGGTGTGGGGACCATTATCGGTGTGGTAACAGGGGTATTAATCTTTACGGTGATTAACTATGGTTTAACCTATATCGGGGTCAATCCTTACTGGCAATACATTATCAAAGGTTCGATTATTATTTTAGCGGTAGCGATTGATAGTTTGAAATATGCGAAGAAAAAATAGCTAAAAAAATACCGCACTTCAATAATCAAAATAAAAAACCGAGCATTGCTCGGTTTTTTATCTGATAACTCTCCATATCTAAGTTAATTATGTTGTTTCTAATAAAACAATAATGACAACTCATTATTCGTAGCCACCGCCTTTGCCCTGTCTAGCTTTAAACGACCAAGATTCTTTTTTAGCTCGTGTTAAAATAGCTTTTTTGGTTTTAGGTAAACTATCTAAATTTAGATCTACTAATTGTTGAGCAGAATAGTATGTTTCAAGTTCACTCATATGAACTCCTAACTTTCTAAATTAATATTTAGTTTGATTGCTATCTCTCTTTCTCTACCGTAATTAAGTTTAGATTTTCCACTTAAAACTCGACTAATTTCGTTAGAGTTATAACCGTTTCTCCGACCCCATTCAGCCTGTGTAAGATTTAGTTCTTTAAACCAACTTTTAACATCTTCCCTTGTCCGTTTTTTCATAAAATCACCTGTTGTTATGGACTAAAAACACAAAATGAACTAGAATATTTTGTTATGATTTAATATTAAATCATATAGTTCATTATTATGAACCAAGTACATAATAATATGATTTTTATGAATTGCAAGGTTTTTTTATGGGAAATTTCACAGATATTGTTAATAGATTAAAAACTGAGCTATCTTTAACTATGGATAAAGAAGTTGCAGAGTTCTTAGGATTAAGTAAAACAGCTTTCGCTGAACGAAAACGTAGAGGGGTATTTCCTAAAGAGGCTTTAAAACTTGCTGATCTAACACACCCTGAATATCGTCTCGATCTGGAATATATTTTAACTGGTGAAAAAGATCGTATTCATAACTTTTTTGCTAATACCGCCAAGAGATCTGTGGTGCCTGAGGATTGCACAACACAAGAAGACTTTTTTACTCCTAAAAATGCTGACACCTATCTTTTGGTAAATGATGAAGAAGCCTTATTAATTAATTTTTTCAGAAGAAGTGGAACAAAAGGAAAAAGATTAATTTTTGATACTGCTCAAACAGTTCGAGATTTAAATATAGCTAATATGAGATTAGATGAATACACAGAAAAAGAGCAATTAAAATACACAAAAAAGAAATAATGATTTCTTTTTTTTGTTTTTATATCAATATGTTACAACTGATTCGACACTACACAAAAAACTACACAGTAAATTTATTTTTCTGTGTTCTTATAGTTGTGAGTTGTAAACCGCTTGCCAGAAGCGTTGCTGATGGACGAGAAAAGGCTTTTGCGTTGGTATAGACAATGCAACGAAGACAGACAGGCAATATTGCTTTCATCGGCGGAAGTGCTGGCAGAAATGACGTTACAAGAGAAAAAAGCCAAGGCAGAAACCGAAACCGCCCCACTTGAGAATCATAAAATAGCCTGATTTAAACGCCATTTAAACGCTTTTAAACGCCAGCTTTAATTTCTTACTTTAAGTGGTTATTTTTGCCCTTTCGGCAATTTTTCTCGTTTTTCTCAACCACCCCAATTTCCCCCACAAAAAAAGGCTTGACACCACGCCAAGCCCCTATTCCTGCGGTTCTGTGTTCCGTTTAATTCCGCTTGATTCAACCTAAGTCCTGATTTTTGAGTTTCTTGGTTTTGGTGGTTGGGTACACTCATCATTTTATGCTATATTTTATCCTTTAAACCATAAAAATAACCAAAGGAAACAAAATATGTCTGAAAATAAAATAAACCAAAAGGCTTTTCAGCCCACCGCTGAAAAATCCACCTTAAAAAGTAAACTTAACGCCTTAGGACCCGGCATTCTCATGGCGTCTGCTGCCGTTGGTGGCTCACACATTGTTGCGTCCACCCAATCAGGGGCGATTTACGGCTGGCAATTAGCGATTATCATTATCTTGGCTAACCTATTTAAATATCCGTTTTTCCGCTTTGGATCCCAATATACCTTAGATACGGGTAATACCTTATTAGAAGGTTATTTAGAAAAAGGTAAACTCTATTTATGGGTCTTCTTCTTGCTTAATGTGTTTGCCACCATTATTAACACCGCTGGGGTTGGCTTATTATGTGCTGCTATTTTGACTTTCGTGTTACCCTTTCCAGTGCCACTCCCGACCCTAAGCCTGATTGTTATCGGAGGTTGTACAACAATTTTATTATTGGGTAAATATCGTCTGTTAGATAGTTTATCTAAACTGATTATGATTGCCTTAACCATCACCACTGTTGCTGCTGTCGTGATTGCTTTAATGCGTAATGGTATCCAAGGTGTTGCCCCTGAGGATTATATTGCACCAAGTCCTTGGAATTTAACCGCACTTGGTTTTATTGTAGCGTTAATGGGCTGGATGCCTGCACCGATTGAAATTTCTGCGATTAACTCTATGTGGGTGGTAGCAAAACGTCGTTTTACCAAAATTTCTTACCAAGATGGCATTCTCGACTTTAACATTGGCTTTATTGGCACCGCTATTTTAGCCCTCGTGTTCTTAGCCTTAGGTGCATTAGTCCAATTTGGTTCAGGCGACACCGTAGAAATAGTCAGCGGTAAATATATTGCCCAATTGATCAATATGTACGCTTCTACCATCGGCGACTGGGCAAGAGGGTTAATTGCCTTTATTGCATTTATGTGTATGCTCGGTACCACGCTTACCGTGATTGATGGCTATTCTCGTGCCAATGTAGAAAGTTTACGTCTGATTTTAGGTAAGCAAGAAAGTCGCCCAAGCATTTTAAATAGCGCAATTTTATTGGCGGCGCTTTCTGGATTAGCGGTAATTTTCTATTTTAACAATGCAGTCGGTCCAATGTTAAAATTCGCCATGATTGCGTCTTTTGTATCAACGCCAATCTTTGCTTATTTAAATCTTTCGTTGGTTTTAAAAGGCGAACATAAAGTTAGAGGTGGGTTATTCTGGCTATCAATTATCGGATTAATTTATTTAACTGGCTTTACGCTACTCTTTATCGCCAACCAAGCCGGTTTGTTTAACTAGACTTCATTAAAAGTGCAGTGAAATTTATAAAGGTTTATCTGCACCCCAAAAGTTGGACGCATAACCAACAAATTAAGGTGCAGATTTTTATGACTAAGTTCGATACAATATCGTCTTCAATCCTTGAAATAGGTGTCTAACTCTTTGGGTTAGAACACTATTATTCGTCCCTATTTATATTTACCGCTAATAAGCTAACACTTCATCCAACGCCATATCTTTGGTTTCTTTAGAAAGCCATAATGCCACAAGAGTCAATGCTGAATTTACCGCAAGATAGATACCAACGCCTAAAATACCATAATTAGCATTAATCTGAACAGCAAAAGTTGCCGCAACAGTCGCCCCCACAATAGAAGCAAAATTATAAGCTAAAGACGAACCTGAATAACGCACTTCTGTTGGGAATAATTCGGGTAATAACGCTGCCATCGGACCAAAAGTAAAGCCCATTAATGCCATGCCGACCACTAAAAATGCAAATACTGTCCAAGGTGTACCATTAGATAAGAACATTGGCATACATAAACCAAAAACAATCATCGCAAAGGTGACATATAATAAGAATTTACGGCGTCCCATTTTATCCGCATAAATACCTGAAATACTAGTAAAGATACCAAATACAATGGCACTTAGTAACAATAATCCTGTAAATACATTAGGTTCAATACCTAATCCCATCGGATGACCCGCATCCGATAATTTAGCTGGACTTCTTGAATACACTTGAGCAAAAGCGGTCATAATGTAGAACAACACATAGGTTGCTGTCATAATCAACGTTCCTAAAATCAAAGGTTTCAAATGCTGTGTAAATACCGTACTAACAGGCGCTTTTTGAAGTTTCCCTTGTTGCTCAGTGTCACGGAAAACTTGGCTTTCATGTAAACTTAAACGCACGTATAAACCAATTACCACCATCACAATCGATGAAATAAACGGAATACGCCACGCCCATTCCACCAAGCCTTGATGCCCCCAGAGATAACTCACGGTAAAGAACGCACTATTGGCTAAAAATAAACCAATAGGTGCCCCTAATTGCGGAAATGTACCATACCAAGCACGTTTACCGTCGGGAGCATTTTCTGTCGCCACTAAGGCAGCACCTCCCCATTCGCCTCCTAATCCTAAACCTTGACCGATGCGGCATAAACAAAGCAAGATCGGCGCCCAAATACCGATAGATTCATAATTTGGCAATAACCCAATAGTTACCGTAGATCCACCCATTAATAATAATGAAGCGACAAGGGTTTTCTTACGTCCGATTTTATCCCCAAAGTGACCAAATAATGCTGAACCAATAGGACGTGCAAAAAACGCTAAGGCTAAGGTAGAAAGAGAAAGTAATTCATTTGATAATGGATCACCACTGTGAAAGAATTGTGTATTAAAAACTAATACCGCTGCCGCCGCATAGATATAATAATCAAAAAACTCGATAGCGGTTCCGACCATCGAAGCAATAGCCACTTTACGTGGATCATTTCTTAATGTTGTCATAATAATGGTTCCTAAAAATAAATAACATTTGAAAATCTTGATATTTTAACACAAAGATGCCAAACACATTCAAGAGAAATATACTAAAATAGGCATGGATAACGTCATATTTTCGATATAAAAATCTAAAAACAATAGACCAAACCGATTATTAGACTTAAAATAAGAAAAAATTACAACACCCTCACTAAAAAAACAAATTTCTATAAAATAATCTCTTTTTTATCATGATGATTATTTTTTGCTTAAAATGTCAGCATAAAAATAAAAAACGGTGAAAATCATCAGAATTTCACCGCACTTTAATCTATCTCAATCTTAACCATTCCACCACATTGCTACCGCAATCACTAACACAAATACCACCAACCAAAACAACTGTACTTTCACATTTTGGCGATTTAATTGCTGATTGTGTAATCGACGTTGTTCCAGTTTTTGACGGTAAATTTCTAAATCTTCCTCTTTAAAAGAAAAGCCACAATGGGGACAACTTTCCACACTTTCACTGATTTTTCGCCGACATTCGGGGCAACGTTGTAATGCCATTATTTTTTCCCTTTTAGCGTTCTATAGGTTAAGAAATAATAAGTTAACACCGCAATAATCACACAAGCTACCATGGAAAATAACATTGGTTTTGCGCTTTCCAGTTTAAGTAAGGCGACTAATGAACCTATCGTTGCGCCCAAACCAAAACGCACCGTCCCAGCAATAGAATTTGCTGTCCCGGCAATGGTCGGAAATTTTCCCAGAATCGATGCCATCGCATTTGATGAAATTAACGCATTTTGTCCCACAAACACCGCTACACCGATTGCCATAGGCCAAAATCCGAGATCCAACATCGCCACCAAAAGTAACCACATACCAGCAATGAATTGTACCAACAAGCCGCCTTGCAATAATTTTTCAGCCCCTAATTTACTCACAAAACGTCCGTTAATAAGCGAACCAATACTCATCACACCCACATTCAACATAAAGAAATAACCAAAGTTTTCCACTGACACACCATATAAATCAATATACACAATGGAGCCAAGGGTTAAGAATACAAACATCCCGCCGAAACCAAAGCCAGATGAAATCATATAACCCAGCACTTCTTTTTGTTTCCATATCGTCGCAAAATTACGTGCAATAGTATTCAAACGTAACGGTACTCTATTCTCTTTTTTATGAGTTTCAGGTAATACAAAAAATACCAACAAGATACTAAGTACACCGGCAAAAGCAATAATATAAAAAATCATCGTCCAATGAAAATAGGTAACAATATAGCCCCCTAAAATCGGAGCAATTAAAGGTGCTACCATGACGATTAACATAATCAACGACATCATTTTCGATAGTTCATTTTTATCAAACAGATCTCGCAACAAAGCACCGACTAATACCACAGGAGAGGCACCGAAAAAGCCTTGCACAAAACGAAGTGCGGTAAAATGTTGAATAGAATCTACCGCCGTCAACGCAAAAGCAGAAATGGCACCCACTATGATACCTAATAAAATGATCGGCTTACGCCCATAACTATCACCGATAGGTCCCCAAAACAATTGCCCCATCGCCATACCGAAAGTAAACAACGTTAAAGTATAAGGCACCTGCTCAGGGTTCACCTTTAAATCCTGTGCAATATTCAAAAAAGCTGGCAAATACATATCAATACCCAACGGCGGTAACATGGACAAAATTCCCAATGTTAAGGTAAACAGTATGCTAGCTTTATAGGTTTTAGTCATTTATCACTCCTGAAATTTCTTCTTTGGTTAAGGCACGAAACTCGCCTTCTTCTAAACACTCATCTAATATAATATTCCCAATACGCCAACGGTGTAACCCCACCACTTTATTACCTAATGCCGCAAACATCCGTTTCACCTGATGATAACGTCCCTCGCTAATGGTGAGATTCACATTATAATCATCAATAATATCTAACTGTGCGGACTTGGTCGGTTCTTTTTCACCACGTAATAAAATTCCCTGTTCGCAAATTTGTTGATAATAGTTTTCCACAGGATCCGCAAGGGTGACTAAATAGGTTTTCTCGCAATGATGTTTTGGTGAGGTAATATGATGCGACCATTGACCATCATCAGTCAACAACACCAACCCCGTGGTATCCACATCCAACCGCCCTGCACTGTGCAATCTCCCTGCTAAAGGATAATCGAAAAATTGATAAATAGTCGGATACGTACCATCATCATTAGAACAGACTACGCCTTGTGGTTTATTCAACATAAAATACTGATTCCCCACCAACCATTCAAGACGTTCGCCATCAAATAAAATCTCATCTTCAGGCGACACTTTCACCGCCCCCGATTTTTCAATTTTTCCGTTAAGTTGCACCGCACTTTGTTTTAATGCCTTACTGGCTTGCGAACGGGTTAAGCCGGTCTGTTCGGCAAGGAATTTGTCTAATCTCATTATACTTTTCCGCTTTTTGTGTGAACTGGTTATTGTACTATTCTAATTAGAAAAAGGCTAATGAGAAAAAAGCTGGTAAGATAAATGAAAAAAATTAGCGTTTTATCACCGACTCACGCCATACCAAGCTCGGCTCCAACATCAAAGTGCGGTAATTTTTATCCGCATTTTTTATCCGTTGCAAAAGCGTATCCACCGCCATTTCTGCCAAGCGATTTTTTGGCTGATGAATGGTGGTGAGCGGTGGGCTAAGATATTGGGCAAGGGCGATATTATCATAACCAATAATAGACATATCCTGTGGCACAGATAACCCAGCTCGCCACAAGGCTTGATAAGCACCAAGAGCAATGGTATCACTACAACAAAACACCGCTGTTGGTCGTTCGTTTTGGCTGAGTAACTGCTCCATTCCCCAAATCCCACCGTTAAAATTAAAATGGCTTTCAATGATCCACTGCTCGTAAATCGGCAAATTATGCTCGCTTAACGCCTGTTTAAAGCCTTTTAAACGGTTTTGTGCCAACGGTTTTTTTAGGCTTCCTGTGATAATGCCAATTTTTTGATGATGATGTTCAATTAAGGTTTTTGTCGCAAGATAGCCACCAAATTCGGCATTTTCAAGGATTTTATCTGCATTGAGTTCTGTCGGCCACCAGTCCATAATCACGCAAGGCAAAGTTAAATTTAAGGGGTTTGCTTGAAAGTGGCTTTCGGTACACATTAACAATAAACCATCTACTTGCTTTTGAATCAAGGTTTGGATATTTTTTTCTAGGCGTCGTGGATCATCATCAGTATTGCATAAAATCAGATTGTAATTCAATCGATTACAATAACGCTCTACATTCGCCACAACTTCTGCAAAGAATGGGTTATCACTGGTAGTGACGAGCATGCCAATGGTGCGAGTTTCTTTGACTTTTAGGCTACGAGCAAGGGCTGACGGTTTGTAATTCAGATCGTTTACCACCGCCATTATTTTAGATCGCATTGCTGGGCTGACATTAGGGGCGTTGTTAATGACTAATGACACAGTAGATGTGGAAACCTGCGCAATGCGAGCGATGTCTTTCATTGTTGCCATAACATTTAATCTTTTAGAATGGCTTCAACAATATCTTGCACTTCAGATAAGACATAATCTGGCACTGTTTCAACTTTCTTTGCTCCCCTGTTTCTAAAATCAATCACCCTAGCTTGATAAGCCACCACAACCCCTTGCGTTTTGCAACCTGTTCCACTTAGGGTAACGGCAAATCCATTTTCACGAGCAAGTTCAGCGTTTCCTTGTGTAATCGGTGCAATCATCATAAAGCCTAATTGATGAAAATCACGGCTACTCAACACCAACGCTGGGCGATATTCTCCTTGTATTTCTTTACCGATCACGGGATTTAAACAAACCATAATAATATCCCCTCGCTTAAATAAACTCGCTCTTGGCATTTAAATCTCTCCCCCAACTTGTTCAATCGTATCCCATTCTGCACAAATAGGTAAGCTGTCTAAAGCGGTCATCGCAATACGTTCAGCTAAAGTTAATCTTTTTTGCTTAGCTTTATTTGGCACCACAACAAATTTTATGGTTTGATCATCAATTTTCGCTAATTCGAGAAAATCCCCTGTTTCTAAATTCATTGCTTGGGTAAAATCTTTAGGCAGTCGAATAGCTTTACTATTTCCCCAGTTTTTCACTTGTAATCTCATATTCCTATCCCCTTATGTATCATTAAATGATATTTTACAACGATAATAGAAAGATAAACAAGCTCTAAATGGATGCTAAAAATTCCAACGTTTCACGTCTTGTCGGAATAGACGGTTGTGCCCCTTCTCGGGTAACACTAATCGCCGCCGCAGCGTGAGCAAAACGAATGGCATCTTGTAACGGTTTGCCGTCTAATAATGCGACTAAAAATGCCCCATTGAAGGTATCCCCAGCGGCTGTAGTGTCAACGGCGTTGACTTTGAAACCTGCTACGATTTCTTGTTGTCCTTGATGGCTGACGAATACACCTTTTGACCCCAACGTAATCAACACGGTTTCAATGCCTTTTTGATGAAAAATTTTGGCAGATTTCACCGCACTTTCAAGGTCGGTGACTTTCACCCCAGTCAGAATTTCTGCTTCAGTTTCGTTAGGCGTAATCATTGCAAGATTTGCCAATAATTTATCAGGCAATTTTTGTGCTGGAGCAGGGTTTAGCACCACTTTTACGCCGTTATTTTTAGCGATTTGAGCAGCTTTGATCACGGCTGGCAACGGTGTTTCCAGTTGCATTAATAGAAGATCGGCTTGCTCAATTTGGCTGCGGCTTTGCTCGACAATATTTTCATCTAAACAACCGTTCGCTCCAGCAGAAATCACAATACTATTTTCGCCACTCGCTGCCACTTGAATCATCGCAATCCCTGTGGTTTGGTGGGCGATTTGATGAATAAATTGGGTGTTAATGCCGTCTTGTTCAAAGGCATTTTTCATTGTGCGACCAAGGTCGTCATCACCAATACAGCCGATAAAATTCACTTGGGTATGTTCATCACTTAACCTTGCCGCTGCCACCGCTTGATTTGCCCCCTTGCCACCGTAAGCAATGTGGTAGTGATGTCCTGTAAGGGTTTCACCAGGTTTGGCGAAATGGGGAACGGAAATAACGTGATCGGCGTTGATGCTGCCTAGGATAGTGAGTGTTTTTTTCATAAATAACCTTGCTTAGAATAAGATAGGTATCCCCAATAGTGCGGCTATTTTTTGTCTAATTTCAGTCATTTCACTTGCTTGTGCTTTTGCTTTAAATTTCGCCTGACGAATTCGCCAATCTAAACTTTTCACTTGATCAGATAAAGCCACATTGGGAATATTACCTGAAATTGCCACTTCAAAGGGGTGTCCTTTAATTTTGCTAGTAATTGGGCAACAAACCATTAACCCTGTTTTAGCATTATAAGAGCTTGGACTTAATACAATGGCTGGGCGATTACCTGCCTGTTCGTGTCCTGTTTGCGGATCAAAATCAAGCCAAACAATATCGCCTACATCAGGAACATACGGACTCGTTACCATATTTCATTTCCTTCAGCCTTACCAAAGCTCACTTCATTATGCAAATTCTCATCATTAATTTGACCTACCAACTCATCCAACGAATATTTACGCACGGGTTCAATAATTATCCGTCCAAATTCTTCACGCACATCAACCAATGATTCTGACTGAATATTTAATACCGACATCATATTGCTTGGGATCGGAATAGCCACCGTATCCCCCCATTGTTTTAATGCTACTTGCATAGTTTTCTCCTTAATCAGTTAAAGCTATGCTAAATTTAAAGAATTAGCTTGTCAATGATGCTTTGCTGTTTGTGGTAAAAAGGGGAAATATTCCCCCTTTGCATTATTTCGTCACCACTTTCAAATCCACTGGAATTTTCGTTTCCACTTTTTCGCCTTTCAACACTTTGTCAGCGGTTTCCACGCCAAGGCTTCCGATTAATTCAGGTTGTTGAGCCACTGTGGCGGCAAGTTTTCCACTTTCTACGGCTTTCACGCCGTCATCGGTGCCGTCAAAGCCCACCACGAGAACTTTTTTATTCGCCGCACTAATGGCACGCAGTGCCCCTAATGCCATTTCGTCATTTTGAGCGAATACGGCTTGCACTGCCCCTTTGGATTGCAATAAGTTTTCCATCACATTCAAGCCTTTGGTGCGGTCGAAATCCGCTGGTTGGCTGGCGAGTACGTCAAATTGATGTGCAAGAATGGCTTGTTTAAAGCCTTCGCCCCGTTCACGAGCAGCGGATGTGCCTGCGGTGCCTTCCAGTTGAATAATTTTCACGTTTTGACCTAATTTTTCCGCAATAAAATCCCCAGCCATTTTGCCACCAGCCACGTTGTCGGACGCAATATGGCTCACCACTTCGCCTTTTGCCGCACTGCGGTCAAGGGTGATCACAGGAATTTTGTTACGGTTCGCAATCGCCACCGCATTGCCTACGGCTTCGCTGTCGGTTGGGTTGATGAGCAGCACTTTTGCCCCACGCACCATTAAATCTTCCACATTGGAAAGCTCTTTGGCTGGGTCGTTTTGGGAATCCAACACCACTAATTTGTAGCCTAATTCTTCGGCTTTTTTCTCCGCACCTTGTTTTAACGACACAAAGAACGGATTATCCAGCGTGGACACGGTTAAAGCAATGGTATCTTGTGCCAACGCCACGCCATACACACCGCTTAATAATAAAGCAGATGCTAAAGTAGTTAATTTTTTCATAGTGAAATCTCCTATTAATTTACGCTTTTTTAGTACCTAAATAGTTATCCGCTAAAACTGCCACGAGAATAACCAACGCTTTTGCTATCATTTGATAGTAAGATGAAATATCTAATAAATTCAAGGCATTATTTAAGAACCCAATAATCAACGCCCCGATCAGTGTCCCCATTACACGCCCTTTACCACCCATTAGGCTGGTGCCACCGACCACGACCGCCGCAATGGCATCTAATTCATAAGAAACGCCTGCGGTCGGTTGAGCAGAAGAAAGACGAGAGGTGACAATCAAACCAGCCAAGGCAGATAAGAAACCGCTTACCGCAAATACAAACACTTTGATTTTATTCACATTAATACCTGATAATTGGGTAGCCGCTTCATTGCCCCCTAAAGCATAAATATAGCGTCCGATTTGGGTGTGTTTTAGCACATACCACGCCACCAAAAACACAATCGCCATTAACCAAATGGGAAATGGAATCCCGAATAAATAGCCTGTGCCGAGATAAGCAAAGCTGTCTGCGGTATCGGAAAATCCTGTGCTAATGGGGCGACCATCGGTGTAAACCATTGTTACGCCACGCAATAAGGTCATTGTCACTAATGTGGCAATAAAAGATTGCACTTTGCCTTTTGCCACGATCACGCCACTGATTGAACCGAGCAATGTACCTAATAAAAGCGTGGCTGGCACCACCAATAAGATCGGATATTCCGCTCCCACCAGACTGGCGGCTATCGCCCCTGTTAAGGCTAAAATAGAACCCACCGACAGATCGATCCCTGCAATTAAAATTACAAAGGTCATTCCCACGGCGATCACAGCGTTGACCGATGTTTGGCGTAAAATATTCAAGATGTTATCTAGGCTGAAAAAATCAGGATTAATCGCCGATACAATGGCGATTAACACCAATAACGCCACGATAGACCGCTGTTCTAGCAAAAATTTGCCGAATTGAAATGAATGTTTTTCTGTTGTCATTTTTTTCACCTTGCTTAGGGTCTGTTGACCTTTTGGTTTATCAATTTGCTAGAGCTTAATTTTAGCCAAATCAAGGCGGAAAACCTGCCGTTTGGTCATTCCAAACAAAGGTTTTTCAACGCAGAGTTGGCTAAAATTAAGCCTAGCCCTTCGGGTTGTGGCTAAAATCGCCACATTCAGCGTCATAAAACTTGTGAATGGATGACCATTCACTGCATTTTATTCCTTGCCTGTGACGATTTTAGCCTACAACAAATTGATAAACCAAAAGGTCAACAGACCCTATTAATCGCCGCCGCCAATAATTTTTCTTGAGTCGCTTCTGTGCGTGAAAATTCGCCGCTAATTTTGCCTTCTCGCATCACTAAAATCCGATCCGACATTCCCAACACTTCGGGCATTTCGCTAGACACTAAAATAATGCTCAAGCCTTCTTGTTTGAATTTATTGATCAGCTGATAAATTTCCTTTTTCGCCCCCACGTCCACGCCCCTTGTGGGTTCGTCTAAAATCAACACATCAGGACGCGTCATTAAGCCTTTGGCAATCGCCACTTTTTGTTGATTACCGCCTGACAGCAAACCCACAGGCTGATCGGAACTCGGCGTTTTCACGTTGAACAGATCAATAAAATCCGTCACCACCATTTGCTCCGCTTTGTGGTTAATTTGCCCCAGTTTAGCGAAATGATCGAGAGCGGTAAGCGACATATTTTCTTTCACTGACATCCCTAAAATTAAGCCGTCCCCCTTGCGATCTTCAGAAATATATACAATGCCGTGCTTAAGTCCGTCTTGTGGGCAATCGATAGAAATTTCTTGATTATTTAACCGCACTTTTCCGCTCGTTTTTGGCAACGCCCCATAAATCACTTTCATTAATTCGGTACGCCCCGCTCCCATTAAGCCAGATACGCCCAAAATCTCGCCTTTGTGTAGCTGAAAACTAACATCGTTTACGCCGCTGCCCGAAAGTCCGTCAACTTCCAACCGCACGTCGCCCAAGGGTTGTTCAATATGCGGATATTGTTCTTCCAGTTTCCGCCCCACCATCATTTCAATCAGGCGATCTTCGTTAAGCTCTGCGACCGTTTTTTCGCCGATAAATTGCCCATCACGCAACACAGTCACATCATCGCAAATCGCAAAAATTTCTTTAATACGGTGCGAAATATACACAATGCCCCGATTTTCCGCTTTGAGTTCCCGAATCACCTTGAAAAGCGCTGCCGTTTCCGTATCCGTCAAGGCATCAGTGGGTTCGTCCATAATAATCACTTTGGATTCAAAACTCAGAGCTTTGGCAATTTCCACCATTTGCTGCTCGCCAATGGACAACTCACCACAACGCTGTTGGCTACTGTGCGGCACGTTCAAACGAGCTAATAATTTGTCGGCTTCGGCATACATTTTCGCCCAATCAATCGCGCCCCAAGGCTTAGTAAACTCACGCCCTAAGAAAATATTTTCCGCAATAGTGAGATTGCCGACTAAATTTAATTCTTGATGAATAATGCTAATGCCCGCTTCCTGCGACTGTTTCGGGCTTTTGAAATTAACTTCACAACCGAGATATTCAATCGTGCCTTTATCTTTGCTATAAATTCCCGTTAGCACTTTCATCAAGGTCGATTTGCCAGCCCCATTTTCACCCATCAATGCCATTGCACGCCCTGCATACACAGACAAACAAGCATTAGACAAGGCTTTCACCCCAGGGAAGGATTTATCAATACCGCTAATTTTCAATAAAGGTTGATTCATATATCCCCCTTAAAACGGCACACCCGAATACAAAATCACATTAGCATAAGGGGAACATTCTCCCGTACGAACAATGGCTTTATTGCTTTGCGTACGTTCCTTAAAAATCTCGTGAGCCACATACTGAATATGAATTTGATTGCCTTGTTGCTTTTCAAGTTGTTGCAAACGCTCTAAAACTGCGGTGTAAATTTCTGGATTTTTATGCTTAATCTCTTCCGCCAACACCGCACGCTCCACAAACAACTCCGCCACCACCACATCCAACGTCTGCAAAAAACTCGGCACACCCGCAGTCAACGCCAAATCAATGCGTTCCACATTTTCAAAAATCGGCAAACCCGCATCGCAAATGGTGATTCCATCCGTATGCCCCAAGGTGGCAATGCAATGAGAAAGTTGAGCGTTAAGTAAGGTTGTTTTTTTCATTGTTATTTCCCTTAAATTTCTTATCTAAGACGCTATCGAAACGTTTCGATTTAATAAAAAGATAGAAGAAAAATTGAAAAATGAAAAGGACTTTTTGTTGAATCTGTGAACTAGATCACAAAATTTTTCTTATTTTCATATTTCCCTTGTTAAATTTATCTAATAGATTAAAATATAGCAAATAGATAAATCACTTCTCGGTAAAATGGAAAAACGAACGCCACATTGCAAACTTGAAAAAGTCAAAGCTCTGATTGCTGAAGGGAAATATACCCAAACGCAATCTGCCTTGATTGGTGCGGCTCAAATGGGCATTGATCATCGGACAATGATTGAGATTGTCAATAACTTAACGCCTGCTGATTTTTATAAAAGTATGACGACCTATGCCAATCATACCGTATGGCAAGATGTTTATCGCCCAAGTACCGAATATGGCAACGTTTATCTGAAACTCACCGTAATCGATGAAGTATTAATTGTTTCGTTCAAGGAGCTTTAAAATGAAATGTATCGAATGTGATAGTGGGGAATACATTCACGATGTGCGTGATATGCCTTACATCTACAAAGGCAAAAAAACCGTGATTCCTGCGGTGTCTGGCAGATATTGTAGCCATTGCGATGCGGTTTTAGTGGATAATGTGGATGCTCAACGGGTGTCAGAAGCAATGATTGAATTTAACAAACAAGTGAATGCAACCCTTGCCGATCCGCTTTATATTCAACGGGTGCGGAAAAAATTGAAATTAGATCAACGCCAAGCCAGTCAAATTTTTGGCGGTGGCGTAACCGCTTTTTCTCGTTATGAAACAGGCAAGGCCACACCTCCTGTTGCCTTAGTAAAACTCTTAAAAATTTTAGATAAACATCCAGATCTGTTGGCTGAAGTGGTTTAATTTCTGTATTCGGGAGAGTTATTCTCCCATCTCCCACAAATTTAACCTTTCCCTAACAATTTCTTTCAAAAATTTGCACTAGATCACAGTTTTTTTAAGAAATTGGTTTTATAATGTTAGCTTTATTATTCAAAATCAATCAATAAAAAGGATCAAAACTATGTCAGATTTACGTCAAGCTGCTTTAGATTTTCACGAATTTCCAAAACCTGGAAAAATTGAAGTTACTCCAACCAAATCACTAGCCACTCAACGAGATTTAGCCCTTGCCTATTCCCCCGGTGTTGCGGAACCTTGTTTAGATATTCAAGCGGATCCCGCCAAAGCCTATCGTTATACATCTAAAGGCAATTTAGTTGCAGTGATTTCTAACGGGTCGGCGGTGCTTGGATTAGGTAATATTGGAGCATTAGCAGGTAAGCCTGTGATGGAAGGGAAAGGCGTGTTATTTAAAAAATTCGCTGGTGTAGATGTGTTTGATATTGAGATTGATGAGAAAGATCCTGATAAATTAGTGGAAATCATTGCCTCTCTTGAGCCAACTTTTGGGGGGATTAACCTTGAAGATATTAAAGCCCCTGAATGTTTCTATATTGAGCAAAAATTACGTGAACGTATGCACATTCCTGTCTTCCATGATGACCAACACGGTACAGCGATTATCAGCTCGGCGGCAGTGTTAAACGGTTTACGTATTGTGGGTAAAAAAATTGAAGACGTGCGTTTAGTCGCATCAGGTGCAGGTGCCGCCTCTATTGCGTGTTTGAATTTATTGGTTTCGCTTGGCATGAAACGGGAAAATATCGTGGTTTGCGACTCTAAAGGGGTAATCTACAAAAACCGTGATGACCGTATGGACGATACCAAAAAACTGTATGCCATTGATGATAACGGTAAACGCACCCTTGGCGATGTGATTGAAAATGCCGATATTTTCTTAGGCTGTTCCGCCAAAGGCGTATTAACTGCTGAAATGGTAAAATCCATGGCAGCCAGTCCATTAATTTTGGCGTTAGCGAATCCTGATCCTGAAATCACCCCACCTGAAGCCAAAGCGGCTCGTGCCGATGCGATTGTGTGTACTGGTCGTTCTGACTACCCTAACCAAGTCAACAATGTACTTTGCTTCCCATTCATTTTCCGTGGTGCGTTGGATGTGAGTGCAACCACCATTAATGAAGAAATGAAAATGGCGGCGGTGCATGCTATTGCGGATCTTGCTCTTGCGGAACAAAGTGAAGTGGTCACTTCGGCTTATGGTGGCAACGAAGTGTCTTTCGGTCCTGATTATATTATTCCTAAACCATTCGATCCACGCTTAATTGTGCGTATTGCTCCAGCGGTAGCGAAAGCAGCAATGGATAGTGGTGTGGCAACGCGTCCAATTACTGATTGGGACGCTTATTTAGAAACATTAACGCAATTCGTTTACAAAACCAATTTGTTTATGAAACCAGTGTTTGACCAAGCGAAAAAAGACAAAAAACGGGTCTTATTAGCGGACGGTGAAGAAACTCGTATTCTACACGCAGTGCAAGAAATTTCTGGTCTTGGTATTGCTTATCCAGTGTTAGTAGGTCGTAATGATGTTATCCAACAAAAAATCAAAAAACTGGGTTTAAAAATTGAAGTAGGTAAAGATTTTGATGTGTTAAGTACCGATAATCCAGAAATCTTTGAAAAATGCTGGAGCTTGTATCATAACAAAATGAAACGCAATGGCGTTACCGCTGCCATGGCAAAACGCCGTATGATGAATAACTCAGCAGCTATCGGTTCAGCATTATTAGAATTAGATTATGCAGATGCTATGTTATGTGGATTAGTTGGTACTTATTCATCCAGTTTGAGTTTATTAACCGAAATTGTAGGTGTTAAAGATAATGTAAAAGTACCTGCTACAGTAAATGGTTTAGTGCTTGCTGATCGTAACTTATTCTTAGCTGATACCTTCGTAAATACAGATCCAGATGTAGAAGAATTGGCAGAAATTACCTTAATGGCCGCTGAAGAAGTTCGCCGCTTTGGTATTGAACCCCAAGTGGCATTAATTTCACATTCTAACTATGGTTCATCTGATCACCCAAGTGCGGTGAAAATGCGTCAAGTTTTACGATTAGTTAATCAATTAGATCCAACTCTAATCATTGATGGCGAAATGCATTGTGATGTGGCATTAACCGAAAGTTTACGTAACGAAATAATGCCAGACAGTCCATTAAAAGGAGCGGCAAATCTATTAATTATGCCAAATATGGAATCGGCTCGTATTAGTTTAAACTTATTGCAAGGTACGCATACCCCGATTACTATCGGTCCAATTTTAATGGGTATCAAAAAACCGGCTCATATTTTGACATCAAAATCTTCTGTTCGTCGCATTATTAATATGGTGGCAGTAGCTGCGGTGAAAGCCCAACAAGCATAGTAAAATAGTTGCTTTCAAAACTGCCTTGTTTAACAGGGCAGTTTATTATATTTTATTATTTATACACAGATAATTTATCTTCTTTTAATTCCGCAAAAGGTACTTCTTTTTCAAAATTAAAGACCTTAATATCTGTATCATTTTTCTCCGAAAAGAAATCATAATCTGTATTCAGTTCTTGGGCTTGAATGCCTAACCATTGTGCAAAACCATACATAAAATGCATTGCACTACGTTGCACATTCACTATTTTTCTGTGCGTATCATCACTGGATAATTTAAAGAATGGCACTTCGTAATTCTGTTTAAACTCACTTCCATGGGTTAAACTTAATTCATTTTTGTCTTCTTTATTAATATAAGATAAACCATGATCAGAAAAATAAATCAATGAATAACGTTGCTGTTGCTGTTTCAATAAGGCAACCACATTTTCAATCAGAGCATCCGTTTTTAATATACTACTAGCATAACAGGAAAGGGACTTATTAACAAAATCAATCGTCACTTTATCATTCACCCGATCGCAGAATTTTGCATGGGATCCCATAAGATGTAATACAAACAATCGATTTCCTTCTGTGGCTGTTTGATTCATTTGTGCGGCAAACATTTCAAGTAACTTATCGTCATCGACATAACTTGTATTAAATGCTCCTTTTTTAGTAAAAAGATGTACATCCGCTGAAGCACCAATGCGACTAGCAATAGTATCATATTTTCCCATACTACCTTGGTTTGATAGCCAAATGGTTTTAAAATTTGCCGCTTTCGCTAAGGTAATAATATTATACGCATAATTGACTTTTTTAGTTTTTTGATCTTTCAAATATAAAGAATAAAGTAAAGAATGATAAGTCGCTGGGGCGGCAGAAATATAACCACTATTAATATACCCCTTAGTTTGATCTAAAAATGGCGTGGTTGGTAAATGAAAACCATAGGTTGATACCCAATCTCGTCGGACACTTTCACCAATAATCAGAACATAATTTTTATATTTAGGTTGTACGGAAGATAGCTGCCATGGGGAAGGTATGTTTATTAAATTTTCTAGTTCATTTTTCTCATTATAATAGCTATTAATACTTTCATAAATATTAGTATAGAAAGCAATAACATTTACGGGAGTATTGGTTAAACTCCAAGCGGTATCTTCTAATCCATCTAGTTGCTTAACATATAATTTTGTCGGCAACCAAAGAATACTAAATAATAATATTAAAAATAAAATGCTATGCAATATTTTTTTATTATCAGTGGGTTTATTATATTTCTCCACTCTAAATAAAATAAATGCAGAAAAAACAAATATTAGTGGTATAAAAAAATTTGATATTTTCAACTGTTGAAGAAACGATAAAGACTCATCCATATTGGTTTCAATAAAGGCAGCAACAATTCCTGAATTTAATGATCCATAACGTAAATCTACCGGGTAATATAAAAATAATGTAATAGTGATAAAACCTACCAGCCAAAAGAATAACTTTCTATTTACGGCATAAACTAAATAATAAACAAGATAAGTACTAACAATCGCATAATGAATGGTACTTTCTGGAGAAATAAAGACTGTTAAAGCAGAAAAGAAAAGTAACCAAATATAGAATAATCTAGCTTCTAAATAACAACGAATTTTTTTTAACATAATACACAATAAAGAATAAGAAAATAAAAAAGTTTCCCAAAGACTACTGTGTTTTTGGGAAACAAAAATAATTTTTAGTTCTTGTTAAAGGTAGGTTTCTCACTCAATGAATGTCCCACTTCTTCTTCTATACCCACAATTTGACGGAAAGTATTAAGAAGTTGTTGTTTATTGCTCGCTTCGTAATAATCAGCACCAACACATTTTTTCCATGCTGTTTTCTGATCGGGTAAAAGTTCATAGCCAAAAGCGACAAAAGCAATTCTTGTTGGACGTGTGGTATAACTAGCATCTTGTAAAGAATCCAATTTTTGTCTCACTTTCTCACAAAGTCCGTGATTAATAAGATCTATGGTTGTTGTGATTGAAGTTTCGGCATAAGATGTAATTTCATCTCTCCCATCAGATAATACTAAGAGAATACGTTGTGTATTCGTTTTTAATTTTGCTGGCTGTGCTTCTGGATCATTATTTTTATCCATTAAATAATTCGCCCCTATCAATAAGCCTGAACTACTTAATGTCGCACCATTAGCTTTTAAACTACGAAACTTATCATTCAAAGTAGAATGCTGTTCCTTAGTAAACCAAAAATCTGTTGTAGAATGATTGTCATTATCTTTTAAACAAAAGTCATTTTTTGAAAAACTAACCGAATATGAAATATCAGTACCGTTAAAAGAAGCAATTTTATTAATTGTTGCAGATAAATCCACATTATTATTAATATAAGAAACAAGCTCATAAAAGTTTGTTCGATTTGAAAGAGGTAATTTACTAGAGCGCCCCTTAAAAGAGAAAGGTAAATAACAATAACCTGTATTGTTTTTTTGTTGTGCTCCCAAAGCAAAGGCTGTAAAACCTATACGATTAAACGGACTAATATTTCGATTTTCTCTTTCGGCTTTTGATACATCTAATAAATCATTACCAATAGATTCTACCACATCTTTAAGAATCGCTAACTTAGAATTATTATATAGATATGTTTCTCTATTATTAACATCAGAATTCATAGAACCACTAAAGTCACTCACCAACATTAAATCCAATGGTGCAACTTCATCAAGATTTTTCTGTGCATAAATTGCACCAGAAGAAATATTGTTTACTTTTGCAAAAGATAAAGGTTGATCTTTTAAATAGATCCAAGATGGGCGGTCAAAATTACCACTCACATAACAAGCTACGGTTTTAGAATTCGCCCCTAAATCGTTATTAATCGTGCCACAATAATAATCATATTGATCTTTAACTTCTTGATTATTCGGACGGTAAGTATTACCTAAATAATAACTACGTACAATCCCCGAAACTAATTCTTTATTACGCTTATCTTGCTGCTCCATTAATTTTTCTTTAGGATCAAGACTATCACTTGGCTGACGTGTAACATCGTAATGTTTTGGATTTTGTCTATTAGCATTATTTTCTGTCACCAAAGCTAAACTTGCCTGTTCCATACCTTGCACAAAACGGGCTTTATCTAATAAGAGACCTGAGCCATCTACTGCAAAAGCAATTAAACCAAGTAAAACAAAAGAAAGTATTCCCATCATAACGGTATAAACACCACTTTCATTTTTATAAAACTGAAACAAGGTGTTATACCCTGGTTTAGCAAAATAAAATATCTTTTTCATCATAAAATCTCTTATATAATTATTAACGAGACACGCCTAAAGAACTAGAACGTAACATTCCGTCTAATTTAGTACTATCTTTCGCTAATAAGGCTCTAAATAAACCACTACCAATATTCATACAAACCGTTACTTGATACAGTGGAATTTTCCGTTCACCGTTAATCTCTGAACGGGGTGATAAGTCTTTTAACTTATCTAATGATGTAGCTGGAGGACATTTGCTATCATCTCCTAATTTTGTATGCGGTAAAATTGGTGTTTCCCCCGTAAAAGTTAGCTGTTCCAAAACAATTATCACATCATTGTCATGGCTATTATCTCCATACAGAATTTGTGATGCTAATTTCCGAAAAGTAACTAGATCGCTATTTGTTATTGTTTTACTACCTGAAATTGTCTCATCATACAATTGCCGGCGTTCGCGCAATACATTCACTAATGAATAAGAAGCATTATCTAATTTACCTAGACTTGAACGCATAAAAACTAAATCTGCCATAAAAGCAAAGATAAAAGCCAACACGATCATGATAAGAACAAACTCAATAGCGACCGAGCCTTTTTCATTGCTAGAAAAAAATTTAATTCGTGTAGTCAAATTTCGATCTTTCATATTCTTGTACCATTACAATTTTTCTTTCCAATAAATGATTTGTCCAACTTGTCGGCAAAAACGGCAGTGGCACAATAGGACTATAATTATATTTCAATATGTATAATGCCAATGCTGCATTGCGACCTATCGAAGTAGATGTCTGTTTATTTTGTGTAACTTCTGATTGTATAAAATTTTGATTAGCTAAATGCTCAACACTATCTACATATTTCACTTCTACTTCTAATGAATTACGATGTTCCGCTAATAAACCGATGGTTGCACTTTCTAAACTTTGACGTTGCTCCAATAACGTCTTTTTAAACAAGGTCGCATAATCATTATTGGGTGCCTGTTGGTTTTTAACTATTCTCACACTCTCCGCAATGGCTAAATCCCAATAGGCAGAAATAACTGCTAAGCGACACAATTCAAAAATCATAAACACCACAAAAAAGAAAACACCAATTGTGATCGAAAATTCTATACTAGAAACCCCATTAGGGTTTACTAGCATTCTCTTTAAATTCTTTATCATAAATTAACCTTTTTATCATTTTGATTATTCATGTGCGGTGATTTTTTCTGCCTTTTTTAATGCTGCAATCAGATCATCCGGCGATGTATTTAAACGCTCTTTACGAATAATATCTAAAGCATAATCTGTATCATTGTTTTTAACTAAAGCAAAAACGAGATTATGAATTAATCGTTGATTTTTCACTCCATTTAAATATTGCGGAAGTAAGATATCCACTGCATTACGGTAATCATTATTAATAATGCTTAACATTGCTATATTATTAATTGCTGTAACATCGTTAAGAAAAAATTCTCTTGCTTTTCCCATATCCTCTTGAGCATCAGATAAACGCCCCATATGTGCGAAAGCAATACCACGTAAATTATAAGTTTCCGCATTTCTCGAATCTTGCTGAAGCATCGTATTGGCAATCGAAATCGCTTGAGGATATTGTTGTAGTTGAATTAAATTTTTAATCTGTAAAATACTCGCTTGAGTGGCTAAAGGACTTTGCGAGTTTAATAAAGGTGTTAAATATAATATAGAAGATTGATTATCCCCTTTTATGTAATAACTATTTGCTAATTTATAGCGCACATTTGGATCATCGTTTATTTTTAATGAATCACGGTAAAGCGAAATTAATCCACCATAATTTCTTGTGCTTTCATAAAGTTTTTCTTTTGCATCAAAATTCTCTGCAGTTAACGGTTTATTGAAGTTTGCACAAGCCGTTAAAGAAACAACGAAACCTAAAAATAATACTTTTTTAATTAAATTAAAATACATTTGGAAATACCCTCATTGCACCTGGTGCTAAAATTAAAATAACGATTGGAAACATAATAAAAACAATTAATGGAATACTCATTTTGGCAGCTAGTGTGCCTAATTTTTCTTCTATTTCTAACAATTGCATCTCTCGAATATCGGCAGATAATTGCGTTAAATGCGAATAAATTGAAGAACCAAAATTAAGACTTTGCTGCAATACAGTACAAAACATACGAATTTCTTTAGTCGGTAAAGAAATTGCTAGATCTTGTAAAGCTGCACTAAGACCGGTAATTTCAGATTTCCGAATAATACGTAACATCACATAAGTAAGATCAGGATTTAATACTTCAAAATCGCTTGCAACACGTTTTAGCGCTGCATCAATACTTATCCCCGTCTGTACACAGACAGCCACAAGGTCAACAAATCCCGGCAAATCTGCCATGATTTTCTTTACTTTTCTTTTTAATACTGAACTGGTTGTCATCCCTGGAATAAGAATAACAAAAACAAATATCCCTGCTCCTGCCAATACTAATGTAATTAAATCATCTTGTAGGTTAAAAAGATAATAAACACCGAATAAAAAGAATGTTAATAATAACTTAAGTTTTAAATTCTTATCAAAAATCCCTAATATCTTAAGCAGCGTATTATTATTTATTAATAATAGTTCTAGCTCAAGTTGTTGTTTATTTTTACCTTGCTGAGTTTCTGTATTATCTTTCTCTTTTGGTTTTTCACCTGAAATATATTCTTTATTTCGTTCTAATTTCTTCTTAGTAGAAAAGGCAACGAATAATAAAATCATTCCAAATAATGTTAATGCGAAATAGTATAAAAATACGTTCAATGTCATGTTGACTTCCTCATTAACCACCAAATAATGGACATACCAAAAATTTCACTGCCAAGTACGTAATAAAGAATAATACGACCGTTTGGATCATCAATCACATAATCAAAATTATCCGGCATAGTAAATTTCATAATAATAAAAAATATTACTGGGAAAGCGCCTACAATCATAGCTGACATACGAGCTTCCGATGTCATTGCTTTCTTTTTCTTTTCCATTTTTTTACTGTCTGCAATCACTCGACCTAATCGAGAAATAACTTCCCGCATTTGACCTCCTTTATCAAGATTAATACGAATAATCGTAATAAAAAAATAGAACTCTTTATAGGGATAACGGTTATAGCTATCGTTAAAAATTGAATAAGCATCTTCACCAATCGACAAACGTTTATGAATAATTTTAAATTCATCACCTAATTGTCCTGGAATATCTCTGCCACAATGTCCTAATGCCTGCAATAAACCCGCTCCTGAAGACGTTGCTGAGTTCATTATTTGTATTACCTCAGGAAACATTTCTTCAAACACTTTTCTATTATAACGTTGTCCTTTTTTCCAAATAAAAAGAATAAAAAGGATTAAGAAAAGTCCAACAAAAACAAGTCTATCCAATTTAATAAATTCATAATTTAAGTAATAAAGAATAAAAAATACACTGAATGTAATCAGAATATTTCTAGTTAGATTCTTATTATTGCCAGAGACAAAATAATATTTCCATAATACTAATTTTGATTTCACTGTTTGAATAAAATTAATAAATGTCTTAAATGAAATATTACGTTGATTAATTTTCTTGCGCGCAGAAAAGAAAATTGTTGCGGTATAAATAAATAATAATATACCAAAGGCTAGTATTAAGTAATATAGAATACTCATTCCATTTCCCCAAAAATACCCGCCAACTCTGAACTTAAATTGAATATCTGTGCATTTTGTGCAACAATTGATCGCTTCAATAAGCCATGACAAATAAATTTTCCGATAATTTTACCGTCTTTATCACGGTATTGACTTGGTTCAAAGTTGAAAATGTCCTGCAATATAATTTGCCCATTTTCCATACCCATTATTTCAGTAATATTAACAATCTTTCTTGAACCGTCATTTAAACGAGTGGCTTGAATAATAATATTCACCGCAGAAGCTATATTACGGCGAATTGCTTCAAGTGGAAGTGAAGCATTCGACATCATCACCATACTTTCTAAACGGGCTAAAGCATCTCTCGGGCTGTTTGCGTGCAAAGTTGACATGGAACCATCGTGTCCAGTATTCATCGCTTGTAACATCTGAAATGCTTCACCACCACGACATTCCCCCACAATGATACGTTCTGGTCGCATACGCAGCGCATTAATCACCAAATCTTGCATCGTGATCTCTCCAGTATGTTCAACACCAGCTAAACGTGTTTCTAAACGAACAACGTGCGGTTGTTCTAAACGTAATTCAGCAGTATCTTCCAATGTAATAACACGTTCTTGCGGTGAAATATAATTAGACAGGGCATTCAACAACGTCGTTTTACCCGATCCCGTACCACCCGACACAATAATATTCACTCGAGATCTTGCAGCGATAATCAAAAAATTAGCCATTTCTCGTGACATGGAACCGAAATTTACTAATTCTTGCAGTGATTTTTTCGATTTACTAAATTTACGAATAGAAATAGATGTCCCATCTAATGCAATTGGTTGAACAACCACATTTAAACGACTTCCATCAGGCAAACGTGAATCTACCAAGGGAGAAGAATCATCAATACGACGCCCTACTCTTGCTACTAAACGTTTTGCAATATCCGTTAATTGATCGTTATCAATAAAGGATTTATCGGTTTTTTCCAACAAACCTGCACGTTCTATCCAAATATCGTTGGGACCATTAACTAAAATATCATTAACCGTGTCATCAGCCATTAATTCTCGCATTGGTCCATAACCATCAATTTCATCAGCAATGATTTCCGCCATAAAACGGGCATCTACTGACGTAATATAAAGGTGATGAACATCAGAAACTTGATATACAATTTGCATGAGTTCATCAATCACTTTATCTCTTTCATCTTGTATTTGATCAAGCTTCTCAATATCTAAATTACTGAGTAACTCATTCCTAAAAAAGACTTGCTGTTTTTTTGTTAACATCGAAATTCACCTCCTTATTTAGTCAAAGAATGAATAATGGAAGACAGCAAACTTTTATTTTTATTACTACGGAATGAGACACGTGAAATCGTACCAAGCACTTTCATCACCAAAGTATGCATTTCTTTTTGTCCAATTCGTTTTAAATTTACAGATAAAATATTGCGACTTTCGGTTTTCTTTAAAAATGGTATAACTGCATCAACAGGACAACCTAATAAAGATTCAATATCTGACTTTGCCATTAATTTAGATATTTCTAAAGACGTATCTGAAACACAAATAAACGTACGAATTGATTTTCCAGTGGTATTACGAATACGTTCACATTGTTCTAAGAATTGTTTAGCCACTCGCAATGAACTAATACGGCGCTCAACCACCAACACAAAATTATGGCTATACTCAAAAAAACCAGAAAATTGCTCTGGATGTACATTGAAAATAGGTTGATCATAAACAATAAAATTATATTTTTCGCTTAGTGTACTGTCTAAACTTAGTGGTTCACCTTTAAATAAATGCAAATTTGATTCATATTCAACAATATCGCCTTGCACTTTTTTATCAAATAAGAGATCTAAATCTTGTGATCCATTGCAACCCTGTGCCAGTAAAATAGGAACTTTTTTGGTTGCCACAATATTACTTGCTATATGTGAACTAATAAAACTGGCGCCAATCCCGCCTTTACAGCCTAATACACAAATTTTAATCGTATTTCTAATCTGAGGAATATTAACACCGGCAGAAATAATCTTTTCTGCCATCTGAATTAATTGCGAATCAGTATTAAAATAAAGAATACTTTTATTCAATAATTTCTGTGCAATAGAAATAGAATCACATGTCCCAATTAAGCAACACCATATATTTTGTGGCACAATAGCATTAACACGTTCAGAAAGAATAGCAACATCAGATTCATTTTGGATATCAGCGATAACCCCTACGGTTTCTTCTACCGTAAAAGTAATTTTATCGTCAGTTAAAAAATCTTTGTCAATAATCTCAATTCGTTCTAAACCACGAGTACGCAGTAATTGTGCAACATAAGTCTGTATATTTTCTCTTTCAGATAGAATAACAATTTTTCGTGCACTATCTGTAACAACATTTTCTTTATCAAGTAACAACATAAATTGACCCGTAATAAATTTCCCAATTAGTTTTTCAATTGAATACGATAATTATTTTTCGTAGCACAAGGCTTATAAGGATCAAAACTCATATGATCTTCTGCCGTATCAAAACGGCAATTTGTTTTCTTTATTCCTTTATGTTCAACTTCAACATATAACGGATAAAGTAACTGATCCTTGCTAACACTCTTTATATGAATATTATTTTTTTTAATTCCTTTCGCAATTAATGCTTTTTGAATATGTTCAGCACTAAGTTTTGCCGATGAATCCGACCAAATAATATTGACATTTTTACTTTTATCGCTCCCAACATCTCGAACTACATCACGAATGACGTTGTGTATTGCCAAATCAGTATTAGTCGCTAATATATGGCGATTAACTAATTGAGATTGCATCGCATATTGACTTTGCGTTGGCTGTACTATTGCCATATCTTTTGCCAATTCATTCATCTGTCCGAATGCAGCTTGATAGAAAACGCTTACAAATAATCCGGCTAAAATTCTTTTCATTGGATAAATCCTCCATCTTTTAAGAAATTAGTGATAAGTGTTTGGTGGTAAACTTTTTTCAACGGGGTAACATGGAAAAAACGTTCCATGGTGCCAGTTTGTTCAAACGTTGGATAAACAATTTGCTCACTGTTAACCGCCTTAACTAAATTTACCGTTGCTACAATCACTAACTCTCGGCTTTCACGCTGTGTTGATGCACTACGGAAAAAAGATCCTAAAATAGGAATATCACCTAGCACAGGAATTTTAGATAAACCTTCAATATCATCTTGGCTGAGTAAACCACCAATAATAAAACTTTCTCCGTCCGCAATTTCAAAGGTAGATTTAGAACGACGTGTATTAAAGAATGGTATCGCACCAATCCCATCATACTGATAGTTACCTGCCAACGTACTGACTTCTTGAGCTAATGCCAAACGAATGCGATTATCTTTTTGTAATTTTGCACCGACCCCTAATTTAATCCCGAAATCTTTGTAAATAATGGTTGGATTACCATCACGATCTCGTTGCGCAAAAGGAAGTTCTCCCCCAACTAAAATATCCGCTGTCTCACCCGATAACATGGAAACATTCGGTTCAGCTAAAATTTTGCCATTGTTCTGATTATCTAACGCATTAATAAAAATACTTAACCCATCAGCATTAAGGGATAAGGTTCCACCATTTGTCCCATTAAAACCGCCACTGCCAGAGAAACTTTTACCCAAGTTGTTGAGAAGATTACCGTGTAGATTATTCCAATTAATTCCTAACGCGTCAGAAAACTTTTTATTGACTTCCACCACGGTTAATTTCACATTGATTTGTACATTATCCGCAACTTGAGAATTATTGATTACATCGTCATAGCTATATTTATCTAAAAACGAAACTTTATCATCACCACCAGTAGCATGTTGCAATTTATATTCGGTAACTTTTGGACTTGATCCCAATGAAGCCCCCACAATACGATTAATCTCATCACGTTCATTTTCTGAAATAGCTTCTCCTTCAATTATATAAGCCTTACCGACTTTCTTAACGGAAAGTTTGCTATTAGGAAAGCGTGCTTTAATTTGTCTATTTGTATCTGCAATATTATTTAATGCGTCATTGACATTGATGGTATCTGATTTAATTTGATTACCCTGCTCATCAAATGCAACAACTTCTGATTTACCTTCTTCCTTGGTATAAATCATGAAACTATGATCATCTAAAATTTCATAATCTGCTACATTAGGCGAAGAAACAAATACCGTATCAATTTTTTGATCTGATTTAATTAACCGAGATTGTCCTTTTTCCAAATTAAATGTTTGCGAAAATGTGTTATACGATAAACCGATTAATACTAAACCAATAAATTTAGTGATCCATTTTTTTCTAGTTGTCAACATCCTTATTGTCCTCTTAATTTTCTAATAAACATACCCCGATGATTAATCGTAGAGGCTTCTGTATTGGTTGGCAAAATAATTAACTTACTTTCTTTTGCAACGGCATAAATTTTCTGAACTTGGTTAGCATCAGCTTTTACCGTAATATACCCAATCACACCTTGGCTACCAGAATTTTTAATTTCCTCATCGGAAAATTTTTTGCTATATAACACTAATAGATTATCTATTATTTTGATTAATTCATTTCTATCTGCACTATCAAATCCTTTTGCAGTTTGTTGTGCAAAAACAGACACTGAACTACCTGCCAAAACAGTATCTAAAAGATAAGCTTCTGGTGATTTAATATAAACACGATAAGCAACTTCATGCTCACTATCGACAGTAGAAAGTAAGAATTTAGCATCATCAGGTGAAATAATATTATTTTTAGATAAAAAAGAATCCTTAGATAAATTTTCACTCACTAAAAAACCTTGTAATGAATGATTAGCCGAACTATCAAGCCAATCTTTCAAATCCTTCTCAACTAAAGGGCTATCTACATCAACAGTTAAATCAGAAAGAGTATAATCTTCCGCTTGAAGCAATGTTCCTTTCGCCACATCACGAACTAATACTGCCGTGGTAATTAATTTCTGTTCTTTATCTTCCTTGATTGTGGTCGCTTGTTCGCCTTGTGTGACAGCAGAATCAGCATCATTTGATGATGGAATAAAAAATAATCCACCTAACCCAACAGCAAGAATAAGAAATGAAATTAGAAAAAGAACTCTATAATTCATTTTTAATCCTTAATTTATAAATTTAATAAAGTTAATAATAGTAATTATGCTAAAGGTTATCAGCTATACAGACACATATTGACTAAATAACCTAAGCTAATTGCAACACCGTAAGGCACACCATTGTCCGTAATGGCTTTTCTGTAAAACAGAAAACCTACAATAATAACAAGTAGTCCAGAGAATGTAATAAAAAAGAAAAGTGATGGAATTTGATCATTTGGTAAAGATAATGTTAATGCGGCAATGAGTTTAACATCTCCACCCCCTATTATCCTCAGGGTAAATAATAAAAATCCAATCAGCAATACAAACAAGGGGGTTAAAATAAAAAGCGTTTCATATTTTAATCCAGTTAAAATAATGAATACCAAACATAAACCAATAACTATTTTATTCGCAATAATTCTATATTTAATATCAGACCAAGAAATATTGATTAATAAAACAATAGTGATGATGTTAAGAAATATAATTAACCCTTCTCTAAACATAACTCTGCTACTGTTAAAATTTTTGCAACAAGAACAATTTAAAAATATTATAAGAACGTATAATTAATGAGAAGAATTGGAAAATCCATTTTCCTTAATTTATCCAACTGGCTAAAGAATATTTAGCCATAACACAAGTTATTTATCTACGACGGCATCAGAAATGGTGTCAGATAAAACAGCTAATTTATCTGATAATTTAACGATAAAGCTATTAGGGCTATACAACATCGCAATTAAAAAAAGTCCAATCACAAAAACGATTAATCCATATTCAATGGTCGTGACACCTGTTTGATCTTTTTTTATATCATGCAACCATTCAGTTACTAGAAAATAAATTTTACTTGATAAATTGGATAACATCCTTAAATTCCTAGCTTGGCACTAGCAGCCAATAATTTAGCTACTAGTGTCCTGTATTTTACTAACTATTTGCCATTGGCAGCTGGTGCATCAAAGCTTGCAGAAGAAATAGCAGAAGCTAAATCATTGAATTTAGATTTTAACTTAGCAACAAACCCGTTATCACCATAGAATACCGCAATAATAAATACTGCAATAACAATAGCAATTAAACCGTATTCAATCGCTGTTACACCTTTTTGATCATTTTTGAAATGACGTAACCCTTCAGTTACTGAAATATAAGCTTTTGTTGAAATGTTAGACAACATTTTAAAATCTCCATTTTTATTTTTACAACAATCCGTATCTAACGGGCGTTAGATAGCGCTATTTACCGTATTTATCTTGTTTAGAAATAATGCAGCTGATAAAAGAGTTAGACTCAACACTTTACTGGATTATTAATACAAAAATACTGATAGATTGAAATTCCACTTCAATCTGGGATGCGTATTGTCCACAAAAAATGCTTTAAGTACAGTTAATTTTTAAAAAATAAATACTGGTCGGATCTGCTTGAGTTAAATTGGTTGCATATTAGACTAAGCAACCGTTTGCATACTGAACAAACATTACTTTTTATTATATTTCAATATGTTAATAAAATTATATTTTGCTGAATGGTTTCAACAAATAAATAGCAATAAAAAAAATCTTAATTATGTTAAATGAAAATAGGTGATGCAGATCGTCTTAGACAAAAAACAGGATATTGACATTTCATTAAAATTATGTTAACAAAATAAATTATACCAATTTAAACTGTATGCGATCTAACTTCATAATAAAATATGATTTATCTGATTGATCTTAATAAAATTCATATCCCTATTGTGATACACGGCATCATTAAATTTAGTTAATATAAATAAATTTTGTTACGAAGTTGTAGGCAAATGATGACTCAGATTTCAATACCCGGTTTAATCACCGGGCATTGATTTTTCTCAACCTGTATTAATGCGCTTTTTTCATCGCTTCCGCAATAAATTCTGCTTCTAGCCCTAAAATCACTTGTAAACCATTATTTCCCATTTTCACTAGACCTTTCGAACCGAGTGCTTTGAGTTTGGCTTCATTGATCTTGTTCATATCTTGTACGGTTAAACGTAATCTTGTGGTGCAATAATCAACATTGCTGAGATTTTGTTTACCACCGAGAGCTTGCGTAAATTGCATCGCTCGTTCAGCGTAATTAGTATTTTCAGCGACTGTTTCGATCACATCGTCATCTTCACGCCCCGGCGTTTTCAAATTAAACATTTTGATTACCGCACGGAACAATACATAGTAAATGCCGGCAAAGATTAAACCTTGTACAATCAGCATATACCAATTCACGGCCAATGGATTACGAGAAGAAAGCACCATATCCACTAACCCTGCACTAAACCCAAAACCAGCGATCCAATGCATGGTTGCTGCTATATAGACAGAAAGTGCGGTTAACAGTGCATGTACTACATAAAGCACTGGTGCCACAAACATAAAGGCAAATTCAAGTGGTTCAGTGATACCTGTGAAGAATGATGCCAATGCAGCGGCAAACATAATAGATGCAATTTGGGCTTTTTTGGCAGGTTTGGCACTGTGATAAATCGCCAATGCAGCAGCTGGTAAACCAAACATCATGACAGGGAAGAAACCGGCTTGATACATACCGGTTACACCTAAAACAGCTTTACCATCGGCAAGAGATTGAGCACCACCTAAGAAATTTGGAATATCATTGATACCTGCCACATCAAACCAGAATACAGAGTTCAACGCGTGATGTAAACCAACAGGGATCAATAAACGGTTAAAGAAAGCATAAATACCCGCACCAGTCGCCCCTAAATCTTTAATGGATTCCCCGAAAGACACCAAGCCACCAAAAATCACTGGCCAAACATAAAGTAACACAAAGGCAACAATAATCATCACCAAAGACACCACAATTGGTACTAGCCGTTTACCACTAAAGAAAGCCAAGGCTTTAGGTAGTTCAACGGTATGGAAACGGTTATACAATTCTGCGGAAATTACCCCAACTAAAATACCGATAAACTGATTGTTAATTTTATTAAAGGCAGCTGGCACTTGATCCGCCGCAATGCCTTGTAATTGAGCGACTGCACCGGGGGAAAGCAGGGTAGTCACCACTAAATAGCCAACTAAACCGGAAAGTGCGGCGGAACCATGTTTATCTTCTGACATCCCAAACGCTACACCAATAGCAAATAGAAACGGCATTTGATCGATAATCGCACCACCCGATTTAATTAATAATGCCGCCAATTGGCTATTTGCTCCCCAACCATCAGGGTCAAGCCAATAACCTACGCCCATTAATAGTGCCGCTGCTGGCAATGCCGCCACCGGCACCATCAGTGCACGCCCTATTTTTTGTAAATAATTAAGAGTGCTCATAATGTTCTCCTTAAGATTTGAAGTTTTTGTTTATTTCCATACAGCGGAAGAAAGTCTACTCCAATTTTTGTAAAAAAAATGTGATCTCCGTCATAAATTAAAAAAATATTTTTTATTATAACCAATAGACTTTATGTCAGGTTTATCTATAATGAAATTGAGTCTGGAATTTTCCACCTTTTATGATTGAATATACGGGAAATTGCTATGCTAAAAATTACTAAGATCTTTAACAACAACGCTATCTTGGCAGAAAATGAACATGGCACAGAATTAGTTATTTTGGGCAAAGGCATTTCCTTTAACAAAAAAGTGGGAGATTTGGTTAATGAGCAAGCTATTGAGAAGACCTTTAGTTTAAATAAAAGTATTTTTGCGACTCATTTAACTGAAATTTTAAGTGAAATTCCACCACAATATTTTCGTTTAACCCATCGTATTATCAACCACGCCAATCATCTGTTAGGGACGGAATTGTCCAATAATATTTATGTCAGTTTAACCGATCATATTTATCATGCAGTAGAACGACTTCGTCATCAACAACCGATCCAAAATGGCTTGTCCTATGAAATTCAACGCCTCTATAAAAAGGAATTTGCCATTGGACAGTATGCAGTGCAATTAATTAATCGTGAAATGAAGGTGGAAATGAGCGATGATGAAGCAGGATTTATCGCTTTACATATTTTTAATGCCCGTACAGACAGTGAAATGCCTGAAACTTATCGTACTATGCAAATCATTAAAGATATTTTAGCGATTGTCGGCTATCATTTTAATCTGGTATTAGATCCTAATGATTTTGATTGCGGACGATTTATCACCCATTTACAACATTTTTCGCAACGCTTATTCTCCAATCAGGAAATACCCAATTTTGGTGATGATTTTCTCTATCAACAAACCCGAAAAGCCTATCCTGATGTGTATCAATGTGTGGAAAAAATTAATAAATACTTAGTTAAAAATTTTGATAAAACCTTAAATCAAGATGAACAGTTATATTTAGCTATTCATATTCAACGCATTATTCGTAAATGAAAGTGCTATCGCACAAAAGCAAAAAAGTGCGGTGTAAAAAATGCTGATTTTTTTCACCGCACTTGAAAGGTTGTGAAGACCTAAAATTAGCCTAAATCTTCCCCATTGCTGGCAATGACTTTTTTATACCAATAGAATGAATCCTTGCGAATACGTTCGCCCGTGCCGTTGCCGTCATCGTCAATATCCACATAAATAAAGCCGTAGCGTTTACTCATTTCGGAGGTTGACATACTGACTAAATCAATCGGTCCCCATTCTAAATAGCCCCAAAGATCCACACCGTCCGCAATGGCTTCTGCCATTTGTTCGATATGCGCTTTAAGATAATCAATACGGTAGCTATCGTGAATTTTACCGTTTTCAACTTGGTCATAAGCACCTAGCCCGTTTTCCACAATAAATAATGGTTTTTGGTAGCGGTCGTACATATCGTTTAAGGTAATCCGCAAACCTACTGGGTCAATTTGCCAGCCCCAATCAGAGGCTTTTAAGTACGGATTTTTCACCCCGTGTAAAAGATTACCGCCAATATCGCCATCTTCTTGCGGATGGGTCGTTACCGCTAAACTCATATAATAACTGAATGAAATATAGTCCACCGTATGCTGTTTCAAAATCTCATCATCGCCCACTTCCTTTTGGATCTGCACATTATTTTCCGCCCAATGACGTAACATATATTTCGGATATTCACCACGAGCATGAACATCGGTAAAGAATAAGTTTTGTTGATTGCCCCATTGTGCTTGGCGTTGATCGGCAGGATCGGCGGTTAACGCATAATGATGTAAGCGTGCCAGCATACAACCGATTTTGGCATTCGGATCAATTTCATGCAAGGCTTTAGTGGCAAGGCTACTCGCCAAAAATTGATGATGTAACGCTTGATATTTGGCACTTTCCTGTTGGGAGGCTTCTACCCGATCTAACACAACGCCTGCCCCACAATAAGCACTGTGCATCGTCACCATATTGATCTCATTGAACGTTAGCCAATATTTCACTTTGCCTTTATAGCGGTTAAAGACAGTTTTCGCATAACGCACAAAGTGTGCTATCACTTCCCGCCCTAACCAGCCGTTGTATTTTTGGGTTAAACCCAACGGCGTTTCATAGTGCGAAAGCGTAACCATGGGTTCAATGCCATGTTTGTGCATTTCATCAAACATATCATCATAATATTTCAACCCTGCTTCATTGGGTTGCTCATCATAACCGTTCGGGAAAATTCTCGCCCAATGAATAGAAATACGAAAACATTTAAACCCCATTTCACCGAACAAGGCAATATCATCTTTATATTTATGATAAAAATCAATACCATGACGTTTAGGGAAACGCCCCTCAAATTTGCCCGATAAAATCTCATCAATGCGGTCGGAAGAGACATCAATCGCTGCCGATTTTAGCCCGCGGATTTCTTTTGGCACATAAGCCACCATATCCGACCCTGCTAAACCTTTGCCGTCTTCGTCCCAACCGCCCTCAATTTGATTGGCTGCGGTGGCACCGCCCCATAAAAAGTCTTTTGGAAATTTACTCATTATATTGTCCTCTGTTGATAAAATTTAATTGAAACTGTAGCCATAAGGATAAAGCGGATTTTCACTATCATCTGGCAAAGCAGGATGTTGTTTTTCCACTGCCTGCATTGAACGTGGCAATTCAAACGGCAATTTGCCTTGAGCTTTAGCTTTGCCTGTGACAACATCAAATAAAGCATTATCATCCGCGCCGAAATTTACCATCAGTACAGCGGCTTTATCCTTAATATTGGTTAAAATTGCTGGTCTGTCCATATATACCGAAACAATGGTCGGTACATGAGCTTTGGCAAGACTTTGCACTACTTGATAATCTTTATCGGAAGCTAAGAAATTAAGTCGTCCCTCATGTTGCAAACTACCGAAATAAAATTCACTATGCGGATATTCAAACGGCGTTTCAAGTCGAACAATGGCAAAATCCGCCTGTGAACGTTTTTTCACTACGGTAAAACCATATTGTTTGGCAATCATTGCATCCACATTATGCAAATAGACTTTTTTGCCACTTTGCACAGGCATTAAGCCATTATTTTCCAATAATACTTGGGCTTGTTGTTGAGCCTGATGAGCCAAGGCTTTAGTTTCAGCATTATTAAACACTGTTGCCGTTGCGGTGACATCAACATAAGGATTTTCAAATAAGCCTAGTGCAAATTTTTGTTCAAGAATCCGCTGTACCGATTGAGCAAGGCGTTGTTCAGAAATCTCGCCATTTTTCACCGCACTTTGTAACGGTTCAACGTTATCCGTGCCGCCAAATTGATCCAATCCTGCATTGAGTGCTTTCACATAGCGTTGTTGCACCGTTAAATTTTCCACGCCCCAAGGCATTGCCACTTGCTTTAAGGTTTGTGGATTAGCCTTAGTCGGGTTGGTACATTGGCTGGTACAATCACGAGTAATACCCCAATCGGACAAAATAATGCCTTTAAAGCCTTTTTCATTACGTAACAAATCCGTGAGTAATTGTTTGCTATAACCCGCCCCCACTTTTTCCAACGGTTGACCATTGACTGTTGCACCATTCAAAATCGGATAGGTTGGCATCACGCCAGCGGTGCTGGCAATAAATGCTCCGTCAAAGGCTTTGACATGCAAAGCGAAACTGTCTGCTGTATGTTGGGCGTTACGTCCGTAATAATTATGTCCGTCATAACCGTTCGGCTCGGCTCCATAGCCCACCCAGTGTTTCACAATGGTTGCCACACTCTGTGGATTTACCCCTTGATTGCCTTGTTGAAAGCCTTCGATATATGCACCGACCTGTTGGCTCACTACGTCAGGATTAGAACCAAAAGTAGAAGTCACTCTCGACCAACGGGGTTCAGTCGCAAGATCCGCTTGCGGGGAAAGAGCTACTTGAATCCCTACCGCACGATATTCTTTGCCAGCAATTTGCCCGAATTGTTGCGTCAACTGTGGATCATTTAAGGCGGCAAAACCTAAGGTTTCTGGCCATTTAGAAAAACCCTCGTTAACTGGTGTACCTGCTACACGCAAGAAATGATGACGCGGATCGGAACTGACCGAAAGCGGAATCGCAAATTCAGTTTGCTCCGCCACTTGTTGAGCCAGATTATTTTGTTCAGCGAAGTTGGCTGGCGTAGTGGCAAGGCGTGTGATCAAATGGTTGACATGTTTAGTTTGCACCAAATTTTTTAGCTCAACTAAATCATATTCAGTAGTCGAATCCTTTTTATTTGGCAAAGTAGAATGAAACATCAATCCCACTTTCTGTTCAATGGAAAGACGGGTAGTTAAATCTTTGGCTCGTTGCTCAGGGCTATTTCGCCAGTCTTCAAAAGGTTCTAATTTACCGTTTCGGTTGAAATCTTTAAAACGTAAGCCGTTTAGCTCAAGAATGGGTAAATTTTTTGCCCCCAACTCTGGTTGTTGTACGGATTGACTGACACAAGCAGCAAGCACTAAGGTTGCTACAGGTAATAATTTGAAAATAGTTTTCATGCTTTTCTCCTTATTTTCGTTGATCATTCAACCAAGTAAATAAATTGGAATAGCTTTTTCCATTAAATTTAGCTTGGAAGTTACCGCCAAAGTTGGCGTTACTTGGTTCAAAGCCATAATTTGGTGCTGTTGCGGATAAAATCTTGGTGGGGTTTTGTACGCCACCCACTTGATCATTTAGCACATAAATCCACGAAAAATGCCCAGAATATCGGGTAGTTGGAGTATCTGTACCTTGCACCGTTTCAAAATAGGAAAACCACACATTTTTTGCACCTGCTTTGAGTAAGGCTTGATAGGTCGGTTGCGAATATTTGTGCGGATTCACGACAGGATCATCATTTGATGCCACAAACCAAATGGGTATATGTTTAATTTTATTGGCTTTTGCGGTGCTAAACCAACGGCTATCGGTTGTTACAAAGGCTTCCGTACCCGTGCCTTGTTGGGTGACATATTGCCCTTGATTATCTTTTTTATGTTGGAAATAAGCGTAAGCCTCACAAATTGGATAAGCCGCAGCAAAATAGCGCGGATAATTAACCAGCATATTCACCGTCATATAGCCACCGTTGGAATCACCGCCTAAATAAATACGGCGACTATCTACATCAGGATTGGATTTTACATAGGCTTTAATGGTATCCATTAAAATTTGCGTATAACGAGATGGGTTCGCTCCACCGCCATTTTTGCCGTCCCCCTCATCCATCCAATAGGTTGGCGTTTGCACGACCAACACATAAGCACCAGTTTGTTTACCCGCATGGAAATAATGCTGAATCGGTGATTTGGCTAAGGCTGAGGCTTCATTACCTAAAATCGCAATATCAGGATCGGTGCCGCCCTCGCCTTGTCCGTGTAACCAAATAATCAACGGATTCTTTTCACCTTGTTTTAAATTCTCAGGTTCAAAAGCGGCAGTTTGTAGGGTTAATTTTTCAATTTTCCGATTGTATGGATTTCGATAATTGCCCGAAAACGCACTGCGCACGTTAAACAATGCGGTGTCTGGCACAAGGCGGTTGTTGATTGCATCTTGATCGAGATTTAAGGAATAATTTTTACCATTAATCGTCAATGACTGAATAGCGGTTTGAACCCGATACTCTGTCGCCCATTCATTCATAAATTTTTGTATATTATAAACAAACGGCGATGCCACATAGCTATGGTCTTGATAAGGCACGGTTAGCTCCAACGTGATGAACCTTGATTTAGCTTGCGGATTACCTTGAGCATCTGAAATATAAGCATTTTTCAGCTCACGTTGCACGCCTGCGGTAGTAATGCTGATATGCTGGTTGTCAAGACTCGTTACTTCATCGTTTAATGCAATAATCACTTTCGGCACATTCGGTCCACCCTCTTGCCCTTGCACCAAAATCGTCGTTTTAGCTTGTTGAGAATAAGGCGGATTGACTGCTTGGCATCCGCTTAACAAGGCAGTAGCAGCGAAAGTTAACATCAATAATTTTTTCATTGTGAATTTCTCCTCAAAAGTGCGGTGATTTTTAGCAAAATTTTTTATTTTTTGCACCGCACTTTTTAAATTTAAACTATATTCTCTACGCTTAAACGGAGAGAAAAGCCGTTATGCCGTGGTGGTTTGTAATACTTTTATTAACGGTTCATTTTGCGCAATATGTGGTTCGGTGGTAACAATCACATCAAGATAACGCTCGCTATTGGCAATAATTACTGGAGTCATGACAGAATAGCCGGCTTGAGTAATTGCCTCAATATCAAATCTACCTAATAGCTGCCCTGCAGAAATATGCTCACCGTCTGTTACCAAGGCTTCAAAATATTTACCACCTAGCTGTACGGTATCCATACCAATATGAATCAGAATTTCCAAGCCATCATCGGACACAATATTGTAAGCGTGTTTAGTCGGGAAAATTGAGCTAACGATGCCGTTAACCGGTGAAGTCAATTCGCCTTTAGTCGGCAAAATCGCAACGCCTTTGCCAAGTGCTTCGGAGGAAAACATTGGATCTTCAATGCTGGTTAATTTATGCACCTCTCCCTGTAACGGGCTGATTAAACTGAATTTTTCTAATGGAATAGCGTGAACGACAGTATTTGCTGATGTGTCAGTCGGCTCTACATTATCAGCGGATTTTGGCAACATCTTATCGTTATAGCCGAAAAGATAGGTTAATAAACAGCCTACGATAAAAGCGGTGGCTAAACCGAAAGAATAGGATAACAAAGAACTTTCTGGTCCAATTAATACAGGATAAAGCAATAATCCGCTGAAACCAAAAGCAAAACATTTCACCGTACTCAATGTCATTACCGCCCCGCCAATCGCACCACCGACAACACCATAAATAAACGGTTTTTTAAAGCGTAAGGTAATCCCGTAAATTAATGGCTCGGTAATCCCCAAAACACCTGAAAAAGCGGTTGAGCCAGCTAGGGATTTAATCTCTTTATTGCGTGATTTTAAAAATACCGCAAAAGTCGCTCCCGCTTGCCCAAGTACGGCGGCCCCTGTTAATGGCGCAATCACATCAAAGCCAATCACTGCCATATTGTTAATCATAATCGGCACCACACTCCAGTGAATACCAAAAATCACCAACACTTGCCAAATACCGCCCACAAATAAACCTGTTAGCACGGGGCTGACTTCCATCATCCAAGACAGCGCAGAAGCCAAAGCCTGTCCAATACCTGAACCGATGGGACCGATCACGAGCAACGTTAATGGTACAACCACAGCTAAGGTACAAGCTGGTGCAAAGAAATTCCGCACCGATTCATGCCAGATTTTTTCAAAAAAGCGTTGTACATAAGATTGAGCCCACACCGCCAGTAAAATTGGAATCACGCTGTAAGTGTAAGTCATGACTGCCACATCAAAACCAAATAATACCAAGCCTTGACCTTGGCTGGCTATTTCTACCAAAGAAGGGTAAAGCAAGGCAGTGGCAACACCAACCGCAATATAAGGACTGGTTTTTAATTTTTGTGAACTTGAAAAAGCCAAAAAGACGGGTAAGAAATAAAAGGTGGCACTGGCAGTGGCATCTAACACCAAATAAGTCCCCGATTGCGGATCGATCCAACCTGCCACAGAAAGAATAGCTAATACCCTTTAAGAATCCCTGAACCTGCCATGACCCCAATCATTGGCGTAAAGGAGCCGGCTAAGAAATCAATCGCCCGATTAATCACACTAGCCTTCGGTAAATCTTTTGCATTGCCTGCTTCAATATTGGCAATATTCATTATTTCCGCATAGACTTTCGGTACATTATTACCAATCACCACCTGAAATTGTCCGCCACTTTCTACCACACTAATCACCCCAGCGGTCTGATTGAGTGCTTCTTTATCCGCTTTGGTACGGTCTTTTAACACAAAACGTAATCTTGTTGCACAATGTACTAAGGAATGTACATTTTGCTCACCGCCCACTAAGCGGAGAATGTCCTGTGCGAGTTTGCCAAAATCTTTTGCCATAATGAATTCCTCTTAAAATTTAAAATTGCTAGGCAATAAAAAAGCCTAAGCAAAATAACACTTTCACTTTCATAGGAAAGAATCATTTTGCTTAGGCTTGCCGAATTAACGTAACACCCTAAGTGCCAATGTGGGTTAGTATAGTTAGCAAAAGAATAAATTGTAAAGAAACAATTTATAAAAATGTGATCATGATCACAAAATTTTATTGAAATAGTACAAAAGTGCAGTTTTTTACCGCACTTTGCCGTTTTTAGCATAGGTTAATCACGGAAATTATTAAATTGGAATGGCTGCCCCAATTCCGCACCTTTAACTAATTGAATTGCAGCTTGTAAATCATCACGAGATTTGCCCGTCACACGCACTTGTTCCCCTTGAATTTGGGTTTGTACTTTGATTTTGCTGTCTTTAATCAATTTAACCAGCTTTTTCGCCATGTCGGTTTCAATCCCTTGTTTTAATTTGATTTCTTTGGAATACAATTTGCCGTGATGTTCGCTTTCGGACGGAACATCTAAAGATGCGCTATCAATATCACGTTTAATACAAGAGCCGATTAAAATTTCTAACAGTTGTTCTAATTGGAAATCTGATTCAGAAGTGATTTTTATGCTTTCATTTTTTTCGTTCAGTTCAATCACTGCTTCTACGCCACGAAAATCATAACGTGAGCTTAATACTCGGTTGGCGTTTTCCACCGCATTACGCACTTCGTGCATGGTGAGTTCAGATACAATATCAAATGATGGCATTTTGTTCTCCTATTTAGTTAAATTGTTAATTCGATCACTGGCACTTAGCAAGCACAGCAATCCTGTTAAATCCGCAAAGTTTACCACAACTTGAGCCTGTTGTTGTACTTTTGGTTTAGCATGGAATGCCGCACCAAGATTGGCAACACTCATCATGGCGAGATCATTCGCACCGTCACCAATCGCCACCGTATTTTTAGGATCAATATTAAACTGCTCGGCTAACTGCTGTAATACCTTAGCTTTATATTGTGCATGTACAATATCGCCTTTCACTTTGCCAGTCAGTATTCCATCCACAATATCAAATTGGTTAGACACCGCATAATCTAAACCGAGCATGTCTTTCAAATAATCTGCAAAATAGGTAAATCCCCCCGATGCAATGGCTATTTTCCAACCATATTTTTTCAATTCGCTGATTGTTTCTTTTAAACCACCCATTAAAGGTAAATTTCGGCGAACATCAGCCAAAATGCTTTCTTTTGCGCCTTTTAAAGTACCTACTCGACGACGTAAACTTTGTTCAAAATCCAGTTCTCCACGCATAGCAGCCGCGGTAATTGCAGACACTTCTTCACCAGTTCCCGCCAGTTTGGCAATTTCATCAATACATTCAATTTTAATCGCAGTGCTGTCCATATCCATCACAAGCAAACCCGATTGGCTTAATTTCGCATGAAAATTAAGCACTGCGGCATCTAATTGTAGCTCGTGAGCGTAAGCAATAAATTCTGGGCTAAATTCTCCTTGCATTAAAAGCACCACATTATTGGCCATTTCCCAACAATCAAAAAGCTGAAAATTTTCACCGCACTTTTGTTGGAAAGCCATTAATTTTTCAAGATTTAACTGTGAGCTAAATAAAATAGAATAACCTTGTTTTTCCTGTACTTTCTGCTCAGCTAAAAGTGCGGTGGGAAAATGGGGAAATTTTTGTAAAATAGTTTGCATAAGAAATCCTGTTAATTTTTTATTGTAGTGCTACAATCATACATTATTACAAAATATTTGGGTAAATAACTTGCAAATAATCAAAGAAAAATTAGTAAAATTCAGTATGATATTGATCATCTGCGGACTTTGTTTAGCTGTGGTTGGAGTAATTTTATTTGGTGTTAAACAATTCCAAATCGGATCACAATTAGCCAGCATAAACCAAGTGGCAAATTTGTCTCATTTATTGGTGCAACAACAAACTAATTTCCTTTCTACTTTATTGGTGAATAATGCTAAAACCGAAAAATTTAATGAAAATTTAGATAATCTGACCAAAGAAAGTTTTATACTCGATGCTTCTTTATATGCAAGTAATGGTCAACTATTAGCCCAAAGTAGCAATCACTTAAACTGGCAACAACAGCTAGATCCAGTAAAAAATAATGAGATGGTCACGCAGCAAATTGTGGAACCCATTTATTCCGCAAATGGACTGGAAGGCTTTTTACGCGTCACGTTTGATGCCAAGTATGGACAAACTACACAAAGCAAAATCAATCAGATTTTTCATCAACTCTATGGAGAATTGTTAATTATCTTTTTAGCAGGGGTTATTTTAGCTAGTTCTGTACATTACTTTTTAAGCCATTTCCGCCGAGTGAGACGGCTTGAACTTTCCACAATAAGTGTTTCTCCCCCAAAAAGCAAAAACACTGCAAGTAAGAATTTTCACCGTCGCCGTAGAAGAATTTAATATTAAGAAATAGCTAGGATTCAATACAATATCTTAACTTTATCTTAACAAATAGTGATTAATCTCATAATTTGTGATCAAGTTCACATTAATTTCCTTTCCGACCATGTATAATATTATTTAGATGTTAATTAATGATTACATCCTCACATCTTATCTTTATTATTCACATCCCTTTCAGGAGGAAATTATGATTATAGGTTGTCCAAAAGAAGTTAAAGTTCAAGAATATCGTGTTGGTTTAACCCCGGCAAATGTGTTGGCTTATGTGGAAGCTGGTCATACGGTTTATATTGAACATGATGCTGGAACTGAAATTGGTTTTAGTGATGCAGAGTATCAAGCTGCCGGTGCCACATTAACAGATAAAGCTACTTTATTTGCCAAAAGTGAAATGATTATTAAGGTCAAAGAACCTATTGAAAGCGAATACCATTATTTCCGTGAAAATCAAATTCTCTATACTTATCTTCATCTTGCCGCTGATAAACCACTTACTGAAATGCTGTTAGCGAAAAAAATTCAAGCCATTGCCTATGAAACCATCAAAACGCCAACCGGCTTACCTTGTTTGGCGCCGATGAGTTCTATTGCTGGTCGCTTAGCAACATTAGAAGCAGCAAAATATATTCAAAAAACCTTTGGTGGTAAAGGTGTCTTATTAAGTGGTACGGCCGGTACCCCCAAAGCGAAAGTGGTGATCTTAGGAGGAGGAGTGGTTGGTTTGAATGCTGCACAAATTGCCATGGGAATTGGTGCAGATGTAACCATTTTAGATATAAATGCTGCTCGTTTAGCCTACATTGATCAAATTTTTGCTATGAAAATTAAAACATTAACCAGTTCTCGTGGTAATATTCTCCACTTGCTACCTGATGCGGATGTGGTGATTGGCGCGGTATTAATCCCCGGAGCAAAAACACCGCACTTATTAACCCGTGAAGATCTAAAACTCATGAAAAAAGGTTCAATACTCGTGGATGTAGCTATCGACCAAGGTGGTTGTTTTGAAACATCAAAAGCCACTACTCATGTTGATCCGATTTATGAGGTGGAAGGTATCATTCATTATTGTGTAGCGAATATGCCGGGTTGTGTGGCAAGAACTTCTACCCTAGGGTTAACCGATTCCACCTTACAATATGGACTAGACATCGCAAAATTAGGCGTAACAAAAGCCTGTCTTGCCGATCCTGCGTTATTACAAGGATTAAATACTTACGCAGGTCATTGTACGTTCAAAGGTGTGGCAGATGCTTTAGATATTGAATATATGGAGCCTAAAACTGCATTAACCCATTAATTTTATTAAATTTTAACCGCACTTTCCGTTATTTTGAGATAGCGGAGAGTGTGTTTTGTGGATAAGAAAGAGGAATCTTATGTCAGTGAATGGAACAGAAAAACGCCAAACGTGGTCAAGTCGTTTAACCTATGTTCTGACGGTAGCAGGTGCAACTGTTGGATTTGGTGCAACTTGGCGTTTTCCCTATTTAGTCGGGGAAAATGGGGGCGGTGCTTATGTGATGTTGTTTTGCATTGCCATGATTGTAATTGGTATTCCAATGATTTTAGTAGAAAATGTGATCGGTCGTCGCATGCACAAAAATGCGATTGATGCTTTTAGTGGGACAGCAAATGGTAAAAAAATTCATCCGGCATGGAAAATTTTAGGTTACATGGGATTGCTTGGGGCATTTGGTATCTTAGCTTATTATATGGTACTAGGTGGCTGGGTGCTAACTTATATTGGTAGCATTATTAGCGGTACACTGGATTTATCTGCGCCTGTAAGTCCTGAAACCACATCAAGTTTCTTTACTACTTATATTCATAACAGTCCATTAACAATTTTAGCTTATACCGCACTGTTTGTATTAGCAAACTACGTTATTTTGGCAAAGGGTATTATGGATGGTATTGAACGTTCGGTAAAATTCTTAATGCCGTTACTCTTTATTTTCTTGTTAGTGATGATTGTACGAAATGTCACTTTACCGGGGGCAGCACAAGGTATTGAATTTTATTTGGTTCCTGATTTTTCCAAAATTACCAAAGAGTTATTTGTCTTTGTGTTGGGACAAGTTTTCTTTGCATTAAGTCTTGGTTTTGGTGTACTGATTACGCTATCAAGCTATTTAGATAAAAAAGAAAACCTAGTCAAAACGGCATCAATTACCGCCGTGATGAACACATTGATTGCGCTTGCTGCTGGATTTATGATTTTCCCATCCTTATTTACTTTTAATGTACCTCCAAATTCAGGACCAACCTTGGTATTCCAAAGTTTGCCGATCGTATTTTCACATATGTGGCAAGGTTCAATTTTCGCGGTGATTTTCTTTAGTTTATTGATCATTGCGGCATTAACCACTTCATTAACCATTTATGAAGTGCTGATTACCGCTGTACAAGAAAAAACTCGCTTAGGTCGTAAAGTATCAATTGCTTTAGTATTAGGCGGTATTTTTCTATTAGGTAATATTCCTTCCGTATTAGGTGATAATGAATGGCAAAATGTAACCATTATCGGGCGCAGTATTTTTGATGCCTTTGATTACATTAGTGGCAATATTCTGTTTATTTTAACCGCTCTTGGTTGTGCCGTATTCGTTGGATTTGTGTTAAAAGATGAAGCTAAACAAGAATTAAATGCTGGCGAGAAGTTCACTGCGATTTGGTTTAATTATGTAAAATATGTGATTCCCGTGTTGATTTTGGTAATTTTTGTCTATTCTTTATAAAATAAACCTGTTACATAAAGCCCTACCCTGCTCCCCGATTACAAAATTGGGGAGTATTTTTTAGGGCCTTTTTTGTTTGAAATACCCTATAGCAAACGTTTACCTAAATTCGCAAAGTCGGTATAATATCTCCAATTTTTGAACACAAAAGGACAACATCGTGAGCAAACCCTCATTAAGTTATAAAGACGCTGGCGTGGATATTAACGCAGGCAATGAATTAGTTGAACGGATTAAACCGCACGTAAAACGTACTACTCGCCCGGAAGTGATTGGCGGTTTGGGTGGTTTTGGTGCGTTATGTGCGTTGCCAAGCAAATATAAAGAGCCGATTTTAGTTTCAGGCACAGACGGTGTGGGTACCAAATTACGTTTAGCCATTGATTTGAAAAAACACGATACGATTGGGATTGACTTGGTGGCAATGTGCGTCAATGATTTAGTGGTGCAAGGTGCAGAACCGTTGTTCTTCTTGGATTATTATGCCACAGGAAAATTGCAAGTGGATGTCGCATCCGATGTGGTGAAAGGTATTGCGGAAGGTTGTGTACAATCAGGTTGTGCCTTAGTTGGCGGTGAAACAGCAGAAATGCCAGGGATGTATCATGCTGGTGACTATGATTTAGCTGGCTTCTGTGTTGGCGTGGTGGAAAAATCTAAAATTATTGACGGTTCGCAAGTACAAGCGGGAGATGCGTTAATTGCGTTAGCTTCAAGTGGTCCACATTCCAATGGTTATTCTTTAGTGCGTAAGGTGATTGAAGTATCCGGCGTAAACCCTGCCACAGAACAATTAGCAGGTCGTCCGTTAAGCGAACAAGTGCTTGCACCGACCAAAATTTATGTCAAATCGGTGTTAGCATTGATTGAAAATGTTGATGTGCATGCGATTGCTCATTTAACCGGTGGCGGTTTCTGGGAAAATATTCCACGCGTTTTACCACAGAATCTGAAAGCGGTCATTAATGAAAAAAGCTGGCAATGGCAGCCTGTGTTTAAATGGTTGCAAGAAAAAGGCAATATTGAAACCTATGAAATGTACCGCACCTTTAACTGCGGTGTAGGCATGGTGATTGCATTACCACAAGCAGATGTAGAAAAAGCCTTGACAGTATTGCGTGCAGCAGGTGAAGACGCTTGGTTAATTGGTCAAATTGAACCGTTACAAGCAGGCGAACAACAAGTGATTATTCAATAATATTCGGGGCGGATCGATATGTCCGCCCTTAACTTTTCAATTTAATACCTATCTTTATGAAAAAAATCGTTATTCTTATTTCAGGTTCAGGCACCAATTTACAAGCGATGATAGAGGCTTGTGAAAATAAAATGATTAATGGGCAAATTATGGCTGTGATTAGCAATCAAGCCAATGCTTACGGTTTAGAACGTGCCAAAATTGCCCATATTCCCACCGCACTTTTTGAACGTAAACATTATCCAAATAATCTGGCAATGGATTTAGCTATTGGGGATTTTATTGCTGATCTTGAAGCGGATTTGATAGTGTTAGCTGGCTATATGAAAATTCTCACCGCTGAATTTACCCAACGCTTTGCTGGCAAGATTTTAAATATTCATCCGTCATTATTGCCAAAATTCCGTGGCTTAAATACCTATCAACAGGCTTTAGAGGCTGGCGAAACGGAACATGGTACAACGGTGCATTTTGTGAATGAGCAAGTAGATGGCGGTGCCGTGATTTTACAAGCTAAAGTGCCGATTTTCCCTGACGATAGCATAGAAGATATTCAACAACGAGTGAAAACACAAGAATTACAAATTTATCCTTTGGTGGTGAAATGGTTTGTTGATGATCGCTTGAAAGAAATTGACGGAAAAGCCTATTTAGATGGTCAATTACTTTCACCACAAGGGTATGCCATAGATTAACATTTAAAATAGTTCGGCGTGTGTGCCTAGTCTCACCAGTTGAATATAATCATTCCCCTTTGTCATAAATCAATAATAAATCAGGTTTTATATGACATTCACGAAAACCATTCCACTCTCCTTTAAGTGCGTGATCTTGGTATTTTTCAGGTAGTTCTTTATCATAAATAAGATGGTAAGCAACAACCGTCCATTCCGCACTTAATAACTCAGCCCAAAGTCTTTTAGCATCTCGTTTGAATTGCGTTGTTGGAATTAGTGGAATTGGGTTCATTCTTGCTCCTGTAAAATATCTTTCATCATTTGGTCCATATTGGTATAACCTTTTAGATTTTTACCATTTTTACGATTTTCAATCGCTTCTAACATCGCCAATCTGGTCACTGCATTGGGCGTATCAGCATGATGATCAAATGATAATGGCACCGATTTAGTATCTGCAATTTGATTTAAGAATAGCTTAATCGCTTGTGACGGTGTTAATCCGTAGCTTTCGATCACCGAAAATGCACGTTCTTTTAAGCGAGAGTCCAGACGAATATTAAAGTTAATGCTAGTCATTTTTTTATCCTTTCAGTTTCTGATATAAAGTACCGAAATTGTAAAGCCATTGCCATGATATTGCAATGACTTTTATTTAATGATTGGCGAATAACTAGAAAATAATCCGATCTTTATTTTTATCTAAAGTGGATTGACCAATGCCCTGTACTTCTAATAATTGCTCTATAGAGGTGAAAGCACCGTGTTTTTCACGATATTGCACAATGGCTTCCGCTTTTTTAGCTCCGATACCGGTTAAGACTTTTTGAATTTCTGCTGCGGACGCAGTGTTTATATTTAATTTATCACCGACTACGGCAACTTGTGCTGGTGTTTCAGTTGTAACCGTTTGTACTGTTACTTGCTGAGCGGGTGTTGTGACTGCTTGTGTGGTCTCTGCTAATACATTTGTACTGCCTAATAATGACCCTACCAATGCTATTGTACCTAATAATGCTTTAATAGATTTCATAAGATTTCCTTGTTGAAAATGAATATTGATTTTTGTGTTGAGCATATTGGGAACAAACTCAACAGAGCATAATTTCAAGGAAAACATAAAAAGTCTCAAGAAATTCACTGCAGTTTTGGAATACATATCACAAAAATAACAAAAAATGAGGATAAAACTGCGGTGAAAAAATTCCACAGAATTGATGAGTAAAAAATGATGAATTTTGTATAATTAAATTAATTAGTACGAGTGTTGTCATAATAGGGAAATATAAATGGCGGTAAGGAAGGGATTTGAACCCTTGATGCAGTTTCCCACATACACGCTTTCCAGGCGTGCTCCTTCAACCACTCGGACACCTTACCATTCTGGACACTCAATGAATTCATTAAGTAAGCGGGCGTGATTATAAGAATTAACTTACCGTTAGTCTAGTCTTTTTTCGCTTTTCTTGCGAAAACGCAAAGTTTTTTGCGGAAATTTTAGTTAAAATAGCGTGGGTTTGGAATTTCTATAGAACATAGTGGTAGAAAAATGTTAAATAAATGGTTTTTGACTAAAAATGCTTTTTTGGCGGTTAAGCCGTTCAGTGCATTACAAGATGCGTTTCGCTTAGGTTATGGGAAAACGCAACTCATTAAAGATATTATTGCTGGGTTGACGGTTGGGGTTATTGCCATTCCGTTGTCAATGGCATTGGCGATTGCCAGTGGCGTGCCACCGCAACATGGTTTATATACAGCGATTGTAGCAGGTATTGTGATTGCTTTGTTGGGCGGTTCTCGTTTTAATATTTCAGGACCAACCGCCGCTTTTGTAGTCATTTTATATCCCGTGACGCAACAATTTGGCTTGGGCGGATTACTCATGGCGACCCTGTTATCAGGGATAATTTTAGTGCTAATGGCGTTGTTTCGTCTAGGACGGTTAATTGAATATATTCCTCTGCCTGTCACTTTAGGCTTTACCTGTGGCATCGGGATTACAATAGCAACTTTGCAAATTAAAGATTTTCTCGGTTTACATATTGATGTCATGCCAGCCCATTATTTAGAAAAAGTTTATACTATTTTCACCGCACTTCCGACTATTAACTGGGCGGATACGGCAGTTGGTGTTGTTACTTTATTAACTTTATCCCAATGGCATCGTTTTCGTTTACCTTTTCCAGGACATTTACCCGCAGTCATCATAGGTACGGTTTTATCGATGGTTTTAATTATGGTTGGTTATGATGTGCAGACCATTGGTTCGGCTTTCCAATATCAACTGGCAGATGGCTCAGTCGGGCAAGGTATTCCCAATGTATTACCTGAATTTGCTTTACCGTGGAATATTCCGAATGCGCAAGGGAAGTTAGTGGACTGGAATTTTGATACGATTCAATCTTTGCTACCTGCAGCATTTTCAATGGCGGTTTTAGGGGCGATTGAATCTTTATTATGTGCGGTGGTATTAGATAATATGACCAATACTAAACACCATTCTAATAACGAATTATTAGCCCAAGGGATCGGCAATATTATTACGCCGTTTCTTGGTGGTATCACGGCAACCGCGGCTATCGCACGTTCAGCCGCTAATGTGAAATCAGGGGCGTTTTCGCCGATTTCCAGTATGGTACATGGCTTGTTAGTATTGTTTTCTCTGTTATTATTTGCTCAAGCTTTATCTTATTTGCCTTTAGCTTCCATGGCGGCATTGCTGTTAATGGTGGCGTGGAATATGGCGGATCTACGTAATATCATTCATTTAGTTCGCCGTTCGGGAGCCAATGAAATCGCGGTGTTATTAATCTGTATTTTGTTAACCGTGATTTTTGATATGGTGATTGCTATTACAGTGGGTGTGTTATTGGCGAGTTTATTGTTTATTCGTACCATTGCAGAAATGACCAAATCCATTGAACAATCGCATCCCCAAGATTTAGATGATGTATTGGTTTATCGCATTAGTGGCCCGTTGTTTTTTGCCGCAGCGGATAATCTATTCGCCGATTTACACGAGAAAACCGTGCATACTGATCACGAAGTCAAGCATATTGTGTTGCAATGTGATGCGGTGACGGTGCTAGATACGGGGGGAATTCATGCGTTAACCCGTTTTGTGCAACATATGTTACCCCATCAACAGCTTTATATGTGTAATATGCAATTTCAACCGTTGCGGATGATTGTAAAATCTAACACTGTACTCGAATTGAAAAAAATTAATTTTAGTTCAGGATTAGAAGATACTTATCAAAAAATCCGTGATTTTGATAATTTATCGGTTAATTAATCATTGAATTAAATCGCTTTTGCTGTTACAAATAAAGTCTAAATAAGAAGCGAGTTCCTGATGGGGAACTTGCTTATAAAACAATTTAAGCTCCAAGGAAAAGATGATGACAGCACAACCTACCTTATTTATTGACCGTGACGGTACCTTAATTGATGAACCCAAAACCGATTTTCAGATTGATAGTTTGGAAAAATTAAAACTGGAAAAAAATGTGATTCCTGCCTTACTTAAACTGAAAGATCGTTATCGTTTTGTGATAGTGAGTAATCAAGATGGGTTGGGGACAGATTCTTTTCCAAAAGACAGTTTCGATAAACCGCACAATGCGATGATGGAAATTTTTCGTTCGCAAGGGATTGAATTTGATGATGTGCTGATTTGTCCGCATAAGCCAGAAGAGCATTGTGATTGCCGTAAACCGCAAACCAAATTATTAGAAAAATATATTGTCAGACAGCTTTTTGATCCTGCCAGTAGTTTTGTGATTGGCGACCGTGCCACGGATGTACAGTTAGCAGAAAATTTAGGTATTCGAGCTTTGCAATATCACCCTGAAAAGCTCAACTGGGATTTAATTAGCGAAAAATTACTCGGTGAACCTGTAACCAATATCGGTGAACGTCCACCACGCTATGCCGAAGTGGTGCGTAAAACGAAAGAAACCGATATTAACGTACAGGTTTGGTTAGATGAAACTGGGGTGAATCAGATTAAAACAGGCATCGGCTTTTTTGATCACATGTTAGATCAAATTGCAACGCACGGTGGTTTTCGCATGAATGTGTCTTGCCAAGGCGATTTATGGATTGACGAACATCACAGTGTGGAAGACACCGCACTTGCCTTAGGCACGGCGTTAAAACAAGCCATTGGCGACAAGCGTGGTATCGCTCGTTTTGGCTTTGTATTGCCGATGGACGAATGTAAGGCAGAATGTGCCTTGGATTTATCGGGTCGCCCCTTTATTAAATTTAACGCTGAGTTTAAACGGGATAAAGTAGGTGATTTCAGCACCGAACTCACCGAACATTTTTTCCAGTCCATTGCGTTTACTATGCTGGCGACTTTACATTTAAGTGTGCAAGGTGATAATGATCATCATAAAATTGAGAGTTTGTTTAAAGTGTTTGGACGGACGTTAAGACAGGCGATTCGGATTGAAAGTGATGTGTTGCCGAGTAGTAAAGGGGTGTTGTAGTTCTCATATTAGTTGAATATATCAATATATTTATATATACTTTTAATATATACAAATAAGAATTGGGAGTAAACAATGACAACAGCAAAATTATTTTGGACGGGTAATTCTCAGGCTTTACGCCTACCCAAAGCATTTCGCTTTAATAGTAAAGAAGTGAGCATTCGAAAACAAGGTCAAAAGGTGATCCTTGAGCCGATTGTCAATGATTGGTCGTGGTTAGACGAACTGGCTGAAATGGGTAAACTAGATGAAAGTTTTGTACAGGCGATTGAAGAGGGTCGTTTATCTACCGCACAAGAAAGAGATTGGGGCAGTTTTGAATGAAATATTTGTTAGATACCAATGCCGTTATTGCCATTTTAAATAACAATATGGATTTTATTACTCGCTTGAAACGTTACGCTCCAACTGACTTTGCTTTATCGAGTATTGTTATGTTTGAACTTTATTATGGGGCAGAAAAAAGCCAGCGTAAAACAGAAAATTTAGCTAAATTGGATAAATTACCGTTTACTATTTTGCCCTTTGAATTAGAGGATGCCAAACAAGCTGGTAAAATTAGAGCAGAATTAACGAAACAAGGGACACCTATTGGTACTTATGATATACAGATTGCAGGACAAGCAATTAATCGTCATTTAATCTTGATTACCCATAATACTAAAGAATTTGCACGTGTAAATAAATTACGCGTTGAAGATTGGCAATAACTTACAGTTGAACTATAAATTATGAAAAATATTATTATCATCGACACTGGCTGTGCCAACCTGTCATCCGTCAAATTTGCTTTTGACCGTTTGGGTTACACTGCCGAGATCTCCCGAGATCTGAATAAAATCCAATCCGCCAATAAACTGATTTTACCCGGTGTTGGCACCGCTATTGCTGCAATGCAAAATTTAGAACAACGCCAACTTATCGCAACTATTCAAAACGCTACCCAACCGATGTTAGGCATTTGCTTAGGCATGCAGTTAATGACGGAATATTCCGCCGAAGGCAATGTATCAACCTTAAATCTCATGACAGGGCATACGGAATTAATTCCTAATACGGGTTTGCCGTTGCCACATACGGGTTGGAATAAGGTGCATTATGCCGACAATCATCCGTTATTCGTCGATATTGAACAAGATAGCCATTTTTATTTTGTGCATAGTTATGCGGTATTGCCGAATGAAAATACCATTGCAACCAGTCAATATGGGGTAAAATTCTCGGCTGCTATTGCGAGTAAAAATTTTTATGGCGTACAATTTCATCCTGAACGTTCAGGTAAAAACGGTGCACAATTATTGCAAAATTTTGTGGAAAATATCTAATCATTCGTCAGGGTAACTTATTACACTCATGACAAATCTATGCTAGGCTTAGCATAACCTTTTTAAAGGTAAATTATTTTATATTTTGTCTAAATAGGATTATCAAATGAAAAAATCACTTTTTGTATTGCCTTTAGTCGCTTTTGCATTAGTCGGTTGTACTAATAGTTCAACTACAGACGCCACTTCAAGTTATGAAGTGGTTGATGTGAGTGAGCCTTATGCAAATGTCCAACCAACCGAAATGCCAAACACCATGGAACAGCCAGATGGTCAATATCAACAACCGACCTATAGCCAACCGGCTTATAACCAAACGACCTATAGCCAACCGGCTTATAACCAAACGACCTATAGCCAACCGACTTATAACCAACAAACCAGTTCCAGCTATAATACAAGCGGAAATGCTGAACAAGTCGGTAATTGTACGGTGGTGCGTGATGGCACAAATACGCCTGTATATAGCCAAATTCAAAAAGGCTGCTATACAGGCTCAACTTATACCGTGGGTAAATACGATACCCTTTATTTAATCAGCTATTTAAGCGGTAAAAGTATTAATGAAATTGCTGACTTGAATGGTATTTCATCAATGGCAAAATTGAGTGTCGGTTCCACTTTACGTTTACGTTAAAAAATACTTTAGGAAAACCCAATGAAGAAATCTATTATTATCCCAGCGCTTGACCTAATTGATAGTCAAGTGGTGCGATTACATCAGGGTGATTACGCCAAACAAACTACATATAGTGATAATCCGGTTGAGCAGTTTGCCAGCTATCTCGCACAAGGGGCGGAACAGTTGCATCTGGTGGATTTAACTGGCGCAAAAGATCCTGCCAAACGCCAAACCAAGCTAATTGGTAACATCATAGAAACCACGCAATGTAAAATTCAAGTGGGTGGCGGTATTCGCAGCGAACAAGATGTAGCAGATTTATTAGCCGTCGGGGCAAATCGTGTGGTGATCGGTTCAACTGCGGTGAAAAATCCAGACCTTGTGAAAGATTGGTTTGAAAAATATGGGGCGGAAAAGTTTGTCTTGGCGTTAGATGTCAACATTGATGAAAAAGGCAATAAAATCATTGCCATCAGTGGTTGGCAAGAAGCCAGTGGGGTGTCGTTAGAAGCCTTAATTGAAGATTATCAATCCGTTGGTTTACAACATGTTTTATGTACCGATATTTCCAGAGATGGCACCTTAGCGGGTTCCAATGTGGATTTATATCGTGAAATTTGTGCCAAATACCCCACAATCCATTTTCAATCTTCTGGCGGTATTGGTTCATTGGCGGATATTCAAGCATTAAAAGGGACTGGCGTAGCGGGTGTGATTGTTGGGCGTGCCTTATTAGAGGGCAAATTTAATGTAGCTGAGGCGATCGAATGTTGGCAAAACGGATAATTCCTTGTTTGGATGTAAAAGATGGTCAAGTGGTGAAAGGCGTACAATTTCGTAACCATGAAACTATCGGTGATATTGTGCCACTGGCGAAACGTTATGCCGAAGAAGGGGCGGACGAATTGGTATTTTATGATATTACCGCATCATCAGACGGTCGCACCGTGGATAAAAGTTGGGTGGAACGTGTTGCCAAAGTGATTGATATTCCCTTTTGCGTGGCAGGTGGCATTAAAACCATTGCCGATGCAGAACAGCTTTTCGCCTTTGGGGCAGATAAAATTTCAATTAATTCGCCTGCGTTGGAAAATCCCGAATTAATCACCGCACTTTCTCAACGCTTTGGTGTGCAAGCCATTGTGGTGGGCATTGACAGTTGGTTTGAACAGGAAACGGGGAAATATTGGGTTAATCAATATACGGGCGATGAACATCGTACTCGCCAAACTAACTGGCAATTATTGGACTGGGTCGCTGAAGTGCAACAACGTGGTGCAGGCGAAATCGTGTTGAATATGATGAATCAAGACGGCGTGCGTAACGGCTATGATTTGGTGCAGTTAAAAAAAGTGCGTGAGATTTGTCATGTGCCATTAATCGCATCAGGCGGTGCAGGCGAAATGGTGCATTTTCGTGATGCCTTTGTGGAAGCCAATGTAGATGGAGCTTTAGCGGCAAGTGTGTTTCATAAACGGATTATTGATATTGGGGAATTGAAAGAGTACTTACAACAAGAAAAAGTGGAAGTGAGAAAATAATGATTAATATACAAACCATCAACTGGCAAAAAGTCGATAACCTGCTCCCCGTTATCGTACAAAACGCCCAAACTTGCGAAGTATTAATGCTGGGCTATATGAATGCAGAAGCATTAAATAAAACGCTGGTTGAAAAGAAAGTGACGTTTTATTCCCGCACCAAACAACGGCTATGGACAAAGGGTGAAACTTCGGGGCATTTTTTGAACGTGGTGGATATGGCGTTGGATTGTGATAATGATACGTTGTTAATTTTAGTTAATCCTATTGGACCCACTTGCCATAAAGGGACAGAAAGTTGTTTTAGTGAATTGCAAACGTTGCCCGATTGGGTATTTTTCAGCAAATTAGAAAACCTGATTAAATCACGCAAAAATGCCGATCCTGACAGTTCTTATACTGCTAAACTATATGCTAAAGGGACAAAGAAGATTGCTCAGAAAGTCGGTGAAGAAGGGGTGGAAACTGCCTTAGCGGCAATGGCGAAAGATCCTGATGAAGTGGTGTCTGAAACAGCAGATCTGCTTTATCATTTAACGGTGTTATTGCAAGATGCCAACTTAAATTGGACGGATGTGATGGATAAATTAAAACAACGCCACGCAGGAATTGGTTTACACCCTGAGGGTTCAAATAAGTAGTACATTATTCGCAACTATTTCACCGATTATAAACAACAAAACCGCACTTTTTAAACAAAAGTGCGGTTTATTTTTTATTAATTTTTAAATTAACAATTACGCTAATTTTTTAATTTGAGCGCTCAATTTAGATTTGTGGTTAGCTGCTTTGTTAGCGTGAATTAAGCCTTTAGATGCCATACGATCCACGACTTTTTGCATCTCAACGAAAGCGGCTTCTGAAGCTGCTTTATCGCCAGTTGCGACTGCTGCATAAGTTTTTTTGATGTAAGTACGCATCATTGAGCGTTGACTTGCATTGTGTTGACGGCGTTTTTCAGATTGAACCGCACGTTTTTTTGCTGACTTGATATTAGCCAAGGTCAAACTCCTAAGAATTTCTGTTAATTAATCAATATTGCTCTTTCATTCAAAATTAGAATGAGCTGTCTGTAAATTTGTTGTTTTCGGTGAGACACAACCGAATCTTGCCACCGTTTTTCGGTTGCTATAAGCCGTTAAGCAACGCTTTAAACAATGTAGGGCGAGATTTTATCAGTTTTTTTTGTTTTAATATAGCATTAAAATGAAATTTCTATAAAATTAAGCTAATTTTTTCCGATTTCCAGATTGAGAACAAGCATTTTGAGTAAACGACTTTTAAAATCAGGCATTATCGTCAGCAGCATGACATTACTTTCACGGGTACTCGGTTTAGTGCGAGATGTAGTGATTGCGAATATTATTGGGGCTGGAGCTGCTGCTGACGTGTTTTTATTTGCTAACCGTATTCCGAATTTTTTACGCCGTTTATTCGCAGAAGGGGCTTTTTCGCAAGCCTTTGTGCCAGTTTTAGCGGAATATCAAAAATCAGGCGACATCAGTAAAACTCGGGAATTTATCGCCAAAGTATCGGGTACTTTAGGCGGTTTAGTGACGATTGTCACGGCGTTAGCCATGGTAGGCTCCCCTGTTGTAGCGGCAATTTTCGGGACAGGTTGGTTTGTGGATTGGCTTAACGATGGACCCAATGCGGAAAAATTTAACCAAGCGTCATTGTTGCTCAAAATCACCTTTCCTTATTTGTGGTTTATTACGTTTGTCGCCTTATCTGGGGCGATTTTAAACACCATTGGCAAATTCGGCGTGATGTCTTTTTCGCCAGTATTACTGAATATTGCCATGATTTGTACCGCACTTTTATTAGCGCCACATTTAGATAGCCCCGATCTTGCTTTGGCAATCGGTATTTTTATCGGTGGCTTGCTACAATTTCTGTTTCAACTTCCCTTTTTACGCCAAGCTGGCTTATTAGTTAAACCCAAATGGGCGTGGCATGATATAGGCGTGAAAAAAATCCGTACCCTGATGATCCCCGCGTTATTCGGGGTTTCCGTCAGCCAAATTAATTTATTACTTGATACCTTTATTGCCAGTTTTTTAATGACCGGATCGATTAGCTGGCTGTATTATTCCGACCGTTTACTGGAATTTCCGCTTGGTTTATTTGGTATTGCGATTTCTACTGTGATTTTGCCCACATTAGCTCGTCATCATGTGAATCGTAGTGATGATACACAAAAAAGTGCGGTGGATTTTCGGCAAACTATGGACTGGGGCGTTCGCATGATTTTATTACTTGGCGTGCCAGCTATGATCGGTATTGCGGTATTAGCTGAACCCATGTTACTCACTTTATTTATGCGGGGACAATTTTTACTCCATGACGTGCAAGCCGCTGCCCTTTCCCTTTGGGGGTTTAATGTAGGTTTATTAAGTTTTATGCTAATCAAAATTCTGGCCAACGGTTACTACGCCAGACAAGACACCAAAACACCCGTGAAAATTGGGATTATTGCCATGGTCAGTAATATGGGCTTTAACCTATTAGCCATTCCGTTTAGTTATGTGGGTTTAGCCATTGCTTCCGCCATGTCCGCTACGCTCAATGCTTATTTGCTCTATCGTGGTTTAGCCCAAGCAGATATTTATCATTTTTCGAAAAAAAGTGCGGTATTTTTTAGCAAAGTTTTGCTTTCTGCCCTAATAATGGGTACATTGGTATGGTATTTTAGTCCTGATTTAATCACGTGGAATGCAATGCATTTATTAACGCGAGTACATTGGTTAGCTTGGCTAATATCTCTTGCCGCAGTGAGCTATTTTGTTATGTTAATCTTACTCGGTATCCGTAAACAGGATTTATTAGCCAAAAACTAAGGATAACCATGATTTATCTCTTATTAGCTGCCCTCATTTGGGGAAGTTCATTTATTGCAGGAAAGTACAGTTATGCTATGTTTGACCCTGCTATTACCGTACAATTACGTTTAGCCATTGCAGCAATCTTCTCTGTACCAAGTTTCTTGCCCGCTTATCGCAAAATTCCTACACGTTTAGTCAAAAAAATGTGGTTGATTGCGTGGTTGGTATTCCCTGCGGTGTTTATGCTACAGTTTATCGGCTTATCATTCACCTCTGCCGCCAGTGCTGTGACTATGTTAGGAGCAGAACCTTTAATTACCGTGCTAGTCGGTGTGTTATTCTTCAAACAACGGCTTAAATTAATCGACATTCTGTTTGGTATCGTTGCCTTTATCGGAGTCGCCTTAGTGGTATTAGGTTCTGAAGAACAGGGTGATGTCAGCTTATTAGGTTGCTTAATGGTACTATCCGGAGGTTTCATTTTTGCTTTTTGTTTATATATGAGCAAAGATGTCATGAAAGAACTTAAGCCGGTTGAATTTACTAATATTTTAATTGTATTAGGTACCGTGACTTGTGTTCCGATGACCTTATTATTTACCCAAAATTGGCAGATTAATCCAAGCAGTGAAGGTATTTGGGGTATTCTCTATTTATCCGTGGGTTGCACGTGGTTAGCCTATATTTTATGGAACAAAGGTTTACAAGATGTCAGTGCCAATATTTCTGCTATTTTCAGTGCGTTAGAACCTGTGTTTGGTGTTTTTCTCGCTTTGTTGATTTTAGGCGAACAGCTTTCTTTGGTCACGGCAATCGGTGTAGCTTTGGTTATTTTCTCCGCCATGGGATCGACGTTATTACCGATTTGGTTTAGAAAATGGACACGTCCGAAGTTGAACTAATGAAGTTGAACTAATTTTGTCTGATTAACAACCCCAACACTTCATAATGACTAGTATGGGGAAACATATCAAACAGTTGGATTTTGCGAAGTTGATAATGGCTTAATTCGGCTAAATCTTTTCCCATGCTCACCGCATTACAGCTAGAATAAAGCATAAACGGGGGGCACATTTGATTGAGAAATTGGGCTAACACCTTGCCTATGCCCCGTCTTGGGGGATTGACGATCACTAAATCAGGTTTAGCTTGTTGATCCTTTAGGGCAAAATTAGCCGCATCTAGGGATTGAAAATTAACATTTTTTAGACCGCACTTTTCCGCCGATTTTTTAGCGGCTTGAATAGCGGATGGTGAAATTTCAATGCCCGTTAATTTGACATCAGGATTTTTTTCGCTGAGTGCTTTCGCACAATGTAAACCAAATCCTCCCACGCCACAAAATAAATCCCATAGCGAATCAATGGGGAGATCTTTTATCCACTGTTGAGCCGTCGCATAGAGACTTTCTGCCACGGTTGGATTGGTTTGGAAAAAACCTTGTGGGCGAATAAACAGAGGAATTTGGTTGAATTGTTCTTCTAACACTTGCTGTTTAGTCAAAAAGATTTCTTTTTCTCCCTCTAGAATGGCAGCATGTTGTGGTTGGATATTCACGGTAATCACGGTTAATTGCGGTAATTTTGCTTGTAACTTCGCTAATTCTCGTTGGATTAATGGAATTTTGTTTTCGGAGCGTAGTACAAAACGTAACATCAGTTCGTGGTTGTAACGGCTTTCGGTCAGCAAAATAAATTTGAGTTCACCCTTTTGTTTTGCCACATTATAGGGGACTAAACCTGCTCGACCGATAAAGTCTTTGAGAACAAGAAAAACCTCTGCAAAATGTCGCGGATAAAGCTCGCAATCGGTTAAATCTACTGCTTGATTTTGTTCGTTGACAATACCTAAAATCGGGCGTTCCACTGCCCCAGACACCACCATTTTGGCTTTATTGCGAAAAGCTGTCAACGGTGAGCGAAAAGGTTCAAACCAAGCGAGTTGCGACAGATCTAATTTAGCCAGCTGTTGTTTTAAATGCGTTTCTTTCTGTTGTAACTGTAACGGATAGTCTGTTTCAATCCATTGGCAAGATTGGCATTGCTGAGATTGGTAATGATCGCAATATATCATGGTTATGCTTTACATTCTAACCATTGCTGTTGAAGTGTAGTCAATGCTTTGTGATTTTTTAACCAACGTTCTGTTTTAGTCAGTTCATTCCAACGAAAAGATTTTTGCTTAAATAGTGAACGTAAACGTCGTTGACGTTGCTCAAGGTGCGGTGCATTTTCTGGCAATTTTAGGTTATCCAACACTTGTACCACGCCATCAGGTTCGTTGCATAACAATAATAAATCACACCCTGCTTGTAAGGCTTTTTCGCAGCGTTGGACAAAATTCCCCATAAATCCAGCCCCTTTCATGCCAAGATCATCGGAGAAAATTGCTCCATTAAAGCCAAATTCTTGGCGAAGAATGGTTTGTAACCAGTAGCTTGACCCACTCGCTGGTTGGTCATCACATTGGCTATAAATCACATGAGCAGGCATAATCGCATTAAGCAAATTGTTGGCAATCAACTGTTGAAAAGGCTGAATATCTTGCTCAAAAATCACCGCACTTGGACGTTTATCATAAGGGGTTTCTAAATGACTATCGGCGATGACATGACCATGTCCGGGGAAATGTTTGCCTGTAGTTGCCATGCCGGCTTGCTTCATACCTGTAATAAAAGCGGTAGCTAAACGAATAACTGGCTCAATATCAGCGTGAAAACTACGATCGCCGATAGCTTTACATTGATGTCCCAAATCCAACACCGGCGCAAAACTTAAATCAATATCCAGTGCCGTCATTTCTGCTGCCATTTGCCAACCGCTTTCTAAAGCCAGATGTTGTTGCGTTTGCTGATCGAAACCGATTTCCGCAAAAGACTGCATGGCTGGCAGCTGGGTAAAACCATCTCGGAAACGCTGTACCCGACCGCCCTCTTGATCTACGGTGACTAATAATGGTTTTTTCACACGTTGCCGAACCTCTTTAATCAGGGCTTGAATTTGTTCACGGTCGTAAAAATTGCGACTGAATAAAATTAAGCCTGCAACTAGAGGATGTGCTAGTTTTTCGATTTCTTCTTGCTCAAGTTGTTGACCTTTGAGATCGATTAATAGGGTTGACATAATTTGCCTTGTTCGTATGTGTAGGGGCGTATTGCATACGCCCTTAGTATTAACCTTTGAGTGTGACAGGGTGTATGCAATACGCCTCTACGATAGTTTATTGTTTCAACTGCAAATACAACCGATAATTCACACTTTCAGGCGTTGGCTTGCTCAAATTAATGGCTTGCTTTTGTTCAGGTGCAAGCCATAAATTCGCACGATATTGTTCTTGTTGTAAGCTCACAGGTTGTGTCACGCCATTTTTATCATACCAAAATACGTCATACTGTAGGTTAATATTCTGATTTGATTTATTTTTTACCCATGCGGATTGAGCCGTTGCATTAGCATCAATCAATGGGTTAAGTTCTGCCGTAATATTTAAAATCGGGGCATGCGTATGAACTAATGATGGCTGGCTTGAACCACAGGCGACTAAAAAAAGTGCGGTGCAAACTAACAAAATTTTTTTCATTCACGCGTCCTATTTTGCCAACATTCTACCGAGCGGTTCACCGCCTACCAAGTGCATATGAAGATGAAAAACTTCTTGTCCGCCATGCTTATTGCAATTTACAATTAAACGATAGCCGTCTTCCGCAATGCCTTCTTGTTGCGCAATTTTGGCAGCCACAGTGAATAGACGACCGAGTATTTGTTCATCTTCGGCAGTGACATCATTGACGGTAGGAATCAGTTTATTGGGAATAATTAAAATATGGGTTTTCGCTTGCGGAGCAATATCACGGAAAGCAGTAACGAGTTCATCTTGATAAACAATATCTGCTGGAATTTCTTTGCGAATAATTTTGCTGAAAATGGTTTCTTGTGGCATGGTGCTGTCCTTTTAAAATTTGAAGAAATATCACCGCACTTTTTAGCAGAAAATGGCGAAAATTGCAATTTTTAAAGGTGTTTGTTAAAACCTTGTTACAACCCTATTATGCTTTTTGATCTAAAACAAGTTTTCTTCTGACTTTGATTAAATTTCTTTGCTTTTGAATGGGATTTATCCGTATAATTAACAAAATTTATAAATTTTCAAAAAATGTTTAGATTTTTGAATCTCCTAGTAATATAAATAAAAATATGATGAAATCTGAAGAAAATATCTCAACCGTGATGGCAAGCCCAACTCAAATGGCTCAAATAGGCGAAGATGCCGGAGCATATAAAGCCAGTAAAAATCAATTCTATTCTTTCTTATCTGCTATTTCTGCAGGTGCATTCATTGCACTGGCATTCGTTTTTTATACCACCACACAAACTGGCAATGTCGGCACATCTTGGGGATTAACCAAACTAGTTGGCGGTTTAGTGTTCTCCGTGGGGGTGATTATGGTAGTGGTATGTGGTTCCGAATTATTTACATCATCTACCATGACTATGGTCGCTCGAGTCGGTGGCAGAATTAATACCTTACAAATGCTACGTAACTGGATTGTAGTCTATTGTGGTAATTTTGTGGGGGCAATTTTTATTGTTTGCTTGATTTGGTTTGGCGGTCAATTAATGGCGGCGAACGGTCAATGGGGCTTAACCATTTTACAAACCGCCCAACATAAAATTCATCATACTTGGAGTGAGGCTTTCTGCTTAGGTATCTTGTGTAACATTATGGTGTGTATTGCCATTTGGATGGCGTATGCCGGAAAAACCTTGACCGATAAAGCCTTTATTATGATTTTACCGATCGGTTTATTTGTCGCATCAGGTTTCGAACATAGTGTCGCGAATATGTTTATGATTCCGATGGGTATTTTAACAGCACATTATACTTCGCCTGAATTTTGGCAAATGATTAACATTGACCCGGCACTATTTGCCGATTTAGATGTCTATCATTTTATAGTGAAAAATTTAATTCCTGTTACCTTAGGTAACATTGTGGGTGGTGGTGTTTGTATTGCATTGATGCAGTGGTTTACTAATCGACCGCATGCACATTAGGTTAGTCGTAAAAACAAGTTAACTTGTTTTTATATCGTGAAAAGTTTATTTATTAAAGAGGGAAATTATCCAAATGACTCAATTAACAGAAAATCAACAAAAAGCGTGGCAAGGTTTTGCCGCAGGTGACTGGCAAACTGAAGTAAATGTACGTGATTTTATCCAAAAAAACTATACGCCATATGAAGGTGACGAATCTTTCTTAGCTGAAGTTACCCCAGCAACAGCTACCCTATGGGCAGATGTGATGGAAAAAATCAAAGTGGAAAATACCACTCACGAACCGTATGACATTGATTGTGACACCCCGTCAACCATCACTTCTCACAAACCCGGTTACATTGACCAAAAATTAGAGAAAATCGTCGGTTTACAAACCGATGCTCCATTAAAACGGGCGATTATCCCTTACGGTGGGATTAAAATGGTAAAAGGTTCATGCCAAGTTTACCGTCGTGAATTAAAACCAGAAGTAGAACATATTTTTACTGAATATCGTAAAACCCATAACCAAGGGGTATTTGATGTTTATACACCGGATATTTTACGTTGCCGTAAATCAGGTGTTATCACTGGTCTTCCAGATGCTTATGGACGTGGTCGTATTATCGGTGACTATCGTCGTGTTGCCTTATATGGTATTGATTTCTTAATGAAAGATAAATTTAAACAATTTACTTCATTGCAACCACGTTTAGAAGCCGGCGAAGACATTCAAGCCACCATTCAATTACGTGAAGAAATTGCAGAACAACACCGTGCTTTAGGTAAAATCAAAGAAATGGCAGCAAGCTATGGTTTTGATATTTCAAACCCAGCGACTAATGCTCAAGAAGCGGTGCAATGGACTTATTTCGGCTATTTGGCTGCAGTGAAATCCCAAAACGGTGCAGCAATGTCATTCGGTCGTGTGTCTTCATTCTTAGATATTTATATTGAACGTGATTTACAAGCCGGTAAAATTACGGAACAAGAAGCACAAGAACTCATTGACCACTTAGTGATGAAATTGCGTATGGTGCGTTTCTTACGTACTCCTGAATATGATCAATTATTCTCAGGCGACCCAATGTGGGCGACAGAAACCTTAGCGGGTATGGGTTTAGACGGTCGTACTTTAGTGACTAAAAACAGTTTCCGTATGTTACATACCCTTTACACCATGGGTCCATCACCAGAACCAAACTTAACCATTCTTTGGTCTGAACAATTACCTGAAGGCTTCAAACGTTATTGTGCCAAAGTATCTATTGATACTTCATCTGTACAGTACGAAAACGACGATTTGATGCGTCCTGACTTCAATAATGATGACTACGCTATTGCTTGCTGTGTAAGCCCAATGGTGGTGGGTAAACAAATGCAATTCTTCGGCGCTCGTGCAAACTTGGCGAAAACCATGCTTTATGCGATCAACGGCGGTATTGATGAAAAATCAGGTATGCAAGTGGGTCCTAAAACTGCACCAATTACCTCTGAATACTTAGAATTCAATGAAGTAATGGATCGTATGGATCACTTTATGGATTGGTTAGCCACTCAATATGTGACTGCGTTAAATATCATTCACTTTATGCACGACAAATATGCTTATGAAGCCTCATTAATGGCATTACATGATCGTGATGTCTATCGTACCATGGCTTGTGGTATTGCGGGACTTTCTGTGGCAGCGGACTCATTATCTGCGATTAAATATGCCAAAGTAAAACCAATTCGTGGTGATATTAAAGATAAAGACGGTAACGTGGTAGCAAGCAATGTGGCTATCGACTTTGAAATTGAAGGTGAATACCCACAATTTGGTAACAACGACAGCCGTGTAGATGATTTAGCCGTAGATTTAGTTGAACGTTTTATGAAAAAAATCCAAACCCATAAAACATACCGCAATGCGGTACCAACACAATCTGTGTTAACCATTACCTCTAACGTAGTTTATGGTAAGAAAACCGGTAACACCCCAGACGGTCGTCGTTCAGGTGCACCATTTGGACCGGGTGCAAACCCAATGCACGGTCGTGACCAAAAAGGTGCGGTAGCCTCATTAACTTCGGTTGCCAAACTTCCATTTGCTTATGCGAAAGACGGTATTTCCTATACATTCTCTATCGTGCCAAATGCGTTAGGTAAAGACGATGATGCTCGAAAACGTAACCTTGCTGGTTTAATGGATGGTTATTTCCACCACGAAGCCACTGTAGAAGGTGGTCAACACTTAAATGTGAACGTATTAAATCGTGAAACATTATTAGATGCCATTGACCACCCTGAAAAATATCCACAATTAACCATTCGTGTTTCTGGATATGCGGTACGTTTCAATTCATTGACCCGTGAACAACAACAAGATGTGATTACACGTACCTTTACTGCTTCAATGTAATGATGAGATGCCCTGCACTTGCGTACAGGGCTATTACAGTAACGATGCTCCGCATCACGGAGTAGCAACTACATGCTTAGCCTAGTACGTCAGTGCTAGGCTTTTTTCTTATTTATGCGTATAATACGCCAATTCATCTTTAACTAATAAATCAACGTAACTATGCAATTGATCCGCAACCTAACGCATTTTCCAGCCAATTTTCCACCATGTGCGTTAACCATCGGCAATTTTGACGGCATTCATTTAGGGCATCAAAAAATCTTAACGCATCTAAAAGAAAAGGCTCGAGTATTAAATTTACCCACAGTCGTGATGATTTTCGAGCCACAACCTCGGGAATATTTTCAAGGGGAAAACGCACCCGCAAGATTAATGCGATTGCGAGATAAGTTACATTATTTTCAACAAGCTGGCATAGATTATGTGATCTGCACCAAATTTGACCGTACTTTTGCACAACAAACCGCACAAAATTTCATTAGTGAGTTATTAGTCAATAAATTAAATGTTAAATTTCTTAGTATCGGTGATGATTTCCACTTCGGACAAGCCAGACAAGGCAATTTTGCTTTACTCCAGCAAGCAAGTCCAAAATATGGATTTGAAGTAGAAAATAACCGCACTTTTTGCTTTAATACATTACGAATTAGCAGTTCTGCCATTAGACAAGCTTTAGCGGAAGATCGACTAGCGGATGCAGAAAAATTGCTCGGCAGACCTTATTGTATCTGGGGAAAAGTGATCCATGGTCAAAAACTCGGACGTACCCTAGGTTTTCCTACGGCAAATATTCACTTACATCGCCAAGTCAATCCTATTAAAGGGGTATATGCGGTGCAAGTAAAATTAAATGGTAATCAAATTGTGCAAGGTATTGCGAATATCGGGCAACGTCCAACTGTGCAAGGTACGATACAATTATTAGAAGTTCATCTATTTGATTTTAATCAGAATCTATATGGAAAAAATATCCAAATTGAATTTTGCTATAAACTACGCAACGAAATAAAATTCGCCACCCTTGATGCTTTAAAACAACAAATTAAGCTAGACGAAGATATTGCCAGAGCTTATTTTAATTCCAAATAACCACATTAACAAAAGTGCGATAAAAAACAAAATTTTTAACCGCACTTTGCTTTCTAATAGCGAACAACATTAATAATAAGAATGCTCACCGCGTTGATGCTCAGTCACATCTTTTGCCCCTTTTAATTCATTCGGGAACATTTCGACTAATTGTTTTTCTACACCGTCTTTTAAGGTCACATCCACCATTGAACAACCGTTACAACCACCACCAAATTGTAAAATAGCGTAGCCGTCATCGGTTAATTCGATTAACGTAATACGTCCACCATGACTTGCTAATTGGGGATTAATTTGGGTTTGAATGACATAGTCCACACGCTCAATTAACGGTGCATCATCTGATACCTTACGCATTTTAGCATTAGGTGCTTTTAAGGTTAATTGTGCCCCTAATTCTTCCGTAACATAATCAATTTCTGCATCTTCCAAAAACGGCAAACTGACTTCATCCACAAAGGCAGAAAACGTATCATATTGTAATTCTGTATCCGTATCTTCTACCGCATTGGTTGGACAATAAGACACGCCACATTCTGCACTTGGTGTACCGGGATTGACCACAAAAATACGAATATTAGTCCCCTCTTCTTGCTGATCTAATAACTTACGAAAATGCGCCTGTGCGGCGGCTGAAATAGTAATCTGTTGCATCATGTTGTTTCCTTAATCTTACTGATTTTGTCAGAAATGATACGCTGAGATTGTTCTTTATGCAAATTTTTATGTACGAGCAAGTCCCCAAACTTGAATATGTTGGACCCCCATTTTGCGTAACTGTTTAGCGATTTCATTCATCGTTGAACCTGTGGTAATCACATCATCAAGGATGCAGACCGATCTATAGTTGCATTTTGTTAGTTTATTTTGCACCATAAATGCATTTTTTAAATTGTTACGCCGAGCTTTAGCGGTTAAACCTCGCTGGCTATGGGTATTTTTAGTGCGTAACAAAAGATCTTCTCGCACCGGAATATTTAACCAACGAGCCAGCCATTTTGCCAGTAATGCTGCTTGATTATAACCTCGTTGCCAGTGACGAAAATGATGTAATGGAACGGGTAAAATCACATCAGGCAAAGACAAAGCATGGGTACGTCTTGCATTTCGCACCGCTAAATAAAGCAAGCGTGCTAAACTCCGATCTAACCAAAATTGCCCTTGGAATTTAAAACGATGAATCAAGGTAGATAAAGGTTCGGAATAACGTCCAATAATCACCATTTGTTGCCATGCTGGTTCTTGCTGTAAGCATTTGCCACAACGCAATTCATCACGAGTTAATTCTGCCCCACAGCAACCACAATAAGCAAAACGGTAAATCTCTGCATTACAACGGCTACATAAACCATGGCACCCTATTGCTAATTTCTGCTGACATTTCACACAACTTAAAGCGAACCAGTTCATTTTATTTTATTCTTGATGTTAATTTGTGATATTCTTATTAAAAAGCCAAATAATCACAAATAGCAACTGAAATATTTGGAATACAAATCACAAAAATTTATTATATTAAGATAAAGGAGTATAAAATGGCTGATCCACATATCCAGTCACCAATGGACTTTTTAGACTATCTCACAGTATGTTTATATCGCACAGGATTTATTCTGGCGGCAATTTTCACCGCACTTCTCCCCTACTACGAATTTGCTCAAATTGGTATTTTAGCGGCGGCGTTGCTTTGTGCTTCATCATTGCATATTTATCTCAAAAAATTCCGCTTGTTGTTGCAATTTGCTACTTGGTTAGCGCTATTTTTCCAGATTATCGGGCAAACAGAACTCGCCTTGGGAGCTGCGTTAGTGACACTAGGTGGGCTTTGTTTTAAAGAATATTTTTGCTTCCGCATTTTTGCGTTAAATCTGATGCCAATTTTTGTAGCCTTATTATGGTTGACTAAAGTGGCTGAAATAATAATCGGATTACAAATTCTTTCTGTGATTTGCACCGCACTTTTTGCCGTATTAGCGATTCAAAAATGGCGTATGCCATTGCATTTTGATATTGGAGATAAGGGAAAATATCAAATCTAGCAATTAACTTGGCTCCCTAGTAAAGGGAGCTAAACCATTAATCAATTAACCCTGTTTTGTGCAGAAAACGAGCGATCCCGTCTTGTTCAATATGATCGGTTTCAAAATCTGCAACGGCTTTCAATTCATCACAAGCATTACCCATTGCCACCCCCACACCAACGGTAGTTAACATTTCCAAATCATTTAAGCCGTCACCAAATGCCATTGCATTTTCGATAGATAAATTTAAATGCTTAAGTAAATGTAAGATACCACGAGCCTTAGAACCTTGAGCATCAAATAGATCGACCGATTGTTCATGCCAACGAACCGTTTTTAGCCCCTTTAACACCCCAGAATCTGCCACTAATTGATCTTTGCTTTCATCATAAAAGGGCAAAATTTGAAATACATCATGTGTCTGGTAATAGTCTTTATCAATATGGTAATCCGTTTGCAATGGATCTAACGCACTACGCACTTGATCAGTAATTGCTGATACGGCTAAATGTTCGTTTGACACAAAGGCATAATCAAACCCAACAGATTCAAAAAATGCGACGACTTCTGTAATCTTTTGCGGTGGAATCGGTAGCTTATCCACTACGTTGCCCTGATGTACCACATATTGTCCATTCATGGTGACAAAGGTATTCATTCCAGTTTGTTTAGCTAATGCTTTGATTTTAGGTGGAAAGCTACAAGGTGAACGCCCTGTGGCAATAGCCGCAATAATCCCTTTTTGTTGTAATTTTTGAATGCTAGACAATATGCTTTCAGGTAACAAATCCTTATCTTTAACTATGAGTGTTTCGTCAATATCAAAAAATACAATTTTAATTTGATCGCTTAAATTAGGTAAATTCATATAAAATCCTTGAACTCTTGATTAAAATATCCCATTATTATGAATGAATTTGGGCTTAGGGTTAAGTATTATTTATTTATAGGAGCATAAAATGACACAAGTAACATTAGCAGGAACCCCCATTGAAGTAAAAGGACATTTCCCACAAGTGGGTGAAACCGTTGAAAATTTAGTTTTTACTAACACCAAACTAGAAGACGTTGCTTTAAACGACTTTGCTGGCAAACGTAAAATCTTAAATATTTTTCCAAGTATTGATACGGGGGTTTGTGCTACCTCAGTACGTACTTTTAATCAAAAAGCGGTAAATTTAGCCAATACTGTCGTGCTTTGTATTTCTGCCGACTTACCTTTTGCGCACGCTCGTTTTTGTGGCGCGGAAGGCATTGAGAACGTGCAAACGCTATCCACTTTCCGTGATAAATCTTTACACACTAAATTAGGCGTAGATATTGCCAGTAGCGGTTTAGCAGGTTTAACTTCTCGTTCAGTCATTGTGTTAGATGAAAATAACAAGGTATTGCATTCTGAATTGGTGAGTGAAATTAAAAGTGAACCAGATTATGAACAAGCATTAGCGGTTCTGTAAAAAATAAGCCACAGCGTGGCGTAACCATAACCCCGTACGCCAGTACGGGGTTATATCTACATTTAATCCAACTGCCAAACCCCATTTACGGCTGTATTTTCTACTTTAAAATCATGGGTAAACACCGTTAAATTAGCAATTTTGCCGACTTCAATGGAACCAAGTTTATCATCCACACCGATCGCTCGAGCAGGATAAAGGTTACACATTCTCAAACTTTCATCTAATGGAATACCCACTTCTTTCACGGCATTTTCGACACTTTCAATCATGGTGATAGACGAACCACTTAAAATGCCGTTGCCGTCAACACATTTGCCGTCTCGCACATAAATAGTTTTACCTACGAAAGTAAATTCTTTAATATCTGAACCCGCTGGTGCAATGGCATCTGTAACGATACAAAGTTTATTCCCTTTGGTACGTTTAGCGATTTTTACGTTGCCAAAATCCACATGCAAACCATCCACAATAATCCCTGCATAAATATCATCAGAATCCAATACCGCACCAACTACTCCCATATCTCGTCCGGAGCTAATCGGTGACATCGCATTATGTAAGTGCGTTGCAAAAGTAATCCCTTTTTTGAAAGCATCTTTTGCCACATCATAAGTTGCATTAGAGTGACCGATAGATACCACCATACCAGCTTTGACAAAATCAGGCACATATTTTACGCTTGGGTTATCCGCTGCTAAGGTAAGTTTAGTAATCACATCTGCATTCGCACAGAGAAAATCTTTCATCTCCGGGGAAACTTCACGGATATATTCAGGCTGATGTGTACCTTTTTTAGCCACACTCAAATAGGGACCTTCCAAATGCAAACCTAAGGCTTGGTTTTGGTGTTTGGCTAAATATTCTCGCATAATTTTCACCGCAGTTTTCATATCGTCATCAGGAGATGTGATAAAGGTTGGTAAAAAGCTAGTCGTCCCCGAACGTACATTGGTGTCTTGCATAATCTCAAGGGTTTCCACGCTAGTTTGATCATTAAACATCACGCCACCACAACCGTTTAATTGTAAATCAATAAATCCAGCTGTAAGGTTATTACCTTTTAAATCAAAATGTTGAATATCATGAGGTAAATGTTCTTGGCGAATAATATCCACAATTTTATCATTATCCACGATGACGGCATGACCATACAACACATTATAGCCGGTATAGATCACGGCGTTCGTTAAAGCATATTTCATGTTATATTCCTTAAAAGCGTTTAGGGCGTAAAAATATCTAGTTATTCATTTAGTCATTAACGACTGAATGAATAGCTCGGGCTTCTAACTCAGTAAAATATTTCACTGTTTTTACTTTTAATTCTTGCGTCGCTGGCTCATCACAGACCAAAATATAATGGCGATGTTGTTGCAATGCACTAATCGTCCAGAAATGGTTTACACAGCCTTCCACGCCTGCTTGTACCGCAAGCGCTTTATTATGCCCCGTGGCAAGAATCATGACTTCTTCCGCATCTAATAATGTGCCTACGCCAATAGTTAAGGCATATTTTGGTACTTTATTCACATCATTATCAAAGAAACGGGAATTGGCAATCAGTGTATCTTGGGTGAGCGTTTTAATTCTGGTGCGAGATGCGAGTGACGATGCGGGTTCATTAAACGCAATATGACCGTCATTACCGACCCCTCCCATAAAGAGATTAATTTTACCATAGGACTTAATTTTTTCCTCGTAACGACGGCATTCAGTATCGTGATCTTTGGTATTTCCATTCAGAATATTGATATTTTTTTGTTGAATATCAATATGATTAAAGAAATTATTATACATAAAACTATGATAGCTTTCGGGATGTTCTATAGGTAAGTCAACATATTCATCCATATTGAATGTGACAACATGTTTAAAACTCACTTCCCCAGCTTTGCATAAAGCAATCAGTTCTTTATAAGTGGCTAATGGTGTACCACCAGTAGGTAGCCCTAAGACAAAAGGATGATCTTCTGTTGGTTGAAACTGATTAATTCGATCTACAATATGACGTGCAGACCATTTAGCTACTTGTTCAGCATTTTTTAATGGAATTAAACGCATATTATCTCCTTGGAAAAGTTTTGTTTTTTACACCGCGGTTTTTTGTTAACCTTTGTTTATTTCACATTGTAGGGGCGTATTGCATACGCCCTATTAATTCGATCCTTTTATGCCCCATTTACCTATTTGGATACAAGGGCGTATGCAATACGCCCCTACAGAACCTAACCAACATAAAATCAATCAAAACTGCGGTGTTTTTTTGATGATTTTTTTAATTATTTAAGAAATTGCTCATATAACTCTTTAGCGCGAACTAATTGTGCTTCAGTGGCTTTCGCTGTCATTGGTTCACGACAATAACCTGCATCTACACCTTGTAATTTCAAGATTTCTTTGATTGTTAGGTATAAACCATTGGCCAAAATACCTTCAATTAAATCGTTAGTCACGTGTTGAATTTCCAATGCTTCTTTTACTTGGCCGGCTTGCGTTAATTCAAAAATTTGTCTTGCACGTAAACCGTTCACGTTGAACGTTGAACCGATCGCACCATGCACACCTAAAGATGCCGCAGGTACCATCATTTCATCAAAACCCGCCCACACTAATTTTTCTGGATACGCTTTACGTAAACGTTCTAATAAATAGAAGTCACCTGCGGTGAATTTCACACCTAACACTTTTGGATTTTTGTAAAGTTCACCAAATTGTTCCACACCAATATTCACGCCAGTTAAGAACGGGATAGAATACACGATCATATTATTGCCGGTTTCTGCAATAATCGTTTCGTAGTAATGTTTGATTTCTGGAAAACTGAATTTGTAATAAAATGGTGTGACTGCTGATAAACTGTCATAACCTAATTCTGTGGCATATTTACCTAATTCCACCGCTTCTTTTAAGTTTACACTACCTACTTGAGCAATTAATGCGACTTGATCTTTGGCTTCATCTTTGGCAATACGGAAGATTTGTTTTTTCTCTTCGGTAGAAAGCATAAAGTTTTCACCCGTAGAACCACCTACATATAAACCATCGACTTTCATTTTATCAATGTTATGACGAATGATTTGACGTAACCCTTTTTCGTTGATGGAACCATCTTCATTAAAAGACACTAATAATGCACTGAAAATACCTTTTAAGTTTTTCATTAAATTTTCTCCTATTTGTTCTGTTGTTGCTCAATAACGGCAACAGTTTTCTGTTTAGATTGTTTCGCTTTTTCTTGTTCGGCTTGAACTAACAAGGCATAAATCAGATCAAGCACGAATAATTGAGTGATTTGTGTACCGACGGAATCGCCTTGTAATTGACCTTGGCGATTACCGTTATTTAGCACATAATCGGAAACTTTAGTAATGGGGGAACGTAAATTATGGGTAATTGCCACCGTTACTGCGCCAGCCTGTTTAGCAATCTCAAGTGCTTTGGTCGTTTCTGGTGAAGCGCCGGAATGACTAATACCAATTACCACATCACCTTTTTTCATCAATGACGCTTGCATATACATAAAATGGTTATTGGTTTCAGAATCTACCTGAAACCCCACACGCATTAATTTATTTTTTGCACCATCTGCCACAATACCTGATGAACCGACACCGAATAAATAAATGCGTTTAGCGTTACGCAATTCTTTTACTACTTTGTTTAACTCATTAAAATCTAACAAATTAATGGTTTCACTCACCACTCTATCAATCACATTTTGTAATTTAGTCGCAATGGATTTAGGGCTATCCTTGGCAGTGATATTGGTATCTAACAACGCGGAAGGCTGTTGACTTTGGGTCGCAAGCTCAATAGCAAAATCTAATTTAAAATCACTAAATCCTTTAAACCCAAGAGTACGACAAAAACGGATAAACGTGGCTTCACCCACATTTAATGATTTTGCAATTTCAGATAAAGAAGATTGTGCCAGTAATTGCGGCGTTGTAAGAATCTGTTCTGCAATGCGTTTTTCGGTTTTCGTCAAACTACTTTGCAATGCTCCGATAGTATCTAAAATCTTACCACCTTTATTAGAATTATTGACCATATTCATTCCTCTAATTATTATGCCTTAGCTAAAACGATTTCACCCCAATATGCCGCACCGATTAACCCAGCATCGCCGGCATATTTTGCAGTGCTTAATTTACAATGATAGAAATGTGGCATCGCTTGCATATATTGTTGCACTAAAGGCAAATAACCGTCTGCTAACCCTACACTACCGCCAATCACAACATGTTGAATATCCAAGCAAATCACTAAATCTGCCACTAGATTTGCAATGGCTTTGGCAGAACGGTGAACAAGCGCGGTGGCTTTTTCATCATTTTCACGAAATAACGCGAACACTTCTTTCGGCGAACAAGGTTTATCCCATTTTTGTGCATCACGTTCTATTGCTCGTCCTGCCGCGACGGCTTCCACACAACCACGACGGCCACAACCGCACATTTCACCATTTGGATCCGCCAAGCTATGTCCAATATGTCCCACTACACCATTTGGTCCAGTTTGCAATTCACCGTTTAAAATAATGCCTCCGCCGACACCAGTCGAAACCACAATAAAGGCAAAATTAGGTACTTCTTGCGGATCCATATGTTGATATTCCGCACAAGCCGCTGCTTGTACATCATTTAATAAGAAAATCGGTTTATCCGTATGACGAGCAATACTGTCTTGGAGTGGAAATTCCGCTAATCCACCTAAATTTTTCGGGTTAAGTGCGGTTAAAATTCCATTATTTATGATACCGGTAGAAGCCACTGCTACGTAATCAAATTGACCGACATATTGCTGAACTAATGTGGCTAAGGCTTGATGCATAGCATTGGCAGCATCATCTTGTGGTGTGGTAATTTGCTGGCGTTGTTGGATTTGGTTGTTTTCCACCAACGCTGCCGCAATTTTAGTACCACCAATATCTAGGGCTAAACAACGCATATAAACTCTCTTTATTTCAATTAGTTAGCAGATTTCACCGCATTGGCAAACCAGCTCACAATATGTTCTAAACGGGTTAATGCAGAACCTACCGTGACGGCATCTGCGCCGATTTCAATAGCCGTTTTGGCTAATTCTGGGGTATTGTAACGACCTTCCGCCATGACAAAACAACCGGCGGCTTTTAAATCTTTGACTAATTGATAATCCGGTTCACGGGGAATTTCGCCACCGGTATAACCTGACATGGTGCTACCCACAATATCAAAACCGAGTTTTTGACAATATAAACCCTCTTCTAAATTAGAACAGTCTGCCATGGCTAAACAGCCACATTCGTGGATTTTTTTCACCGCACTTTCTATATCCACTGGACGAGGGCGATTGGTGCCATCCACCGCAATAATATCTGCTCCCGCAGTAGCTAAATCTTCAATATCTTGTAAGAATGGGGTGATGCGAACCGGGCTATCTGGTAAATCACGTTTTTTAATACCAATAATCGGAATGGTCACAAAAGGACGAGTGGCTTTTAAATTTTCTACACCCTCAATACGCAAGCCAGCAGCCCCACCATGTTGGGAAGCTTGCGCCATCGCGGCAACAATTTCAGGTTTATCCATAGGACCGCCATCAACCGGTTGGCAAGAAGAAATAAATCCTTTTGTGATTTGAGTAAGCACGTCGGAATGAGATAGTTTTGACATATATACTCCATGTAATTTTATTTTTAGAATTAATACTTCATTTTTTTGCTAGGTTACGCCCTAACAAACAAAATAGCAAGACCTTTTGCAATACTTTGCATAAATTTACAGCAAAATAATTTTAAACTTAAATTAAAGATCATATATTGAACTTATTATATGCCTAAAAAATCCCAATAGTGGAGTAAAAATTCAAAAATTTTAAAATAATTTTTCAATTTTGTGATCTATGTCTCATTTTTGAAATTTAACTTCAAAAATATATTTATTTTTTGACTTTTATGATCCAAAATGCTAAGTATATTAAAACCGCATAGGTTTAATTCACTCTCACACTTTTAAACTCTGACAATTAACAGGAGCGTACTATGAAATTTAACAAACTATTACTAGCGACATTTTGTGCCGGCATTGCGGCATCTGCTTTTGCAACTTCTGCCTTTGCCGCAGATTACGATTTAAAATTTGGTATGAATGCGGGTACAAGCCAAAACGAATACAAAGCCGCTGAATTTTTCGCCAAAGAAGTGAAAGATAAATCTGCGGGCAAAATTGAAGTGAAACTTTTCCCATCATCTCAATTAGGTGATGATCGTACTATGATGAAACAATTAAAAGATGGTGCATTGGATTTCACCTTTGCAGAATCTGCCCGTTTTCAAATTTTCTATCCAGAAGCAGAAATCTTTGCCTTACCTTATGTAGTGCCAAACATTGAATTCAGCAAAAAAGCGTTATTAGAAACCAATTTTGGTAAAGAATTATTACGTAAAGTGCATGATGAACAAGGTATGACGTTATTATCTGTGGCGTATAATGGTACGCGTCAAACCTCATCAAACCGTCCAATTAATTCTATTGCTGATATGAAAGGCTTGAAATTACGTGTACCAAATGCAGCAACTAACCTAGCCTTTGCAAAATATGTCGGTGCAGCACCAACCCCAATGGCATTCTCTGAAGTATATTTAGCCTTACAAACTAACTCTGTAGATGGTCAAGAAAACCCATTACCAACTATTCGGGCGCAAAAATTCTATGAAGTGCAAAAATATTTAGCCATCACTAACCATATCTTAAATGACCAACTTTACTTAATCAGTAATGAAACTTGGGATGATTTACCAGCCGATTTACAAAAAGTGGTGAAAGATGCCGCTGAAGCTGCCGCGGAATACCACAGCAAATTATTCCACGATGGCGAAGCTAACGACATTGCTTTCTTTGAACAACAAGGAGTAACCGTTACTCACCCTGATTTAGCACCGTTCAAAGCAGCATTAAAACCTTACTATGACGAATATTTGAAAAAGAACGGCAAAGTGGGACAAGATGCCTTTGATGAATTTTCACAAATTAAATAATTAAATAATCTCGCCTTGCTCTCATTTTCCTCTGGTGGGAGTAAGGTTTCTTATCTAAGTTTCCGTATTTTACTCGGCGTATCGGAGTAGTTATGAAATTTTTTAACAAAATAGAAGAATGGGTCGGTGGGACATTATTGTTCATCGTATTCCTAATTCTTTGTGCTCAAGTCATTGCACGTCAAATCTTTGATTCTCCCTTAATTTGGTCAGAAGAATTAGCCAGATTGCTGTTTATTTATGTCAGCATGTTCGGAATCAGTATGGCGGTGCGTAGCCAACAACATATTTATCTCGACTTTATCACCAATCTCATGCCGCCAAAAGTAAAAAAAGCCACTAATACTTTTGTACAACTACTGATTTTTGCATCTATCATTATTTTTATTCATTTAGGTTTTAAAGTCTGGATTGGGGCATCCTTTGAATTGGTGGCGTTGGAAATCAGTGATAAATGGTTATATGCCGCACAAGCCTTTATTTCCTTGCTGGTGCTAATCCGTTTCTTACAAGCACAAACTGAAAATTTTGCCAATCAAACATCCTATTTATCTGCCACGGTTTTTACCATAGGTGCGGTGATTTTATTAGCTCTTTTATTCTTCGTCCCTGATGTATTTAAAGTGCTTCGTATTTCGCAATATGTCAAACTCGGTGATAATGCCGTTTATGTAGTGCTTTTAGTTTGGCTAGTGATTATGTTCTTAGGTACACCAGTGGGTTGGTCGTTATTTATTGCTACCTTGCTTTATTTCTCCATGACGCGTTGGAATATTGCCAATAGTGCCGCCAATAAATTGGTGGACAGTCTAAACAGTTTCTCATTATTAAGTGTGCCATTCTTTATCTTGACTGGTATTTTAATGAACGGAGGTGGTATCACAGAACGAATTTTTAGCTTCGCCAAAGCCTTATTAGGTCATTACACAGGTGGTATGGGGCATGTAAATATCGGGGCGAGTTTACTTTTCTCTGGTATGTCAGGTTCCGCCATTGCCGATGCGGGTGGTTTGGGTCAATTAGAAATTAAAGCCATGCGTGATGCAGGCTATGATGATGATATTAGCGGTGGTATCACGGCAGCCTCTTGCATTATTGGACCACTTGTCCCGCCAAGTATTTCCATGATTATTTACGGCGTCATTGCCAACCAATCCATTGCCAAATTGTTCGTGGCAGGCTTTGTACCGGGCGTATTAATCACTATTGCGTTAATGACCATGAACTACTTCGTATCCAAAAAACGTGGCTATCCAAGAACACCAAAAGCCAGTATGGCAGAACTTTGTACTTCCTTTAAATCCAGTATCTGGGCAATTTTAACCCCAATTATCATCATTGGTGGTATCTTCTCAGGCATGTTTACCCCAACGGAAGCCGCCGTAGTGGCTGTGGCATACTCCATCATTGTCAGCCGTTTTGTCTATAAAGAATTAACCTTAAAATTATTGTTCAACAGCTGCGTTGAAGCGGTAGCAATCACTGGTGTAACTGTATTAATGGTAATGACCGTGACTTTCTTCGGCGACATGATCGCACGTGAACAAGTGGCAATGCGTTTAGCCGAAATGTTTATGGCGGTAGCCGATTCTCCATTGACAGTGCTTGTGATGATTAACTTACTGTTATTATTCTTGGGTATGTTTATCGATGCGTTAGCGTTGCAATTCTTAGTGTTGCCAATGCTGATTCCAATTGCGCAACATTTTGGTATTGACCTCATCTTTTTTGGGGTGATGACCTTATTGAACATGATGATCGGTATCTTAACACCACCAATGGGCATGGCATTGTTTGTAGTAGCACGTGTGGGTAATATGTCTGTATCAACTGTGACCAAAGGGGTGTTACCATTCTTGGTACCAATCTTTATCACCTTGATATTGATCACGATTTTCCCAGAAATTATAACCTTTATTCCAAATTTATTAATGCCGAATTAACGGTAAACATTTAAACATATACATTAAGGAGTTCTATTATGAAATTCACTCAATCTTTATTAGCTGTCTCTGTATTAGGTTTAACTGCTTTCACTGCTCAAGCAGCACAATATCCTGATTTACCGGTGGGGATTAAAAGCGGTGCAGGTGCCTTAATTGGCGATACCGTTTATGTAGGCTTAGGTTCAGGTGGTGACAAATTCTATTCTCTTAACTTAAAAGAGAAAGATGCACAATGGCAAGAATTAGCGGCTTTCCCGGGCGGTACTCGTAACCAACCAGTCGCAGCTGGTATCGATGGCAAACTTTATGTGTTCGGTGGTTTCCAAAATAACGATGTAGCCGATAACCAAGTAATTAATGATGCCTATTCTTATGATCCAGCCACTAACACATGGACGAAATTAGACACACGTTCACCTCGTGCCGCAGTGGGTGCGAGTGGTGTCACTGATCACGGCAAAGTTTACTTCGTGGGTGGTATCAACCAAGAAATCTGGAACGGCTTATTCCAAGATGTGAAAAAAGCAAGTAGCGGTCTTGATAAAGAAGCCGACAAAGATAAAATTGCTGCCGCCACCAAACCTATCTTTGATGCCTACTTTAACTTACGTGCGCAAGATTTCTTCTTCTCATCAGAAATCGTCAGTTATGAACCTGCGACTAACACATGGCGTAACGAAGGTTACTTCCCATATTCAGGTCGTGCAGGAGCATCAGTCGGCATTAACAATGACAAATTGTTAGTGGTCAACGGTGAAATCAAAGCGGGTCTTCGTACTGACGGCACCGCACAAGGTACCATCACTAAAGACGGCGTAAAAGACTGGAAAAAACTTGGCGACTTACCAGCCCCGAAAGGCTATGACGCACAAGACGGTATCGCAGGCGGTATGGGTGGTTATACCAATGGTCATTTTATCGTCACTGGTGGGGCAAATTTCCCGGGGGCACGTGCAAACTATGCCAAAGGTATCAACGATGCACACCGTACTGGTGGTTTGAAAAAAACCTATCATAGCGATTTCTACGCATTGGATGCACAACATGGTACATGGAAAATCATTGGTAACTATCCGAAAAACATCGCTTACGGTGTAGCATTACCGTATGAAAACAAACTCTTATTTGTTGGTGGTGAAACTGATGGAGGTGCTGCTTTAACAGAAGTTCGCACAGTTAGCTTTGATGGCAAAAAACTTGTCGTTGAAGAATAAAAATCTTCAAAAAATACCCTCACTTTTGCGTTTTCCAGATGCGACTGGTGTAAAAGTGCGGTGTGATGTCCTCTTAATTTTAATCAACCAACGATATCAAGGATGATGTCGTTGGTTTTTTTGTCCAACTATAATTAATCCCCCCTACACTCACGTACAGGGCTCAGCACAGTCACGATGCTCCGCATCTTATCCACTTCCGAATCCAAGCCACAGCGTGGCGTCACTATGCTTAACCACGTACGCCAGTGCGGGGGTCTATGAGTAATTCCACTTGACATTAACAGACAAAAATTTATACTTAGTAATAATCTGACCCTTAGTTGTACGCTTTTGTCACTTGTCCAGACATTATGCTGAACCTTAGGGTTTTTTTCTATATAAGGAGAATTCAATGGAATTAGTCAATGAAACCAAACTAAACCAAACCGCCCGAAAAGACACATTCTATACTGCAGAAGAACTTGATTTAATCTACAAAATGCAAAATGGGTTAGAAGAAACTGTTACACATGAAGAAGCAATGAAAAATTTAAAAAGGGTTTTAAAACTGGATGAAAACTGACTATAAAATTATTTGGAGAAAAGTCGCTGAAGAAAAGTTAGAAAAACAAGCTCAATATCTTTTGGAACAATCTAAAAATCTAGTTGTTGCAAGTAATTTTTATCAAACAATTAAAGATGGAGTAAGCAGATTATCCTATTATGCAGATGCTTACAAGTTTCAGGAAATGAAAAAGATTTACCTTTATAATGGATGATATATTGTTGATTTTCTTATGGATGATGAGTATGTCTATATCGTCAATTTCAGATCTGCACGTCAAAATTTACATTAAACCTACTATTGCATGGAGCAAACATGAAACTCAAACTACACTATCTCGATCGTTCTCGTGCTATGCGAGTGACTTGGTTATTGGAACATATTGGTTTACCTTATGAACTCATCCCGCATAAACGTCAAGAAAATATGCACGCACCGGAAGCATTGAAAGATATTCACCCGTTAGGCAAAGCGCCATTACTCGAAATTGACGGAAAAGTCATTACTGAATCCGTCGCTATGGTGGAATGGATTATCGCAAATCACGCCCCACAACTTGCTCCAGCGACAGATAGCCCTGAATATGCCGACTATTTACAATGGCTACAATTTAGTGAAAGTACCGCAATGATCCCATTAGTGCTTAAATTTATTGCTGCGAGAGAACCCACTCCACCACAAAACACCTTGGCTTATGCAGACAGTGAAATAGAAAAAGTTTATGACTATGTAAACCGTCAATTAGCCAATAAACGCTATATTATGGGCGACAAACTTACGGGAGCCGATTTTGCCTTAGCATTTTCTCTAATCTTTATGAAAATGGTTTATCAAGGTAAATTCACGCATATTGATCGTTATCTTGCCGATTTGAACCAACTTCCAAGCTGGCAAAAAGCCCAACAAATTGAACAACAAGTGTTGCAAGGAAAATAAGGCTTGTCACCCTGCACTCACGTGCAGGGCTCAGCATAGTGACGATGCTCCGCATCTTATTCATCTCCGAACACAAGCCACGGCGTGGCGTTATCATGCTTAGCCTCTACGTCAGTGCGGGGCGAATGTCTTATTACCCTGCACTTACGTGCAGGGTTAAGCATAGTGACGATGCTCCGCATCTTATTCATCTCCGAACACAAGCCACAGCGTGGCGTTATCATGCTTAACCCCATACGCCAGTGTGGGGGATCTTGACTAACCCCTTGTCATTTCTCAAAAAGTTCCCACTAAAAATGTGATCTAGTTCACATTTTTGAAATAAATTTTCCTAAATATATTTATTTTTGAATATTTACTTTAATAAAAAATAGTTATTTATAATTATTCATTATAAATCAATATGTTATAAAATTACTAGAAATAAACAAATAAAAACTTTTTTTCAATTTTGTGATCCAGATCTCATTTTTAAGATGACAATGAGTTAGCATAACTCATTGATTTATATATAAATCACGTTTTTTCATAAAAAACCCATGATATTGACAAGAAAAAATAGTTCAATTAAATTTCAAATCAAGAAGTAAAACTTCAAAAAGCAAAGCAATTTGCTAAATTCTAGTCGAAATGTTCGATTTGTTACTTAACCAAAATAAGGAAACATTATTATGAAAAAAACACTTATCGCTCTAGCCGTTGCCGCTCTTGCTTCAAGTGCTGCTAATGCAACTGTGGTTTATCAAAAAGATGGTACGAAAATTGATATTGATGGACGTGCACATTTTGAGTTACAAAGTGCAAAAAATAAACGTACCGATTTACATGATGTCGGTTCTCGTTTGCGTGTTCGTGCTTATCAAGATTTAACCGATCGCCTTTCTGCTTACGGTGGTGTGGAATTGCGTTTCTCTCAAGGAAAGTATAGTGATAGAGCTGACCAAATTGGTAGTAACTTGCGTACTCATCGTATGTATGCGGGTTTTATTCATAAAGACATTGGTACATTAACTTTCGGTCGTCAATTACATTTAGGTGACCATATTCCTAAAGCAAACTATACCTACGAATGGGGTGGTAACGTACTCTTTGATGCCCACAAAAAAGCGGCTACCTTTATGTCCGTACCGTTTGGTGGTGTTCGCGTAGCAGCAGACTATTACTTCGGTAATTCAAATAAAGCAAATGAAACCTCTAGCGGTAACGCTAACTGGGATGAAGGTCAAGGTTATGGTGTAGGTTTGTACTATGATGGTAAATTGACTGATGATCTTGCAGTGCGTTTTGGTTCAGGTTTCACTGAAGTTACTCAAGCTGTCAATACTGGAACCTCTACTAATCCTATTTTCCTAAAACAAGATGAATTTAAATTGCAACGTGGTGGTATCGGTTTTGATGTAACCTATAAAATTGTACATTTAGGTTTTGACTGGGCGTATGGTAAAGCAACTAAAGGAAAAGAAAGCTCAAACATCAATTTCCAAGATGTTTTACCATTAAGCGGTACTCCAGTTCATAAAATTAACCGTTACCAAGTTGGTTTAAAATTTGATGTGACCGAACAAAATGCACTTTATAGCGCCTACTACTTCGGTAAAGCTGAAAAAGCAGATACTACTATTGCAGACTATAAAATGAACGCTTGGATGATTGGTGCTGACCATCGTTTCAACAAAAATGTTGCCGTTTATCTTGAAGGCGGTAAAGCTAAAATTAAACAAAGTGGTGCAGCAGACATCAAAAATCACCGTATCATAACTGGTGTGAGAATTTTATTCTAATTCTCCTAGCTAATGTTTTTTCTCATTTGATCCTTTCGCCCCATTATGTTAATGGGGCTTTTTTATTTTCATTACATTTTTTCTTTTTTCATCTCTTCGGATTTCATCATATCCGATTGCATGTCTCCTTTTTTCATTTCATCAGTTTTCATCATTTCTGATTGCATGTCTCCTTTTTTCATCTCATCGGCTTTCATCATTTCTGATTGCATCTGATCTTTGCTCATCTGATCTTTTTTCATATCAGCTGCATTTGCGTTCACGGCAAAAATAGAAAGTAATGATACTGCACTTAAGGTTTTTAAAATGTTTAAAGATTTCATAGAATTCTCCTTTGATTAAGATAAATTGTTAGCGAAAGAACACATTCACTATCCTTTCATTAGCATTAGTCGAACGAGTAACAGAAACCTTACAAATTTTTTCGATATAATAGTAAAAAATACTCTTTACCCTATTTTTTGCCAGAAAAACAATGAGAAAGAGAAAAATAAAATGTGCCAAATAAAATTTGGCACAAGCATGGATTGATATTTATGACGAGTTTACAGGGGGACTACACATCAGGCGTATAATCTTCCCCTGCACCTAATTTCAGATAGGCTTGGCGTTTTGGATCGACTAATTTTGCTTGCACAATCATTTTCTCAATAGTCACACCCTGTACTAAAATTGAAAACATCACCACCGCATAGGTCATCAATAGGATTAAATCACGCACATCGACTACGACATCATCGCCTATCATCAAGGCTACATGGCTTGGAATACTTAATGCCATGGCTAATGCCAAACCACCTCGCAAACCGCCCCAAGTGAGAATTCGCACTGTGTAAGGATTATATTGACGGAAACGTCGCATCACCTTAAATGGCAGCCAAACACTGATATAACGTGAAATTAAACAAACAGGAATCGCAATTAACATCATAATTGAACTCGCCAAAGTGAAGTCAACTAATAATAATGCTAAACCAATTAATAAAAATAATAAGGAATTCAGCGAATGGTCGATCATTTCCCAAAAATGATCTAAATAACGTTGGCTTTGTTCAGAAAAACCTTGGCGGCGTGTCCAGTTGCCAATCATAATGCCTGATGTCACCATGGCTAACGCCCCAGAAACGTGCATATAATTTGCCACCATAAAGCCAGTAGTTGGGATAGTTAAGGTAATTAAGATTTCCAAGCTACCATCATCTGTAGCAGAAATTAAATAATGAGAAACTAATCCCGTGATCAGACCAAATAAAATACCACCAACAGCTTCCTGTAAGAATAACATGGTAATCCCTGATGTACTGGCTTCTTGCCCGCCAAAAGCAACCGCAAATACCGTGGTAAAAATGACCAAGCCTACCCCGTCATTGAACAAAGATTCCCCCTCCACTTGCATAGATAAACGTTTTGGCGCGCGTAAGTTTTTAATAATCGCTAATACGGCGATGGGGTCAGTTGGCGAAATTAATGCCCCAAAAACTACGCAATAAATAAAATCGATATGCCAGCCCAAACAGGCGGTGGCATAATAAATCAATGCCCCAATCATTAAGGTTGAACAAAGTGTGGAAAATAAGGCAAAAGTGGCGATTTCCCAGCGTTGATCTTTCATTAATGGCAACTTAATGCCTAATGAACCGGCAAATAGCAGAAAGCCAAGCATGCCATTCAGTAGGAAGTTTTTAAAGTCTAATTCTTCCATAATATGCGTGGCTATATTATCTAATCTAAGCCAGCCTAGGAAACCTAGCAGCAACAAAATTAACGAACCAATCATAGCCGATGCTGTGATAGCAATAGTTGATTGTACCCTATCACTGATTTTGTGAGTAATAAAAGCCAACAAAATAGAGATACCGAATAAAAAACAGATATAAGCGTAAATACTCATATGGAATCCTTAAAGAATATTATTTTTTCCAACCTTTTAACGCATCCGCAAAGGCATTGTTGGTAAAAGATTGATTATGCCGTTCATGACGCCCTTTGGGTGATGAATTTCGTTCACAACTGCGGTCAAATTTTTGCTCTTTTTTCACCGCACTTTCCTCTAATCGCATAGTTAACGCAATCCGTTTACGCGCCACGTCCACTTCCAGCACTTTGACTTTCACCACATCGCCCGTTTTCACTACTTGATGGGGATCTTCAACAAATTTATCCGCCAACGATGAAATATGTACTAAGCCATCTTGATGCACACCAATATCCACAAATGCTCCGAAATTGGTCACGTTAGTAATGGTTCCCTCTAAAATCATACCCGCTTGCAAATCCGTGATGTCTTCCACACCGTCCATAAAGGTCGCCGTTTTAAATTCCCCCCGTGGATCGCGTCCCGGTTTTTCTAGCTCTTTAAAAATATCCATTACCGTAGGCAAACCAAATTGTTCATCAGTGAATTGTTTTGCTTCAAGCTGACGAATCGCCGACGCATTACCCATTAATTCTTGAATGGATTGTTCTGTGGCTTGTAAAATCTTTTCCACCACCGCATAAGCTTCGGGATGAACACCTGACGCATCAAGGGGATTTTTGCTCTGATTAATTCGCATAAAACCTGCACATTGCTCAAAGGCTTTTGGTCCTAAACGGGGGACTTTTTTCAATTCAGTGCGACTGTTAAAACGTCCGTTCTCATCACGATAAGCCACGATATTTTGAGCAAGCGTTTTACTCATGCCAGCGACACGAGCCAATAAAGCCGATGAAGCGGTATTTAAATCCACTCCGACGGCATTGACACAGTCTTCTACCACCGCATCAAGTTTACGAGCCAGTTGGGATTGATTCACATCATGTTGATATTGCCCCACCCCAATAGCTTTTGGCTCAATTTTCACTAGCTCCGCTAGCGGATCTTGCAAACGGCGAGCTATGGATACCGCTCCACGTAAAGATACATCTAAATTCGGAAATTCTTGTGCCGCCAGTTCAGAAGCAGAATAAACCGATGCCCCAGCTTCACTGACGACCACAATCTGCGGTGTATTTTGCGGAATTTGTTTAATCACTTCCTTGGCAAAACGTTCTGTTTCACGTGATGCCGTCCCGTTACCAATCGCAATTAATTCGACATGATGAGTTTTAATCAATTTAAACAACGTTACCAAAGCGGTTTCCGTTTGCCCTGTATGTGGATAAATCGTGGCAGTATCGAGTAATTTTCCTGTATTATCCACCACGGCGACTTTCACCCCCGTGCGTAAACCTGGGTCAAGTCCCATGGTATTTTTCGCTCCAGCAGGGGCTGCCATTAAAAGTGCGGTTAAATTTCGGGCAAAAACATCAATCGCTTCCTGTTCTGCTTTTTCACGTAACGCCCCCATTAATTCCGTTTCTAAATGTAACGCCAGTTTAATTTTCCATGTCCATGCAATCACTTGCTCACGCCATTTATCCGCAGGTTGCGCATTAAAACGCACCCCCAAATGCTCACGAATAATTTCTTCACAATAGCTTGAACGACTGCCTTCTGCTGCGTCAGGATCGGCGTTAAGACTCAGTTGCAGAAAACCCTCATTACGTCCACGCAACATGGCTAAAGCACGGTGTGAGGGTACATTTTTTAACGGTTCTTGATGATCGAAATAATCTTGGAATTTTGCCCCGTCCGTTTCTTTTCCCGCAAAAACTTTGGAAATTAACACCGCACTTTGTTGTAAATATTGACGGACTTTTGCCAATAATTGTGCATCTTCGGCAAAGCGTTCCATTAAAATATATTTCGCACCGTCTAACGCCGCTTTACTATCCGCCACACCTTTTTCGGCATTCACAAAGGTTTCTGCTGTGCTATCGGGATCGTGATGAGGTTGCAACCATAATAAATCCGCCAACGGCTCAAGACCTGCTTCAATGGCAATTTGTCCTTTAGTGCGGCGTTTCGGTTTGTAAGGGAGATAGAGATCTTCGAGTTCGGTTTTGCTTTGGGTTTGTTGAATTTTTTGTTGCAGTTCAGCGGTGAGTTTGCCTTGTTCTTCAATGGATTTCAGAATCGTCTGACGGCGATCTTCCAATTCACGCAAATAAATTAAACGGGTTTCAAAATGACGTAACTGGGTATCGTCTAAGCCACCTGTGACTTCTTTACGATAGCGAGCAATAAAAGGAATGGTATTGCCATCATCCACTAACTGAATCGCAGCCAGAATTTGTTGCGGACGAACATTGAGTTCATCAGCGATAATTTGAGAGATTTGTTGGTTTAACATATTGATACTTCTTTAAGCAAAAATTAGCCTAATAGCATACTGTTTTTGTTGGGAAAAATAAAGCAGTATCAAACTAGATACGATCAAAGCCCGCAAAACAAAAAATAAGGCGAATCCATTCAATCCGCCCTATTCTATTTTAGTCAAAGCAGTAAAAAATTAATACACACCTTGTGCCAACATAGCATCAGCGACTTTAACGAAGCCCGCCACGTTTGCCCCCACCACATAGTTAATATTTTTGCCCTCACCTGAACCATATTTTTTACAGTTGGCATGAATATCTAACATAATACTGTGTAATTTGGCATCCACTTCTTCACGGCTCCAGTATAAACGTTGTGAACCTTGAGCCATCTCTAAACCAGATGTCGCTACCCCACCGGCATTAGCCGCTTTACCTGGTCCAAATAATACATCCGCCGCTAAAAACGCATCGGTCGCTTCAATGGTGGTTGGCATATTGGCACCCTCAGCCACTAATTGTACGCCATTGGCAATGAGTTTTTGTGCATCCGCTAATTCTATTTCATTTTGAGTTGCACAAGGTAACGCAATATCGACTTTTACATCCCAAGGACGTTCATCCGCATGATATTCTAAGCCGAATTGTTCTGCATAATCTTTCACACGACCACGTTTCACTTCTTTAATTTCGATTAAGGCCGCTAATTTTTCTGCGGTGAAACCGTCTTTATCATAAACATAGCCCGATGAATCTGAACAGGTAACCACTTTTGCACCAAGTTGTAACGCTTTTTCAATCGCATATTGCGCAACATTACCTGAACCTGAAACTGAAACAGTTTTACCTTGGAAAGATTGACCTTTTTCCGCTAACATGGCTTGTGCAAAATAAACTAAGCCATAACCTGTGGCTTCAGGGCGAATTAAGCTCCCACCAAAGGAAAGCCCACGACCTGTGAATACACAAGCAGCTTGGTTAGATAATTTTTTCATATAACCAGCAAGATAGCCCACTTCACGACCACCTACACCAATGTCGCCTGCTGGCACATCAGTATCTGGGCCAATATGACGATATAATTCTGCAATTAATGCTTGGCAAAAACGCATCACTTCCGCATCAGATTTGCCTTTTGGATCGAAGTCGGAACCGCCTTTCGCACCGCCCATTGGCAAGGTGGTTAAGGCATTTTTGAAGATTTGTTCAAAACCTAAGAATTTTAGGATAGATAAGTTAACTGACGGGTGAAAACGCATACCGCCTTTAAATGGACCAATCGCACTATTGAACTGCACACGGAAAGCACGGTTGACTTGGGTTTGACCTTTGTCATCTGTCCATGCCACACGAAATTGGAATGCACGTTCAGGTTCAACTAAACGTTCTAATAACGCTTGTGAACGGTATTTTGGATTTTTTTCAATAAAAGACCAAATAGAGGTAAATACCTCACGCACTGCTTGTAAAAATTCAGGTTGATGACCGTCACGCTGTGCAACGTAAGCTAAAAAGTCTTCTAATGAGTTTACTGTGTTTGACATAATGTTTCCTTTTTAAATAAATAATGTTTGTAATTATTTTGTTTGTCTATCAGACTGAATAGAATATGCAAAAAAATTGAGCATAAAACAATCTTTTTATGATATTTTTGCTATAAATATAAATAAGAATTGTTGTTATTTAATAATTTCATTGTTTTATTAAATATTTTCTAAAAAAAAGCAATTACCATCTTCTTCTGTATAAGATTGACTGTAAAAAGGTAAATAAACACAGAAAAATCAAGAAAACCCAAAATTAAATTAGATAATTTTTATAAAAATGCCTTATATATTAAATTTTATTTTACAAAATTAATTTAAATTTATATTCACAATATAAAATTTTTGCATAAAGTAATTTTAGATCTAAAATCAATATTACGTTAATTTCTACTTTACGACACCCTATTTTACTCACAACACTTTTTTATATTAAAAATAAGGATTTTTTATGTGTGGATTTATTTTTTCTTCTTCGGGAAGCATTGATGATGCGTTTAAGCGTGGTTATGACAATATTTTTCATCGCGGACCAGACAATCAAAGTTTAACTATTGAACCTACTGGAATTTGGGGGTTTCATCGTTTGTCAATTATGGATTTAACCAATAACGGTAATCAACCTTTTAAACATAATGGTGTTGAATTGATCTGTAACGGTGAAGTGTATAACTATGCTGAATTGAAAGCGATGTTAGAAAGCACTTATCCATTCCATTCTGGTAGTGATTGTGAAGTATTAATTCCATTATATCAACGTGTTGGCATTGATGTGATGATGAAAATGTTAGATGCGGAATTTGCTTTGGTGTTAGTTGATAGCAACACTGGCGAAATTTTTGCGGGACGTGATCCCATCGGAATTCGACCAATGTTCTATGGTTATCACCAACAAACAGGCGGTATTGCTTTTGCTTCTGAAGCCAAAGCCTTGGTTTCTTTTTGCCGTGATGTGATGCCATTTCCGCCGGGACATTATTATCGCAACGGTGAATTTGTTTGTTATAACGATATTGCGGATCCCAAAGTCATGGTAGATCACGATGTGGATACCATCGCAAAAAATTTACACGAAAAATTAGAAACCGCTGTGATTAAACGTTTAAATGCGGATGCACCATTGGGCTTTTTATTAAGCGGAGGCTTGGATTCTTCGTTAGTTTGCTCTATTGCACAAAAACATTCGGCGAAACCGATTAAAACCTTTGCGGTGGGGATGGAAACTGATCCGATTGATTTGAAATACGCCAAAGAAGTGGCGGATTTCTTAGGCACGGAACATACCGAAGTGATTATGACTAAAGAAGATGTCTTAGCTGCATTGGAAAACGTGATCTGGCATTTAGAAACTTGGGATATCACTACTATTCGAGCCAGTATCGGCATGTATTTAGTCTGTAAACACATTCGTGCCAATACCGATTTGAAAGTGCTATTAACAGGTGAAGTGAGTGATGAAATTTTTGGTTATAAATACACCGATTTCGCCCCAAATCCAGCGGCATTCCAAACGGAAGCACAAAAGCGGATTCGTGAACTTTATATGTATGACGTGTTGCGTGCGGATCGTTGTTTAGCGGCGAATTCGTTAGAGGCTCGTGTGCCTTTTGCGGATACAGATTTTGTAGATTATGCGATGAGCATTAACCCTGAACGTAAAATCAATATTTATAACAAAGGTAAATATTTATTGCGTAAAGCCTTTGAAGGGCAAGGTTATTTACCTGATAGCATTTTATATCGTGAAAAAGCGGCATTTAGTGATGCGGTGGGACATTCAATGGTAGATCATTTAAAAGCCTTTGCAGAAAGCCGTTATTCTGACGAAGATGTAGAAAATGCACGACATAAATATCCTTATGCTACGCCGTTCACCAAAGAATCACTGCTTTATCGTGATATTTTTGAGCAGTTCTACCCGAACCAAGCGGCTTGGATTAAAGACTTCTGGATGCCGAACAAAGCGTGGGAAGGTTGTAACGTCAATGATCCAAGTGCGCGTGTATTAGGCAACTACGGCGATAGTGGTAAATAATTTACTTTCGTCATTACCTTAAAATACGATATATTATATCGTGATTTTATTAACAAAGCTGACAAGCGCGGTATAATCCACTGTTCTTTTTTAGCTAAAACGATTTTACATATTTATACTTTTACTCTACTTGCAGGAAACAACTATGACAACGCTATATGATCGCAGTGAAGTGCGTGAAAACTGCGGCTTTGGACTGATCGCCAATATTGACGGTGTGCAGAGTCATAAAGTCGTACGTAATGCCATTTTAGGCTTATCTCGAATGCAACATCGTGGGGCTATCTTATCAGATGGTAAAACTGGCGATGGCTGCGGTTTATCTATTCAAATGCCAGAAACTTTTTTTCGCAATGTGGCAACGGAAAACGGTTTCTCACTCGCCAAAAACTTTGCCGTTGGTCAAATTTTTCTACCCCAAGATGAAAAATTAATTGCCGAATTTATTGATATTATTAACCAAGAGCTGACTGAAGAAACTCTAGGCATTGCGGCGTGGCGTGATGTGCCAACTAATCCATCAGTTTTAGGTTCTATCGCTTTAGCGGATATGCCAGCGATTAAACAGGTGTTTATTAATGCCCCGAGCGGCTGGCGTGTGCAGGATTTACAACGTCGTTTATTCGTTGTTCGTCGCCGTATTGAAAAACGCATTGAGCATAATGATTTTTATATTTGTAGTTTTTCCAATCAAACCGTGATTTATAAAGGTTTGTGTATGCCGAAAGATTTGCCTAAATTCTATACAGATTTAGCCGATCTACGCATGCAATCTGCCATTTGTTTGTTTCACCAACGTTTTTCCACCAATACCCAACCTCGTTGGAAATTGGCTCAACCGTTCCGCTATTTAGCCCATAATGGTGAGATTAATACCATTTCAGGTAACCGTGCTTGGGCGAGAGCAAGAAGTTATAAATATCGCACGCCATTAATTCCGGATTTACAAACTGCCGCACCGTTCGTCAATGAAAGTGGTTCGGATTCCAGTTCACTAGATAATATGTTGGAGTTGTTTGTCTGTGGTGGAATGGACTTATTCCGTGCCATGCGTTTGCTTGTTCCACCAGCATGGCAGCACAACCCAGATATGACCGACGATTTACGTGCTTTCTATGATTTTAACTCAATGCATATGGAACCTTGGGACGGTCCAGCAGGGATCGTATTATCAGATGGACGTTACGCCGCCTGTAACCTTGATCGTAATGGGTTACGCCCAGCCCGTTATGTGATTACCGAAGATCGCTTAATTACCATTGCCTCCGAAGTAGGGATTTGGGATTATGCGCCTGATGAAGTGGTAGAAAAAGGTCGTGTTGGACCGGGGCAATTATTAGTTATTGATACCGAAAAAGGGCGTTTAGTCCATTCTAATGAAATTGATAACGAAGTGCGTGCAAGACATCCATATCGTCAATGGTTAGATAAAAATGTAAAACGCTTGGTACCGTTTAGCGACGTGCCAGACAATAAAATTGGTGAGGCAAGCTTAACCGAGCAAGAATTGGCCGTTTATCAAAAACAATTCCTATACGATGCGGAAGAAATTGAAAATATAGTACGTATTCTTGGTGAAAATGGTCAAGAAGCGGTCGGCTCCATGGGAGATGATACACCATTTGCGGTACTATCTGAACGTCCACGTGTGCTGTTTGACTATTTCCGACAGTATTTCGCTCAAGTCACTAATCCACCTATTGACCCACTACGTGAGGCTCACGTAATGAGTTTAACCACCAGTATTGGGCGTGAAATGAGCGTATTCTTTGAAGCAGAGGGTATGAGTAATCGTGTTAGCTTTAAATCGCCAATCTTAGTGTATTCGGATATGCAGCAAATTCTGAATTTACCGAAAGAATACTATAAACACCATATTTTAGATGCGACCTATAATCCAGCTGAAATAAGCTTAAAACAAGCCATTGAAAATTTATGCGAAGAAGCCAAAACTGCGGTGAAAAATGATGTCGTTTTATTGATCGTATCGGATCGCAATATTGCCAAAGATCGTCAACCAATTCCATCCGCCTTATCCGTAGGTGCTTTACAACATCAACTGGTAATGGCTAATTTACGTTGTGATACTAATATTTTAGTGGAAACTGCTGAGGCTCGTAACCCACATCATTTTGCGGTATTAATTGGTTTGGGTGCAACCGCGATTTATCCGTACCTTGCCTATGAAACTTTAGGACACATGATTAAAGTGGGAGCAATCAAAAAATCCTTGCGTGAAGTGACAGCAAATTTCCGTTATGGCATTGAGAAAGGCTTGTACAAAATTATGTCGAAAATGGGGATTTCTACCATTTCATCTTATCGTTGTGCCAGATTATTTGAGTTAGTAGGAATGAGTTCAGAAATTACCGATCTTTGTTTCCCGGGGATTACTAGCCGTATTGAAGGTGCCAGCTTTGCGGATTTTGACCAGCAACTTAGTCAATTACGCAAACGCGCATGGCGACCAAGTCAAGAGCTGGATATGGGTGGATTCTTGAAATTCAAACCGCAAGGGGAATATCACGCCTATAATCCAGATGTGGTGGTGAACTTACAAAAAGCCGTCAATAGCGGTGATTATGAGCAATACAAAGCTTATCGTGATGCCGTGAATCATCGTCCAGTGGCGACCATTCGTGATATGTTAAAGCTCAAAACAGAGCAACGTAATGCGATTGATATAGCACAAGTTGAGCCTGCAGAAAATCTATATAAACGCTTTGATAGTGCCGCTATGTCTATTGGGGCATTAAGTCCAGAAGCACACGAAGCCTTAGCCACCGCAATGAACCGTTTAGGCGGTTATTCAAATTCAGGTGAGGGCGGTGAAGATCCGAAACGCTATGGCACGGAAAAAGTGTCTAAAATCAAGCAGGTAGCATCCGGTCGTTTCGGTGTCACTCCCGCTTATTTAATGAGTGCAGAAGTGATTCAAATTAAAGTGGCACAAGGGGCAAAACCGGGTGAAGGTGGTCAATTACCGGGGGATAAAGTCACTCCATATATTGCACAATTACGCTATGCAGTGCCGGGGTCAACCTTGATTTCACCACCGCCACATCATGATATTTATTCCATTGAAGATTTGGCTCAATTAATTTTCGATCTCAAACAAATTAACCCGAAAGCGTTAATTTCAGTGAAATTGGTGTCTTTACCGGGTGTGGGAACAATTGCCACTGGTGTAGCCAAAGCCTATGCCGATTTGATCACCATTGCAGGTTATGACGGCGGTACGGGGGCAAGTCCATTATCTAGCGTTAAATATGCAGGTTCACCGTGGGAATTAGGTTTAGCTGAAGCTCAACAGGCGTTAGTGGAAAATAATTTGCGTCATAAAGTGCGATTGCAAGTGGATGGCGGTTTAAAAACAGGTTTAGATATTGTTAAAGCTGCCATTTTAGGGGCAGAAAGTTTTGGTTTTGGTACAGGTCCAATGGTGGCATTAGGTTGTAAATACTTGCGTATTTGTCACTTAAATAACTGTGCTACAGGTATTGCGACGCAAGATGAAACCTTACGCAGTAAACATTATACTGGCTTGCCAGAAAAAGCCATGAATTACTTTAAATTTATTGCGCAAGATGTACGTGAAATTTTAGCTCAACTGGGCGTAGAAAAACTCACCGACTTAATTGGTCGCACCGATTTATTGGAAATTATTGATGGTCATACAGGTAAACAACGTGGTTTAGATTTAACCAAACTACTCTATTCACCACAAGTACCTGCTGGCAGTGCAAGATATTGTACGCAACACAATCCACCATTTGACAAAGGTTTGTTAAACAAAGCCATTGTAGAACAAGCTCAAGAGGCATTAGAAAATGGCTTGAATAGTGAAATGAATTTTGACGTGAGCAACCTAGATCGTTCTATTGGCGCAACACTTTCTGGTATCTTGGCAGCACGTTATGGCAATCGTGGTAATCCATTACAAGCATTTAATATCAACTTAACCGGTACCGCTGGACAAAGTTTAGGGGTATGGCTGGCAGGTGGCGTGAATCTAACCTTAACGGGAGATACTAACGACTATGTGGGTAAAGGGATGGCTGGCGGTCGTATTGTGATCAAACCACACGCTGGTGTTTCATTCAAGGCGGAAGATGCCACCATTGCGGGCAACACCTGTTTATATGGTGCCACTGGCGGTGAATTATTTGCATCAGGACGTGCGGGCGAACGTTTTGCGGTGCGTAACTCTGGTGCATCCGCCGTAGTGGAAGGTATCGGCGATAACGGTTGTGAATATATGACTGGCGGTATCGTCACCGTGTTAGGCAAAACGGGGATTAACTTTGGTGCCGGCATGACCGGTGGATTCGCTTATGTGCTTGATACAGATGGCGGTTTTAAACAACGGCTTAACCCTGAATTAGTAGAGGGTTTAAGCATTGTGGATTTACCAACTCATCAAGAGCATTTACGTGGCTTAATTTCTCGCCATGTAGAATTAACTCATAGTGGTATCGGTGAACGTATTTTGGCTAACTGGGAACAATATGTTTCGCAATTTGTGTTAGTGAAACCGAAAGCCAATGATGTTAATGCCTTATTAGGGCATAAACGCCGTACTGTGAATGAATTAGGTGCGCTAGCTCAGTAATAAAAATTTAATAAAATTGTGGGATTTTCACCGCGCTTTCTTTTAGTAATAAGTGCGGTGGAAAAAGAAAAAGTTTTTAAAGATTTGAAGGAATAAACTATGGGTCGTGGAAACGTCTATCAATTTATCGACTTGCAACGTGTGGATCCCCCGAAAATTCCACTTAACGTAAGAAAAACCGAGTTTGTGGAAATTTACAATGTATTTAGCGATACACAAGCACAATCTCAAGCGGATCGCTGTTTGGAGTGCGGCAATCCTTATTGTCAAAACAAATGTCCATTACATAATAATATCCCGAACTGGCTACGTTTAGCCCATGAGGGACGCATTATTGAAGCGGCAGAATTAGCCCATTCCACCAACAGCTTACCAGAAGTCTGTGGTCGTGTTTGTCCACAAGATCGCTTATGTGAGGGGTCATGTACCTTAAATGACGGATTTGGTGCCGTCACCATTGGTAATGTGGAAAAATATATCACTGAAAAGGCCTTTGAAATGGGCTGGAAACCGACCATTAATGCCGTTCCAACAGGTAAAAAAGTGGCGATTATCGGTGCTGGACCTGCTGGCTTAGGTTGTGCTGACGTATTACTTCGCAACGGTGTAGAAGTCAGTATTTACGAACGTCAACAAGAAATCGGTGGTTTGCTTACCTTTGGTATTCCAGCATTTAAACTGGAAAAAAGCGTAATGACACGCCGCCGTGAGTTATTTACCGAATTAGGTGTAAAATTCCACTTAGGGGTAGAAATTGGCAAAGACATCAAATTGGATGACTTAGTAGCTCAATATGATGCGGTATTCTTGGGTGTTGGCACCTATCAAGGCATGAAAGCAGATATTCCCAATGAAAATGCCACTGGCGTTTATTCCGCCCTACCATTTCTCATCGGCAATACGCAACATTTACTCGGCTTTGATGCGCCTGATTTTGTTAATATGCAGGGTAAACGTGTGGTGGTTCTGGGTGGTGGTGATACGGCTATGGACTGCGTGCGGACATCCGTTCGTCAAGGTGCATCAGAAGTCACCTGTGTGTATCGCCGTGATGCTGCCAATATGCCAGGTTCGAAAAAAGAATATCATAACGCTAAAGAAGAGGGTGTCGATTTCGAATTTAACGCTCAACCAGTAGAAATTGAAGCCGATCCTGTTGCTATTGAAACAGACGCATCAGGCAAAGTGACAGGGATTAAAATTGTCAGAACCAAGCTTGGTGCCGCAGATAGTAACGGTCGCCAACGTGCGGAAATTATTCCGAACAGCGAAGAAATCATCTCTTGTGATGCGGTGATTGTGGCATTCGGTTTCGCTCCACATGCAATGCCTTGGTTAGCCGCAGTTGGTGTAGAAGTGGATAATCGTGGTCGGATTAAATCCAATGGTGGATTGAAACAGCAAACCGCCAATCCAAAAATCTTTGCCGGTGGTGATATTACCCGTGGCTCAGATTTAGTGGTGACAGCGATTGCCGAAGGACGTGATGCAGCAGAAAGTATTCTAGAATATTTGGATATTTAATGATATTAAAAGTGTGGTGATTTTTCACCACACTTTTACTTTTTATCTTTTGGCAAACCCTTGCTTATGTAAGAATGCCAAAATATCTGGACGAACCGGCTTAGCTAACGTATTTCGTACTTGTTCTGTCCAATTAAATACCTTGCCATTACGTTCTAGATAATAGGCTTTGACTTGCTCATTATAGATAGCTAAATCTGTTTGCGTTGCTACTTGATAAGCGTTTTCTGACAATATAAGTGAGGTTGGTAAACGGGGGCGCTGTAATGGTTCCTGATCCGGATAACCTAAGCATAATCCCACCAACGGAATCACGCCTGTCGGCAATGCCAAAATATCTGTCACTTGAGCAATATCATTGCGCAAACTACCAATATATACACCGCCTAATCCTTCACTTTCGGCACTCAATAAAATATTTTGTGCCATAATCCCCACATCTACGGCGCCGATTAACAATATTTCAGTCCAATCTGTTTGAGCTTCTGGCACAAGCTGTTGATGACGGTGCGTATCCACACAAAACACTAAAAATTCAGGACTTTCTTGCACATACATTTGTCCTTTTCCCCCAGCAGATCCACAAATCTCTCGAATTTGCTGACGTTTATGTAAATCAGTGACTCGAATAATACTCACTGATTGCAAAAAACTTGATGTACTCGCCATTTTACCGGCTTCAATTAATCGATTAAACAATTCATCTGGAATAGCTTGATCCTTAAATTTCCGGATTGAACGATGATAAAGTGCTGTGGTTAATGCGGATGAATGTTGCATAATTTTTCCTTATTAGATGATTTAGAAAATCCCTATTATAAAATAAAAAACAGGATTATCCCTAACCCTGTTTTTCTCGGGCGGACAGATCGATCCGCACTCTACAAAATTTGACTAATTACGTATTACGCATAATACATTTCAAATTCCACTGGATGTGGTGTCATATTCAAACGCTCTACTTCCTTACGTTTCAAACCGATAAAGGTATCGATAAAGTCTTTGGTAAATACACCACCTTTGGTTAAAAACTCATAGTCTTTTTCCAAATTATCCAAGGCTTCGCCTAAGGAACTTGATACCGCTGGAATTTCTTTTAGCTCTTCTGGCGGTAAATCGTAAAGGTTTTTATCCATAGCATCACCCGGGTGGATTTTATTGATAATCCCGTCCAGACCTGCCATTAATAACGCAGAGAAACACAAATACGGGTTCGCCATTGGATCAGGGAAACGAGCTTCTATACGTGTGGCTTTTGGGCTAGTAACCGCTGGAATACGAATAGACGCAGAGCGGTTGCTGGCAGAATAAGCTAATAACACTGGTGCTTCAAAACCCGGTACCAAACGTTTATATGAGTTCGTAGTTGGGTTAGTAAACGCATTTAAGGCTTTAGCGTGTTTAATGATACCACCGATGTAGTAAAGGGCAGTTTCAGAAAGTCCTGCGTATTTATCGCCTTGGAACACGTTTTTTCCATCTTTGCTTAATGACATATTACAATGCATACCTGAACCGTTGTCGCCTGCAAATGGTTTTGGCATAAAGCACGCGGTTTTGCCATGTTCTAACGCCACGTTTTGCACGATGTATTTGTAGATTTGGGTTTCGTCTGCTTTTAATACTAAACTATTAAATTTAGTCGCAATTTCATTTTGGCTTGCAGTAGCTACTTCATGGTGATGTGCTTCCACTACTAAGCCCATTTCTTCTAATAATAAACACATCTCAGAACGAATATCGTGTCCAGTATCAATCGGGGCAACGATACAATAGCCACCTTTTTTCAATGGGCGATAAGCGTTGTTGCCGTCTTCATATTTGCGATCAGTATTCCACGCTGCTTCAATATCATCAAGTTGATAAGATACTTTGTGTGGTTGGGTAGAGAAACGAACATCATCAAATAAGAAGAATTCAGGTTCTGGACCGAACATAACATTGTCCGCTACGCCTGTTGAACGCATATATTGTTCTGCACGCATGGCAATAGAACGTGGATCACGGTCGTAGGTTTGCATGGTGTTTGGATCGTAAATGCTACAACGAATAGATAGGGTTGGAATTTGCGCAAATGGATCCACCACTGCACTTTCCGCAATTGGCATTAACAACATATCTGCTTTGTTAATCGCTCGCCAGCCTTCTACCGAAGAACCGTCAAACATTTTTCCTTCTTCGAAAAAATCTTCATCCACTGCACTGACTGGCAATGACACACCGTGTTCTTTGCCTTTAATGTTGGTGAAACGAAGTAAAACGAATTTGATGTCGTTTTCTTCAATGAGTTTAAATACATTAGCAATAGCTTGAGTTTTTGACATAAGAAACTTCCTTCCAAGTATAATTTATAGTGAGTAAATTCTTGCAATCTGCTTGCATAGAGAACATAACGAATTAATTTAAATATAACAACAATATTTAGTGATAAATTTAATAAATAATTTTTATATTTAAATTATATTCAATTTTATACTAAATTTGTTAAACGATTTCTAATTTATCATTTTTGACAGAAATAATCAATCAGCTTGGTTAACAATTCTCGAGTCGGTCGAATAAATTCTGTTGCTAAAAATTCATCTGGCTGATGTGCTTGTTCAATGCAACCCGGACCGAGCACTAACGTCGGGCAAAGCTGTTGAATAAAGGGAGCTTCGGTACAATAATTCACCACTTCACACTTTTCCCCTAACAATTTTTCCACCACCTGTATCACTTGAGCAGAATGTTCACATTCATAGCCCGGAATCGGCTCATGTAAATGACGTAAGGTTAAACGGTCACCGTATTGTTCAAATAACGGTGCTAACTTTTCTCGTAACATGGTTTCTAAATCGTCTAATTGCATAGCCGGCAACGGGCGTATATCAAATTGCAATTCACAGCAAGCACAAATCCGATTGACCGCATCACCACCGTGAATTGAGCCGAAATTCATTGTAGGATAAGGAATGGCAAAATCCGCGTGATGATATTTTTCTTTCAGCTCATTTCGCATTTGCATTAAATAACCTGTGGCTTGGTGCATAATTTCAATGGCATTCACACCTTTTTCGGGATCGCTAGAATGGCCCGACTTGCCAATAATTTGCAAGCCTTTGCCAATATGCCCTTTGTGGGCACGCACAGGGCGTAACGATGTTGGCTCACCAATAATGGCACAATTAGGACGAATATGGGCATGTTGAATAAAGGTTCTTGCCCCCAACATAGTGGTTTCTTCGTCAGCCGTGGCAAGAATGCGTAAGGGTTTAGTTAATTTGGTTAAATCAATTTGTGCAATGGCATCTAACACAAAGGCAAAAAAGCCTTTCATATCCGCCGTGCCTAAGCCGTAAAATTTGCCGTCTTGTTCTGTTAATTTGAAGGGATCAAATGTCCAACGTCCCTCGTCAAATGGTACGGTGTCCGTATGCCCTGCCAATAATAAACCGCCTTCGCCCTCGCCGATCGTTGCCAACAAATTATATTTGTCATTACTGCCCGCCACAGGTAGAATTTCCGTTTTAAAACCCAGATCCTTTAGCCAATTTGCTAACAGCTCAATTAAACTGCGGTTCGATTGATCGGCGTTTTTTTCAATACTGCTGATCGTTGGAATGGCAATCAGCTGGGAATACATCTGAATAAAGGATGGGTGTTTTTTCATTGGGCTACTTTCTGCATTACTCTATAAAGGTGATTTGACTGGCAAGCATAGCACAACTTGGCTATTTCGTCAGTGAAAATTTATGTCGTTGCCAAAGCAAATATAAACTCAATAGCCCAACCAAATAACTCAAAATTACCCCTTGAGCAATGAGTAAAGATTGCTGGCTAAGTTGGCAATAGCCTAAATAAAAATAACCCATACCGCCAATTAACTGAAGCAGATAATAGACAGCAAGTGCAGGAAAACGCAGTAAATCCCAATAGTGAAATTCTTTCAAATTGGCAATAAACAGACAACCAATGCCAATGGCGAGAAAACCGCTGACGTTGTCGGGCAAAAGGATTGAGCTTATGCCATAAAAAAATAGCAACGCCAGCAATAAATTGCGGTAAATAAGATTGGGAATGAAAAGCGGATTTTTAAGTTGACTGTTTTTTAAGGCGATTGTGCTTAAACGAAGGCTAAAATTCACGCTTTCCCAAAGGGTTGCCAATACGGCGAGATGAACGAAGAAAAACAGGCTAGTCATAATATACTCTTCCTTGAAAATACTGTTTCACGGTTTTTTCTTCATACTGATTATCCCGCAAGGAAAGTGGCGTATTGAGAACAATATATTGTTGAATTTGCATGCCTTTTTCTGATAACAACAAAATTTCGTGGCTTAATCGCACGGCTTCAAAGCGGTCGTGGGTAACTAATAAACAAGCCAAGTTTTTTTGTTCAATGCGTTGTTGCAACAAAGCGATTAAACGCTGGCGTAAATCCCGATCTAAACCTACAAAGGGTTCATCTAATAACGCCAAGTCGCAATCACTTAATAATAAACGCAAAAATGCTACACGCTTTGCCATGCCGCCGCTAAGTTCGGTGGGGTATTTATTTAAATCTGCTGGGGTTAAGCCGATTTCTTCCGCTAGAGCGTAAATTTTTTGACGATCAGGGGTTGGCATAAAAATTTCAATATTTTGCACCGCAGTTAGATTATTTAATAGGCGATTTTCTTGAAATAAAAAGCCGATTTTATTGAATTGATTAATAATTTTGCCTGATTTGGGTTTGTCTAAACCGCTCACTAACCGCAACACCGTGGTTTTGCCGCAACCGCTAGGCCCAAACAGGGTTTTGATTTCGCCCTGTTGCAATGCAAGGCTAAAATCTTGCACAATCACATCTTGTAAAATGGCAAAATGCAAATGGGATAATGTTAGCATATTCTCTTTTCCCTACTTACCTTTTCCACGGCATAAACAAAATTTCCAGTGGCTTAATAATTAAATATTCAAATAACGCCACCAGCAAAATCACCAACAACACATACGCCATCACCGTGGGCGTATCCAACATTACTCGAGCATCAGCAATACGAGATCCCACGCCGTCACTTGCCCCCAATAATTCCGCCATGACCACAATTCGCATGCCCGAAGCCACGGCAACACTGATACTGGCAATAATGTAAGCTGTTAAATGTGGAATATACAGATAACGCAGTTTTTTCGCCCAGCCGAGATGATGTGCATCAAACACTTCTTTCATTTGCTGGCTCACCGTGGCAATGCCCACGGAACTGCTGGCAAAGGTCAGTGGCGTGACAATGATAATAATGGTAAACAGCACGCTGGCGTTGCCAAAGCCGAACCAAAATAACGCCATCACCACCCAAATAATCGGCGGTGTGGCGAGTAACATGGTCATTAAGGGTTTGAGCATTGCCATCAGGGTTTTTGATGTGCCTGCGATAAAGCCTGCGATCATGCCAAGCAATAAAGCACTGCTTACGCCCACCAAGGCACGCCACAGGGAAAGATCAAGTTGATTTTCGCCAAAATTTCGCAATAAATCAGCAGCTTGTTGAAACACCACCAGCGGACTAGGGAGCAGAAATTCGCCTACGCTATTACTGCCCCATTGCCAAATGGCGAGCAACATTGCCACCACGCCAAGGGTGGCAAAACCACCCCATAAATAATCAATGACATAGAAAATGGGCGTTTGTGGCTTGCGAACTTTATCCACGCTTAACATAGGAAAAAGTCGTCCGCTGGCAATTTTCCGCCTAATAATTTCGGGTTGTAACGCAACACAATGTCATAGAATTTCAGCAATTCTTCCTTGATTTCTGAGCCTTTTCGCACGGTTAAATTGGCGTGTGGAATGGCGTTTGCAATGGCGGGTGCAGGTGCTGGGAAATAATTTGTACCAATTTCCGCCGCACTTTGCGGATTGTTTTTCACCCAAGTTAAAGCATTTTGCAAATCCTGATGTAACAACTCAAATTCTGCCGTATGAGCTTGATAAAAATCACGATTGGCGATAATCCCTGCTTGGGGAATAATCGGTTGGGTGTTAAAACTTTCCGCCCAACTTTGCAAGAAATCAAAGGTTCGCACCACTTCTACGCCCATTTTTTTGCCTTTTAAAATACAAGCACTGGCGAGCGGTTCAGGCAAATAGGCAATGTCAAAAGGTTGAGTTAAAAATAGGCTTACCGCTTCTGCTGGTGTGGCGGTGTAAGTAATATCCACCTTACTTTCATCAATACCCCGTTGTTTTAACAAGGCTCTAAAGGTAATGTCAGGCATATCATTTTTAAAGGGCATAATCACTTTTTTACCCACTAACTGCTCAGGGGAACTGATGTCATTTTTGCCTAATAATTGCACAATACCGTTAGTCAAAATATTAATCATACCCACATTTTGCCCTTGGTTTTGCAGATTCACGCCCACATTGCTTGGACTCATCATCACTTTAAATTCACCACTGGCAACCCCTGCTCGCAGTTGATCAGGGTTTTTCCAGATTTTAAGGCTGGTGTCTGCTTGTTTGGCTAATTGTCCTTGTAGCGTAGCGACCGCAATGGTTAGGCTTGGCAAGGCAGGCGCGCCATAAATGGTAAAGGCGGTTTTAGTTGCCGCAAACAAACGGGGTGCGGCACTGGATAATAATAGGGCGGAACTTAATTTTAAGAAAGTTCGGCGCTCAATTTCATAGTGCATTTCAGTATTCATCTTTTTTCTCCCAATCTTAGAATGAAGCATGTAGGCTTAACCAGAATGTGCGACCTGGGGCGTTCACCACATTTGGGGTGAGTGCCAACACATGATCGCCGCTAATAAATTCGGCATATTGGCGGTTAAACAGATTATTCACGCCCAAACGCACGGCGTATTTATCCTGAAAATTGATGCCTGCATACAAATCCACCACAGTAAATTGTTTCGTCGCTTCACGGTTGTCAATGCCTAAGCCAGAAGTGCGGTCAAAATCGCCTTTGTTTTGTTTCGCCACATAACGCACCGCCGCACCAAGGTTGTAACTGCCGTATTGGAAATAATTGCGGTAATCTAAATTGGCGTTCAATTCAAAAGGACGAATTTGATATAACGGGCGATTATCGGTGTCGTTTTTGCCGTAGTTATAAAAGGCTTTTGCCCCCACCGCCCAATTTTGCAAGAAATTGTAGTTGGCGTATAAATTCGCTACGATTAATTTGGCATCCACATTGCGAGTGATAATGCCACCGCTACGATCAACGGTGCCTGATTGTCCCCGAGTGCGGTCAAAAATAATCAAGTTTTTCACATCGTCATACACCAAAGCACCGCCAACATTCCAGCCGTTATCCAAAATAGAATTTAAATAACCTTTGTAAAATTCATTTTTCAAATCAAAATCAAATTTAATCCGATTATGCTCTTCAGGTTTCAACCAAGGATTATCCACAATGGCACTGGCAGGTTGTTGATTCATGGTTGTGCCATTCGGACGAACCACAATAGACGCCAAGGAATTAAAGCGTTCCATATTGTCGCCCACCCGTTCTAAATGCCCCAGGCTTAATTCATAACGTTGTAATTCAGTTGGGGTAAATTCATATTTCAACTCAGCAGACAAAGCATTTTGTTTGATTTTGCCGTCCGTTGAATTCCGCCCGAAATAGGTTTTCCACAAGGTTTGAATATTAGCAAATTGCGTGCCAGGCATCATTGGATTTGGCAAATTGCTATTGAATTTCCGCACATCCGCACGGTTATATTCATAGGTGACACCTAAGCCCAGTTTATGCTGATCATTAAAGGTATAATGCAGATTATCAAACACCCGATAGCGATCAATATGCACATTACCAAAACGATAACCATTTAAAATATCCCGTGTGGCGGTGTGCAAATAGCGGTCGCCATCTTGATCATCATGTTGGAAACTTACGCCAATTTGATTGTGGAATTTGCGCCAATCTACATCATATTTCACTGCCACATCAAAAATCTCACGGTGCAACAACACATACACATTATTGCCCGCCGCAGAGCGTAAAGTATAGTTATCCGCATGGCGTTTCACATGGCGATAGGTCAATTCGGTGCTGAGCGTATTGCTCAAATCTTCCTGCCCAAAACGCCCATTTAACCGCACCACATAACGCTCGGTACTGACAGGATCCATTTGATGTTCAGGCTGTTTATCCTCGTCCAAATCATCATGAATAAAGGTTAAACGAAACTCCGTGCGGTCATTAGGTAACCAGCCCAACACCGCCGCTTGATTAAAACGTTCATAACCAAAATTCACCTTGTTACCCTGCCCGTCTTTATAGCGATTGGCTTTGGTGTGATTCACATTAAACAAGGCATAATAATTGGCTTCACGGAAACCTGAAAACAGGGAGTTATAAAAACTTGAGCCATAAACACCTGAGCTTAATTTTAACGGTGCAACGCCCTCATTGACTTTATTCGCCACAGAAAAATACGACAAACGGTCAGTGCGATCAAATTGATTTTCAATCATATAACCTTGCGCAATATTGGGGGCGATAGGTTTCGGTGGGGCAAAAGATTTTAACGGTTGAATTTGATCAGGATCGGCAAGATCGGTGGCAAAAGCCGTTGGTGTCACTGCTAATACCACTATGCTTAAAAAGGTTTCTTTTTTCATAATAATCTCTATTAGTATTAATAATCATTCTTATTATAATTAATACTTGATTAAAAGAGTAAGGTATTAATATGAAAAATTACTTAAATGTGAGAAAGATCACAAAATAAAAACACTTCGTTACAAATATTTTATAAGTACATTACACAATAATTACACCATACTTATCCTGATGGAGAATGTGCCCTTTAATTGCCTCAAAAGTGCGGTATAATTTCGCTAAGTTTTTCATTATATTTGCCGAATAACAGTTGCTTTTTGTATATTTATGCAGAATAATAGCATAAATAATCATCATACTGTATTCTAAAGGGGGGAAGTTATGACACAAAAAGTCATTATTATCGGTGCCAGTGGCTACACTGGTGCAGAATTAGCTCAGATTTTAACACGTCATCCGCATTTTGAGCTGGCTGGACTTTATGTTTCACAACAAAGTTTAGATGCGAATAAATTAATTTCGGATCTTTATCCACAACTACGAACGTTCTGCGATTTACCGTTGCAACCGTTGCCTGATGATTTATCCCTATTAGCAATTGATGCGGATGTAGTATTTCTAGCCACAGATCACCAAGTCAGTCACGATCTTGCCCCTGTTTTCCTACAGCAAGATTGCCATGTTTTCGATCTGTCTGGGGCTTTTCGTGTCAATAATGCTGACTTTTATACCAAATATTATGGATTTGAACATAAATATCCAGAATTATTAGATTTTGCCGTATATGGTTTGGCAGAATGGAATAGTAAACAGATTCAGCAAACAGATTTAGTCGCTGTTGCCGGCTGTTACCCAACCGTTTCACAGTTAAGTCTCAAACCATTAATTGAAAATAATTTATTAGATCTCAATCAATTACCTGTTATTAATGCAGTTAGTGGGGTAAGTGGAGCCGGACGCAAACCCAGTATTACCAGCAGTTTTTGTGAAGTAAGTCTAAACGCTTATGGTGTCTTTACGCACCGTCACCAACCTGAAATCGCCACCCATTTAGGTACCGAAGTGATTTTTACCCCCCACTTAGGTAACTTTAAGCGGGGTATTTTGGCGACAATTACGGCTAAATTGCAAGAAAATGTGACGGATGAGCAAATTACATCTGCCTATCAGCAATATTATGCGAATTGTCCATTAGTGCGAATTTACGCACAGGGCTTACCAAGTATTAAGGCGGTAGAATTTACTCCTTATTGTGATATTGGTTTTGCCACCCATAACGGACATATAGTGATTGTAGGAGCAGAAGATAACCTGCTCAAGGGGGCAGCATCACAAGCGGTACAATGTGCCAATATTCGCTTTGGTTATAATGAAACGCTCGGTTTATTTTAAGGATTTATCGCAATGATTAGACCTTTAGTGATTAAATTAGGCGGTGTGTTATTAGATACCCCAGCCGCAATGGAAAATTTATTTCTTGCTTTAGCTCATTATCTACAACACTCTACTCGCCCTTTAGTTATCGTGCATGGTGGCGGTTGCGTAGTGGATGATTTAATGAAAAAATTAGGCTTACCCGTACAAAAGAAAAATGGCTTGCGAGTGACCCCAAGCGATCAAATTGACATTATTGTAGGAGCGTTGGCTGGCATTGCCAATAAAAAACTGCTGGCACAAGCCATAAAATTTCAGTTAAATCCTGTCGGATTAAGTCTTGCTGATGGCAATTTAACCAGTGCAGTGCAATCTGATCCTGAATTAGGTCATGTCGCCAATGTACAAGCAAAAAACGCTACTCTGTTAGAGCAATTATTAACCAGCAATTTTTTACCGATTATTAGCTCTATTGCTGTTGATGATCAAGGGTGTTTAATGAATGTCAACGCCGATCAAGCTGCCACCGCTATTGCAGCATTAATTAACGCAGATTTAGTCATGTTGTCGGATGTGGACGGCGTATTAGACGGCAATAAGCAACGCATTTCACAATTAACTGCAGCACAAATTGAACAATTAATTGCTGATAAAGTGATTACTGACGGCATGATTGTCAAAGTAAAAGCAGCGTTAGACGCAGCACAATTATTACAACGTGGCGTAGATATTGCGAATTGGAAATATCCTGAAAAACTCACCGCACTTTTTGCGGGTGAAATTATCGGCACAAGAATTACTCCCTAAATAAAAATAAAAGGACAACAACATGGCATTATGGGGCGGTCGCTTTACCCAAGCGGCAGATAAACGTTTTAAAGATTTTAATGATTCACTGCGTTTTGACTATCGTTTAGCAGAACAAGATATTGAGGGTTCAGTGGGTTGGTCAAAGGCATTAGTGAGTGTCGGCGTTCTCACCACAGATGAGCAGGCTCAACTGGAACAAGCGTTAAATCAGTTGTTAATTGAAGTGCGGTCAAATCCGCTGGCGATTTTGCAAGATGATGCGGAAGATATTCATAGTTGGGTAGAAAGTAAGCTCATTGATAAAGTCGGCAATCTAGGTAAAAAACTACACACAGGACGTAGCCGTAACGATCAGGTTGCCCTTGACATAAAAATGTGGTGCAAACAGCAAGTCACAGAATTGCAATACAGTGTACGTGAACTACAAGCCAAATTAGTGGCAACCGCAGAAAATAATCAACACGCCGTGATGCCTGGTTATACCCATTTACAACGCGCTCAACCAATCAGCTTTGCTCACTGGTGTATGGCGTATGTAGAAATGTTAGAACGAGATTACAGCCGTTTAGCGGATGCTTATCGCCGCATGAATACTTGTCCGCTCGGCAGTGGGGCATTAGCGGGGACAGCCTACCCTATCGATCGTGAGCAATTAGCACAAGATCTTGGTTTTGCTATGGCAACTCGCAACAGCTTAGACAGTGTTTCCGACCGTGATCATATTATTGAATTGCTTTCCACTGCATCATTAAGTATGGCACACCTCTCCCGTTTCGCTGAAGATATGATTATTTTCAACAGTGGCGAAGCAGATTTTGTGGAATTATCCGATCGAGTCACATCAGGATCGTCACTCATGCCACAAAAGAAAAACCCCGATGCATGCGAGTTAATTCGTGGTAAAACAGGGCGTGTGATCGGTTCTTTAATGGGAATGTTGACAACCATCAAAGGCTTGCCATTAGCCTATAATAAAGATATGCAGGAAGACAAAGAGGGCATTTTCGATGCTTTAGACACATGGCACGATTGTTTAACCATGGCATCATTTGTGTTAGAAGATATTAAAGTTAATGTGGATCGTACCAGAGAAGCCGCTCTCAAAGGCTACTCCAATGCCACTGAGTTAGCGGATTACTTAGTCGCTAAAGGTGTACCATTCCGCGATTCTCATCATATTGTGGGTGAAACTGTGGTTTATGCCATCAAGCTACAAAAAGGCTTAGAAGATCTAACTGTACAAGAATTCCATCAATTTAGCGATGTCATTAGCGAGGATGTTTATCCTATTTTGTCATTGCAATCTTGCTTGGATAAACGTAGTGCCAAGGGTGGTGTGTCTCCGTTGAGAGTGGCAGAAGCGATTGAAGAAGCGAAAGAACGAATCGGTGTATAACCTGACTAGCAGTGGTATCCTATAAAAATACCTGTTTTTGAATATTATCTCAGAAACAGGTATTTACACAAATTTTGTTATAGACTCGACTAATCTTTTACTCATACTCCATCTCCAACCTTTCGCATTTCTTATGCAGATACATTCCTTATGTTATGGTTATATCAAGTATGTTGTTATACATTTTTCATGGGCTAAAAAACTCTTAGTAGTTTAACTTCTATTATTACTATACTTTATAATATATCAATTTTATCTACAATTTCTTTCAAAATTGGATTTATTGCCTCAAATATAGACTTAATTCCACTTGGAGAAATGATTTGTTGTTGCGCTTTTATTGGAATTTTTTCCCGATAATCAAAGTATTGTCTATGGGCCATGCAATTACGATATTTGTGTAATGTATCTAGATTGGATATTAACGCTTCAAGTTTTGGCGTTTTTGACTCAATATCCAAAACAACCGTATAACCCAAAGTATCAATCATCAAACGGCGAAAATGTTCAGAGTAACTTAAGCCATGAACTTTTCTAACATATGATTTCTCAAAATTTTCTATTTCTTTTTCTGATAATCCTTTTCTATGTAAAAAAGATATTATTACATTATCATAAACCTCTTCTAACCACCCGCAAAGTTCAAGTGCTGCCATCTTGCAATATAGACTTAATTGGAGATCAAAATTCGGTTCAGTAATATCCCGATCGTACCATTCCCCTATACTATCAAGAGTTGCTTGGATTTTTTGAGTATCCATCATTTTTGAAAGCTATCTCCAAACACATTATTAGCCTGATTTAATCTTGCTTCAACTTTTTGTTTCTGCATCAACCCTCCTTGTAAATTCTCAGTTTTAAATTCTTCCAAACTGATGAGCGTTTCATATCTAGTACTCAAATCAACATTAGCGCCATTTTTTAAATACTCTAAATTCTTTGCTACTCCATAAAGAATAGCTTCGAGAATAACCTTTGAAAATTTTTTATGATCAATATTATTTGCAAATACTAAATCTATGACTTCCGAAAAAAGGGTTTTCTTTTTCTCAAACTCTTCATCATCTATCATTTTATAACGTGCCATATAATCATTTAAAAATTTGGTCAAATTACCTCGATAAATACTAAATTCATCCTGAAAAGCGAAAAATCGCAAAATAAATTCTTCAAATGCAAATCGAGAATTCTCACTTCCTAATAATGCCTTAATTTCATTATATTTATCTATTGCACAATTAACTAGGAGATTATTCAACTTACCATTAAAAATACAGTTTCTAATTTCTTGGTTATTTAACTTTACCCCCCCAGTGTTAAGTCTATGAAATATAGTAAAAATATAATCCATATGATCTTGTTTACTTAGATCACATCTCAATACTGTAACTGGAATAGAAACATTTTCTATGAAGCTAATCACTTCAGGAAAGCATTCTTTTATTTGCTTAATTTTCATTCCCGAAAGTCTATCATCTATATCATCTAAAGAAGATAGCTGAAACTCATCATCATTTTCTACAGCATCAAGAAACTTTACTATTGTTGATATTCTTTGTAATCCATCAATTACAACTCTTTTCTGACTACTAATATCCAAACTAATACACATACTCGGAATAGGAAGATTCTTCAATAAAGAATCTAAAAATCGAGTCTGATCTCGTAATTTCCAAACCTGCTCACGTTGGAAATCTGGAGATATATCAATCTGTTTTTTATCATACATTCTTTTGAGATCCGCACATGAACGTGATTCATTGAATGCAAAAATATCTTGTGGAGGAACTACGTTCTCAATCACTTCTTCATATTCATCTAATATTTCTTGTTGTTTATACATATTTAACTCCAGAATAAATAACATAATACTAACTATTATTTAACAATTGTATTCTATAAAAAGAGGGGTTATCTTTTATGAGTGTGTTACAAAAGATCAGGTTCCAATTTCCATGACTAATAATAATATTTTGTTATGGTCCTCTTAATCTTAACCTAATTTGCTGTATATTGTAATAGCGGAATATGATCAATTGCTATTTTAATTTCATTCTCTCCAAAAAAACTTTCTATTCTTACACTATCTAAGCATTAAGCAACATCCATAACCATTTCCAAATCACATTAATCCCTTACATAATCCCCACAGCTCAACGAAAATCTCCCCATTTATACTTTAATTATGATAATATTTCCCTTTTATATTTTGTAGGAGAAACATTTTTATGCTCAATTTTGTTCAGCGATTTTTTAAAATGGAATCTGCTAGTGGGATTTTATTATTGATCTTTGCTTTCATCGCAATGTTATGCGCAAATAGTAGTTTACAATCTGCTTATTTCGACTTTCTAGATATTCCGGTAGCAATACAATTCGGTACATTTAGCATTAATAAAAACTTTATTCATTGGATCAATGATGGCTTTATGGCGGTATTTTTCGTGTTGGTTGGCATGGAAGTCAAACGTGAAATATTAGAAGGTTCCTTATCTAGCTATCAACAAGCAATCTTTCCCGCATTTGCTGCCATCGGTGGAATGATTATTCCTGCTATAATTTACTGGTTTATTACTCAACAACATGCTGAGTTATCAAATGGTTGGGCTATCCCGATGGCAACCGATATTGCCTTTGCATTAGGCATTGTAGCCTTGTTAGGTAAGCGGGTACCTTTTCCTTTAAAGGTCTTTTTACTCGCGTTAGCCATTATTGATGATTTGGGGGCTATTGTGGTAATTGCATTGTTTTTTTCATCAGATTTAAGTACCCTAGCCTTAACCGTTTCTGCTATTGCAATTATTGGTTTAATTATTTTAAATCGTCTAAAAGTCGGGTATATTTGTGCTTATTTATTAGTCGGTTTAGTGTTATGGGCATCGGTGTTAAAATCAGGTGTGCATGCCACGCTTGCTGGGGTGATTCTTGGTTTTTGTATTCCATTAAAAGATAAAAACGGCAACACCCCATTGCATACTGTTGAACATTTTCTAGTGCCTTGGTGTTATTTTTTCATATTACCATTATTTGCTTTTGCTAATGCCGGGGTTTCTCTTGGTAATGTGAATAGTAATATGATTTTATCTGCCTTACCAGTGGGAATTAGCCTTGGTTTATTCATCGGTAAACCACTTGGCGTGTTTAGTTTTAGTTATTTATCCATTAAACTTGGTGTAGCGAAATTGCCAGAAGGTGTGAATTTAAAACAAGTCTTTGCCATTGCGGTACTTTGTGGGATCGGTTTTACCATGTCAATGTTCCTTGCCAGCCTTGCCTTTGAAGGAGGAGTAGCTAGTACTATCAATACATTATCAAGATTAGGGGTATTATTAGGTTCTTGTAGTTCAGCTATTTTAGGTTATGGATTACTTTATTTATCCACCAAAAGTTCATAAAAAAACACCGCACTTGGCAAAAGTGCGGTGAAAATTGCTACTCATTTTCTAGAAATGCTTTTATCTGACTTTCCACCTGATCAAACATTTCATAACGTTTACGGTGCATAGATCGTTTCTTACTCGCAATATTTTCCAATGATTTTCGCTTAATTTCATTCGACAGCCGCCAGTATTTATTAACGAATGTCGCTCCATTTTGTTGCCAAAATACATCATAATTAAACAATAAATATTTATTATCATTCCAACGATATTTAGCTTGGTATTTATGTGGAATACCATATAATTCACAACCTAATAGGTGAGCCAATATTTTAAATACGTTGACTAACATAAAAATAGGACGAGTGCCATGTAACAATTTAGTTGCATCACGTACGATATTTTGAGCTTGATCATGATTTGGTCCTTGAATTGATGCAATTAATAATTTATTGGGGAATAAAAAAGTAAATGATGCATCATAAATACGGCTTTTTTGTTGATTCACAATATTTAATGAGAAAAATCCTTCAAAAGGATCTATCCTATTAATATTTAAATATAAATCTAATTCATCGGTTAATTTAGCTAATAAAATATGTTCTTGCTCAATTAATAGCGTGAGTTTATCCTGTGGAAAATAACGTTCTACCAAATAAAAATTGGCCATTATCGCGTTCAAACGAGCATTAATATTAAAACGTTTATCACAGTATTTATTTAATAATGCATTCGCACGGTAAATATTTTTCTGAAAAACAGGTTGCCATATAGAATGTGCGATTAAATAGTCTGACAACTGTTGAATAGATTGCTTATATAAAAATAATCGCACCCTATATCGGCAGTACTCTCTTAATAATTTTAACTTACGTTTTTCGATCGGAAATAAATTATGAAAGGATAATGATGATAACAAAATAAACATAAAAAATTATCAGCTCTTTCAAAAAGATTAACTAGCGTTATAACATAAAAAAAACCTGCCTAAACTTCACCATCTATAGCGAAGCAAGGCAGATCTTTTATTTAGCTTACCATTGATAACGGTAAGTAGCTTGAGCAGACCAAGGTTGTTTTATATGTTGACCGTAGGCATTGTTCGCTTGAACGCTAAAACTATGGCTACCACCAGATAAACTTAAACCGACTGCCGTTTCCACTCTGCCACCAAGACGGGCAATATCAAAACCTTGTTGACCTAATGTCACTTTGCTATGGTTAAATTTATCATACACACCGTTTACTTCAGCAAATGGTTTCAAACTCAAACGACCGGTTTGAATACCTTTCGCCACACGTACACCTACTTTGCTGTGCAATACATTTAAGCGATCTTCATATTGGTTACCAGAAATAGTTGACCAACCTAATTGTACTTGCGGTGTCACTGACCATTGTTCAGCAAAACTAAATTCACGACCGACTTCAGTAGAAACAGTGTAAGCATTGTAATGATATGTTACATCTTTTTTACTCTGCCCACCCACATTAAATTCAGAACGTAAACGAGAGTATTTGGCAATACCGTCCACATAGAAGCCATTTTCATTCAAATAGCTAACATAAAGTGCAACCGCTTTTGAATACAATTTAGCATTACTATATGAACCGTCGAAGTCCATTTTGGCAGCGGTTGCACTGATAAATCCACCAATACGTACATTATCCGTTACATCCGTATCCGCACCTACTTGTAAATTGTAAGTATCTAGTGTACCACCAGATGTTTTACTTTGTGATGATACCGATTGTTTATCAAATTTTTGGCTTTGATTAACGCTACGTGTCCAAACACTCGTTGATGTACCCTTTCTTACATCACCTAAACGTTGATGAATACCGGCTAATTCTGCATCTAATATTGCGACTTGTGCCGCGCGCAAAGACGTTAAGTTATTTGCAGTATCATTCAACTCCAACTGCGGTTTTGCGGTTGAACCACTGTTTGGTTTGGTTTGTGGTTTAGTTTCCGGCTTAGTTTCCGGGTTAATTTCCGGTTTAGTTTCCG